>Ga0153916_10000007_pt1 | contig 166736 bp, 135 predicted proteins | sample Opewatmetagenome_FD_109642 | JGI IMG/M metagenome (GOLD analysis project Ga0153916, IMG submission 109642) | Freshwater wetland microbial communities from Ohio, USA - Open water 3 Core 3 Depth 4 metaG | ecosystem: Environmental > Aquatic > Freshwater > Wetlands | place: USA: Ohio, Lake Erie...
AAGAACCCGACCTACTGCTGGGGCGTTGCCCCAGGCTACTCTGTTCCGCCCTTACAGGGCTTCTGAACGGTAGAAGATCCATTGTCGGGTTTTTCGGAAGAACCCGACCTACTGCTTAAATAACGCCCACAGGGACGATATGAATTGTCGCTTGACCCCCCTTTGGTTCCCCCCCATCGGTAGGAGAAAAGAACGCCCACAAGGGCTACGCTACGATCATTTTCAGGATCACAGGGATCCTGACCTACTCTGCCTCCTACAATCCTTGTCAGGATCGCAGGGATGCTGACCTACTCTATCTATTCCTGTTCCACGATAATCCATGCCCAGGATGGGCATGGGACGATTAAAGATTAAAACACACGACTTTCGGTTCGGTCATTTCCTGCAAGGCAAATTTGATTCCTTCCCGCCCCAAGCCACTGCCCTTGACTCCGCCGAATGGCATCAAGTCCAACCGGTAATCCGACGAATCGTTGATCATTATCCCCCCCACATCCAGTTCCTGGATCACCTGGTACGCCACGGAGATGTCATTGGTGAAGACTCCGGCATGCAAGCCGAAATTGACTGCGTTGGCGCGTTGAATGGCTTCATCCAAGGTCGCGAATTTGTAGAGACAGACGACGGGGCCGAAGATTTCCTCAACGTCCACTTTGCTTCCGGGCGGGACGTTCTCTAACACCGTAGGCAGGTAGATTGATCCTTTTCGTTCATGACCGGTCAAGACCACCGCCCCCTTGGCAGTGGCTTCATTGACCCATGATTCCACCCGGATGGCATCCTGTTCGGTGATCATGGGACCCATGTCGGTGTCTTCGTCCAGTTGATAGCCAGTCTTCAGCTTTTGTGTGCGCTGAACGAACTTGTCCACGAACTTCTGGTATATCTTGTGATGGATCAGCAGGCGTTGGACGCCGATGCAATTCTGACCCACCGCCCAGAAGGCACCCGACACGCAAGATTCGACGGCTCGGTCCAGGTCGCAGTCGTCCATCACGATAACCGGAGCATTTCCACCCAATTCCATACCGATTTTTTTCAGACCAGCTTTCTTGGTAATTTCGATCCCAGCTTCCAACCCTCCGGTAAACGAAATCATGCGGACACGAGGATCAGCGACGAGTGCGTCGCCGATTTCGCTGCCGTAGCCAATGACGATGTTCAGCACCTTGGGCGGCAGTCCGGCTTCCAGCATGACTTCGCCCAGTTTCAGAGCCGATAGCGGGGTGAGGGTTGCCGGTTTCAGCACGACGGCATTTCCTCCGGCAATGGCAGGACCCAACTTGTGAGCAACCAAGTTCAAGGGATCATTGAACGGAGTGATGGCTGCAATGACGCCGATGGGGAACCGGTAATAATATCCAACACGGTTTTCCGATCCAGGGATGCTGTCGAAAGGCAGGGTTTCCCCGACGATGCGCTTGGCTTCCTCGGAGGCGATGGTTAACGTATTGATGGCGCGAAACGTCTCTTTTCGGGCTTCTCTTATGGTCTTGGAACCTTCTGAGGCAATGGTGCGCGCGAATTCTTCGAAACGATCCTTGACGGATGTTGCGGTTTGCATCAAGATTTCGGTGCGTTGGTGCACCGGCATTTTCCGAGCTATGGCAGCCCCTTCCACTGCTGAGGAAACTGCATCACGCACGTCCTGAGCAGAGGCTCGCGGAACGACGCCTACCACACTATTGTCATAGGGATTCAGCACCTCAATGTGCTGTTCTCGATCTACCCATTTTCCCGCAATCAGCATCTTCATGGAAGCCCCCATTCGCGCAATGTCAGTGTGTTCCATGGTCTTCCCGAGATGTTACCAGTCTGTGCAGCTCGTTGTCGGGCGGCTCATCCAACGGTTTGGTGGATATCCAGCAGATCCGTCAAAATCGCAAACCCGGTCTGGGTCTTGCCGGCGCCGGGACCCACTATGGTGACCGCACCCAGCAAATCGGTATCGAATGTCAAAGCATTGGTGGCGCCCATGACCGATGCCAACGGATCGTCCAAAGGCAGCTTTTGTGGCGACACACTGGCGACGATTTCGCCCCTCATGAGCTTCGTTTCGCCAATCAGTTTCCAGCGATACCCTTCCGCGGCTGCCTTCTCGATATCGGCAAGACTGATTCCTGTAATGCCTGTCCGTTGCACATTTCCCGCGGTGATATTTCCGCCCAGCACGACGTTCGAAAGAATTATCACTTTCGCCATGGCGTCCCACCCTTCCACATCACCGGTAGGATCGGCTTCGGCGTAGCCCAATTCCTGAGCCTTCTTCAGCACGGCGTCATAGGGATGCCCCTTCTCCATCTCGGTCAAGATGTAGTTGGTCGTGCCGTTCAGGATCCCTTTGATGCAGGTGATGGTGCATCCAGCAAGTTCTTTGGTCGCCAGGTTGATAATCGGGGTGCCGCTGACGACGGTGCCTTCGAATCGGAATTGCGCCTTGTGGCGACCTGCCAGATCCTGCAATTCACGATATGCCACGACCAAGGGTCCTTTGTTCGAGGTCACCACATGTTTGCCGGACTTGAATGCCTGACGGCAATGATCCAATGCAGGTTGTCCGGTCTGGACGTTCGTGTAGGTCAGCTCGATGATGATGTCTGCGTTGCTGTTTCGGATGGTGGTCAAAGCGTCCCAGCCTTTGGTTCCGGACGGGTAATCAGATATGCTCCTGCCTTGTTCGACCAGGGACAAGACACGCTCCAGGTCGATTCCGTCCGGACGATACACCGATCCCTTCTGGAAGTCGGAGATGGCGACCACGGAATACTCGAAGCCATACTTGTCTATCAACATGCGCTTCTTGTCGAGCAGGATTTTCGCCAGTCCCTGCCCTACCGTTCCAAAGCCGATAAGCGCCAAGCGATGCATGATTTCCTCTCATGTCACCCTGAACGCAATGCAGGCTCTCGATGGCACGCTGTTGAGATCAAAGGAGATTCTTCACTTCGTTCAGAATGACAATTTCGGACTGGTCTGGGTTCCTGCCAGACGAGTCGTTTGACAGCACTTTCTTTCGAATCGGTCGGCTTCTGCAGCGTAGGCATCCTCGCCGATGCACACGGGCTGGAAGCCCGTGTCACCACTATTCCACCGGGATCTTGGTGTCCTGCTTCAAGGTGTTCAGGATGAAGTAGGTTTTGATTCTGCTAATTCCGGAGAAGCGGGTCAATTTATCACGCAGGAACCGCTCATATTCCTCGATGTCCCGAATAATCACCTTCAGCAGATAGTCCTCTTCACCGGCAATATGGTGGCATTCCAGGACTTCTGGGAATTTTTGAATTTCAATCACGAATTCCTGGATAGCATCCTGACGGTGGAACCGTAGCGATACCGCCACAAACGCCACCGTGCCTCGCCCAAGTTTTTTGGGATCCACCAACGCCACGTATTTACGGATGATTCCGTTTTTCTCGAGTTTTCGGACGCGCTCCAGCATGGGCGGAGGCGACAACCCGACTTCTTTTGCCAATTGGGAGTTGGTGATTCTGCCATTGTCCTGAAGCAAGTTCAGGATCTTTTTGTCGATTTGATCGATGATGTTGTTCATGAGATTATCCTCCAACGTTAGAATATAATGCAGGACTGGTTGAAAGTCAAGGATTATTTTGGGAAGTTGCTTGGATTTGGAATAACATTCTGATTCGGGGTGTCATTTCCGAATTAGTCTCAATCGCAAAATCTCTGTGCGATACTGGTTTATTTCACCCATATGGTTCATAAACACCAATTCTCTTCAGTAAGATTCTGTTATTAATAGTTTCCGATTTCCCGAAAAATGTGGTTCATATGCACCAATCCTGGTAGGGTTGACGGCTGCTCATATGTTGTGAAGGAGTCAACATTTCTGGCTATATTAGTATTATTAGATACTTATGTCAGCGGTGACTTCGAAGCAATCTTGGCACGACAATTGCGATCTTAAAGGGCAAGATGGCAGACAGACCAATTCAGAAAGAGAATCGAATCGTTCCATAAGAGCCATAACGCCAAACTCCTCTCCTTCAGCCCCTGCAACCTCCGAGAGCTCCATTGCCCGAATCCAATGGAGAAGAGATCCGCCGAAAGGCGGATTTCTCTTTTATGGGTGTTACTAATTCCCGGTCCCACAATCTACCAGAATAGAGCTTATCGAAATGCGAAGAGTGGGCGAAAGGAAACATTTTTCGGATTTCGTGGTTGATTTAGGTGAGATAATTTTGTAGATTAAATGTTTATGGCTTTGGAACCAGGGAGGTAGTGCTACGAAATCTCTGTATCGATTGATCCCTTATTTCCGGAAATACCGACGTCCTCTGCTGTGGGGGCTTCTGTGCGTCGGAATTTCCAACGTGTTCTATGTGGTGGCGCCCTGGATCCTCAAATTGGGGATCGACTGGATGCAAAGCGGTGTCACAGTTAGACGGATCGCCCTGATCGCGGGAGCGTTGGTCGCTTTATCGCTGGTGGGTGGGATTTTCCGGTACATCATGCGGTGGAAGGTGATCGGGGTGTCTCGCTATGTCGAATTGGATCTCCGCAACGACCTATATCGGCACCTCACCTTACTTCCTCAGGACTATTACAGCCGGACTCGAACCGGCGACATCATGGCGCGAGCCACCAGCGACCTGGATCAGGTACGAATGGTGCTTGGACCCGGTGTGATGTACCCGGTGGATACGACGATCTCGGTGATCTTCTCGGTGACCATGATGCTGCTGATCGCGCCGGTCTTGACCCTTTACGTACTGTTGTTGGGACCTCCGATCTCCTTGGCGGTTTGGTACCTGGGTGAGAAGATCTTCAAGCATACCTTAAGAATTCAGGAGCAGTACTCCACACTGAATGATTTCATCCAGGAGAATTTATCCGGTGTTCGGATCGTGCGGTCGTTCCTGGCGGAAGGCAAGCAAGAGTCGCTGTTCGACGGATTGAATAAGGAATATCTGGATCGCAATGTCGTGATGTTTCGGATTCAGTCGCTATTCAATCCGGTGCTGTATGCGTTGTTTGCTTTGGGAATGGCGGTAATTTTGTGGGCGGGGGGACGGAAGATGATTCTGGGGAGCATGACCTTGGGGGATTTCGTGGCATTTGTGGGGTACCTTGGGATTTTGACCTGGCCCATGATCGCATTGGGGTGGGTAGTGAATCTCTACCAGCGGGGCGCGGCTTCCATGGCACGAATCAACCGAATTCTGGACTCAGCGCCGGAAGACTACCGAGTCGAGGGCAAGTACCGTGACGGTGCCGTGCAAGGCGACATCGAATTCGCCAACGTATCGTTCAAATATCCGGGGACCGACCGTTGGGTGCTGCAGCACGTCTCACTCACAGTTCCTCGGGGAAGCACGCTGGGGATTGTGGGGCGGACTGGTTCCGGAAAGACGACTCTGGTCTCGCTGTTGTCGAGGATGTGGGATGTGACAGAAGGCGAGATCCGGATCGGGGGCGTCCCTATTCAGGATTATCCGCTTGAGGAATACCGCAGCGCATTCGGAGTCGTTCCTCAGGATCCGCTGCTGTTCTCGATGAAGGTCGGGGATAACATCGCAGTCGGCAAACCTGGAGCCAGCGACAAGGACATCGAGCAAGCCGCGGTGATTTCGGGCATCGATCCGGAGATTCGAGAGTTTCCGAAGGGATACCAGACTCCAGTCGGCGAACGTGGCATCACACTTTCCGGCGGGCAGAAACAGCGGACAGCGTTAGCCAGAGCCATTTTGCGACAGCCGGAGATTTTGATACTGGATGATGCGCTGTCCAGCGTGGATACTCAGACCGAGGAAATCGTGCTACAGGGCTTGAGGAAGGTCATGGCGGATCGGACGACTTTGATGGTGGCACATCGGATTTCTACCATCCAGGATGCCGACCAGATTATTGTCTTGGATGATGGAACCATCGCGGAGCAGGGCACTCACGAGGAACTGCTGGCAGTCAACGGATTGTATGCGGACCTCTATCAGAAGCAGCAATTGCGGGAAGCTCTGGAGGAAATGGAGTGAACGGCGACGGGCATCTTGATGACGAAATCACCGGAAAAGCGTATGACGCCCGACTGGTAAGGCGGTTGTTGCGTTATCTCCGCCCTCAAGGCAGCAGGATCGTTGCGGCGGTTGTGTTGCTCCTGGTGGTCTCCGTCATGGATTTGGCTGGTCCTCTGATCACCAAAGTCGCCATCGACCGCTATATCCGACCGGTGGTGCATGTTACGGAATCCACGGGGGCGCAGAGCTCGTCATCCTTGGAAGCCGCGTTGCCACCCATCACCAAGGAGAAAGCCATTCACGGTCTTGGGCTTATGGTGCTCTTGTTTGTCGGGATTTCGTTGGCGTCCGGAGTTCTTCGATTCTGGGAGACCTTTATCACCAATCTTGCCGGACAGTACATCATCTACGATTTACGGAAGGAGATTTTCCACAAGTTCCAGATCCTGTCGATCCCCTACTTCGACCGAAATCCGGTGGGGAGACTGATGACCAGAATCACTTCCGATGTCCAGGCGCTGTACGAATTGTTCACTCAAGGTGTGGTGGCGATCGTGGGGGACGTGGTGACCCTGGTCGGGATTATGGTCATCATGCTGGTATTGAATTGGAAACTGGCTTTGGCGACATTTGTGGTGCTGCCTTTGGTCGTCTGGGCTACTTTCCTATTCAAGATGAGGGTTCGGGACAGCTTCCGCGAGATTAGACAGCGAGTGGCACAGTTGTCGGCTTTCCTTCAGGAACGTGTGGTGGGGATGAAGGTAGTGAAGCTGTTCAACCGCGAGAAGTTGAGCCAGCAGGATTTCGGAGCAATTGGGAGCCGACTCCTGGAAGCCAATCTCAGGTCGGTTCGGTACTTCGCTGTGTTCTTTCCGGGGATAGAGCTGTTGTCATCCATAGCGCTGGCTATGATTCTCTGGGTGGGCGGGGGATTGATCCTTCGGGACGCGATGACGTTGGGTGCTTTGGTGGCTTTCATTCAGTATGCGGAACGGTTCTATAGACCGATCAGAGATCTGGCGGAAAAATATAACATTTTGCAGCAGGCGATGGCAAGCTCGGAACGGATTTTCCGAGTGCTGGACGAGACCGTTAGCGTCCCGATGCCCACAAAGCCGGCTGCGTTGCCAGGGGCGCCATCCGGCATCGAATTTCGGCATGTCACGTTCAGTTACAACTACGACATCAACGTACTGACCGACGTGACCTTCCGCATCACGGAAGGGGAACGGGTCGCGATAGTGGGCGCCACCGGAGCCGGAAAAACGACGTTGATGAATCTGCTGATCCGGTTCTACGACATCCAGCACGGACAGATTCTCTTGGATGGTGTCGATATTCGCGAACTGGATCCGGCGGTGCTCAGGCAACAGGTCGGTTTGGTTCCGCAAGATGTATTTTTGTTCGCAGGAACGATCGAGGAAAACCTCAAATTGGGGGTTCCCGATGCAAGCAGCGAAAAGGTCATTGCGGCTGCCAAGCAAGTGTACGTCGATCCATTCATCCGGCGATTGCCGCAAGGATATCAGGAACCGGTGATGGAACGAGGGGCAACGCTGTCCGCCGGAGAACGCCAGTTGATTTCGTTCGCTCGGGCGCTGCTATTCAATCCTCGCATTCTGGTGCTCGATGAGGCGACGTCCTCGGTGGATACGCATACCGAAAGCCTTATCCAGAAAGCCCTATGGAAATTGCTGGAAGGTCGGACTTCGCTGATTATCGCTCATCGTTTATCCACGATTCAGAGGGCGGACCGCATTCTGGTGTTCCATCACGGGAGGCTGCGGGAAGAAGGCACTCACGAAGAGTTGCTGGCACGAAAAGGGCTGTATCACATGTTGTATCAGTTGCAGTATCAGCATGCGGCGTAGCCGTGACCATATTTTCCAAAATGTGCTTGACATTGAGGCGAAAATGGTGTAGATTCAAAGATTGAATCCTGCCAAACGTCCAGAGAGGTCTCAGTTTCTAATATGTTGAAACTACTGGCATTAAGCGACCATCACGTTCACGAATCACCACAATCTAAGAGCTGACCCACCCAGAAGACATAATCAAGCTACTGAATTGAAATGACCGTCAAATCCATCGATGTTCCGACCGACATTCTTGGGGTGATACCGGCACGATGGGGTTCGAAGCGATTCCCGGGCAAGCCTCTGGCGCTATTGAAAGGCAAGCCTTTGGTTCGATGGGCGTGGGACAGGGCTCAGCAAGTGCGCAACGTCGCTTCATGGTTAGTGGCGACCGATGACCGCCGAATTTTGGAGGCGGTGCAGGCGTTCGGCGGAAACGCCATCCTGACCGCATCCGATCATGCCACGGGCACCGACCGCATCGCCGAGGTTATCGCCGGGCGGTCTAATACTTTAGTTGCCAACATTCAGGGCGACGAGCCGCTGCTTGATCCCAAAGCGGTGGAGGCGGCGATTTCGGCACTGTGTGCACATCCGGACGCTGGAGTGGGCACGGCTGCTTTCCCGATTCACACCCTGGAGGAGCTGGAAGATCCGAACGTGGTCAAAGTGCTGCTGGATTTGGACCATAGGGCTCTGGCGTTCACCCGGTCGCCTGTCCCATTCGTCCGGGATCAATCGGATCGGCGATCCTGGATTGCACGCGGCATTCACTATCGCCATCTGGGCGTCTATCTGTACCGGCGAGAGGCACTGACTGCATTCTCGCGCTGGAAACCTGGACCTTTGGAGCAAGCCGAAAGCCTGGAGCAGCTTCGATTCCTCGAGCACGGTGTCGCCATCGTGTGTGCCCTGGTTGACAAGGGGTCGCCCGGGGTCGACACGCCTGAGGATTTGCATAGGTTAGAACAACTGATTGATTAGCAATCAGTCCGTATATTTTTGCTTCTGACATTGCGGAAAGGAAACGTGCATGGCGTCTCGGAAACGTTCCAAGTATATTTTCATAACGGGAGGGGTGGTATCGTCTCTCGGGAAGGGAATCACCGCGGCGTCGATTGGGTTGTTGCTGAAAGAACGGGGATTGAGTGTCACTATCATGAAGCTTGATCCCTATATCAACGTGGACCCGGGGACTATGAATCCGTTCCAGCATGGAGAAGTGTACGTAACCGAGGACGGTTCCGAAACGGATCTGGATCTGGGGCACTACGAACGATTCATCGATACCAATATGAGTCGGAAGAACAATGCGACCACGGGGCAAATTTACGATGCAGTGATTCGAAACGAGCGCGAGGGTGTCTATCTGGGTGCGACAGTCCAGGTCATCCCCCATATTACGCAAGAGATCAAGAATCGGATCTTACAGGTGTCGAACTCCCAGGACCCATTCGACGTGGTGATCGTGGAAGTGGGCGGTACCGTGGGCGACATCGAATCGCTGCCATTCCTGGAAGCTATCCGGCAGTTTTGTCTGCAGTACGGTCCCCACAATGCCATCGTGATCCATGTGACGCTTGTCCCGTACATTCATACCGCTGGCGAAGCCAAGACCAAGCCCACTCAACACAGTGTCAAGGCATTGAGAGAGATCGGTATCCAACCGGATATTCTGATCTGCCGAACCGAGGGTCCGCTTACCAGGTCTGCCCGAGAGAAGATCGCCCTGTTTTGCAATGTGGCTCCGAGAGACGTGAAGGAGGCGTTGGACGTTGATTTGGTGTACAAGGTCCCGTTGAACCTGGAGAAGGATGGACTTGGGGATAACATCACGTCGAAGCTCCGAATCAAGGCGCAGAAGCCGGATTTGTCGGAATGGAAGAATCTGGTCACTAAGATTCAACATCCGAAGTATGTGGTTCCGATTGCCATATGCGGGAAATATGTGCAACTGAAGGATGCCTACAAGAGCATCATCGAATCGTTCGTTCATGCCGGTGCGCCGAATGACGCCAAGGTGGATCTCAGGTGGGTGGAGGCGGAAGATATTGAGCGAGATGGGGCTGCGAAGCACCTCCAGAACATTTCGGGGTTATTAATTCCCGGCGGTTTTGGTGAGAGAGGGATTGAGGGAAAAGTGATGGCGGTGGAGTATGTCAGGACGCAACGGATTCCTTATTTTGGGATATGCCTCGGACTGCAATGCGCTGTGATCGAGTTTGCTCGGAATGTGTGCGGGTTGAAAAACGCCAACAGCAAAGAATTTTCGCCTCGATGCCGCAATCCGGTGATCGATCTGATGGAGGAACAGAAGCGCATCCGTAAGAAAGGCGGAACCATGCGGCTGGGCAGCTACCCATGCTTTTTGAAGACGGGGACCCTGGCTCACAAGACCTATGGCAAAGATGCGGTGACGGAACGGCATCGCCACCGTTATGAGGTCAACAACGCTTATCGTAACATATTGTCAAAGAACGGATTAGTGATGAGCGGGATCTGGCCCGAGGGTGACCTGGTGGAGATTATCGAGCTTCCGGATCATCCGTGGTTCATGGCGGTGCAATTTCATCCGGAATTGAAGAGTCGTTTCACTGCGCCTCATCCGATTTTCAAGGAATTCGTCGCTGCTGCGATTCGACAGATGCACCCTGTTCCCCAGGAAAAAGTCCAAGAGCCTGCTGTAGTGTAATTGGCAAATCGAACAAGTCATGGATATTACCAAGGTCATTTCGGTGGGGGCGGATAAGCCGGTGGCGTTGATCGCCGGTCCCTGCGTGATCGAGTCGGCGGAAATAGCGTTGGAAACAGGACAAGCAATCCTGGACATCTGTCGCCGGCGCGGGATCCCTTTCATCTACAAGTCCTCCTACGAAAAGGCGAATCGTCTATCGGGAAACTCGTTTCGGGGACCGGGATTGACTGAAGGTCTCAGGGTTCTGGAACGGGTCAAGGAAACGCTGAACGTGCCGATATTGACCGACATCCATAAGCCATCGGACGCCGGAACCGTCTCGGAGGTTGCTGACATTATACAAATCCCGGCATTCTTGTGCCGCCAGACCGAATTGCTGGAAGCGGCAGCAGATACCGGTAGAGTCGTCAATATCAAGAAGGGGCAGTTCCTGGCGCCGGATGACATGATCCATGCCGTGGAGAAAGTCCGAAGCAGACGCAATTTTCGGGTCATGGTCACCGAAAGAGGCACGCATTTCGGTCACCGGGACCTGGTCGTGGATATGCGAGGTTTGGTGGCGTTGCGTGACACCGGATGTCCAGTCGTATTCGACGCCACCCATAGCGTGCAGATTCCAGGCGGATCCGGCGGAGTCACCGGCGGGAATCGCCAATTCGTGCCTATTCTGGCGAAAGCAGCGCTTGCCACGGGTTGTGTCGATGCGCTGTTCCTGGAAGTGCATCCCGATCCGGACAACGCCAAGAGCGACGCCGCCTCTCAATGGCATCTGGACGAGCTTGATACTCTGTTGGATGACCTGGAGCCGTTTCTGAGAAGGACAACTGATTGATCGAGTGATCAGATGGTGCCGGATGAGGTAGCCTCCCATGGAAGTGGTTCGATTAACCAGAGAAGGGACGAAACGTGCCCGGGCGCAGCATCCCTGGATCTATTCCAACGAGCTTGAACCCGGATTCTCCACGCTTCCGGCTGGTGAGATGGTGGATATCCGTGGAACCGACGACCGCTGCTTCGGGGTCGGACTCTTGTCTCCCAACAGCTTGATCGCGGTTCGACGGTATTCTTTGACAAAGGAACCCATCGACCGGTCGATGCTGGAACAGCGCATCCGAAGGGCGATTTCGCTTCGGGCGACGTGGTTTCCGGATGATAGTGTCTTCCGGCTGGTTCATGGGGAAGCAGACGATCTGCCCGGGATGATTATCGACCGTTACGGGGACGTGCTGGTCATTCAGGTCTTGATTTCCGGCGTTCATCAGCTTCTGGAAGTGGTTGTCGACATCCTGCGGGCAGCCTTGACGCCGAAGGGAATTCTGGCAAGGTTCGATCCCGCCTATCGAGAGCAGGAATCTTTGCCAATCGATCCAATGGTCTTGCAGGGCGAAATTCCAGCCAATATCACAATTCGCATCGATGCGCTATCGTTCCTGATCGACAATTGGAAGGGGCACAAGACCGGATTCTATTTGGATCAGCGACCTGCCAGACAGTTGATCCAGGCGCAGGCGCAGGGGAAGAGGATCTTGGATCTGTTCTGCTATACCGGTGCGTTTTCGATCTACGGCGCCAAAGGCGGTGCAGAACGGACTGTCGGTATGGATAGCTCCCAGGTCGTGTTGGAGATGGCGGAACAGAACGCCAGATTGAACGGATTTGAGAATCGTTGTCAGTGGCGGCAGGCAGATGTGTTTGACTATCTCAAGCAGAAGCCTGATGAGCTCTATGACATTGTGCTAATTGATCCACCGTCGTTGGTCAAGAATCGTCGACAGAAGTTGTCCGGGCTCAGAGCGTATCGGGACTTGAACGCCCGCGCGCTGCAGTGGGTAAAGCCCGGCGGCAGGTTGTTGACCTCGAGTTGTTCGGGCTTGGTCGATCACGGCGAGTTTCTGCAAACGCTTGGTGAGGCGGCGGTCAGAGCCCGAAAGACGATCCGTTTGATCGAACGGTTGTCTCAGGGTAAGGACCATCCCATCCGCCCTGACATTCCGCAAACGGAATATTTGAAAGTGTACTGGTTCGAAGTCGACTGAAGGTGTTGCCGATGCGCAAGATTGGGTTCGTGGATCATCCCGTATTCCGGGAACACCATACCGGCGTCGGGCATCCCGAGAGTCATAGGCGCCTGATAGCCATCGAAGAACACCTGGGCAGGATCGGGATGCGGAAGCGTCTGATACCGGTGGACGCTCCGACAATCGACCCGGAAGAGTTGTACCGAGTACATGCCCCGAACTACGTTCGCGAAGTACTGGCTTACTGCCGAGCCGGCGACGGTTACATCCCTTCTATGGAAACGGAAGTGGGACCGGCGACTGCGGAAGCGGCTTTGCGCGCTGCCGGTGGATGCGTCACTGCGGCGGATCTGGTACTTGAGCGCAAGTTGGACGCCGCGTTTGCCGCGGTGCGACCGCCGGGACATCATGCCACAGAGAACATCGCCATGGGTTTCTGCATGTTCAACAACATCGCAGTCACGGCGCATCACCTTCTGGAGAAGGGGCTGTCCCGGATTCTAATCCTCGATTGGGACTTGCACCACGGAAATGGCACCCAGGCGGCGTTCTACAACGATTCGCGAGTTTTCTTCGTCAGCTTGCACCAACAGGGACTATATCCTGCCGGGTCGGGGACGACCTCGGAACGAGGCGAAGGCGATGGAGAAGGATACAACTGGAATATCCCGTTGCTTCCGGGGACTGGACACGAGGAAATCCTGACCATATTCCAAGATCAAATATCGACGAGAGTCCTGGAATATAGACCGGAATTTGTCTTGATATCGGCAGGATTCGATGGGCATCGGGACGACCCGTTGGGCAGCCTGGCTTGGGAGGAAAAGACTTATGCGGAGGCAACGCGGATGGCGTGTTCCTGGGCGGGGGCATCGGCAGAGGGCCGCATCGTTTCGATACTCGAAGGCGGATACAGCTTGACGGCACTGCCTCGGTGCGTCGAAGCACACTTGGAAGTACTGCTGGAACCATGATGGGAAATCCTGAAAAAAAATGGGACGTACTGCGCTTGAAGGGCATAGTGTTCCATGCCCGTCATGGATCGCTGGGACCGGAACGGGAGCTGGATCAGCAATTCGATGTGGATTTGGAGATCATGGGCGATTTCAAACACGCCGCGAAAAGCGATAGTCTGAAAGAAGCGGTGGACTACCGGATATTGCACCAGACGGTGAAGAAGGTCATGGAAGGTCCCTCGAGGCACCTGCTGGAAACGCTGGCGGAAGAGATCGCCGTTGAATTGCTCGCCTTGAGGAAATTCGAAGGTGTCACGGTTCGGGTGTGCAAGCCCCATGTCCCATACAACGGCATCCTGAAGGGAGCTGAAGTCGAAATCACGCGCTGGCAGCATGAAGCAAAGTAGGTTGGGTTAGCGCAGCGTAACCCAACAGATAATCCGCTATGAAGAATAGCAGAGCCTTCATCGGCATGGGGTCAAATCTTGGGGATCGGGAGCAGAATCTGTATGGTGCATTGCGCTTAATGCACTACTATCCCGACATTAACGTGGTGGGTACTTCCGGCATCTACGAGACGGAGCCGGTCGGCGTGGAAGGTCATCCGGACTATTTGAATATGGCTGCGGAAATCCTCACGACTCGCAACCCGATGGAGTTATTGGAGGCATTGCAGTCCATCGAGGACAAACTGGGACACGAACGCGGAGCATTGAAACCGAGGGTCATCGACCTGGACATCTTGCTCTTCGGGGACCAAATCGTCGATACCGATTCTCTGGTGATTCCTCATCCCCGGATGACGGAACGCAAATTCGTATTGCAGACCTTGCTGGATATTGACCAGAATCTCCGTGATCCAAGAACAGGCGATACAATCCAGCAGTATTTTGATATGTGCAGCACCGAGTCTCAATATAGGTTGTTGAGAAGGTAATCGGGAACGTGCGCCACGTCTGTCATCGCGGCTTTTCGGGATGGTCGAATATCAGGAGGACGACTTTTCGGTGATCTATCAATATATTGCGATTGAGGGGGTAATCGGAGTCGGCAAGACCAGCCTTGCCAAATTGCTGGCGGAACGGATGGGAGGTCGCCTGGTACTGGAGAAGCCGGAAGACAATCCGTTTCTGGAGGATTTCTACCGCGATCAGACTCGGTTCGCTTTTCAGACCCAGATTTTTTTCCTCTTGAGCCGTTACCAGCAGCAGAAGGAATTCCCGCAGCAGGATTTGTTTCACCCGGTGGTTGTTTCGGACTACCTGTTCGCCAAGGACAAGATCTTCGCGCATATCAATCTCTCGGAGGACGAACTGCTGTTGTATGACAGGATTTTGGAATTGATGGAGCCACATATTCCCAAGCCGGGGCTCGTGATTTACCTGCAATCCAGCACGGAACGGCTGATGAAGAACATCCGAATCCGTTCCCGATCATACGAGAAGCCGATGTCGGAGGAATATATACGGACACTGAACGAAGCCTACAATCATTTCTTCTTCCATTACAATGAGTCGCCGCTCTTGGTCGTGAATGGCACCCGGATCGACTTTGTGAATAACCCGAAAGACCTGGAAGATCTGATCGGAATCATCATGAGCCCCATAACCGGTATTCGCTACTACAATCCCGAGACTTCCGCGTAACGGAACACCGATCATGATTTGGCGGACTCTACTTTTCCTGGTGGCTCTGTATTTGATCCTGTATTTGTTGGTGAAGAGCCTCGGGGCATTCTTCAGGCAGATCGGGCGTCACCAAACGAAGCAAGACATCCCGAGAGCGGAAGAGCAGAAACCAATACTGCGACTCCGAAACGAGGACATCGAAGACGCCAAGTTTGAGGACTTGCCGGAGGACAAACAGAGACCGGAGAATCCGAATCAGCCGGCGGAATAACCGCATATTTCTCAGTACTATCATAACGTCGAAGTGATTATGAAACGACAGGTCGTTACATCAGACGCGCCCGCTGCCATCGGACCTTACAGCCAGGCGATTATCACCGAGGGGAAATTGGTCTTCACCGCCGGTCAACTTGGATTGGATCCAGCAACGGGTCAATTTGCCGGCAACGCCGCTGTGGATCAGGCACGTCAAGCGCTGCGGAACCTGACTGCCATCTTGAAAGCCGCCGGTACCGGACCGGAAAATGTCGTCAAGACTACGCTGTTCCTGGCGAACATGGAGGATTTTGCGGCGGTCAACCAAGTCTATGCGGAGGTGTTTTTCGATCCACCGCCTGCAAGGTCAGCGGTTGAGGTCGCAAGCCTACCCAGGAATGCGCTGGTGGAGATCGAATGCATCGCGGTAATCCCTTGACATGTGCTGGAAACTCCACACGTTAGTTGTCGTAGGCTGTCTGGCATTGTTGCTGGCGCTGCAAGCAGGAGCTGCGGATTCGACGGAGGTCGCGCCGCACCGGAAGGCGAAATCCCCGACCGGAGCCATGATTCGTTCCATGTTGGTGCCGGGGTGGGGGCAGGTGTACAACGGCAAGTATCTCAAGGCTTTGGTGTATGCCGGCACGCAACTGTCGTTTCTATACGGCGCGCACGTTCAGAACAACCGCTACCACCATTACCGAGATATAGGGTATAATGTGGACGCCGATTTCTATCAGAGCGATCGAAATCGATTGTTGTGGTGGCTGTTCGGGATCACGTTGGTATCGATGGGGGATGCGTTTGTGGACGCGCATCTGTCGCAATTCGATGTCAGCGACGACTTGTCGGCAAGGATCGAGCCACATGTGGATCCGGATCAAGCGGCGATCGTACTATCATTGTCGATATTTTTCGACCATCATGTGAGGAATCCATAGAGGACGATCATGGATCGAGAAGAAGCTCTGAGGTTGGTCAATACTCAGGTGAGCAATAAGAATCTGCGCAAGCACATGATCGCGGTGGAAGCGGTCATGCGGGCTTTGGCGGAACGGCTGGGCGAAGACCCTGAACTGTGGGCGATGACGGGATTGCTCCATGATTTGGACTACGACCAGACGGTCAACGACTTCCCTCGGCACGGGTTCGTTACCGAAGAAGTTCTGAAGCCCTATGACCTACCGCCGGAAATGATCCACGCCATCAAAGCGCACGCGGGACATGCTCCCCGAGAATCGCTTATGGACAAAGCAATCTATGCCGCAGATCCGATCACCGGTCTGGTAGTGGCAGCCGTGCTCATGCATCCCACCAAGAAGTTGGCGAACATGGATGTGGAGTTCCTGAAGAAGCGGTTCAGGGAAAAACGATTTGCCGCCGGAGCCAATCGGGAGCAGATTCAATCGTGTACCGAGCTCGGTATCGAGTTGGATGATTTCCTGGAACTGTCTTTGAAGGCGATGCAAGGGGTTGCGGACGACCTGGGGTTCTGATGCGAATCGCTCTACGGGTAGTCGTCGCCATCAGAATGGTGACGATTGTAATGGTAGGGGGTATCGCGACCGCAGCCAATGCCGATTCCACGCAAGTCTCTGTCAAGGACTCGTGGTGGGGACAGGACAAGGTGACGCATGCGGTGGTCGGTTTCACCATCGCAGGATTCGCCACCGGTATTGCTAGGAACATGCTGAATAATCCCGATAAGGGGTCTGTTGCAATCGGGGTTTCTATTCCCCTGGGACTGGGGGCAATCAAGGAGTGGTATGACCTGAAGCATTCCAAACGCCACCAAGCCAGCCTCAAAGACCTGGTGGCGGGAGCAGTCGGAGCGGCGCTGGGCGCTGCATTCATCATTGGCTTCTCTTCTTGAGCGGGCAGAGGTGGCGACATATGAACGCAGGACACCTGATAATCGGAATGATTGCGGGACTCTTGATTGGCGTGTGTCCCGGCAATAGCCAGGACAGCACGGAGGATTCGCCGATGAGCCGTTCCATTAGTTTGCCCGAGCCAGCCAAGACGGGCAGCATGTCGTTAGAAGAGGCTTTATCGCTTCGCCGCTCTCGACGGTATTTGACGCCGGGTCTTATAACGCTGCAGCAGGTGTCACAGATCCTGTGGGCGGCTCAAGGGATCACCGCTAAGGGCAAGTATCGCACTGCTCCTTCGGCTGGCGCTCTCTACCCTATCGAAATCTACCTCGCCGCCGAAAATGTCGGGGATTTGGAACCGGGACTGTATCATTATGTTCCGCAGAGTCATTCGCTGTCGCAATGCCTGAAGGGATCTCTGGCAAAGAAAGTCACTCAAGCGGCACTCGGACAGGGATCGGTAACCAGGGCATCTGCAATCGTCATCATCACTGCAGTCATGGAACGCACATCGCAAAAATATGGCGAACGAACCGAACGCTATGTGGCAGAAGAGGTCGGCGCCATCGCACAGAACATCTATCTGCAGGTCGAGAGTCTAGGATTAGCCACCGTTCTGATTGGGGCATTCGTGGACGAGAAAGTGCAAAGTGCGTTAGAAATCAAGGAAATGCCGCTGGCAATCATGCCCATCGGGCGGCGTTCGGAATGATAATTCGGATCTCTTGGAAAGCGACAATCCACACGAGAGGCTCTGATATTTAAGGGAGGCGACGATGGAACTGCACAACGTCCCACTGGAGATCCCGGAAAATTGCAACCTCATTTTCGGCCACTCCCATTTCATCAAGACCGTGGAAGACCTGGCGGAGGCGATGGTGACCTCGGTTCCGGGGATCGAATTCGGTATCGCATTCTGTGAAGCCAGTCAGGACCGCCTGATCCGCCATGATGGCAACCACGACGAGCTTCGTCAGGCAGCGATACGGAACGCCCGGAACGTCGGATCCGGTCATACCTTCGTCATCTTGATCCGGAAAGCGTTTCCCGTCAACGTTCTTCATGCCATCAAATCCTGTCAGGAAGTCTGCACTGTGTTTTGCGCCACTGCCAATCCGGTGGAAGCCATCGTGGCGGAAACTCCGGCGGGTCGCGGGGTGCTGGGGGTCATCGACGGGGAAACACCGCTGGGTGTCGAAGACCAAACTCATATCGGCATTAGAAAGGACTTTCTCAGGAAGATTCAGTACAAGCGGTGAGCGTGCAGGCTGCATGTTCGGAATTTCACAATTTCTTGAAATTGTTGGAAACGTTTCCCATATTCTGCAGTAGAAGAGGTTTAGAATCCAGACCGTTGAATCACCCCGCGGCGATTGGTGAGGACGATGTGGGTCACAAGTCTTTGGGCAATATGCCACTCCTTGTCGCAATTCTGATGTGCTGCTCGACCTCGGTGCTGTGGGCAATAGGGTCAATAACAGACATCTTGTCTCCCGGTTCCGGGATCGCCCAGGTTGAGGTCACGGATCGCCAGGTCATCACGACACGTCAGGGGATGTACGACTATCTGGATGGGGGCGCGGAATTGTACTTTGACCATGGATGGGAAACCCTCGTCGCCGTCGAACTGAAGGGTCAAGATAGCCGGCAATTCAGGGCGGAAATCTACCGGGTTGACACCCATCAAGATGCGTTGGAGCTCCTGGCTGCCCAGCAGGATATGGGGGACACCTCGCAGGTGGGGGACAAGTCCTATTACGGGTCAGGGATGATTGTGTGGGTGCAGGGCAATTTCTATGCGAGGCTGTGGTCGTGGGATGTGTATGACACGGTGCGGCAGGATGTAACTGCCCTGGCGATGGCATTGGCAAATCGGTTGAAAGAGATACAATAATCATCGAGAGGATTAGATTCCGGAAACATGAGTAACATCAGAGGCAACTTACTGAAGACACGGAATATTCTGTTCGGAGTCCTGGCAGCGGCGTGTGCGATCTGGGTGGTGATAGCGCCTGGCGCCGATGCCGTCGAAGCGGGACAGGACTCGTTAACTGTCATCTCGTTAGAGGACGCGTGGGGGCTGGCTGCGAAATACAATAAGGACTTGCGCATCGCCCGTGAGCAAGTGGTGGTGGCGGATGGTCAGGTTCGAGAGGCATGGGCGGGCGCTTTGCCCAATGTTTCGGCATCTGGGCAGTACCAACGCAATATCGAAACGCCGGTATTTTATATCACGATGACCGACAATTCCGGCAATGCGGTGACCCAAGCGTTCAAAATTGGCGAGACAAACGCCTACACAGGGACGCTGCAAGTTCAACAACCTCTGTGGCTGGCGGGAAAAATCGGACTGGGACTTCGAGCCGCGCGATTGTACCGGGAGCTCAGCCAGGAATCCTTGCGGTCTGAAGGCATCACGCTGCGATACCAGGTCGCCAGCGACTTTTTCGGGGTGCTGCTGGCGAGATCACTATTGAACGTTGCCCGTGAGAATTATGAGCTTGCGGTCAAGCATTCCAATCGCGTTCACAACCTGTACGACCAGGGTCAAGTGTCGGAATACGACGTAATCCGCGCCGATGTCCAGACGGCGAATCTGCAGCCGGGGGTCATGCAAGCTGAGAATCAGATGCGTTTGGTGGAAGATGCCTTGAAAAGCCGCCTCGGGTTGGATTTGAGCGCTCCGGCGGAATTCCAGGGTGAGTTGGTCCCGATCGACAGGCAATTTCCGGCGACCGCGAATGCATATATCGAAGCACTGCAAAACCGCCCTGAGCAGCAGATGATCGATCTGCAGAAACGTTTGAATGCGATTCAGTACAAGGCGGAATCGCGCAATATCTATTGGCCCAATCTGTATCTGTCGGGCGATGTGATGTGGCAAGCCCAGGCTCCGGATTTTCAGGTCGAGGATTATCAATGGAATCGAAGCGTGTCCGCCTATCTGCAAGTCTCGATTCCATTGTTCGACGGATTTCGCACGAATGCCCGCAAGCAGCAAGTTCAGGCAGAAGGGCGTCAACTTTCCCACCAGGAAATTCAATTCCATGACGGTCTTCGATTGGAGCTGCAGGGTACCCTGGACAATATCAAAACGGCAAACGAGCGTCTGGATGCCGAGAAGAAGACCATCGAACAAGCCGAACGGGGGCTCCATATCGCAGAGGTTCGTTACGAAAACGGCTTATCTACACTGTTGGAAGTCCTGGACGCCCAATTGGCGTTGAGCGTTGCCAAAACGGAATATCTGAAGTCGGTTTACGATCAACGAGTCGCGATATTCGCGTTGGAACGGGCATTGGGAGAGTATGGATTGACCTCTGAGGAGATCAAGGAATAATACCCATGAAGAAAGCAATCATCATCATCCTGGTGTTTATCTTGTTGGCGTCAATTATCTATAAGATCAGCACCTATCAAAAGCAAAGCGCAGCTCAGTCTATTTCGGACATTCAGAGGCAGCAAGGGGTTCCCGTAGAAGTCTTGCTCGCCAGGAAAGATACGCTGGTGTACTCGCGGGAATTCAGCGGCGTGGTGGAAGGCTTCTCTCAGACTTCTGCTATCGCGCATCTCATGGAATCGGTGTCGGAGATTCGCGTTAAAGTGGGCGATACGGTCTCGCCGGGTGATGTCTTGGTGGTGCTGAACAAGTCCAACCCTCAGGCGCAGTACCAGCAAGGCAAGCTGGCATTGGAAAATGCAGAGAGGGAATTCGCGAGGGTCAGCGCACTTTTTGACCAGGGAGCGGTCTCGCGGCAGATGTGTGACCAGGCGACGCTGGCTCGGGACATTGCGCGATCCAATTTCTCCAACGCCAGAGAGCTGGTGGAGATTACCGCCCCCATCGGCGGGATTGTCACCGATGTCATGATCAAACCCGGACAGATCGTAACCCCGGGAGATAAAGTGGCGACAATTTCGGAGACCAATCGGGTCAAGTGTGAGTTGTGGGTGGGCGATGCCGACCGCCAGAGGATCAAAGCGGGTCAAATGGCGCTGTTCTATAGCCAAGGAGATCCTTCATCGGATACCAGTTCGGCGATCCCAGGAGTTGTGGAGGAAGTCGCCCTGTCCGCCAATCTCGAATCGCACCTCTATAAGGTGGTTGCGAGGGCGGACAATCGCGGAGGCGCGATGCGCCCCGGGCAGTTGGTTTCCGTCCGCATCATCACAGAATCTGTTCCGGACGTGATGGTGATCCCTCGGGATGCCATCATTTTCCAGAACGACAAACCATTCGTATATCACGTCGAATCCGGCTTGGCTCAACTCCTGCCAATAACGATGGGACGAGAGAACCGCGATAGAGTGGAAGTTTCCGCCGGACTTTCGTTCGGCGACACGATTGTGGTGTACGGGATGAACCGCTTGAAGTCGGGTGAGAAGGTCAAGATTGTGTCGTCATCCCGGGAGGCTGCCAATGTTTCTGAGTGACCTCTCCATCAAGAAACCGATCCTGACCAGCATGGTAGTGCTGAGTCTGGTGGTATTGGGGATTTATTCTACCACCCGGCTGGGCATCGACATCATGCCCAAGATCGATTTTCCCTATGTGACCATCACCGTCGTCTATCCTGGCGCAGGTCCTGAGGAAATTGAAACGTTGATATTGAAACCCATCGAGGATGAAGTTGGCAGTTTGGCGGGCATCCAGAACATCTACTCTTATGCATCGGAAGGCGTCGCGAATGTGGTATTGGAGTTCTCGTTGGGTGTCGAAGTGGATGTGGCGGCTACGGATGTCCGAGACAAACTTAGTTTGGTGAGAGCCACACTTCCGGACGATGCCAAGGATCCGATTGTCCAGAAGTTCGAGATCGGTGCCACCCCGATCATGAATCTGGCGGTCACCTCGCCTCGACCTCCAGAAGAGACGTACAAGATTGCAGATGACATCATCAAGCAGCGGCTGTCCAGAATCGAAGGACTGGCGTCCATCGACCTGATCGGTGGGAAACAGCGGGAGATCAGGGTTTCAGTGTTCCGTGACCGGCTTCGTGCCCTGGATATTTCGATTCCGCAGATCGTCGCAACCATCGCCAGCGCCAATTTGAACCTGCCCTCCGGTCGAATCGAGGAGGGGGGCAAGGACTTCACAATCCGATTGGCTGGGGAATTTGCCTCCTTGAATGAGCTTCGGGAATTGCAGATTCCGGTGCAAGACCGTGATCCGGTGCGTCTGCGCGAAGTTGCCAATGTCGAGGACACTTTCGCCGACGTGAGGGAAACGGCTCGGTACAAGGATTCTCCCTCGGTGGGGATGTCACTTGTAAAGAAATCGGGAGCTAATACTGTCCAGGTGGCGAGTGAAGTGCATCGAGAGATCAAGGCGTTGAGGCAGATTCTCCCGCCCGATGTGGATATTGCAATCGCTCGGGACTCTTCCCAATTCATCAAAGATTCCATCATGGAAGTGGCGTCAAACATGATGTTGGGCATTCTGCTGACCGCGCTGGTGCTGTTCTTGTTTTTGCATTCCTGGCGAGGGACCGTCATCGCGGCGTTGTCGATGCCTGCCTCAATTGTCGCCACGTTCTTATTGGTTGATATGGCAGGATTCACTATCAACGTGATGGTGTTGATGGGATTGGCAATCTCGGTGGGGATTCTGGTGAATAATTCCATTGTGGTTCTCGAAAACATTACGCGGCACGAGGATCGGGGTCTCAACCGTGTTGAGGCGACCTCGAAAGGAACCTCAGAGATTGCGCTCGCGGTGGCGGCTTCCACCTTGACCAACATCGTGGTTTTTGCTCCCATCGCTTTCATGTCCGGAATTGTGGGGCGTATTTTCAGGGAATTCGGTCTCACCGTGACATTCGCCACCTTGTTTTCATTGCTGATATCTTTCACCCTGGTTCCAATCCTGGCTTCCCGACAGGTAAAATGGCAGCTATACGCCCTTTTGGGAGTGTTGGCTGCGATCGGGATATATTTCCTTCTGGGTCCGGTCTGGTTTGCAATCGCTTTCGTTGGTATCGGCTTGACACTACTGGCTCAAGCCACCGGACAAATGTCGAAGTTTTTCAAGACGTGGGATCTATTCTACGACAATCTGGAAAGAAGCTACCGGAATACACTGGCGTGGTGTATGAGTCACCGTTTCGTGTTAGTCCTGTCGGTGCTGCTGATTTTCGTTGCCAGCATGGGGCTATTTAGTTATGTTGGGTCGGAATTTTTCCCCAAGACTGACGAAGGAGCGTTCTCAATTTCGGTGGAAATGCCCGCTGGAACCCGGTTAGAACTCACCGACGATGTGGTCAAGCGCATCGAGGGAATTGTCAGAGCCATTCCTGAAGTCGAATCGTGGTATTCGACGACGGGAACCACCGAGTCTGGCGGCATGGGCAGCAATGAAGGGGTGCAGCTGGGATATATCTATGTGCAGTTGGTGAAGCAGGAGCAGAGGAAGCACTCCACCGACGAGGTCATTGATGCCCTTCGTCACCAACTTGCCAATATTCCGGCTGCCGATCTGGTGCTGACTCCTGCGTCGCATTTTGGCGGCGGCGGCGAGAGTGACCTCCAGCTTGAGATCACGGGCGACGACATGAGCAAATTGGTGGACCTCTCCGATCAGATGATGAACGTCGTCGGCGAGACTCGAGGCACCGTCGATGTGGGTCGGTCGTGGAAAACCGGAAAACCGGAAGTCGCGGTGGGACCGCTCCGGGACCGGATTGCCGCGCGGGGATCTTCTGCGCAGGAAATCGCCATGACCATGAGGTTCGGGCTGGAAGGACAAGTGGCTTCCAAGTACCGTGAGGGTCCGGACGAGTATGACATTCGCGTGCAATTCGCTCCGGAAGACCGCTCCCGTGTCGAACAGCTCGATAGTTACGAAATCAAGACGAGCAATGGCTGGATTCCGCTGCCTGAGCTCTCCACCATCAAACGAGTATCCGGACCAACGCAGATTCTCAGGAAGAACAAACAGCGGATGGTCATAGTGACCGCCAATCTGACTGGTCGTACGCTTGGGGATGTTACCAACGACATCCAACAATCAAGCAAATCGTTGTTATGGCCCGAAGGATATCGTTTGAACTTCGGAGGCCAGGCTGAATTCATGGCTCGGGAGTTTCCGTACCTGTTTCAAGCGTTGATTCTGTCAATCATCCTAACATATATGCTCATGGCTGCGATGTTGGAATCGTTAGTTCAGCCTTTTACCATCATGTTCACATTGCCCCTGGGCTTGATCGGGGCGGCGATCATCATGGTACTGACGGGCAAAGCTATTTCCATGTTTTCCTTGATGGCGTTTGTGATGCTGGTGGGAATTGTGGTGAACAATGCCATCTTGCTGATCGACTATACCAATGTGAAGAGGTCGGAGGGATTAGCCCTGAGAGAGGCGGTCCTGGCTGCGTGCCCGATCCGACTGCGCCCGATCATCATGACGAATATTGCGACGATTTTGGGCATGCTGCCCCTGGCGCTGGGGATAGGAGTTGGCGGTGGGTTCCGTGCGCCCATGGCGATTGTGTCCATCGGTGCATTGATCAGCTCAACGATTTTCACCCTGTATCTGATCCCTGTGCTTTACACCACGTTCGAGAGTTTCAGAGAAGAAGGCGGGTTCTTCCGCTGGGCATGGAAGACTTGGAAGCGGCTCTAATAATTGCGCTTCTGGAACTCTGCGACAAATATCTCTGCAATCATCTTACAAGAGGAATCGTCCTATGGCAAAGCAATGGACACCGAAAGACGAGAAATATCTGATCAAGAGTTATGGGAAAGTGCCAAATGCTGAATTGGCGGAGCATTTTGGGGTCACGGTGAAGTCAGTCATCAACAAGATGTCGAGCCTTCGCAAAGCTGGTGTGACCACGGAAAAGAAAGAGGTCAAGCCGAAGCCGAAACCTGCAGCGCTCAAGAAGCCGGAAGTCATCACCCCTCTGTCCCAAATCACCAAAAAGAGACCGCCAAAAGCCGCCAAAGCTAAGAAAACCGTGAAGAAGGTCGAAGTTGAGGATCTTCCGGAATTAGTCCCGACCAGTATTATGATCTTGACAGAGGAAGGTTGGAAACCGATCAATATCGATAAGCGCAAAATCAAAAGCTAATGAGCGGCGGACCGGCAGCTCGTACGTCAGGCAAAGATGCCTGATTTCGACGACAAACGACCCCTGGGGGCTTTTTGGGCGGAATGCGGTACGAGCAGGATCGCGGGCGATTCCGGTTTCAGTGCATTCTCTAATCACACGGTAATAGATTGATCGCTATCCAAACCAGACTGGCAGGTTTGGATCGCTTTTTTGGGGCATCGAGCCGGGCGTTTGTGGGAGAATTAATTTCCGACTGAGATGTACAAATAAGATATGCCTATGCTGCCATCATTACGCTCATTTTGGTCGTGGCAAATGTTTTAACGATAGGTGATACAATGGCTCAAGATACAGTTAAGAAAGAAAGTGCTGCGGAAGTAAGATATAGCCTGAACGAGGCGGAACGCTACTTCGCAGTAACGCTGAACAACAAGGTGTGGGATTTGCTGGCGAAGGCTGACCGTACCCGGGAAGACGATCAGATGATGACACAGGCTGCCCACGCGTCGTTCTATCACTGGAGCGTGATAGGAAAGCCTGTCCACGTAGCGCGAGGTTTCTGGCTGATTTCCCATGTCTATGCGGTTTTGAAACAGGCAGATCCGGCGACACATTTCGCCAACCGATGCCTTGAGGTAGCCCAAGCGGAAGCATTGGTTGATTTCGATCTGGCGTATGCCTATGAAGGCATGGCTCGGGCGTATGCCGCTGCTGGGAACACGGCGAAATGCGAGGAATACCTGAAGATGACGCAGGACGCCGGCGAGAAGATTAAGAACAAAGAAGACCGGGATCTGTTCTTCGGTGATTTCAAGGCGGGTCCCTGGTACGGTCTTAAGTAGTGTTTCGTTTTCGCGCGACCCTTCGAGAAGTCCTGGGAGGGATTGGTAGGACCACCTGAAAGTTCGGATTGGAACCATGAAGTACATCATTCCGCCCGTGGGGCGCTTTTTGCTGTCCGCCATATTCCTGAAGTCGGCGTTCGATCATATTATTGGTTTTGCCGGCACACAGCAAATCATGGCACAACACGGGATGCCTTTGGCAGCCCTGCTCTTGGTGTTTTCCATCATCTTGAGAATCGGAGGTGGATTATCAGTGCTGTTAGGTTTCAAGGCGAAATGGGGAGCTTGGGCGCTGATCGTTTTCCTCATCCCAACCACTCTCATTTTCCACACGAAATTCTCCGACCCAGGTCAGATGAGCCAGCTTCTGAAGAACCTCGCGATATTGGGCGGGTTACTGATGGTTGCACACTTGGGACCGGGCAAGGTAAGCCTTGATTCCCGTTTGGAACAGATAGAAGTTGATCATGTTGAATAAGGTGCCGGGCGCAAGAGGAATCGGCAATGATGCCGTCCTCAATGCCACGGGAAGATCATGGCAGGAATGGTTCCAGATCCTGGACAGATTCGACCGGAAGGCGAAGGGTCACAAGTTGACCGCCAAGTATCTCCATACCGAGCACCAACTCAGCGGGTGGTGGGCGCAGATGGTGACGGTTCGATATGAATGGGAACACGGACTTCGGGCGTGAGGATCCCGTGCCTGACAATGACATCAAGTTCTTACATTCGAAAGGAGTCATGAGATGGCTTACTATTTCAACAAGACGATGTCCATGGGTTTCGACGAGGCTATTGCCAGAGTCACCGACGTCTTGAAGCAAGAAGGTTTTGGCATTCTGACCGAGATCGACGTCAAGGCGACTTTGAAGAAGAAGCTCGACGTGGACTTTCGGAATTACCGGATCCTGGGCGCGTGTAATCCTGCATTTGCCCACCAGGCATTGCTGGCGGAAGACAAGATCGGCACCATGCTGCCGTGCAATGTGATCGTCCAGGAATTGGCTTCCGGCAAGGTCGAGATCGCTGCGATTGATCCGATTGCTTCGATGCAAGCGGTCAAGAACCCTCAGCTGGGGGATGTGGCGAAAGAAGTGCAGGCGAAGCTGAAAAAGGTGATTGACAGCCTGTAGGCGGAAGAGACGCACGACAAGTCGGCGCCTACGCGAGAATTGTCTGTGCTGTCAGGTGTCCTCACCTGACGGCTCTTGAATCTGGCTTCCCGCTTTCCACCATAGGCGGACAAGTCGCGAGAAAGGCACTTGTAGGTGCGAGCTATGCCGTGCACCTCCTTGGGAGTGTTGGGTGCACGGCAAAATCAACCCCTACGGGAAATAGAGAAGCACCCGAATTCATTCGGGTGCCGGGCGAGACACGCACAACCCCCCTTTTATTCCCCCCTTCAGTAGAAGGGGGGAAGGGATGACGAAGGAAACCCCCTTTGATCTTCTCCCCTACTCCGTAGGAGGAAAGAAAAGTGGCTTCCCGCTTTCCACCATAGGCGGACAGGTCGCGGGAAAGGCACGTCTTGCGAGGTCAATATGAATCTGGAATTTCATTCTGTGACTCCTGATCGGTGGGACGACTTTGAGGAGTTGTTCGGCGAAAGGGGAGCATGTGGTGGGTGTTGGTGTATGTCATGGAGGCTGGCACGTTCCGATTTCGATCGCCTTAAGGGCGAGGGAAACAAGAACGCCATGCGTGCGATCGTGGATTCGGGTAACATCCCCGGGATCCTGGCTTACGATGGGGAGACGCCGGTCGGATGGTGCTCGGTGGCGCCGCGAACGGAGTTTCCGAGGCTGGAACGCACCAGAGTCTTGCAGCCGGTGGATGACAAACCGGTGTGGTCCATCACGTGTTTCTTCGTGGCAAAATCCCACCGTCGCAAAGGTATCACCGTGAAGCTCTTGGAAGCCGCCGTTGAGTATGCGGAAAAAAGAGGCTGCACTATCTTGGAGGGGTATCCCTACGAGCCAAGGCAGCCCAAATTGCCCGATCCGTTTGTTTGGACGGGACTGGCGTCCGCCTTCCGCAAAGCCGGCTTCAGAGAAGTCCTGCGCCGGTCGGACACCCGACCGATCATGCGATACTGCCTGTGAGGACTCCTCCTTGCTGTGGAAGACTCCTCTGATTCTTGAATAACCTTCGATTACACTACCGTCCCATCAATTTGAGAGGAATAATGCCAATACGATTGCTGATTCTGTCGCTTATGGTCGCGACGGTGGCTCTTGGTGCGGATCCGATCAAGGTTAGTTATGGTCGGAACATTTTGCCCAATGGGAAATTCGAGGAAAACGAATGGAGCGATGCGGTCAAAACGCCTATCGATCATCAGATGAATCTGTTCGCCAAGCAGGACGACAAATATCTGTATTTCGGCATCGAATTTGTGGACACCATGCACACCGGCATCGACCTGTACCTTGCCGAATCATCGTTTTCGCAGAAGATGCTGCATGTGTCCTCAGCGATTGGGGAAGGCGAATTTCGGCAAGGAAAGTGGCAAGAACCGTCGTGGGGTGCGAATCAGTTGTGGACTGCCAACGTGGTCGGGATGCTAATCCGGGAAGGGGAACGGGGAATCTTGCCCTTGGACGGATTCGAATTCCAGATCGACAAATCCCTGTTCCATAGCAAACGATGGTACGCCATTATCCATCTGAAGCGTCCGGATTTCATTCATCCGGCGGACGCAGATTTCAAGAAATTGGATACCTGGCAGATTATAGAATTGTAGTCGAAGAATGTGGGAGAAACCGTATGACTAATCCTGCCGCCTACAGCGGTGGAGGCGGGGCAGCCGCCGCCAGCGCCGCCGCGATTGCCAATGCCGTTAAAGCCTCCGGCGCTATCGTCAAAGTCAAACCCGCCGATTTCGAGACTATCCTCTCGAAAAGCGAATCCCCTCTGGTTGTCACAGCCGAAAGCCATTTTTTCGGGTCATCATACAAGTATCTGACCGGCTACAAAGGCTTGTGTTTCTTCACCAAGTCCTCTGTACCGTTGCAGCTTCCGGGCAAGGTCGAGCTGATCGCCGCGGACAGAATCTGGATCCCGAGATAGTCTGAGGGAAAGACTTTTCGTGCCAACAGGCAGGGGAATCCACTGTATTTTCTTTTACCCTAAGACGGAGGAGCAATCATGGAAAGCAATTCCGAAGCGGTACCCGAAGCGCAGGGCACCAAGACGAGCGGGTGGAAAAGACTGCTCTACATTATTTTGATCGTGGTACCGATTATTACTCTTCTGGAATTCGGGATCGGGATGATGTTTGCCATACGGGGTTTGCCGATTCTTGTGCAGCAGCGACTACTGGAGCAGCGGAATCAAGTGGCGGGGCTGGCGATGAATCTCCTCGTCAATGCCATACTTGCACCCGGGGAAAGGCTGCAACAGATGCAATTCAAAGACATTGGGGCTGACATTGCGCTGTTGGTTCAAGACTATCCCGAAATCACGGAGGTGTATCGGATCGAAGGTAAGGGCAAAGCGACCACCTACTTTACGAAATTGCAGGAGGAGAAAATCCATCAGGAGATCAGCGAAATTGCCCCTACCGCGATAGATACCATTAGATTCAACAATTGTCTTTGGGACACCACGTGCAAGTTTGGTTGGCATTGGCTGGACATACAAGACCGACGCTTTCTCCTTTTTTATTTCAAAACGGCGATGGGGGATTTTCTTGTGGTAAGAGACATTGAAGAACTGAAGACTCATCTCCCCGCCATTTTGGACGGCTGCCAAAGGCGCCTGGCAGTATTTGCCGACTATTTTCTCCCCTTCCCACCAATAGGGGCTCAGCTCAAGTTCTACGACCAGAATGGCAACAATTTCTGCACCTACGGCAACCCTCGAGGAAAGGGCTGGGATGATATTTTGGAGCAGAAAGCCTCGTTCCTGCCCTGGAAAATGACGGTGCAGATTTTCTCGGAACAATCGGAGCTGTTTGATGTCGCCGCATTGAAGAATAGATTCCCCTGGAAAGGAATAATACAGATAGTCATTGGAGTAGCGTGCATTATCGTGCTGGCGCGAAGTTCGCGAAGATATTGGTGGGGTGGCAACGGCAATTGACCGCCTTTCGGCAGCAGGGTGATCCTGAATAGACGGGGCTGCAGCACACTCAATTGAAGGAGGATGTCGTGATGTCAAATGCATCGACTGAGAAACATGGGTGGTGGTACCGGTGGCGGCGGTCCGCACTAAGAAAGAGAATACGCTATATTCTCCTTATGGTCTTAGCAGCATACAGTCTGTACAGATTGGGCGACATAACGATTCACGCTTTCAAACTGATGTCATTTGACCAATTGAATGAACAGCGCTCACACGTGTCAGATCTTATAGGCAACCTATTGGTCAACTATCTGTTCGATCCAGAAGAAAGGTTGACACGATTGGTTTCCGGCGATATCGGCGCTGAAGTTGCAGCCTGGGAGAATGAATCCCCCGACCTCATCGGTGTTCATGTCATCGCAGGAAAGGGCATCACCAACTATCTGACCTCAGCGACGCCACCGGAGTATCAGAAAGTCATTGAGCAGAAGGTGCTGTTCATGTTAGATACTTTGCGCTTCTGCAATTGCTGGTGGGATAGTACCTGCCAATTTGCCAATCGGGCAATCGATGTTGATGATATGCACCTGCTCTGCATTTTCCTCAGAACGCCATCATACACTTACCTGCTGGCAAGAGACACAAAGAAGCTGAAACAAGGACTGTCAGCAATTTTGGATGCCGGTCAGAGGCGCCTATATCCAATTGGAGATTATTTTCATCCCAAAGCGCGATTTGGGGCTCAGGTCGAGTTCTTCGACGAGGCTGACAATAATTTCTGCACCTACGGAAATTCAACCGAGAAGGACTGGGAAAGTATCCCTGAGCAGTCTATGCCATTTCTGCCCTGGAAAATGCGAATTCAAGTATTCGAGCAACGGGAACACACAATCGCTACGTTTGTGGAACACTATGTATGGTGGGGACTCGCTTTCCACTGGGCTATCGGATTGGGGTGTGTGATCTGGCTAGGCTGGTTAGGGCGGGGATACGCGTGGGAGACAAAAAAGTCGGGTGGCAACGACAGTACTGAGTATGGTGTCAAACGGGACGTTTGACTCCACTTAGAAGAGCCAACGGGATCAGATTAAGTAGTGCCATGAGTATCAACGCATTGCCCAAGCCCCACAGGGGAACGATGAAAGCCGAAAGGACGATCGCACCTATTGATGATCCAATAAGATCCAGAGCATACAATCCGCCGCCAAGCTGAGCTGAGGAACGTTTGCCGCCAGAGGCAGCCATCAATAACGATGCCGCAATCGGGAATTGAGCCCCACCAAAGCCTGACACGATCAAGCCCGCCATTCCGATCAGTATTCCACCCACCACGGGCGGAGAGCCGATCAATCCTCGTGATTGGGTGATCAATAACCACAATACGAGGGGAGATGCTGCCACACAGATTTGCACCAGCGCAAACCAGGTGCGATTGACTCGCGCCAACGGAACCATCCTGGCGCCAACCGCGAGTCCCGCCATGAAGGCGGTGACAATCACCGCCACCCAGCCGTACGCCACGCCGAATATCACTTGAAACGCGATAATCATCAGGATTTCCATGCCAATGCCGGATGCTCCTACCGCGACAATGGCGGTTCTGAGCGCCAACGGCAAAGTCGCCTCTCCCCTGCTCCGTTTAAAGAGTGACACTTCGAAGAGCACGAGCGCAAAACTCACCAGTACACCAATCACAGCGCCAAAAGGCACGTTTCGGAGCCACACGAAAACCGGTCGCAGTGACGTGCGAAAATGAGTGTCCCACAACACCAATCCGGTGTAATAGCCTACCGGCTTGAAATCACGATTTATGGGGACGTCTAGCTGCCGGATTCGATCTTCCAATTGCTGCATCCGGAACGGTTGCAGGATATCAGGCAGATAGGCGGATGACACGTACAGTGTGTGCACTCCCCGCTCCTGCAATGTCTGAAGAATTGTGTCCGCATCGAATTGCAGCAGCGTGGAATCAGGCGACGCCAGGAATCGGGCATCGGCGCCGGGCAAAACTTTCACAAAAGGAAATGCTTCTTTCAGGGTACGATAGATGCACGCCAGAAATGCGGCTTGCTCGCGATTCATCGAGCTTTCCGACGAATGGACGCTGAAGGAAAACACGCCGTGGTCGGTCAAGTGGCGTCGGACTGCCACGAACCATTCCACCGTGTAGAATCGGTTGACCTGGGCGCTCAGCGGGTCAGGCAGATTCACTAAAATCGCATCATATTTTCGATCCGAAGTGGTCATCAGCCGTCTGCCGTCCATGGTGCGAATCTCGATCTTCTGGTTCCGCAGAATCGCCGTGATCGAATCCGGAAATACTGATTCAGCCATCCGAATCAAATTTGGATCCAATTCCACCAAGTCCAGCAATGCCACCGAAGGATGCTTCAGGATTTCCTGGGGCGTCTCACCGACCACTCCCCCGATCAGAATTACGTTTCGGGGATCGGGATGCAAAGCCAACGGGATGTGAGCGACCCCCTCCGCGGCAAACGGGTCCGGGACGTTGGCTTCCTTGATGCCGTTGATGTACAACGTGGTCTGCTCGGAAAGCCTGGTGGCGACCAGTTGCCCGTAGGGCGATTCCTTTTCAGCCACAATCTTCTGACCGGCGAACAGAGGCGCCAGAGTCGAAGTCTCAAGCTGGGTTCCCACGGATAATGCGATGATAATACCCGTCATCAATGCGATTCCCCACCACAGACGTCCGGCAAGACCGAATCTGAAGCAGGTCCAGATCCCGGCTCCGATCCCCACGCCTGCAATGACAAAAGCCCACGGAAACGGTCCGACGACGGGTGCCAGGAAGAAACTTGACAAACCGCCGATGGCAGCTCCGATCGATTCCGCTATGTACACCCACTGCACCTCAATGGGTTTGTTTGCCGCCACCGAGCCAAGGATTGCCCTGCAGGCATGGCAGCCCAAGGAAAAACACAATCCCGTGAGGATTGCGACCGGCAACAAAGTCATCAAGACGGACGCCAGAATCGGGAACAGCCCTACGATTTGACCCGGCTGGATTCCCAAGACTGCACGTGACGACCGGATTAGCAAGACGGTCACCGGGACGCATGCTGACTGCATGGCGACAACAAGTCCCAGGGTCGGGATTTCGCCGCGTCTGAGCAGAGAGCCGAGCCATCCTCCCAAAGCTGTCCACCACAGCCAGGCGGCTAACAAGATGCCCATGGTCAGCTCGTTGCCCTGGAACATGGCAGTTAACTGCCTGAGACTGATAATCTGGGCAGCCATTCCCACCATTCCGGAAATGAGGATCGTGACGATCATGCGGCGAGAATCTGCAGAGGATTGGAAATAATGCTTGATTTGAATGAAAAAAACAGTTACATTTTTAGCCGGGGATTTTCGGCAGCCCGACTGTCCGATTGCGGCATTTTCGAACCGATCACACCGGTGTTCGAAGAGATACAGCGCACCATTCAAGGCTGAATTCGCTGGCTTTTCTGCTATTTGCCCTTAGAACGACACTCAAATATTACATACATATGGAACCAAAAACTGGAGGATGACAAGGCATGAAACGAGGTACACTCGCACGGCTAATCCTGGTAATCGCGGCGCTGGGCTTCACCGTTGCACTCATCGGACAGCAGCCGTCGGCTGTTGATCCGGTGTGCGGAATGACGGTACCGAGTGCTCAGGCAATTCAAGCACGACACGGGGATCAGACATACTATTTCTGTTCCAGCCATTGCGTGGATCTGTTCGCCGCCAATCCGGGGCAGTACATTCAGTCTGCGAATTCTCCCGCTCAAAATCCGCAGACCGCAGCGCCTCCGGCTCAGATGCCTGGTTGCGGATCCAGATCAGCGGTCAAAGCGGCAGGTTGTGGCGGTTGTCCGGCGGCTGCCGGCTGCGCCGGGCAAGCCAAGGCTCAACACAGTTGTGGATCGGGCTGCGGGCAAACTCGGGCGCAGGAGATCAACAATTTCCACACGGTACTGGCACCGATGCATATGTCTGGACAAACCGGCGATATCCAGACAGTGCGGAACACCGTCGGCAGCCTGGTTGACGCATCCAAGAGTTTGAGTCAATATGCCGTTCCGGACGGTGTCAATGCCAAAGAATTCGATAAAGCGCGCAAATCCCTTCAGAAAAGCGTCAACAATCTGTCCAAATCTTGCAAGAAGGGTCCCGACGAACGTGTTTTGGCGGATCTCAATACCGTGCACGAACGCTACGTGGCGTTGCAGACCCTTGTGCAATAGAGTATAGCCGCAAGCGGTCTCATTTTCGCGTGCCGCCGGGTGTCCTCACCTGGCGGTCTTCGGTTGTCATGTGAGGACACATGACAACACTTCTAAACCCTTGTCCAATAGGGCATAACCGAAAGCGGACTTGTCCGCCTCAGGCGGATTTCTTCCGTTTTTCTCTTGTCCCGGAGGGGAATATGCAGATGGGCATTCTGGGATTGCCGCTGTCCGGCAAGACGACCCTATTCAATATCCTGACTTTGGGGCATGCCGGCATGGGGATTTCCCCCAGCCGGAAAGACGTCAATCGCGGGATCGCCGAAGTCCCGGACGCCAGATTGATAGCGCTGTTCGAGAAGCTGCCGGATCGAAAACTGGTGTACTCCACCGTGGAATATGTGGACGTGGCTGGCGTTTCCAAGGGTGAAGGGCGGTCGGAATGGTTCAACACCTCGATCCGAGTGCACTTGCAGAATGTTGATGCGCTGGCGATGGTGGTGCGCCAGTTTGAAAGCGAAGTGGTGCCGCATCCGGAAGGGACGGTGGACGCAGTTCGGGATGCCACGATGCTCGAGACTGAATTGATGCTTTCAGATCTGATGATCCTGGAAAGCAGGATCAAGCGGTTGGAAAAGAACCCGCACGCCATGTCGGCGGACGACAAGCGCGAATTGGAATTGCTTCATAAATGCCGGGAATCGTTGGAAAACGAGCTACCTCTGCGAGGATTGCCGTTCACCAGCGAGGAAATCAAGAGACTCCGCGGATTTCAGCTTTTGACGGAAAAACCACTGCTAGTGGTGCTGAACGTCAGTGAAGGCGGATTGGCTGCCGGTGAGCAGACCGCCGCCAGGATCAGAGAATTGTTGGGTCAAGGTGCGGCGGACGTGTGCGTGATTTCCGGCGGCATCGAATTGGAAATGAGCGACCTGGATTCCGATGATGTGGCGGCTTTCCTGGAAGATTTGGGAGTCGATCAACCCGCTCGGGAACGGATTCTGCGGACGAGCTATCATCTATTGGGATTGCAATCATTCTTCACGCAGAACGAGAACGAAATCCGCGCCTGGGCGTTTCATCGGGGTGCCAAAGCACCGGAAGCCGCCGGAGTCGTGCATACCGACATGGAAAAGGGATTCATTCGTGCCGAAGTCGTGCACGTGGATGATTTCTTGAAATGCGGGTCCTTCGCCGCCTGCCGCGAATCCGGCGTCCTTCGATTGGAAGGACGGGATTATGTTGTCAAAGACGGAGATTTGATACAGTTTAGATTCAATTTGTGAGTGAGGCACACGTACAACTGTTGGACATATTGAGAATAAGGTTCTCTGTAAGAAACTTCCTCGTCATCGACTCCCGCTGTCCATTTCACTGATTCTGTCAAGTTTCATCCCCACCTCCTCAGGGATTTCATCTTTCTCCATTTGACTTGCTATCTGATAGTACTCCTTTCGAGTAATATCGAATTCAGCAGCGCCAAAGAACCCTGGGAGCAGGGTCTTGCTCGCGGGAGCGCTTATTAGGTATTCATGTGTCTTCAGGGGGTCCCTGAAAACAGCAGGAGGAAGCTGATCTTTTAAGTAATTCAAACCCTTAACAGCTTGGTCAGATGTGAAAATGTTAGGCTTTGGACCACGAACAAACCTTGCCAATGCTTCAGGATGAATCAAATAGCTCTCAGCCTCATATCTTTCCCATCGCACCAATTCCAGACCTTCAGCCACCAGTTCATGCTCAGGAAGACTGCGATTATCGCCATCTAGCAGGAGTACTCCACGAATGCTTGGCTTAAGAGCCTTAAGGGCAAAGAAATGTTGACGAGCCTCCCGGGGATGTCGACCTTGATTGTTATGCCAAAATGGATTGCGGGACAGAAAGTCATAGGCAGGGTGGTTCAAGACCCGTGCCCACTCACGGAGCAAGTTTAGAGAGGTTTCGTCCTCAAGATATAATATCCCGGGAGATTGTTCAGCACGCAGAATGTCAAGGCTCGTCAGACATCTCAGTGTCTCCCGAACCTGGTCGCGTTCAGTCTCACTCTGTAATCTGTGAGGTCCTTCTCTGTTGGGTCCTTGATAGAATGACAATATCCGTTCTGGAGATGTCGAATCAATTAGCACTTCCGAATGAGTTGCAATGATCAGTTGACAGCCCTGCATCCTGGAGATGTGCTGGAGTCTGTCATATACTTGCTTCTGCAAATAGATGTGCAAATGTGCATCAGGCTCATCGAGTAGCAAGGTGGATGCGGGGCGTGCATAGAAGAATGCGAGCAACATAAGCACTTGGAGAAAACCACTGCCTGCCGATGATATGTCCAGTCTGCGGTAAGTTTTCCTTTCTTTCGAAGGTATCCCTGGCTTATATTCGCATAGAATGAAAGGACGTCCTGCATAGACAGGAGGCAGGAGCTCATATCCGAAAATCTCCTCAATATCTCTACGTAAACTCTCCCAATCTGTGGGCTTGTCGCGGTACAACTCGAACAATAAGTTGCGCAAAATGTCTCCTGGTTTTCCTTGTCCGATCAAGAATTCCTGGAGATTCCTCTCCTTGAGAACCTCATTCACTTCGATACCAGAGAAGGGTGGCACATGAACAACCTGCAACCTCTTGAGCTCCTCAAGAGCCGGCAAATCTGGGGTGATTTGTGTCTGTAGCGACGGCTTTGCATATAGAAGTTCCAGACTCTGGCATCTGAACTCGAAAGAGACCGAATAGTCTTTTCCTTCCGCGTCCCCGTCCAGTTTTATTTCCAAGATGCGTGGAAATCCAGGTTTCTGATCGCCCCTAACTTCTCCTTTTTTGAGTGCGGTTGAGCAGTCTGTCCATAAAAGGTTCATCTCGCGCAAAGGAATGGCGGTAAAGTCGGTTCTTGTGATGGGGACACCTGTGCTCGTCCGAGCTTTGGAACCAGATTCAGGACCACGCTCAGCCAACCATTTTCGCAATGCCAAGTTCCATGCAGCTATCGCCTGCAGCAGAGTTGTCTTACCCATGTTGTTTTGCCCAGCCAAAACGATATTTCCCGATGTATCAAAAGACTGCTCTTTGAACATCTTGAAATAGCGAAGATTGACCCTGTCTATCATATGCTAACCTCCTTCCATACGATAAGAGAAGTGATTAACTGGGACCCAGGATGACTACAGAACTGAGCATCATTCCTCAAAGCCTGAATATGTAAGATATAACAAAAGCCCTTGAAAATCAAGGGCTTTTTTGTGGGAGTTTGGAATTTAGGTGGTTCGCTATGCGGAGACCGCTATCCTCTTGCAAGCTCGTGAGCGAGCTGATGATATTTTTCGTGCACACCCTCGCCAATCTCGTGCGCCTCGATTCTCTCGAATGCCTCTGCTAGCGATTTTTGATCGGCAGGAGTCAGGAATCGGTCTGCCATGGGATACAGGATATTGTCTTCTTTTTGAATGTGCGCACGAAGCAAATTAACGTATCCCAACAGGTTTTCGCTAATCGTCATTTTCGACATTCTGTCACCCTGAGCCGCCTGTGGAATGGCATCCGCAACTGCTTTGATCAGGCGTCTGCCCTCCTCATGCTCCCTCACCAAAGCTATCGGACCGCCTTCCTTGGGTAAGCCCCGCTCTTGCATCTTGACGAACAATTGACTTTCCTCTTTGGCGTGATGACAGCGGTCTGCGAAGTTCCGGACGAAATCGACTATTTTCTCCAGCCGATCTTGATTGACCTTGCCGGTATCCCGGATGGAGATCACTTCGCGTTCGATCGCATCGAGCACCATTAGGATAATCTTATGCTCATGCTTGAGCGTTTCGGTTGGTGTCATGTTCGTGCTCTCCTGCGGCATTATTCGTGCCCCTCCTCGGCATGGTGAGCCGTGCTGCTGACCGCATCCATATGCAGCCTTTCTACATAATGGACAAAGGTCACATAAGCCTCCACGTACTCGCGTCCCGCCTCCACGCTCGCGTTCACGTTTTTCCTCATTTCTCTGGCGTGGGCAAAACGTGCGCGAATTCCTGAGGCGACAGCATCATTGACCATTCTCACAAGTTCATCAACTGAGCCGCTCTGCAACGCTTTGTCCGCTGCGACCACGGCAGGATCAAGTTCAGCTCCAGCCGGCTTCAAACCAGTATAGGGAGCACCTTCGCCCGCCCGATGGATGCGCACAAGGGTCTCGAAGAAGTACATGTCCGCCAGTTCCTTGGCTTCCGGACCTTTGCTCCTCACAGTCACAGTTTCGGCAAACGCTTCCCGAATCTCAGCTTCGTCTGCTTTCTTTACCCATTTGAGAACTGGAGTGGCGTCTCCTTTGTCCAAAGCCGCTCTTGCATCCATCACGACCGGACCATCAAGCGTGTCGCAATGGGCAAGTGTCTTCGATGGAGCCAAAATCAAGGCGACGCTGGCGACGCATAGAGCGACAGCCGGGATGAGCATCGGTACTTTCACTTTCATGTCTCGTCCTCCTTAAGATTTGAATTGGTGGTTCGCATTCCTTATCCTCATGATATGAGTCCTACTGCCCTATGCCTCTGAACAATGGTCTCTGCTAACTTATCCAACGCCTCAAAATCAGAGTCGCCGGGCAGTCCTTTGCACAGAACCGGTTCCAGAATCTCCACCTTCAGATTCGGGATCATTCCTGCGATTTGTTCCACGGCTTTGCCGCCCCAGCCGTAGGAGCCGATGACCGATGCGAATCTCAGCTTGGGTCTGAGCGCATTCGCCAGCATCGCTGCGTATGCAACCAGTGGATGCGGACCGACCAGTACCGTTGGCGTGCCAAGAATGACGGTCGCGGCGTCAACCAGACTCATCGCCAGTTTCCCGATGTCGGTGACTGCCAGGTCGAACTGCTGCACCGTGACGCCTTGATCGCTCAAAGCAGCGACCAGATATTGCGCCATTTTCTTGGTGCTGCCATGCATGGACACGCAGGCGACAACTGCTTGGTTTTTCGGCACATCGGAAATCCAATCCCGGTAGGCGTCTGTGATGAAGGCTGGACGAGGGTAGATGGGACCGTGACTGGGGGCAATCAGGTTAATCTCCAGATCCTTGATCTTGTCCATGTTCCTTTGAATCATCTTTCGAAACGGCATCATAATCTCGGCGTAGTAGCGTTTGGCGGCTTCATAGACGCGCGGCTCATCGGTCACATATAGGTCAGAAGTGGCAAGATGGGAACCGAAAAAGTCGCAACTGAACAGGATACGGTCTTCCGCAAGGTAGGTGGACATGGTCTCGGGCCAATGCACCCAGGGGGTATGGATGAATCTCAACGTCTTGTTGCCCAGCGACAGCACCTCGCCGTCTTCAACTGCGGCAATCCGGTCTTCCGGAATGTGGAGGTGATCCACCAGCATCTCTTTGCCCTTGGATGTCGCCAGCACTCTTGCCTTTTCGTACTTGTCCAGGACCAGTGGGAGCGCACCGGAATGATCCTGCTCCACGTGGTGCGCGACGACATAATCGATCTGCTCAACCACTTTCAATTGCGCCAAGAGCACGTGCGTCATTGAGGGGTCGACGGTATCCAATAATGCCGTTTTCTCGCTGCCTTGAATCAAGTAAGCGTTGTAGCTGGTGCCGTCAGGAAGGGGAATCAGGGAATCGAACAGCCGCCTGTCCCAGTCCACCGCTCCCAGCCAGTAGATGTCCGGTTTGATTTTCCTTGCATTCATGGTTTCGTATAGATCCTCGATGTTTTAGGAAGGTTCGGAAAGTAGTTATTCGGCTCGGAACATGCGTTGGTAGATCTCTTGCATCCTTCCGGAACGGATATCATTTTTCAAATCTACAGTCTGGCGATGGAGCCATTTGTGCATGGGATCGTTGGTCAGCAGGCTATCCGCATAGGCGGTCGCCTCCGCATTATTCAGAGCTCGCGCCTCCGGCAGGAACTTGAAATAGAAGTGTTTGGCAACTTCGTAGAATCCGTGCCACCAGGTGTAGTCGGGACCCATCATGGAGGCGCCGTGACGGGCTCGCCTGCCTTCATGATGCCACAATTCCCAGTACGTCCATTCGATGTCGTTGGAGAAGTCTGCCTTATTCATTAATGCATTATTTTTCTTCAGGATACTCATGATATCGGTCGCGGGGACGGCGAATTTGTCGTTGTACAATTGCACGACGCCATCAAACTGGTAGTAATGACCATCCACCCACACCGGACCGTGACAGGCGGAACATACTTCTTTCATGTTGCTGCGCTTCTGCTGCCAATTGTCCTTGTGCACCGAGATCACCGGACGTAACGTCCAGGAAATCCTCGTTCCCACGTCATGGTTCAACGGCTGGGTTTTGGTGGCGGACATATGACAGGTGGCGCAGGTAGGCGCTTCAAAGTAGTCCTGACCCACTACCCACGTCTTTGCATTCAGATTCATGGCATTCAGATGAGTGTAATACGCGATGCCGTGTTTGGATTCTTCGTACACTTCTTTTTGAGGGTGGTCGGGACCCATGTGACACTTGCCGCAGGTCTCCGGTTGGCGGGCTTGGGCAACCGAGAACGAATGGCGGCTATGACAGGCATTGCAAGCGCCTTTCGACCCGTCCGGATTCAGCCGACCAATCCCGGAATTGGGCCAGCTCTGCCGGGCAAGCTTGTTCGGCGAATTGTCGTCGATCTTGACCTTATTGCCGTGACAGCTTTCGCATCCGGCGATAGCGGCAGGTTGACCGGCAGTGACATGAGCCAGATAGGCATCATTGGAATCGAGGATGAGTCCGGCGGTGGCGTGGTACGACCCATCGACTTGTTCCATTTCGCCTGGATGACATTGCCCGCAGTCTTTGGGAGTCACCAAGGTCGCGATCCAGGCGCCCTCATGGACGAAAGCATCCACCTCCGATTTCTCTGCTTGATGACAGTCGAGGCAGGACACGCCCTCAGCGGCATGTGCCGAGTTCCGCCATTGCATAGTGAGACCCAGATTGGTGTGCTGGTGGCAGGCGACACACTTGTCGGCGGCGCTCTGTGCTAAAGCTTGAGAGTAGCCCATCGAAATACAAATCAAATAAGCCGTTATGCCAAGAAACAGACTTCTCATAACGCCTCCTTCAATTGGATTCATAATCTGACTGGATACCGGCGTTCCGCCTGACGCGGACAAGCTCAAAGTTGGGTTACGCAAGGCTAACCCAACCTACATTCTGTGTTCACGCATTCCCCCGCAGGCGGACAAGTCGCGGGATGAAGCGGAAACGGGTGCAGGATAGCATAAGGAGATTGCTTCGCTGCGCTCGCAATGACCAAGGCCCCCCTTATATCCCCCCCGCGCCAAGGGGGAGGAAGACAGGGACGCCCCTCTTGTTTTCCCCCGGATACCGGGGGGAAGGTTGAAGAACCCCCCTTGTGTTCCCCCCTGCAAATAGCAGGGGGGAAAGACTGGTTTCCCGCCACTGAAGGGCAAGCTGCCCGCGGGAATGACACGGTGCAGGCATCACATCATGGCAGCCTCATCTACTGCTGCTCGATCCGGCGGTGAATCGGGCAGAGATCTCGGGGTTGATTCTTGCGGAGAAAGAATTCTTTGTAAGTGTCAGGACAATATTCGCTGGCTCGGGTATAGGACTCCTTGCAGATTTTGACTTCGACGATTCCGGCGGGCATTTGGAAGTCGTTCAAGTCATATCCGAGCGAGTCGTACGCCCTTTTCATGAATCTTGCCCACACCGGCAGGGCGGCTGCGGCGCCAGTCCCTCCCGTTCCGAGACTCAATCCCGGATCGTCCAGTCCAATCCACACTCCCGCCACGAGTTCCGGGGTATAGCCCACGAACCAAGCATCGGTAAATTCGTTAGTGGTACCCGTTTTTCCCGCGGCAGGAGCTCGGAATCCGTATTTCCATCGGGCACTGCCTCCGGTACCGTGATCAATTGCGGTTTCCAGCATCGACGTCATCAAGTACGCGGTTTCTTCGGACAGCGCTACTTCCTTGCGGGGCAAATCCTCTTCCAAGACGTTGCCATGCCGATCAATGATCTGTCGAATGGCGAGGGGTTCTGCGCGCAGACCTCTGGCTGCCAATGAGCTGTAAGCAGACACCAGTTCCAGGGGTGTTACGCCACTGCATCCCAACACGATTGCAGACACAGTGTCCAAGGGCGATTGGATTCCCATTTGATGGGCGTAAGCGACAACCTGGACGGGCTTGATCAATTCAAGGACCAACCGAACCGTTACCAAATTGATGGAATTCCGTATGCCTTCCCTCAGAGTCGTCAAGCCTCCGCGAGATTCGTCGTAATTGGGGGGTGTCCAGCGTTTACCGCCAGGGAGAGTCGCCACCACGTCGGTATTCCACAGTCTGGTTGTCAAAGGATAGCCATTATCGATCGCGGCGATATAGGCGAAGGGTTTGAAGGTGGATCCCGGTTGTCGGCGGGCTTGAATGGCTCGGTTGAATTTGTATTTTTGGAAATCGCGACCGCCGATCAACGCCAGAATATGCCCGGTTTGAGGGTCAAGCGCCACGAACGCCACTTGTAGAACCGTTTCGGCACGTATCGTCGAATCCATCGTGGCGCGATCCCGGAGGATTTCGAACATTTCCAACGAGCTGGCATTGGGATACTTGTGTCGGACGAATTCGCTGCGACTCTTGGTCAGATAGCGATTGGTGACTCGTGGCTGCCAGATCGCGAGGTGCTCCTTGACCGCCAGTTCGGCAAAGCGCTGTAATCTGGGATCCAGAGTAGTCCGAACCGTCAATCCGTCTTGATAGCAATCAAATCCATATTTCGATTGACGACCCTCCAATTCCTGACGCACCATTTCCGTAAAGTACGGGGCGATGCCGACGTCGTCCATGTCGAGGCTTGTATTCACTGCGATGGGTTCCTGGATCGCTTTCTGATATTCCTCCTCAGTGAGATAGTTGCACACCCTCATATTATTGAGGATCACGTTGCGACGACCGAGGGCGGCTTCCGGCTGGTCGATGGGATTATAGCGAGTGGGCGCTTTCAATATCCCGATCAAGGTGGCAGCTTCTGAGACCGTCAACCGCTGCACCGGCTTCGAGAAGTACTTCATGGCTGCGGCACCAATTCCGTACACGCCGCACCCGAAGTAAGTCTGCGTCAGATACATCTCCAGGATCTCGCGTTTGGAATAGGTACGCTCGATTTCGATGGCGGTGAGGGTTTCGCGGATCTTACGGGCTAAGGTGCGGCGATGACTCAGGTAGAGATTGCGCGCCAATTGCTGGGTGATGGTAGAGGCGCCCTGGCGGATGCCGAATGATGCGAGGTTAACCAGAGCCGCACGACCGACAGTCAGCAGATTGATACCCCAATGCTGATAGAATCTGCGGTCTTCGGTAGCGATCACGGCGTGCTGGACAAATAAAGGGATGCTGTCCAGCGACACGAAAAACCGCCTTTGCGTGTACAATTCCTTGATGACGGTACCGTCCCGCCCCAGGATATGAGTCACCAGACGGGGCTGGTAATTCTCAAGCTGGGCGGGAGACGGAAGATCGCGGGACAGATATATCGTGTAGCCGAACAAAAGCAGTCCGATGAAGACAAAGCCCAGGAATGCAATACCGAACCAAGCCTTTTCCCGGCGCCGTCTTCGATCGGTGCCATCCCCGATGCGTTTTCCGTGTTCTTCTGACGAAGCCATGTTATTTCGATTCTTGGTGATCTCGCCATCGTCGCAAGCTCAGGCGATGCCCGTCCCAAACCGCGTACGTGAATTCCTCCATCCAATCGCCCAGGTTGACGTACACGCCTTCCGGGAATTCAACGCACTTTGGCAGATGGGAATGCCCCAGGATTACTGCGCGGTAGCCGCTTTTCAATTTCTTGATCGCAAATGCCTCATTTTCCGCCTGGTCTTTTTCGGAATACTTGAGCGACAGGTGATCTCGACTCATCCGGCTGGTCAGACGGGCAATGGCGATCCCAAGGTCGGGATGCAGCAGGCGGTACAGTGCGATGGAGACAGGATGTCGGATGATACGCTTCATCAAGCGGTATCCGCGGTCCCGCGACAATAATCCATCGCCGTGGTAAATGTAGAATCGGGTCCCATCGAGAGTGATATCCAGGTCGCCCGGATGCACCGCGATGCCGATTTTTTCCTCCAGGAATCCGGTCAATTGGAAATCATGGTTTCCTGCGAGGTAGTGTACCTGGATTCCGCAGTCCACCAGCGATTTCAGCTCACAGAGAATCGGGAACGTCGTCTTAGGGATCACCCCCCGCCATTCGAACCAAAAGTCGAACAAGTCCCCGACGATCAATAAGTAGCTGGCGTTCTGCGCCACCTCGCGAAAGAATTCCACTAGGTACCGTGACTTGCGCTCTTCTGTCTCCGGGTTGCTTCTTCCGAGATGGGCATCGGAAACGAAGTACACGCAGGACTCCTTAGCTGTCGTCAATTGACTCTCCACGAGATCGTTAATAAGTGCCGCCCCTGTGTGCCAAATTACTTAGGGAATTACATATGGGTCAAATATAACACAAAAGTCGACAAAATGCAACGGAAAATAGTTCAATCCCGAGCAATGCGTTGCAAAAGCCGACGCAGGGATGACTCCCAAAAAAGTCTTGACTATTATAGAAAAAGTGAGTATCATTTAAGATATTGTTGGATGTCGGCTCCTCGCCCCTTTTCGATGGAAACGGGCTAAGCCCTAAGGTACCAATGTCAGGAGAGCTACATGAGGCAATACTTGTTGATCAGCGCGCTGGTGCTATTGGTGGTGGTTTCCGCTTCCGAGGCACGGAAATGGAGATGGTCGGGGGAGACGATTGCCGTCACCACGAACGATCGGAAACCTGCGACGGAACGGAGTTCCCGCCGTAATCACACTGACGACATCATCTTCTCCGACGATTTCGAGGGCGGATTCCAGTGGACGACCCATGATCTGACGGCGGATCCTGGAGCCTGGCATATCGACACTTATAATGCGTACGGCGGCAGCGGGCATTCCTGGTGGTGCGCCGATCCACAACTGGGCGGGTATCGGGATGACTGGTATATGACACTGGATACGCCTCCGATCGACCTGTCAGGAACTACGAATCCAGTGTTGTGCTTCCAGAGCAGGTACTATTGCGAAAATCCTGCCGGCGCCACCAATCCCTGGGATGGTTGGGATGGCATGAATATCCGCGTCTCCACCGACAATGGAATAACATGGACAATCCTGGGGGATAGTGCGGTCACGCCGGATTACACCTGCAATTCTCTGTACAGCTTCGGGCAGCAACACGACGAAGGTCCGAATATTCCTGGATGGGCGGGGCAATGCACAACCTGGTCGGAGGTCACCGCAGACCTGGCTGCCTTTGTCCACGATTCTATTCGGATTCGATTTGCGTTCGCCTCCGATCCCGATGTTTCGACGACGATGTATCCGGCATGGTTCGGGTGGCAGGTGGACGAGATCGAGGTATCAGAGAGCTTGACCCAGATATTCTACAATTCGGCTGAGGACACCACCGGGTTCAGAATTCGCAACGTGCAGCAAATTGGCGGAGACTTATGGCATGTGGAAACCTGGACGAATCCCATGCCGCCGTCGCCCACGCATGTCCTACGATGTGGAACCGTGGGCGGCTCATATAATCCGGATATGCATGATGTGGTCGTGAGTCCCTATATCGATTTGTCCTCCTATGTGGCGGGGACGTGCAGTGGTGACTTCATGGTGGCAGGCGATATTTCCGATCCCCATCCGTCGCCCGATCTGGATTACTGGTATGTGGAGATTAGCCCGGACTCAGGGGTGCATTGGTATAACGTTACCAATCCGTGGGGTAGTCCCGAAGGGCAGAACTTTGTATTCACCGATGTCTTGACGACCTGGTCGTCCTTTGTCAACACTTACAACCACGCCAATCTCGACTTCTCGGAATATCTGGGGTATGTGTGCCAATTCAGGATCGTGTTCGAGTCCGATGGAGACATACCCACCGGCGAGGGCTTGCTGATCGATGATCTGTGGATTGATTATTCGTCGGCGCTGCCAAACGATGTGGGGTGCACCTTTCTGCACATTCCGTTCCCGACAGCGGTCGGATTCCAGTCGCACTGCGAAGCGGTGTTCTCGAACTTAGGGACGCTGCCGGCAACTCTGGTCCCTCCTCGATGGCAAGTGCAAGGATCATCTCCGGTTCTCCTAACTCCATTCCTGGATCTGCAAGTGGGTCAGTCCGCTATCCGAACTTTCAACTGGACGCCAACCGCCGCAGGATCATACTGGCACAAGGCATGGACGGATTATATCATGGACGAGAACCGTTCAAATGACACCTGCACCGCGGCGGAAGTCATTGTTACGCCGCAGAATCAGTGGGTACTGGGATACGACAACCGCACGGTCGGTTGGAGGTACAATTATGCCACCGGCACGGGCGCTGCATGCCGATTCACTCCGGCTAACGATGGGATCTCTGGAGCTTTGAACGTCCAGCAAGCCCAATTTCTGTTCGACATGGGTCAGGCGTTCCCGGAAGATTTCGACCTGGTGATCTTTGAGGGCGATGCCTCCGAGATCCCGGGCGAAGAAATCACGACCATCACCGTTACGGTGCAGCCCGGGATCGAAACTAATCCAAACTGGAAGATCGTGGAGCTAAGCGGCGTGCCGGATCTCCAGGGTCGGACGGGCAATTTCTGGCTGTGGCTGAAGGTCACCAATACCGGATCCGGCGACCGATATCCTGAAATCCTGGGCGACGACCAGATGTGGGGAGACGGACATTTCTTTATCTACAACGGCTCCTCAGCCCAGCCGTCCGCCGCTGATTATATGATTCGAGCCATGGTCACTCCATCTGCGGGCGTCGGGGATGATCCTACTGCTGTAATGCCCAGCGTCTTCCACCTGGCGCAAAACTATCCCAATCCTTTCAACTCAGTGACCAATATGCAGTTTGATCTACCGCATGAATCGCAGGTCAGGCTGAATGTGTACAACCTTCTGGGACAGGAAGTCGCCACGCTTGTGGACCAGCACTTGGAAGCTGGTGCGCATCGAGTGGAATTCAACGCGGGCAACCTGCCTTCCGGCATCTATTTCTACCGGATTGAGGCGTTGAACTTCGTTGACATGAAGAAGATGATGTTGCTGAAGTGATTGCCTATCCGTCAGGTGGGGACACCTGACGGCACCCTCACTGATCTCTGGAGTGGGGTAGCGCGATCGGTTCTTGTGTCATCCCGCACTTGATGCGGGATTCAGTCATTTCGCCTTGGAATATGGTGTCAGGTGAGGACACCTGACACCACATCTTTGCCTGCTATCACGCACTTCTGTATCTGCCGTACTGTCAAGTGTTTTGGTGTGCCGTCAGGTGTCCCCACCTGACGGTATTGGTTTTGCGTCATAAAAAAGCCGGGTCCCGACTATCGGGATCCGGCTTTTTGCTGTCAGAGACAGAACAAGTACCTTATTTCAGCACGATCACTTTTTGAACACGACTTTGCCGACTTAGCAGACTCTCCACGGACACGAAATAGATCCCTGACGCCAGATTATTTATGGGCAGCGGAAAGGACATCGATGTTTGACCGGGGGATTTGATCTGAAAGGAACCCGCCAGCCTGCCCAGGATGTCGTAGACACGGATTTGAATCGGGTCGGTGATGAGCACACCGGATAGATTGATGTAGGCGACGGAGTTGGTGGGATTGGGGTAGATTGTGACTTCCAAGGTTGAAGGGGTCGGCGCTGCTGGATCGACATGGAGGCTGCTGCCGACATTCCCATACGCATCCACTCGGGTAAGATATGCGATATAGTCACGTTGAAAATATATGATAACGCCTCCGCGTGTATCGGCTGTAAGTTCTTGACAGCCTCCCCCCGCACAGGGCATCCCATATAACACCGACACAGCCTCTGGCCACACCTGACTTCCAAGAGAGTCATATTTCTGAAGAGTCCATACCTGATCATTTCCTTCCCAACGAAGCACCACAAGTTCACCCCAAGACGAGACCGTAGCCATCCAATTATCATTGTTGGGAAGACAAGGAGATGGGTATCCACTAAATACCACTTCTCCGTCGGCGTTAATACGTCCGTAGGTCGAGTCGAGTCCGCAGAAATACAGTCCACCAATAGTGTCCGACCGAACATTCCACAAAGGCATTTGACTTAATGTGGTATTCCATGTGGGGGTTCCGAGAGAATCGAACCTGATAAACTCGTGTTCATTTGCCGTTATTTCGTTCTGCATTACGATGAAGGAACCTGGAAGTGAAGGATAAACAGACCAAAGGCCGGTTATGCCTAAGGATATTCCCCCATTAAAAGCAAAGCTGCCATCCGACCGTATATGCTGCATTTGTATCGAACTCGTGCTCCAGATAACAAATGCGCCACCGGCACCGTCGCCAATCATTTCTATGCCCTCATAAAAACCGGTCGCTCCGGGAAATAGCGGCATTTCATCCCATTCGAACCTCCGCTGACCCAACGAGTCAAAATGCTGATAGCAGTAGGTCACCTGCATCGATACTCTGTGCATAATAAGAACGATGCAGCCAGCGGATGAATCGGCGACCATTTGGTAAGGGATGATATTCAGGTCGGGGAAAGTGATCCTTGACCAAATATGGTCTCCTTCGGCAGACCATTTATCTAAGAGTGCGGGCCAGATTAGCGGATATGGCCAACCCTCGGTATTGCAGATGATCATACTGTTGTCTGATGCAACAGCAGAAAGATAATTCCACCCCCATTCTCCGTATGAATAACCCTCGATTATTACCCCGGGATCGGGGATTGTAAATATTCCATTGATGTCCACGTGAAACAAAGATGGCATCCAAATTCCTATTAAGACAAAGGGATATGCACCACCATTAAGGTCAGGCATCAGGCTTAATATTGGATAGCCTGGCCAATGTTGAACAGGATTCTGTGGGTCGGTGTACCATTGACCGAATGCTACGTTACCGATGAGCAAAATCAACATGCAGACGGTCAAGAATTGAATCCGCTGTGACCAAATCTCAGAAGCAGTCATTGGCATCTCCTATACGTTGACCAGAATATTTTTTCCACCGATGATAGATTGCGGTAGCAAGCCACCGCAATCCAAAAATCATACCCCCCTTATATTCCCCCTACTTCGCAGGAAGGAAAAAGTAGATTGCTTCGCTACGCTCGCAATGACAGACTGGATCCCGGATCAAGTCCGGGATGACACAGAAGGCGGGGGCAATCAGCCGCGATCCAAAGACATTAGCAGCGGTAGTAAGCCACCGCACTCCAAAAAGGCTGGAAATAAAAAGAGCGAGTCCGCTACCTCCTCTTCCCATTCGGGCAACGAATTCGCTCATATTTCCGCCCCTCAAATTAGCCCTGACACTTACTCCTGACACTGCCAATTATACATCATTTAAATTGCAAAGTCAAGAGGAATCTTTCAGGATTGCAAAGAGTGCCCTGACATAAATATCTGATTTGGTTATTCTCCTGCAAAGTCTGCTGTAGTGTCAAGCGAGGACGCATGACACCAGTGATGATCTTTCGGGATTGTAGAAGGATGCTTGCCGCCACGAAACACCGGTAGCTGATTTCCCTTGACTTCAGGATATTTTCTCCTTATATTGTGACTGAATAACCTACCAAAGCCTGCCATCCGACTGAACTGCTGAACAGGCGTAACCATTAAGCTTCGGAGGGCATCATGGCAACCTGTTTCTCCCGCACGATTCTGAGCATTTCTCTGCTTACGTTGACCTCGACGGCTTATTCCCAAATCCACCTCATCGGACCGCAGAGCGGAATCCTGACAGACACGACTTACATTGTAGACGGGGATATGTCGGTTCAAGAAGGCGATTCACTCATAATCATGCCCGGGGCAACTTTCCTTTTCAACGATTCCTGCGGTTTTGACATCCAGGGCTATTTGTACGCGGTGGGGAACGAACAGGACAGTATTCGTTTTGAGGCAAATCTTGGGGTGTCTGCCTGGAGCGGGATAGATTTTTGGGATGCATCAGATGATTCCAGTAGGTTAGGATATTCCACCATCATAGGGAGTAATTCTTCTGGAGTGTCCTGCACTAACAGCAGTCCGATAATCAGCCGATGCACAATTACAAGAAATATTGGTATACATAATGGTGGTGGAATCTATTGCGACAGCTCTTGCGCTACCATTGACCAGTGTACCATAAGCAGAAATTCTACCAACCCAGCGGCGCCTGATATTGTATACGGCGGCGGGATCTATTGTCATGACTCTAACCCGACCATTAGACAATGCATCATAAGTGAGAATAGGGCCGGATTTGAAAACACTGCCTGTCGTGGCGGAGGAATAGCATGTGTCACTTCCAGCCCGATTATTATAGGCTGCACCATCTCAGGGAATCGTACAGAAGCAGTTATGGGACTGCTGTTACCGGGTTTCGGCAGCTTCGGAGGCGGAATCACCTGCAATGAAAACAGCAATCCAATTGTCGAAGATTGTCTCATTACGGAGAATACCGCCACATGCCCGCTGCCATTTGGCGAATTGGGCGGAGGTGGAGGCGGCGGGATCAGCATTTCTGCAAGCAGTCCTGTCATCAGTAATAGTACAATTAGTCTAAATTATTCTCAGACTGAAGGTGGGGGGATTCATGTGGGTAACGGCACGCCAATCATTAACAACTGCATAATCAACGAGAATTCGTCATATTATGATGGCGGTGGAATCTCTACTGATGCCAACTTGACTCTCCGACGCTGCGTTATCAGCGGGAATTCAACTCAAATAACCGGCGGGGGGATGAAATCGGGCTGGTATGACAATTCAGTAATCGAGAACTGCACATTTTATGGAAATTCCGCGTCATCGCATGGAGGAGGAATCTCCTGTTCAAGATCCAGCGTGGAGGTAATAAATAGTATTGTAGAGGGTAACTCAGGTAACGGAGGTGCTTATTTCTATCAGTCCCCGGATGCATTTTTTGCCTACTGCGATTTCCACAATAATGAAGGAGGCAACTTTACGGGTTCAGGAATGCCGCACTTCTTAGGTCAGATTGTCACCACAAACGCCAATGGCGATTCCTGTGATACTTACTTTAATATTTTCTTGGATCCTATGTTTGTCGATACACTCGCGGAAGATTATCACTTGCTGGCAAATTCGCACTGTATAGATGCCGGAGACCCTGAAAGCCCGCTGGATCCCGATAGTACCATTGCCGACATTGGTGCATTTTATTATCACCAATCAGCCTGGATCCGCAGACCGGGCAATCCAGTGCAACCGTTTGCCTATTATCTTCTTCAGAACTACCCAAACCCATTCAACCTTAGCACCAGATTGGGTTTCATCCTGCCCGTTGCGTCAGAAGTGAAACTAAGAGTCTATGACATTACCGGACGTGTGATAACCACTATGCTCAACGGTTGGCAACAGTCGGGGTCTCATGAGGTGACTTTCAGTGGAGTCAATCTGGCTTCCGGTGTGTACTTCTATCGGCTGGAGGCTGGAGAATACAGCGAGGTGCACCGTATGATCTTGCTAAAATAACAATTGCGACCGCATATATCACCGAGACGGTTAACCGAAAATATCATGTCAAGCTTCCTTTGTTGTCATAGAAGCGACATGTCCATTATGGTAGCATCATGGGAGGAAGACCATGGCTAAGATAGAAATATCAGGGCTAATTGTTGGTATATTCTTAACTGCCGGCACTTCTCTGGCTGTCATGGTAGATGGCTACTGCTTTCTGGAGTCTGAATCCAATCATCAAGGGACGCAAGTGCTGTTCCTGGCAGACACTCCAAGCGCTGAGACCGACACCGCATATACCGACCAATCGGGATACTACCAAGCAGATCTTGCCATCGGGGCTTATGATATCTTTTTCACCCACCAAGGATTCTGCGATGATCAAATACTCGATCAGCTCTTCGCGGTGAACACAACCCTGTCTGAAGTTACGCTAATTATTGAAGGCACTCATATCTCCGGGAATCTGAGCGGCGTACTTGAAGGGGGTCGTTATCTGGTTACCGGAACTATTACTATACAAAACGGAAATACCCTTATCATAGAACCTGGAGCAAGTTTTATTTTTAATGGCGACTATTTATTTCATATTTATGGGGAGCTACATGCCGTGGGCACAGAAAACGACAGCATCATTTTCATGCCTGCACCATGCGTCTCTTCATGGTACGGAATTTATTTTGACGAAACATCAAATGATCATAGTAGGTTGGACTACTGCGCAATCACGGGCATTTACAGTAACTACTACGGTGATATAGAAATCAGAGGGGCTAATCCCACAATCAGCCACAGCAGTATCAGTAACAACCTGGGTAGTCGCGCTATTCGCTGCCGATCTGGCGCGTGTCCAACCATAACATATTGTACTTTAAGTGATAATAACGGCCATGGAATTTACTGCTGGGACTCTAATCCATCCATCAGCAACTGCACCATTATGCGGAATAACGGTAGTGGGATCGCCTGTCATGATTCAAGCAGCCCGGTTATCACCAACTGCACAATCAGCGAAAACTCTGGTGGCGATGGTGGTGGCATCTATCTCACTGGAGATGGATATGCCACTATTGCGGATTGCAATATAAGTGGCAATACGACCAGAATAGGAAGCGGTGGAATTATGGTCGATCGCAATTACAATGCTTCGATCGAAGACTGTACCATTGAAGGGAATTATATTACATGGTCCGGTGATGGCAGTGGGATTTCTTGTTACGGATCCGGCGATATCGTCATCCGTCGATGTTTGATCAAAGGAAACTCAGTTTATGCTTGGGGAAGGGGGGTGGGAATATACTGCGATGCCAATCCCGTCATCGAAAATTGTACAATAGTGGAGAATACAGCCGGGACCGAGGGGGTCATCTATTGCCGTGAATCTAGTCCAACCATCATTAATACTGTGCTTGCGAACAATACGTGCTTTGGTGGGATCTGTTTCTATGGTTCTAACGGGCACGTGACTATCCGTCATGATTGCTTTTATAACAATCAAGGGGGTGACTTCATAGGATCTCATCCCTTGGACTCGCTCGGGGTCATAGCAACCACCAACGTCAATGGTGACTCTTGCGATATCTATCACAATATTTTTCTTGACCCCGCTTTCGTGTATCCAGAAATTGGGGATTACCATTTATTGGCAGAATCCCCCTGCATTGACGCCGGTGATCCGTCATCGCCCCTCGATCCCGACAGCACCATTGCTGATATCGGAGCCTTCTATTACGACCAATCCAGCAGCGTCGATCCCTCTTCCATAACTCATCACCCGACTTCGTTCCAACTGTTACAGAATTATCCCAATCCCTTCAATTCGTCCACGCAGATTATTTATTGCTTGCCCAGTGTCGAATACGTCACCTTAACAGTCAACAATATTTTAGGACAGCGGGTAGCCACTTTGTTCAATGGATTCCAGCCTGCAGGCATTCACCGCATCACCTGGGATGCAGAACATTTCCCATCTGGGATTTATTTCTGCCGAATAGAAACACAGAATTTCAGTCAAACAAGAAGATTGATACTATTGAAGTAGATCCACCATAAGACTTATTCACTGACTTTGGAAAATCACGGGGCTGCGTTACAAATCTGCATGGAGGGAATGATGAAACCGCAATCATGGATCTTGACACTGCTGACGGTCACTGCGGCGATTGCCCAGCCTCCCGAAACCCTGTGGACAAGAACCTATGGGTGGAGCATAGGCACAATGGCGTATTCTTGTCAACAGACCTACGATGGTGGATTCATCATGGCAGGATATACTAATGTAGAGCCTGGGTCCAACAACGATATGTTTGTAGTGAAGACCGATGACACAGGAGACACTTCGTGGACTCGCAGGTATGGCTGGGAGCACAACGACTATTGCTATGATATCCACCAACTGTCTGATGGAGGATACATACTGGGCGGAATTGGCAACCTTGATTACAACGTGAATCCTTGGGTGAGTGAATATTGTTTGATAAGAATTGACAATGATGGGGATACCTTGTGGACACGGTTATATCGAAAGGCGGAAGTAAATGAAGCGTACGACGTGGACCCCTGCGAAGATGGCGGATTCATACTGGTGGGATATGCTCGGGGAACCGGCACTGGATGGTACGACATTTATATAGTGCGAACCGACGAATTCGGTGACACGCTTTGGACGCGCACGGTGGATGAATCCGATTATGATGTCGCCTATTCCGTGGAACAGACGACTGACGGAGGCTACATCGTGGCAGGAAATAGGTCATTGAATCCGAGTGTGGATGCTTATATGTATCTGGTCAAGCTTAATGCAGATGGAGACACCTTATGGACTCGCACCTATACTTGGAATGGGTTCAGTCGAGCACTTTCCGTCCAGCAGACGTTCGATGAAGGATACATTTTGGTGGGGGATGGCAGCGGAGATTGTGCCTTAATAAAAACCGATAGCGATGGTGACACCTTATGGACACACACTTATGGTGGAGATGATTCCGAAGGCGTATATTCAGTTAGACAAACCCCGGATGGAGGATACATTTTGGGAGGGCAAACTCAATCATTCGGGATGGGTGAGGATGATTTTTACCTTGTCAGAACTGACAGCTTGGGCGACACACTGTGGACCAATACCTATGGTGGTTTTGGTCATGATTACTGCTATTCCGTCCAATTAACACAGGATGGCGGTTACATAGCAGTGGGACGTGGTGAATTTGGAGGCGGGCTGATGTACGCCGTCCGGCTTGGACCGGACATGCCAAGTGCTGCGCCGAGAGGAAACACTATTGGAATACCCAATTCCCTTGTGCTCCATCCCCCCTACCCCAATCCATTCAACCCAATCACAAACATTTCATTTGAGGTTCCTCTCACTGGAAATACAAGCCTTGCTATCTACAATCTCTTGGGACATAGGGTTACTACTCTTTTCCATCAGACTATTAATCCTGGGTCATTTTCTGTGATGTGGGACGCGGGAGAATTGCCTTCAGGTGTATATCTTTGCCGATTGGAGGCTGGAAACTTCAGCCAGACAACGAAATTACTACTGTTAAAATAATTACCTTTCAACGAGTGACATTTGGGGGAACATCTGTATCGGAGGTCGTTATGAAAGCGTGGATTGCATTGATAATGCTGATAATAGTGACAATGGCGTTTGCTCAACCGCCTGAAACCTTGTGGACACGCACCTATGGGTGGGAATTCATTAGTTATTGTGATGCTTATGCAGTCCAGAGAGCCTGGGGTGGAGGTTTCATCGTGGCAGGGTCTGTGAGCAATGGTGCCTTAGACGCTGATTTTTATATAGTAAGAATCGATGATTCCGGTGACACCTTATGGACACGTCGCTATGGATGGGAGGTCGATGATGAATGCCATGACCTGCAGCGAACCACCGATGGGGGATATATTCTAGCCGGGGTTTGCAATCAGAACTTCTACTCCATTCCTCATTTTTCCGATTATTGTTTGATGAAAATGGATAGTGCCGGCGATACGCTGTGGTCTCGCTCCTATACCAAATACGAAGTGAACGAAGCGAATGCAGTGCAGCAGACTTCGGATGGCGGTTACATCCTGGTCGGAAGCGCCTGTTACCCAAATGTTTGTAGTTGGTTCATAGTCAAGACGGATTCGGTAGGTGACACGCTCTGGACAAGAATTTTTGGCAACACATCGTATCATGTTGCTTATTCCGTGCAACAGACAACTGACGGAGGATACATCATAGCAGGAGTGGGCAATACGAACGGTGCAGAGCCTTCGAATATTTATCTTATGAAACTCACAGAATCCGGTGACTTACAATGGGAAAGAATGTATGGCGAGAGTTCGTACGATTATGGCTATTCAGTGCAGCAAACGACGGATGGTGGATATATTGTAACGGGGAGAATTAAGTATTATCTTGCAGGTCATGACGACATGTTCTTACTAAAAACCGATAGTGCCGGCGACTCTTTATGGATGCGAATCTTTGGCGGATTAGACCACGATGCCGGGAATTCAGTAAAGCAAACGCAAGATGGAGGATATATCATTGCGGGCTATACAGAATCGTTTGGTGAGGAACAAGATGATTATTATATTGTAAGAACTGATAGTGTAGGCGACACGTTGTGGACAAACACATACGGGGGATTGGATTTGGACCAAGCCAATTCCATCAGCATCACTAATGATGGAGGGTATATCGCAGCAGGATTCAGCTTTTCCTTTGGTGGAAACATGATGTATCTCGTGCGACTGGGAACGGATATACCAAATGCCGTGCCGGAAGAATCGGTTCACATGACGCCAATGACAGCTGCGCTCTATCCCAATTATCCCAATCCTTTTAATTCCAACACTATCTTGACATTCGATATTTCATCGCCCGCCTGGACAACTCTGGCAGTATATAACCTCCAGGGGCAGAAAGTAGCTGAATTGCTTAGTACCTTTTGTCAACCCGGAAGATACACCAGACCATTTGAGGCAGGAAATTTGGCTTCCGGTATCTACTTCGCTCGATTACAAATCGCAGGAGCTGACCAAATTCAAAAAATGATGTTCATTAAGTAACCAAAATCCGACCATGGTTTGCCTTTGATTGCTTCCCGATATTAGACAAGGAGACCAATCATGCAAAAAGAAATCGTGATACTCGTACTGCTAAGCTCGCTGATTCTGCCGGGAGCACTAAATGCCCAGATCTATCTTCACGGAGGTTTAAGCGGGGTGTTGGAAGATACCCTGTATTATGTCGATGGCGGATGTCTCATTGGCGATAGTGATCTCTTAATCATTGAAGCGGGCGCCACCCTTGTTTTCATCACTGGAGCTTGGTTCGATGTGTATGGTTGTCTTCAAGCGATGGGAACGCAAGAAGATACCATCAAATTCCTGTTGGGACCCGGAGTGGACGATTGGGAAGGGCTCTTTTTCCTGACTGCCGCTGATTCCAGCAGGCTTGAATACGTTTACCTTGAGGGCGCACGCGCTGACGGAGTCAGAGCCTCTGACACCAATCTGCTGATAAGCCATTGTGTCATTGCCAACAACTACGATTGCAATGGAATTGACTTTGATAATTCAAATTCGGCGGTCAAGAATTGCACTATCAGGAACAACATCGGAGGTTACAGCGGCGGCATCCATTGTTTCGATTCGGATATTGACATCACGGACTGTCTCATCGCCAATAATCATGCCGATGCATGCGGAGGCGGAATCAGGATCGGTGATTCCAGAGTCGTAATCAGGGATTGTATTTTTTCTGGAAATTCCGCTAACTTCGGAGCCGGAATATACTGCGAGGGCTACGATTCGCTATGCAATGTCACAGTCACCAACTGTCTAATTGAGGGGAATACTGCCGGAGAAGACGGCGGGGGAGTGTATTTCGAAACCTCCATCCCAACCATCGAAAATTGCACCATCAGTGGGAATTCCGCCCAGGCTCATGGCGCGGGCATTTGGTGCCGCAATACCGTCCCCACCATCGTCAACACCATTGTGGAAGGCAGCCGGCTGGGCAGCGCCGTTCTGATTCAGAATTCTCTTTATACTGCGGTAACTTACTGTGATTTTTACGACAACCTGGAAGGCGACTTTTATGGTGACTTGCCGGAAGGTCTGGGGGTGGTAACAACTTTGAATGCCAACGGCGATTCCTGCGACATCTTCCACAACATCTTCCTTGACCCGGAATTCGTCGACCCTCTGGTTGGAAATTACCACCTATTGGCGACTTCTCCTTGCATTGACGCCGGGGATCCAACTTCACCTCTGGATCCCGACAGCACCATTGCTGACATAGGTGCTTTCTACTTTGACCAGACCATGATGGTTCCTCAGCAGTTGGGTTTTTGGCAGCCGACACAATCCGGTATTCTGACAAATTATCCTAATCCTTTCAATACATCCACTCTGATTAACTATAGCTTGACCAACGCTAGCCAAGTAGAATTGACCATCAGCAACATTTTGGGACAACGGATTGCCATATTAGTCAGCGGAATCCAGCCAGCTGGAACTCACCATATCATCTGGGATGCCTCAAGGGTGGCATCAGGCATCTATTTCGCCCAGCTGCAAATACAAAAAAAGAGTGAATCACGAAAAATTTTGCTAATCAAATAATTAAATTCCGACCATGGTTTTCTCTTGATTGCTTCACGTTCCAAGAGAGGAGGGCATTATGTGGTCCCCAAGACTGATATTCAGCGTCCTTATGATGCTGACATTCGCTGGGACATCATTTTCCCAGGTCTACTTGTCCGGACAATTGAGAGGTGTTCTGGTGGATACCACATACATCATTATTGGCCATTGCTACGTGAGTAGTGGCACCAGTCTTACGATTGAGGCCGGCGCCACTTTTTACATTAACTATAATCTTGAACTCAGTATCTACGGCAGCCTGCGGGCTCTGGGCACAGAAGAAGACTCCATCAGATTTATCAGAAGCCCAGGATTGACGTACTGGTTCGGCATCTGGATAAGCGGCGACGATTCCTGCGTCTTCCGGTACTGCTCGATTCCTCATTCGGAATACGGCTCCATCCTGGCATATGGACGCACTCTGATCATGGAACATTGCACTGTCACAAGTATGGCTCCGTCACGAGCTCTGAGTATCGGCAACTCCTCGGCAATACTCTCTGACTGCGTTATCGGCGACGGTGCCACCGGATATGGGGGTGGTGGTATCCAGTGCTCAGATTCAGATGTCCTCATCTCCCGATGTACTATCAGCCACAACCATTGTGACTCCTACGGGGGCGGAATTCGGATTACCGACTCCCGAGTCCGGATCGACAGATGCATTATTACGGGGAATTCAGCCAATTACGGCGCTGGGATGTACTGCAGCGGCTATGATTCCTTACCCGACGTAGTGGTGTCCAACTGCCTGATTGAAGGGAACACTGCCGGAGAAGACGGTGGCGGCGTGTACTTCGAGACTTCCATCCCAACCATCGAAAATTGCACCATCAGCGGGAATTCAGCCCAAGCCCACGGGGCAGGTATTTGGTGCAGAAACACCGTACCGAACATTGTGAATACCATCGTGGAAGGTAGCAGAGAGGGCAGCGCAGTTATGATTCAGAATTCTCTTTATACTGCGGTAACTTACTGTGATTTTTACGACAACCTGGAAGGCGACTTTTATGGTGACTTGCCGGAAGGTCTGGGTGAGATCGTCGCTGTCAATGCCAATGGGGATTCTTGCGACGTTTATCAGAATATCTTTCTGGATCCACTGTTTGTGGATCCCGAACTTAGTGATTACCATTTATCGGCGGAATCCCCCTGCATTGACGCCGGGGATCCAACTTCACCTCTGGATCCCGACAGCACCATTGCTGACATGGGTGCGTTCTATTACCATCATACATCGCAGATCCGTGACAGAATAGCCACGATTCACCCGTCGAAATATCTCTTACATGCGAACTACCCCAATCCTTTTAATTCCAAGACAATAATAGGTTATGAGCTGCCGGTTTCGTCCCACGTAACCTTAACGGTCTACAACGCCCTTGGGCGTCCCGTGGCCACGCTCGTGCGAGGTTGGCAACAAACTGGGTCGTATCGAGTGACTTTTGACGGCATGGGGGCAGTTTCAGGGCTCTATTTCTATCGATTGAGAGCCGGAAGATTCAGCGACTCTGGCAGGATGATTCTGCTAAGATAACTCAACGCCGAGACGCAAGTTACTTTTGCCTGTCAGGCAGAAATGATGAGGAGGGTGACATGACCATCAGACCACTTCTTGCTTTGTTGGTCGGTGCCATGATTGTAGCACCAGACGCATCCGCGCTCGAGGTGGATGGATACTGCTTCCTCGAAAACCAGTCCATCCATCAGGGGACTCGGATCACATTTACACAGGTTTACCCGGGGATTGGGATTGACACAATCTTCACTGATTCAACGGGTCACTACCAGCTTGAACTCACAGCCGGGGTGTACAATATTTACTACCACCATTACGGGTACACCGACATAGAAAGAACTAATCAGTTCATTGTTGCCAACACTACGCTGCCAAATATTACTTTAATGGAAAGGGAATACTTGCTGAGTGGCGAATTAAGCGGGGTGTTGGACTCGGCATCCTGGCTGGTTACCGGTAATATCTCGGTGCAAGCAGGAGATTCGCTCATTATATTGCCGGGCACAAGTCTCCTTTTCAATGGCAACTACCTATTTAATATTTACGGTGAGCTGCAAGCTATAGGCGCAGAAAATGACAGCATCATTTTCATGCCGGCTCCACAGGTTTCTTCATGGTATGGAATTTATTTTCAACAAACATCGAGCGATAACAGTAGATTGGATTATTGTGTAATCACTGGGATTCGCAGTTACTACTATGGTGATATCTCTATCAGCGGGGCTAATCCTACAATCAGCCACTGCAACATCCGTAACAACCTGGGCAATGAGTTTGGCAGTTATGGCGCCATTGCGTGCGTCTCTGGAGCGTGTCCAATCATAAGATATTGTAGTATAAGCAATAACAGTTGCCCCGGAATTATTTGCTATTCTAATCCAATCATAGAGAATTGCACCATCACCCGCGATTCTACTATAAATTACTGGTTCGGTGGAGGAATCAACTGTATGGGGTCCAGCCAGCCGATTATCCGGAACTGTATCATAAGTGAAAACTATACGGAAAGACAAGGGGGCGGGATTTATTGCACGGATTCGACCACTGCCAGCATCATTGACTGCTATATCAATGAGAATACGGCATGGCACGGTGGCGGAGGAATATACTGCGAAGGTTATTCCAGTCCTATTATCGAACGCTGCGTTATTGATGGGAATACCACTGGATATGCCGGTTTTGGTGCCGGAATCTTCTGCACCGGAGGAATAGGTAATCCAATTATCAGAAATTGCACTATAACCAGAAATTCGATATTTTATGAAGGCTGGGGAGCTGGAATTTGTAGTTACTATTCCAGGGTAATCATAGAAAACTGCACCATCTGCCAAAACTCGCCTGGGTCGCAAGGTCAAGGTGGTGGGATTTTCTGCAATGATGGATTAGAAAACACCCCTACCATTATAAATACTATCGTTGCCAACAACTTTAGGGGTGGGGTTTACTTTCATAATCAATCCACTGCCTCTATTACTTATGGAGATTTTTTTGATAATGAAATTGGTGATTTCAGAGGGGAAGTGCCTCCAGGATTAGGGGTCATTGATACTGTCAATACAAATGGAGACCCTTGCGATATGTATCACAATATTTTTAAGAATCCGCTATTCGTTGACCCTGCAAGTGGGGATTACCATTTAATGGCAGAATCCCCCTGCATCGACGCCGGTGATCCCACATCCCCCCTCGACCCCGACAGCACCATTGCTGATATTGGAGCATTCTACTACGATCAATCCACTGGAATCGATCTCTGGAGTCACGTCAAATCGCCAGTAGCCTTCGGTCTCCTGCAGAATTATCCCAATCCATTCAATGCAAATACAGTATTGAGCTATCATCTTCCGAATACCGATCATGTTGCTATCACGATTTGGAATATTTTGGGGCGGAAGGAAGTCATACTATTCGAAGGGGTACAGGCAGCGGGGCAGTATCGCATCATCTGGAATGCATCCGATTATCCGTCCGGCATCTATTTCGCTCAATTGCAGGATGGTAATGACGTTAAAGTCATCAAGATGGTGTTGCTTAAATAGAGAGGCGTGCCATGAGTACGTTACGTTCAATCCTGGTTTTCAGTATCATAGTACTAGTGACAATCGCTGCAAATGGGCAGTTGCAATGGAATCCCGATGGGGTCCCGATAAGGCAAGGTGATCATATCGGTTGGGATGGCGTAGCAGCCCAAAACGGCTTAGGCGAGGTCTGTGTCGTTTGGGACGACTGCCGGGATGGAATCAAGAAAATCTATGCTCAGAAGTACAATCAATACGGAGAGTCTCTGTGGGCGGAGCATGGCATCCAGATATGCGGTGACGACCCAAGACTCAGCAGTCCTCAATGTATCTGCGCAACACCTAATCATGGATTTATCATCGCCTGGCTCCACCATCAGATCGATACCGATGGAAATATCAAAGCCCAAAAGATTGACGTCAATGGCAACATCCTCTGGAATCCGGATGGCGTGGATGTGTGTACAGCGGAGGGATGGGAATCGGATGTCAGAATAGTGAGTGATGGCGTCGGTGGCGCAATCTTCGTATGGGTTGATCAACGGAACGGAACTTATTATGATCGCGACCTATATGCCATTAGATTGCTGTCCGATGGTTCACTGGCACCAGGCTGGCAAGTAAACGGAAACGTGGTTTCTGACGCAGCGGGAGTTCAAGGGCAAGAAGACGGACCTCATATATGTATCGATGGTGTCGGTGGTGCGATTATTGCATGGTGTGATACCAGGAATGTCGGAGACATGGATGTGTACGCTCAACGCATGGATTCCAGCGGGAACGCGCTGTGGACTGTGAACGGCGAACCTATTGGTGCTTACCAGGACACCCAAATCAGAGCCAACATTGCCTCCGACGACAGTGGAGGAGCCTATGTCGTCTGGGACGACCGTCGTCACGGAGGGACGAACCTTGATATCTATGGGCAAAGGGTTGACGCCAACGGCAACCACCAATGGACGACGAACGGTGTGCCGTTCTGCAGTCTATCCGGATGCCAGCTCGATCCTAAGATTGTACGCGATGGAATGGGAGGGGCAATCATAGCGTGGTGGGATCGCAGAAATTCGCCTGATCCATATGGAACCGATATTTATGGTCAACGGGTAGACCGGGAAGGTCAGAATTTATGGACAGCAGGAGGGGTTGCGATTTGCCTTTATTCCGGAACTCAATACATCGAAGCCTTGGTGCCGGATGGTACCGGCGGGGCTTACGCGGTATGGCTGGACAGCCGAAATGTCGCCTGGCAGTATGACGAAGTATATGCTCAATATGTCACTGCCAATGGAGTCCCCGCCTGGCAAGACGCCGGGATTCCCCTCAGCCAGGGCAATCATGAGTCCATTTTGCCGGTCGTATTCTGCGAACCAGACACAGGTGCATTCTTCGTTTGGGGCACAGCGAGAAATGATTCGGTGGGAGTATTTATACAAAAGACGGACATGGATGGGCGTCTGCAATTGCCCGTGAACGGTGCACCAGTGTGCCAGGGCATTGACGGCAGCGTGTCTGATATTAACCTTCTGGCTATGCCCCTAAACCGTTTCGCAGCGGTGTGGAGGGACGGTCGAAACGATTCAACTCATCGAGACATTTACCTTCAGATTTTTGATATCAACGCCAACATCCTGTTACCTCGGAATGGAATCATCGTATGCCCCGAATGTGGTCCGGGTTTTCAGGAAACACCAAAAGCTATGATGTCCTCCGATGAGGGAATCATTGTGACATGGGCTGATTACGACAATATCCTTGAATGTCGGCAGATTTTCGCTCAAAAAACAGATTCTGATGGGACTATTCTATGGGGTAACCGAGGGGTGCATCTGTCGCCAAGCACATTAGACCAGAGACATCAATATGTATGTTCCGATGGATGCGGAGGTGCATACGTTGCCTGGGTGAATCAGAACGCAAGTTTTAACCGAAATGCCTTTATTCAACGTGTCGATTCCCTGGGTAATCTGCCGTGGGGACCGGGAGGTTTGGAAATCATAGACCATAATTTTGAGGATAGGGTGACCGGTGTGGTACCGGATGGCGAGGGAAACGCCATTGTGGTTTGGTATGGCTTTGACGCCGGATACCAAAACATCTTCGCCGCGCGAGTCATGGCTTCCGGCGATACAGCCTGGACCAGAATGATCACCAACGGTATCTATACACATGTGAATCCCGTTGCAATCCCCAGCCGCAGCCATGGTGTAGTCATTGTATGGGAGGATTATTCCGGTGTTATGGGCTGTGATCTCTACGGGCAGAAAATTGACAATTCAGGGAATCTGCTGTGGGGAGAGAATGGAATCCCCGTGGTGGCAGTGACTAACGATCAAGTAGATCCAAGGCTGATTGAAGACGAAAACGGGTACATATATGTGGTATGGACAGACCAGAATTTGTATACTATGGAAAGTCACATCTATTGTCAGCGGATAAGTCCCGATGGTATTAGGCAATTCCCTGAGGAAGGGCTGTTGGTTGCAGGCACCACATATAATCAGAGTTCCGCTAATCTCATCACCGACGGTTCCACGGGAGTCATTATTTGTTGGACGAATGCCATAGGAGAATTAGAACCCGAGTTAGATGTGTGCGCCATTCATTTAGATTCCCTCGGTCAGATTGCTGATCCCGTTTGGCAAATTACAGGGAATCCAGTATGTGAATATTATGGCTATCAATCCTCCCCAGTCATCGTGACTGACCAGCAATGCGGTGGTATAATTGCCTGGGATGACCGTAGATGCGGATATGAGAACCTCTATGCTCAAAGAGTCAATGATTTCAGTGGGGCGATCGATAATGAAAGAATCTCAAAGATCCCAAGACAAATTTTGCTCCGCCAGCCCTATCCCAATCCATTCAACACAAATACAATCTTGAGCTATCAGCTTCCGAATACCGAACATGTTACCATTGCGATTTGGAACATTTTGGGGCGGAAGGAAGTCATACTATTCGAAGGGTTACAGGCAGCAGGACAGCATCGCATCATTTGGGATGCAGCCGGCTACCCGTCTGGCATCTATTTCGCTCAATTGCAGGGTGGTCATGACGTCAAAGTCATCAAGATGGTGTTGCTGAAGTAGGTGTCAGGTGAGGACACCCGACACCACACAAGAAGTTCTAAAGTAGGTTCCACAGCCAGTGTCAGGTGGGGACACCCGACACCACACAATAGCAGATCAGTTTGCCAGAGTGTAAGAATGTGTCCGCTACAACAATCAATATAGTACAGTTGCAGAGGAGAAGGTCGTGAAGAACTTATCCGTATGTTTGCCGCTGATCGTGATTTCTTTCCTGGTCCAGATTGCCGCCGCTCAATGGACGAATGCGGTGCTGGATACCATCACCAACAACCATGTCGATGACGACAAGACCGGGCATGCCTTTGTGATGGGTTCCGACGGCACCATGCACTTCAGCTATTATCGAAGCGACAACGGCGGATACACCATGTACCAATACCGGACGCCAACCTCGGATTGGTCACAGGTGGAATACGCAATGGCAGGTTCCGACAACGTCGCTAAGGGAGTGTTGCCGAAGAACGTTCGACCGGATTCGGTCTGGATGGTTGCGCAGTACGGGCTATCTCTCATGCTGTTCATCCGTGATTCTTCGGGGGATTGGACTTTCCAATCCGAAACTCCGTTCGAAGTCGTGGTGTCCAGTTCAGATATGGCGGCAGCTGTGGACGGCAGTGGGCGATGGCACGCTGTCTTCATCGGTGAGACGTTCGGGACTGACTACGACCTTTACTACGGGATATACAACGGGACACATTTCGACTGGCAAGCGCTGGGGGCGCCGGTGGGACCTTTCGGATCGGGCGCTTCCCCCGAAATGGTGGTAGAGGATACTGGTATCGCCCATATCTTCTATCGTGCCGCCGCCTGGACCTATGTGATCAATCACACCTGGAACGACAGCGCCGGTGGATCAAATTGGCAAATCGAATCCCTGGCGAACGCAAACGCCGACAACTACAGTACAAAGGCGATCTGGTCACGGGAATACGGATTGTGCGCGGCGATTTCAGGGAATGATGGATTCGGTTTCCCGGGGCGGGTTTTTTCCCACCGGAAGCCGCCGGAGTCAGGATGGTTATCTGCGGAATTGGCGACGGGCGCCTACAGCGCCGTTAATGGGCAGTTGGCGTTAGACTCGTTCGGATATCCGATGATCGTGTGGGAACAGACCAGTGGGAATCTCTTAACCGGGTGCATCTATTATGCGATAAATACCGGGCAGGGATGGGAGAATTTCCCGTTGTTCCAGAATGAGATTAGCTTGTTCCCGCAGGTGCTCATGGATTCTCAGGATCGAGGGAACTTAATCTTCACGATGGACTACTACCCGGATGACCAGGAACTCTATTTCTTTGGACCTGAAGCGCCGTCGGCGGTTCCATCTTCAAAGACCAATGCCTTTCCCAATTCGGTGGCGCTGGATCCAATCTATCCGAATCCATTGAATGGCAGCGGTTCCGTGACATTTTCGCTGTCAACGGGCAACTTCGTCAATCTTGAGATCCATAATATCCTGGGTCAGCGAGTCCGGACTTTGACCTCAGGATATTATCCTCTGGGCGACCATACGTTTGTTTTCGAAACAGGCGAGCTTGCTTCAGGGTATTATCTGATGAGCCTGGAGACACTGGGTTCGACACAGACTCAGCCGCTGATACTCCTAAAGTGACATCATCGAGTCACCAATAAGAGAGACCGCTTCCGAATTGGAGCGGTCTTAGTATTTCAGACTTGCGTGATTCTTGCGCCATGGGTTCAGATCATTTCCCCTGCGGCACTTTCTCGCGCGGTTTGTTTGCCGAGTGGTAATTCACCTTGTAATAGGCGAATTCCCCTTCCACGCCGATCGGGGTCAAGTCCAATTCATGTGATAGATAATCCAAGGCAGCTCGGACCTCGGGACGCGAGACGTCAATGGCGATGACATAGCCGATCCCCAATCGGTCAGCTTCTGCCATCGCCTGATCTCGAGCAAGTGGCTCTATTTCATGAGGTTGATTGGCTGGTGGTGAATTGAGAATCTGCTGCATTTTCTTCTCGCCGACCACCAACCGGAGTACCTTGATGATGGGATTTCCCTTTATTCCCCAGCTGCGAATCACATCTTTGATGCCCTCGCCGCGCAGGTTCGATGCACGTTGAGACAGATTCAGACTCTGAACCTGGATGACATTGGCAAGGAGTCCTTCTTCCAGGATAGCAGTGTCTTGGGCTCTCATTCGCGCTACGTCTCCCCCGATAACTGGTCTGTGGTGAACCGTTTGCAGCAAAAGCTCCCTGGTGTCAAACTCGCCAACCGTCCTGAACCCATCTCCACGACCCAGTGGCAAATTCAATATCGCTGGGTGTTCAACATCAAGAGGAAGATCATACACCTGTTTCGGAACTGTCGCTATCAAAGTGGGATATGGAATCGGAATGAATTCAAACAGGATCAACGCTATTATCGGAATGCTCAACCATTCGATCCTTCGATTGGCGATTTTCTGCTCCAATAACCACTTTGCTCCTCCGGCTGCAAGCAACGCGATCCCGAGATACACCAGCACCATCCAACGTCCAGCTGATCTGGCATTTTTAAGAACTGGCAAGACAGTGAGAATGATCCCTGGAAGAGGAACAAGAGTACTGCGACCTGCAACTTGGAGAATCGGTCCGAGGCTTAGCACCCAAGCACATCCTGTCCATAGAAGGGTCCAAGATACCCACAGTCTCTCCCGGCAGCGCCACCAACCAAGAATACTCAATATAAGCACCGTCACGCCAAGGAATGCGGTACGCTCCACCGAACCACTTCCTAGCGATTGAAATGTCCTTACACTCCATTCTCCCCATAGAGGATGGTTGCCATAAGGCACCAAGATTCCAAGAAGATCAATGGATGAAAGGTATGCTTGTCCGATTCCAGTAACACCGCGGTAATAGCCAACAGATAACGCTTTAATCATTGCGAACATCTGAGGGAATATTACGGTCCCCATCGCCATAGCTATTGCGACTAGCCTCGACCATAAGAAACGAAAACTGCCTTTTCGGACAAGAAAGATTGATAATCCAAGCAACCATGCAGCCGAAAATATTAGATAATAGTTGCTTGAGATAGCTGTGAGCCCAAATAGAATCCCGCTGATGACGATCAGATCAATTCGGAATCGATCGCGATCCAACGCCATGAAGCATGTCAATATGCCCAATGGCAGAAATCCTGTATTAATCAAGTTGAAATGCCCCAGTCCATGCAGAGTCATATAGGGACTGTAGCCAAAGATCAAACCCGCCAAAAACGCCACGTCATGCCGATTCCAAAGATATAAAGCTAGTCGATAGCATGCCCAAGCTGCGAACACATATTGGAAAAGGTAGAGCAAGTTAAAAGCTAAGATGTCGGGCAGAATCTTTGACAATAGACCAAAGGCAATGCCAAATGGTATGGGTTCTCCATTGAGATGAGCACCTTCTGGATAAAACACAAGAGGGCAGAAAAACATACTAATTCCATGCTCAAAGATCGACCTGCCCGTCCACCAATTTGACCAATAACACAAATACGGATCAGTCCCCGCTCCCGGAAGATGATTTGTCAAATGAAGGATAAATGGATAGGTAAAGGCAATAGCTACTACCGCATAGACCCCCAGAATGATCAATTCCAGAACGGATTTCTTTGCCCATCGCCGCATTTTCTCACCCCTCGGTCAGCAACAAACTTGCTTCGACATTAGTTAGTCCGGATAGACCAATAAACCCTGGCGCTGAATCTTCAAGAGAAGGAACTCACCTGTGCTTTCTGAATATATCACTAATAAAATATTATGTCAAGCGAAAAAACTGGATTCCTGCGTAATCGGAAAGGTTATGACATTCCAAATGTGGAAATGGGGAACTGAACGAAAGGGAAATCGTAATAAGATTGGCACGTTACCAGAACCACCCGATTCCAATTCTCTGTCATCAGATGAGTCAATAATGCATGTCCTTCCATTGCAATCAGGTATTATATACGGCATTGTCCGGTCCCGGCGGCTGAAAAGCTCGCTGGGGATCAACCTCTCCCCTACCGATCAAAAGCTGTGTTCCTTCAACTGCGTGTATTGCCATTACGGATGCACGGAGATTCTGACGGACTCTGTGATCAGATACGAGGAGAGATTCCCCACCCCAAAGCAGGTGGAAGATGCTCTGCGGGAGCGGCTTCAAACCACAACCGAAATACCGCTGTACATCACGTTCAGCGGCAACGGGGAACCGTCTATGCATACGGAATTTGTGGAGATCGTGGATCGGGTAATTCAGGTGAAGAATGACTTGGTTCCGGAAGTGAAGACCGCTATTCTCTCGAATAGCTCGACCGCACACATCCCGGAAATCCGAGACGCGATTTTGAAACTGGACACGCCGATCATGAAGTTGGATGCTGGCGACGTGTCCACATTCCGCCAGGTCAATCGCCCGGCAAGGGGGGTGCACTATGACAAGTTGACTGAAGCGCTGGCGGGGATGGCAGGGATCACGATACAGACCTGCCTGTTTACCGGGTCTGTCAGCAATTCCGAAGAGCCCCATATCGCAAGCTGGATCGCGCAAATCGCACGGATCGACCCTCGGGAAGTCCAGGTCTATACCGTCGACCGCCCCCCTGCCGACAGTGGGATACAACCAGTTCCACCGGAGCGCTTGGCAGGAATCGTCGAAAGAGCGACCCTGGCAACCGGAATCCCGGTTCGATTGTTCGGACCACGACAAGTGTGATCACGCCACAATAGAGTAGCCCCCGTCCACAATGATTGTCTGCCCGTGAATCATCTTGGCTGCCGGGCTCACCAGGAACAGCGCCACATCCGCCACGTCATCCGGGGTTACTAATCGTCCGGCTGGAGTACGCTTGATACTTGCGGCGACGATTTCCTCGCCGTTGGGGAAATGCTTCATGGCGTCAGTTTCCACGACTCCTGCCGAGACGATATTGACATTGATATTCTTGGGCGCCAATTCCACCGCCAGATGCCGGACGAACGATTCCAACGCGGCTTTGGACGAGCCCACCGCCGAATAGTTCGGAATCGCCCGAACCGATCCAAGCGACGACACCGCCACGATTTTCCCGCCCCGGTCCGCCATCATGGGTACGGCATGCTGCACCAGATGCAGCATTGTAGTGGCATTGATGCCCATAGTCCAGTCCCAGTGATGCCGGGTAAGTTCCATCACCGGTTTCAGAACGCCGGAAGCTGCGTTGGAAATCAGAATATCCAGCCGCCCGAAATCCCGTTGCAACACCTGAAACATCTCATGCAACTGCTCTTGACCGGACACGTTTGCCCGGTACGCTTTGGCTTGCCGCCCCGACTCCTGAATTGCCCGCACCACTTCCTCCGCTGCCTGCTTGTGTCGGACGTAATTGACCGCCACGTCGGCGCCTGCCTGCGCAAGACGAACGGAAATCGCCCGACCGATTCCTCGAGATCCACCGGTAACCAACGCAACTGTTCCCTGCAAATCCACCATAATACGCTCCTACGAAATATTGCTGAGGGAGGGGCGCCAGCGGTAAGCTCCGTGGTGTCAACTCTCCGTAGTTAACACCTTCCGCTGCCACCTGCGGAGAGGTGGCAACACGGTCATACGACAAAATGACGATTTTTCTCCTGATTGTCAAGCAGATTGTGGAATTAGTGTCAGAAAAAAGCCGGATCCATGAAGATCGGACCCGGCTTTCATTTGCCAAATGGTCGGAAGAGCATCAGGCGATCGATGGCTCCTTCATGTGCAAAGGAATCACCCCGAGCTGCTCCATCATCCCCATTCGGTCAAAGAACGGTCGATCTTCCACGATTTTGCCATCGCGGATGCAGAGTTCGACCAGACAATTCATCTTTACGCGCTTTCCGGTTGGCGCCACACCCTGGAATTCCCCCTTGTGCGTTCCTTCCATCCCCAGGCGGCAGACCACGCGATCGCCTTCAGCAACCATATTCTCGATCCGGAAACGGAGATTAGGGAATCCGGCACGCATCGAGGGAAGGACACCCTTCGCAGCCTCATAATCCATCGGCTTGTCCACCCCGGGGAAATACAGCCGATAGTCTTCCGCGCAGAGTTCCTCGGCAACGCTGAGGTCGCCGGTGTTCAGGAAACTGTCAGCCCAACGACGGGCGATCTTCTTGTTCTGATCTTGTATTGACATGCTGCACCATCCTCATTACATCAGTGGATTTGAATTCTGGGATTTTGAATCGCCGGCATGGCGACTCAATCAAACAGCAGGTGGTTTGCAGGGAGGTTATCTACCCTGCAAACCACCAGGTTGAATGCTTCACGCCTCCGCGGACTGCATCGAACGGACGTACTCGACGATTTGACGAACTTCGTCCTTGAATTCGTCGAAATCGAATTGCAAACCGTTGAGATAGGCGCTCCATCCTGCGACCGACTTCGCGGTATGGACCGCATCCTCGATCTCGCTGTCAGTGGCGCCGTTCAGCTTCGCCGCCTCAGTGTGGAAAACTGCGCAGTACCGGCATTTCGTCGCCGCTGCTATCCCGAGACCAATCAGGTCTCGATACTTTGCTGGAATCGGACTTTCATCAAATTGGACAGTCTTCATCAGCTGCCATTCCAGCTCCAATGAGGAGTCCGGAATCGTCTTGAAAAAACTCGGGACGGTTCCCAGAGTTTTCTCAATGTCGTAGTACACTTCTTGTCTGGACATATCGAATTCCTTTACATTGCGTTTGTTGTTGCTCTGTTTGACGTATCTCGCGGAGCATCATCGATTGACCGATCTGTCTGCTCCGATTTTCAGATGCCGAATCATAAGGTACCCTTTGCCACTTCCTGAAGCACATAAGCTTCGGGAGCCTCCATCACCCCGGCTTGCTCCATCGCCTTCTTCAACTCCGAAGACTTGAGAAAACCATGAGCATTGCGTTCATTGTCCCATTCGAACAACAGAACCAAGTTATTGGGATCGTTGTCCGGGTGCATGATCCGGTAGGACTTCTCTCCACCAGCGCGGCGAGTATCAATGAACTTGTCGAATACCGACTTCCAGGACGCGTAGTCCTTCACTTTATGTTTGACATGCAGGTATGTCATGGTCAAATCTCCGTTGGTTATTGTTTGTTGGTGCCACCTCATCACGAGGCATTTCTGAGTTCAAGTATCTTCAGTTCTCTGCGTGAGAGATTCTCATCAAGAGTTTAAGAAAGAGTGCAATAAGCAATTCGGATAATAAGGCGTCATCTTGTCGTATTAGAAATTGTTCTTAGACGAAATATGGTATTTTATGTGCCAATCTACATATCATTGAAGCCCGTGTCGCTCGTCAGTGGATTCCCAGTCTATGGTCTTCTTGAGCGGTTATGGAGTGTGTACGAGGGAGTAAAAAATTGGTTCCCGGAATCTCATAAAGAAATCGAACTCAAATACTTAGAGTTCGATTTCAGGAATTTCGACCCCGGATTTGACGTCAGGGTAGATTCTCCGATTGCCCGATGCGCCGAAAACCTCAGCTTCGCTCCGCTAACGCCTCAACCCAATCGATGGAGCCGCCACGTATCTGCTTCACGGTCGGCATACTGCCCGTTCGCATCAACTCGTGGATGGCTGCCATTTCGGTGTCTCTCCCACCGCCGGCAACCGCCGCGATACGGTCGCCTTTGACGAAGAATGCCAGGAATTTCTTCTCGGAAAGCTCACCGTCGATGACCAGGTCATCCCATGCTTTTGCGAAGCCGATGTAACGGAATTGTAGTCCGGGCTGTGACGTCCAGAAGTACGGGACGTCGCGGTACGAGGTGGGATTTCCTGCCATGTTGTGCGCGGCGATTCGACCCAATTGCAACGCGGTCCGCCAGTGCTCGATGCGAATATGATCTCCCGTCCTCCAATCCTGGAAAGTGGCAATATCGCCGGAGGCATATACGTCGGTCGCGACCTTGAAATGCTCGTCGACCCTCACGCTTCCATCGGCGAGTTTCGGAATGTCCGTCAGGAAATCCGTGGCGGGACGCACGCCGATCCCGACCAGCACGAGATCCGCCTCGACTCGTTCGCCGCTCTTCAACACGACTGCCTCCACTTTGCCGTTGCCCTCAAATCTCTCGACGCCTGCGCCCAACTTGAATGTGACGCTTTTCTCTTCATGCAACGAGCGAAGCAGCCCGCCGATTTTCTCTCCGAATACGTGCTCAAATGGCACGGTTTCAGGTGAAATCACCGTGACCGGCAGGTTTCGTTTGGTGAAGCTGAAAGCAGTTTCCATGCCGATGAAGCTGGCTCCGATGACCGCGACCCTCGACGCATGTTCCGCAGCTGCGATGATGGCGTCGCAATCATCCCGGCTTCGAAGGGTCATCACATTCTGCTTGTCGGCACCTGGCACATCGAGAGTGCGGGGTACGCTTCCCGGAGCCAGCAACAATTTGTCATAGGAAATCTTACTCCCACCTTCGAACTCCACCTGCTTGTCTTTGGTGCGAACGTTCGTGACCTTTTTTCCCAGCATCACTTCGATCCCGTATTCTTCAAAGAATTCCGCCGGGCGCAATGGCAGCACATTCGCAAAAGCTTTGTCCTGCAGATAGGTCTTGCTGAGCATCGTCCGGTCGTATGGGAGATGATTCTCTCGTGTGATCGCGACAATCCTGCCGCCGAAACCATCTTCTCGGAGTGTCTGCGATGCGGCGTACCCAGCGGCGCCCAGCCCGATAATGACGAAAGTCCGGCTATCCTTTCCGAAATCACGTGTCGCCATCTTCGGCACGTGGCTGTATTCGACCTTCTGAGGGAGCGACACGACGATATTTTCGCCCTCGATCTTCAGTTGATAGGTGGTCAATGCGTTCAGTGCCGGGGGTTCCTCAAGCTCTCCAGTGGTCGCCTTCAACACCGCATGGTGCCAGGGGCACACAATCCGGTCGCCATGCAGTACGCCCTTTGCCAAAGGGGCGTTATAATGCGGGCACAGCGGCGCTGTCGCATAATACTTGCCGTCTATTCTAATCAGCAGGATTTCTCGATCTTCAGCGGGGACGGCTCGCATCTGACCGTCTTTCAGATCGGTGACTTTCCCCACTATTACGTCTTTGTAAGACATTGCATTCTCCTCCAATAAATAGATGTGACGTATCAGCAATTCAGAATCAGACCGATTGGTGGATTTCGCGTACGTGATCCACTTTAACTGTAACGACCCACGTCCCTCTCTGGTTCCCCCTTCGCTATTCGTACCGGTATAGCATTGAAGGACACAGGGGTGACCTGGAGAAGACTCAGCAATTCCAGATTCCTCGCTTGGCTCTTGATTTCTTCGTGGGTATTTATTATATTGCGTTTGGCAAAGGATTCGGCTTCCAACAAATTGAAATACTGGAAATGGAGGTAACACACATGGCGAAGAAACGACCTGCGAAGAGCATGCTGATCGTGTTGGCAGCACTGGTTCTTGTACCATTGGCAGCGAATGCGCAATGGAGTCCCGATTCATCGTTGAACCTGGGGATCGGAGTCGGCGTCGGCGAACAAGCAACCGCGAAATTGGCGGAGACCTCAGATGGTGGCTGTTACATTTCCTGGTTCGACAGCAGGAACGGCAACTATTGCATGTATCTGCAGCGTTTGAATTACCTGGGTGAAGCCCAATTCGTGCAGAATGGGCTGTTGATCAGCGATCATCCTCAGAACACGTCATTGGTCGATTACGATCTGACGGTCGATCAGGATGACAATGCGGTCGTTGTTTTCACCGATGTCCGAAACGGCACGAACGATCTCGACGTGTTTGCCTACAAGATTGGACCCGATGGTACTTTCCTGTGGGGCGCTGATGGAGTCGGTTTGTCGGAAGCTGTTAACTCTGATTTCGAACCCGCCCCAAAGGTGACGGCAACCACTGCAGGAAATTTTGTAGTGGGCTGGATGAAGTCGGGGGCGACAGACATAATCTGCTTCCAGAAAATCTCGGCGGACGGGCAGAAATTGTGGGGAGAAAATGGAATCACCATATCGGGCATCACAGGGGAGAGGTTGTCGGCTCCCGATTTGGTGCCGGCGGAAAATGACAGTGTAATCGCTTTCTGGAAGAATTCCACCGGACCGTTTTGGGCGCCGACGACTCATCTATTCACTCAGAAATTCGGTCCCAACGGGGAAGCTGCATGGGGTGCTTCCGGAGTACTCATCTATGACTTGGGTCACATGTCCGCCTGGACCTATCCGGAGATCTATCCAGATGGGAATGGCGGCGCATTCTACACTTGGTATGATGCACCTACATTGTCAGAATTCAACGTATGGGTTGAACACGTAAGCGCCGCAGGAAATTTGGTGTTTCCGCTGAACGGGATTCAGGCGTCCACGAATTCAAACGACAGACTGCACATGTATCCCAGTCTGTCGTATCTGCCTGCCACTGATGAGCTTTACGTTTTCTGGGTGGAAGAGAATTGGAATCAGAATCAGTACGGACTCTACGGTCAAAAGATTTCGCCGCAGGGGGATCGGCTATGGACGGACAGCGGGCGCGAATTCCTTGGATTGGGCGATGCGCAAATTTCCTTCGTGTGCAGCGCTCCAGCGGACACAGGAATCTACGTTGGGTACTTCGAATCACCCACCGTCATCAACACCGCGGTGAAAGCTTTCCGGATTGATCCGGACGGTGCAATGCTGTGGAACCCGAGGGTGCTCTCCATTTCGGACCTGGGCAGCAAGGACGATCTGCTGATGGTTGCCAACACTGAAGGCAGGGCGTTCCTGGTTTGGACGGATGACCGTCACGGCGATTTCGACGTCTACGCCCAAAACGTCAACCTCGACGGCACGTTGGGAAATCCCGTCAGCTATGTCAGGGAATCCGATCCGCCATCCCCCGACTGGTTCCGGTTGGACGCTCCCTACCCCAATCCCTTCAATCCGTCTACCACCTTGACGTTCAACCTGCCACAGGCGTGCCCGGTAAGTCTTAGGGTCTTCGATGTCCTGGGGCGGAATGTTGCAACGCTGCTGGCGTCTCCGATACCGAATGGCACAATGTCCGCGGGGACTCACTCCGTGTTGTTTGACGGTTCCCGACTGGCTTCAGGCGTTTACTTCGCGCGCTTGACTGCCGGAGATCAGTCTGTGGTGCGAAAGCTGGTGCTGATGAGATAATCGGGCTTTGCCCATCTTGAGCTTGGATTCCACGGGCAGGATGCGCGTGGGACATTACTAGGCAGGGAGAGCACGGGCAGCATGCCCGTGCGACTTAAGAGATGGCACCCAAAGAAACCATCCTGATCGTTGATGACGAACACGACATTCTGGAATTGCTCAGTTACAACCTGAGCAAAGAGGGATACGCCGTACATGGGACTTCCACACGAGAACGACGCTGATACACCACAGCGGAACGTTGTTAGGTGATTCCGAGCAAGATCCGCGTATCATGGAAAATCACTCGGACCGCCCTGAGTTCAAGGATGCCCTGTCAAAGGGCGAAGGCATTACCGCACGATACAGCCCCACTTTGAAGCAGCGGATGATGTATCTGGCGGTGCCCTTTGCTCACGAGGGTGAAACGGTGGGAGTCGTGAGAAACTCGACTCCAATCACCGCCATCGACCAGCAGCTCAGCAGCGTGTACGGCTGGATTGCACTTGCCGCCGTAATCGTCGCGATTCTAACGATTGTGATTGGCTTTGCCGCGGCGAAGTCATTCTCATCACCGCTCAGAGAGATGCAACGAGGCGCTGAGCGGTTCGCCAGGGGCGATCTTGGCTTTCGCCTGCCAGTGCCGGCAACCCGGGAACTGGAAAGCCTGGCGCTCGCATTGAATCATATGGCGACGGAGCTTCACGACCGGATCAACACAATCACAGAGCAGCGGAACGAATTGGATGCGGTCTTGTCCAGCATGGTGGAAGGCGTGATCGCCCTCGACATGGACGGGCGAGTGATCAATCTGAATCAAGCAGCCGCCATGATTTTGGGCATATCGGCGTAAGCCTCCAAAGGACGCACGTTTCGGGAAGTGATAAGAAACTCCGACCTGCAGCAATGTATCGTCAAGGTGCTGGAGCAACATGCGACTCAGGAAAGTCAAATCGTTCTGTCCCACAACCTGTACCTGCAGACGCATGGCGCCGTCCTGTACGATGCTCAGAACAATTTCGTCGGGGCGGTGGTCGTGCTGAACGACATCACCAGGATCAAACACCTGGAACATGTCCGCCGGGATTTCGTGGCTAACGTATCCCACGAGCTGCGGACTCCCGTCACCGCGATCAAGGGTTTCGTGGAAACGCTTCAGGAAGGCGCCATGAGAGATCCAACGTCTGCAGACCGGTTCCTCAGCATCATCGGCAACCAGATCGACCAATTGAATACGATAATCGACGATCTGCTGACCCTGTCAAAGATCGAGACTGCGACGGATCTCCACGCTGTCACCCTGATAACGGGCAATATCATCGACGTCGTGCAGGAGGCAATCGAGAATTGCAGCACGGAAGCGTCCGAGAAAAACATCCGACTGGAAGTGGCAGCTTCAGGTGATACTGTGGCGTTGGTAGATTCCCCACAACTGGAGAAGGCGGTCACGAACTTGCTGACCAATGCCATTCGATACAGCGAGCCAGGAAACGTAGTCACGATTCGAATCGAAAAGGAGGCTGGCGAGATTGTCATCTCCGTGCAAGACCACGGTTGCGGTATTGCCGAAGAGCATCTGCCCCGCATCTTCGAGAGATTCTACCGAGTGGACAACGACCGCAGCCGGAAACTAGGCGGAACCGGATTGGGGCTTGCCATTGTCAAACACATCGCTCTCTCCCAAATGGGTCACGTCAGTGTCGAAAGTCGGCCTGGTAAGGGCAGCACCTTCCGGATACACTTGCCTATCCCCGATTGATCCTGCCACCTAGGCATGCTCATCCCTTTGGCTGCCATCCACCAATCCGGGCATCGCTCTTTTTCTTCGACATCTTAACTAAAATCTAATAATCGACTCACAATGGCTTAACGCGAAGACGATAAATTGTCCTATCATTCAGCTTGAGGCGTCAATTCGTAGGAATGCTCTCAGGCAGCACGAGGATCTGCCATCACGATCTTCTGCAAACATACCAGATGAGGAGGTTAGACATGAGTAAGCACCTTGCGATCGTCATCGTTGCCTTAGTTATGGTTACGATGCTGTCAGGACGTGTCATCGCCCAGGAGGGCAAGTTGTTCGGCAAATTCTTTTTCGACTATTACCATGATTTTTCAAGCACCAGCCTGGATTCGGCACTGATCCACGGGAATCCGGGACAGAAAAACGGGTTTGAATTCTCACGGATCTACTTCGGCTATGACAAGGACTTGGACCAGACGTTCGGCATCCGTTTCTTAATTGACGCCGACAATGCGTCCGGGGCTTTTCGTCCATTCGTCAAAAATGCCTACTTGTCAGTCAACTGCCGTCTAGTCAAGGGTTTGAGGTGGTATATCGGGATGATTCCAATGCCGTTCGACGCGGTGCCGGAGTCGCACTGGGGTTACCGCTCGTTATTCAAAGCCCCGATGGACGCGTTTGGAATCGGCAACACCGCTGATCTGGGAATCGGCGCCAGGGGGATGTGGAGCGACATGTACCAGGTGGAATTTGCGGTAGCCAATGGTGAAGGGTACAAGAACCTCGAAACCAATACCTTCAAAATCGCGGAGTTCCGACCCACGGCTTATTTGATGCAAAAAGCAGTTACCGTTTCAGGCTTTGTCAGCTATGAAGCCATGAATGACAGTTCCAACAGCACGATTCTGGCGGGAATGGCGGGATACGACCACCAGTACTTTCGCGTCGGCGGGGAAATCGGTATGAACACGATATCCAATGCCGAAGTGGTGTCCGGTAAGGTCAAGGACAACCAGAAGACATTCGTCTCAATCTGGGCTCACGCGAAGCCGATGTCGATGCTGAGTTTTCTGGGACGTTTCGACCGGTATGAGCCGAATTCCAATGTCGGGCAGGACATGTATTCGTATCTCATCGTCGGTGCGGATTTCCATCCCACCAAGAGCGTGCGCATCATTCCCAATGTGCAAGTGAAGATGTTCGACGAGAAAAAGGACGACAGTTTCACTCCATCCGTTGACGAAAGCGCCTCGATCAGTACGTTCTTTGTAACGTTCGAATATGGTTGGTAGAAATATGCAAAATGACCTTAGATATGTCATTGAGGCATTCGAGATTTTCAAGAAACAGCTAACGGAGTTACACTGCTGAGTACCAGGATGATAGTCAGACACTTTGGGATAGCTTTTCTTGTAGGTCTGCTATGCCTGGTGACCTCCGCTTTCTCAGCAGAGACCATCGACGGCGCCGGAGCCACCTTCCCCTATCCCCTGTACTCTCAGTGGGCGTACAAGTACAACCAGATTACCGGAATGGAATTGAATTATCAATCCATCGGGTCCGGCGGCGGTATCCAGCAAATCAAAGCCAGGACGGTGGATTTTGGAGCCTCCGATGCTCCGCTGGAACCCAAAGAACTGGACGAATTCGGCTTGATCCAGTTTCCCATGGTGATCGGAGGAGTGGTCCCCGTGATCCATCTGGAATGCATCAATGCCGGACAGTTGAGGCTCAGCAGTGACGCGTTGGCGCAGATATTCCTGGGAAAAATCACCAAGTGGAACGATCCTGCGATCGCTTCGTTGAATCCTGAAGTGAAGTTTCCGGACAAAGACATCACGGTAGTGCATCGCGCGGACGGTTCAGGAACGACCTGGATCTTCACCAACTACCTGGCTGCGGTGTCCACCGACTGGAAAGAGAACGTGGGCGCCGACAAAGCAGTGTCCTGGCTCGTGGGCGTCGGCGGCAAAGGGAACGAAGGCGTATCCGCCTATGTGTCCCGCATTGACGGCAGCATTGGATATGTGGAGTTTGCCTATGCTTTGCAGAACAAATTGGCACACGTCCTGCTGCAAAACCGCGACGGCAAGTTCGTCGCCCCGACCAAGGAATCCTTCATGGCGGCAGCAGCCAATGCCGATTGGAGAAACGCCCCTGGATTCCACCTGGTGTTGGTGAATCAGCCCGGCGAGGACAGTTGGCCCATTACTGGAGCCTCATTCATCCTGATATACAAAGAGCAGGTCGACGCGGGCAAAACCTCGACCATGTTGGATTTCTTCGATTGGTGTTATAAGCACGGCAAACAGATCGCCACGGATTTGGATTACGTGCCTATTCCGGACAACGTGGTCGAATTGGTGGAATCAGTCTGGCACGATCAGCTTCGAGCCAGTGGCAAGACGTTGTGGCATCAATCGAAACCGTAATTCAGTCACGAGTAGTCACGGAAGCCTGACCAAATGAGGATAGAATCCAGATCGAGTGGTCACGAGGAATTCGGGGCTTCCCGGACCGGTGAGTTTGTTTTTCGGACTGTAGTGTTCCTGTCTGCAGCCACGGTTCCGTTGATCATGGTCGGGATACTGTAGGAACTGTTCAGGAATTCCCGGCTGTCGCTGGCGAGATTCGGGATGGGATTTCTGACGTCTTCCGTCTGGAATCCCGTGACCGAGCAATTCACATCGATCCTGAGCGCGGCAGGAAAAGACTCCAGGAGCCTGACCGGACAGTTCGTACTTGGCAAGACGGAATTTTCCGAACAGTCACCGGATGTCAACGTGCAGATATCCGTGCGGCATCTGGATTTCTTTTATGGCAAATTCCAGGCTCTATTCGACAACACTATCGACATATACAAGAATCGGATCACGGTGATTATTGGACCGTCCGGCTGCGGAAAATCCACGCACATCAGAACCTACAATCGAATCTTCGAACTGTACCGCGACCAGCGGGCTTCCGGCGAAATCCTGATGGGCGGACGAAATCTGCTGTCCAGAGATGTGGACGTCATTGACCTCCGGCGCAGAATCGGCATGATCTTCCAGAAACCCAGCCCGTTCCCCATGAGCGTGTTTGATAATGTCGCTTATGGACTGAAGTTGAATTATAGACTAACCGGCGGCGAACTGACCGACCGAGTCGAGGAGGCATTGAAACGCGCTGCTCTGTGGGACGAAATCAAAAACAAATTGGGCAGCTTGGGGACAGCGCTGTCCGGCGTCAGCAGCAACGGCTTTGCATCGCCCGCGCCATTGCCGTGGAAGCCGAAGTCCTTTTGATGGATGAACCCTGTTCCGCCATCGATCCTATTGCCACCGCCAAAATCGAAGAACTGATGCTGGATCTGAAATCGAAATACACCATTGTGATTGTGACTCACAACATGCAGCAAGCCGCCCGGGTGTCCGACTTTACCGCCTTCTTTTACGCAGGCAAAATCATCGAATTCGGCGTGACAGAATCACTCTTCACCAAACCCGCAAAGAAACAGACTGAAGACTATATCACCGGACGATTTGGATAAGCGAGGTGAGAAAATGAATCCCCATATGCAGCGAGAAATCGAGCGGCTGAAGAAGAAGCTGCTGACAGTCAGCGCGACGGTGGAGACGGCGCTGCAAAAGGCGATTAGATCGCTGAAAGACCGTGATGCCGTTCTGGCTCAACAGGTTATAGACGGCGATCGCGATATCGATCAAATGGAGGTCGATGTCGAAGAAGAAGTGTTGAAAATCCTGGCGCTGTATAATCCCGTCGCCATCGATCTGCGTTTCGTGATTTCCGTATTGAAAATCAACAACGACCTGGAACGTATCGGCGATCAAGCATCCAACATCGCCGCCCGAACCATCTTCCTGGACACACACCCCAAAATCGAGATTCCGCGCGAGATCACTACCATGGTCAATGCGACACAAGCCATGCTGTGTAAAAGTCTGGATGCCCTGATCAACATGGATCCTGGGCTAGCCCGTGAAGTGATGTACGCTGACGATGAAATCGACAACCTGCACAAGCAGATGTACACGTTGGTGCAAGATAAGATTCGATCCGACCTCGACAAGATCGAATGCTGGATCAATATCCTGTCGGTCTCGCGGCAATTGGAACGGATCGCGGATCAAGTTACTAACATCGCCGAGGACGTGATCTACATGGTGGAAGGCGTGATCGTCCGGCATCAAGTATCGGTTTCGCAATAAGTCGTATCATATCCCGAAAAGTCGGGCAGCTCGGCTCAACAATTCAACATTCGAACCATGAAACGATCCAACAATCGAGCAATCGGACAATCCAACAATTTAACAATTCAGCAATTCAACAATTTAGCAATTTAGCAATCTCTCCTTCACACCTTCACACTTTTATACTCTTCTTCTTCGGAAAATTCCCCTTGCTTTTTGACTCCAGTGTTTGTATATTGCGTCTGGGGAAAATCGACAGGTTGAGGGGCTGACCCTTCTCCGATCCCCCTTCCGATCATTCCAAGCATGCACTTGTAAGGCGCGTGATCAACGGGTTTCTTTTGTGGGGATAATCCTATGCGCTTCCTTCATCACCAGTTCCAGCCTCGTGGTGTCAGGTGTCCCCACCTGACACAAGACCTGCGATATGCTATCGCTATTACGCTTTTGGTGCTTGCCCTTTGTTCTCCCTTGCTTGCCGACACCACCTGGGTGGCGGGGGAAGTGTGGGGGACGTGGACGCGGGAAGGGAATCCGTATCTGGTGACGGATACCCTGATCGTGCCCCTGGATTCCACCCTGAATATTCAACCTGGCGTGCAGATCTGGTTCCTTGATCAGGAAATCAGACGGACGCCGATCTATGTCTACGGCAGGCTGCGAGCAATCGCTGAAGAAGCGGATTCCATCTATTTTTACTCTCCGGTCGCCGGTTTCGGTCAAATCTTGGGCAACGCTGGCTCTGAAATCCGCCTTGTGCACTGTGTAGTAGATTCTAGTGCGGAGTCCTTCGATTCCTACAGTGGTCACGTTGTCCTCCTCCATTCTCGCATCCGAGCCTCTGGCATTATGTTGGACATGGAAGCGGACACGGTGATGTATTGTGGTCCAGAGATGCCTTACGTCCTGATGGAGTATGGTGGACCCAGTGTATATCAACATAATCGGGGCCTCGGTATTAGTGCCGCCCTCCAACAGATGCGACCTATATTTGGCAATCAAATCTCCGATATTCAGCTGTTCATGTGTTCATGGACAGAGGTCTACGACAATGAGATGGTGGACGCTGACCTTGACCTCACAGACGGTTACTGGCATCACAATCTTATCGAGGGTTGGATGCAACTCTTCGATTGCAGCCTTCTCGCCGAATCCAATGAGATAGGTGGAGGTGACAGCCTGACCATCGACGTCCTTACTATGCATGATTGCCGGAGCATCATTCGGCAAAACAGGATTAACGGCTGGATCCAGGACTCTGATCCCGATAGTGCTATTTATTACAAGAACTTGATCTGCAGCCCCTGGTGGGGGATGGATGTCGGTCCCGCTGACTATTGCCTGATTCAAGGAAACACCATCGCTTTTGAAGGTTACGGGGTCTCAGCCTATGGCCAAACCATCCAAATTGTGGACAACATCTTCATGGGCAGAGTATTCGAAGACTATGGAGTCCGTGTTGGCACCAGTACGACCGAAATCATCAGTTACAATGATTTCTTTAATGTCACCATCCCGACTTACGAATGCGAATTAGATACCGGCAATCTCTGGTTAAATCCCGAGTTTTGCGGGGGAGACCCCTTTGATTATTATCTACAAGCCAGCTCCCCCTGCATTGACGCGGGAAATCCCGCGTCTCCGCTCGACCCTGATGGTACCCGGGCAGATATGGGGGCCTTATTCTTTGACCACCGACTGGATCATCCACCTGCCTTGTATTCACCGCTGGAATCGACCGTGCAGGTAGGCACCGAATTCCGATATGTGGCAAGAGCTACCGATGATTATGGACCCCTGGAATTTGGATTTTGGGATCTACCGCCCTGGTTGAATATTGAGAATCTGGACTGGGTAGCGGATAGCGCCGTTGTATCAGGAATAGTGCCTCTGGATCAGGAAAACTTCACCTTTGGCATCTGGGTAGAGGACGGGCTATCGCAGCGGGATTCCCAAGAGGTGTCGGTCATCATCAGTGACATGACCGTCTTAGCTGGTGTAGTAACCGGGGTGCTGACTGCCGAACAGTCCCCCTACTTCGTCGCCGAGAACATCGTGGTCCCTGCCGGTGACAGTTTACACATAGAACCGGGAGTTGAAATACGGTTTCGCCATGATGCCTACCCCTCACAACCCAATCTCATCGTCAGGGGAACCCTGAATGCGGTTGGGACGGCGGAAGACTCCATACGGTTTCTTCCTCAATTTCAAGACACCACTTCCATGAACTGGGGTGGTATCTGGTTCAGAGGATACTCTGCTGACACTTCCAGAGTTGAATATGCCTACCTTTATGCACCCTACTACGCTATCGAAGCCGATTCCCAGGCGGCAGTCGTACTGAAACACCTCGTGATTGATCCTGGATGGGGATCTCGTGTTTTGAACGACTCCTGGGTATCAATTGATAGTTGTTTCTTCTACTCATCCGCTGTATCTGTGTTCGTAAGAGATGCAACTGCTGTTATCACAAATTCTTACTCTCTCTGTCCGAACGGTAACCCGGGCGTTCACCTTGACTTTTTCTCCAATGCACGAGGGACGGTGCAAGGCTGTACTTTTGTTGATGGATACAGTTGCGATTTTGATGACTTGAGTTGGGTGGATTTCCGCGACAACACACTGTTCAACCTTCAGGAAGGGCTGGTTGTTTACAACGAAGCCTCCGGCATCTTTGCAAACAATAGATTTACTACGGGCTCCGGTATGCATATAGCCTATGCCGATAGCCTCCTGATCACGAACAACACATTTTATCACACTACCATCGGAATCGATATCCTCCATTCTGCGCTTCAGACCACGGTCGCCAACAATCTCTTCTTCCGGGATAGTGTGGCCATGCAATGTCGGTCCATGTCAGTACCCTTTACAGACATCCGCTATAATGATTTCTATCGCAATCAAATCGACTATCAAAACTGTGAGCCAGACAGCACCAATATTTTCCTGGATCCCCTGCTTCAGGACACCATCGATTTTCGATTGTCTTTAGGTTCCCCCTGCATTGACGCGGGCGATCCCGATCCGTTTTTCAACGACGTCGATTCCACCCGCAATGACATCGGCTGCTGGGGTGGTCCCTGGGGAGAAAGCTATCCTTATTCCCCTGTCCTCTCCCACCAATCCAAGCCAATTCCTACCGAATTTGCACTACTGCCACCGTATCCTAATCCCTTCAACAGCGTCCTGGTGATCTCTTTCAACTTGCCCGTAGAAAAGGAGGTGAGAATCGGCATCTACAATATCCTGGGGCAGAAGGTCCAGCAATGGACACTTCCTCCCACTTCTCCGGGAGTGCATCGAGTCATCTGGAATTCCCGCTCGTGCGCTTCCGGGATATATATTGTTCGTTTGATGTCCGACGGCAAGCAGTTTAATCAAAAGGTAGTGCTGTTGAAGTAAGTTGCAAGTAGTAAGTGGCAAGTTACAAGTAGAAAAGAATGGGCTCACGCAGAGACGCAGAGGACGCAGAGAAAGACAGTTCGACCCCCCTTTGATTCCCCCCTGCAAATAGCGGGGGGGAAAAGAATCTGGATTCCCGCTTTCGCGGGAATGACACGTCGTCACTTCCCTTGAATTGATCCTGCCCACCTGCGAAGGCTCACTTGTCGGCGGGCAGCATGCACCTGAAACCGATGGACGACGATTTCCAGTCAGGCAGATAGCCGAATTTCGGGATCTCATCGACCAGGTCAAACGGGGTCGTATAACCGCCACCAATCACTATTTTGGTGCCATTCGCGCCGGAATCCTGCACCCATTCCCAGGCGTTCCCCAACAGATTCTGAATCTTCGAGTTAACGCTGTCGCCCGAGACACAACCGCACACATCCTGCCATCCGTCCTCATCCCCCAGAAAATTGCCCCCGGTCTGACCCGATTGTTCCAATGCCCTGACAAAGGTCGCCTGAGTCAACAGTCGGAAGCCATTGCTGTCTGCAATCAGATTCCCTGCACTATCATATGCCACATCCAGACCGACCCGCATGCTTCGCCAATTGCAGAAGCGGATTGCGTCCTGCCATGACACATTGACCGCCGGCAACTCAGACGCACTGCGCCAATAATTCGGATATCCGGCTAACCCTGGATCATCCGGCAATTTCCAGGCAGTCTCCTCACAGAATTGTCTGTATTGCTCCACAGTGACTTCGCAACGATCGACATAGAACGCCGGCAGAGAATCCGTAGCTGCCACGAACACCATGCCTTGAAGGATGTCCGGGATATCTTCTTCCACCTCGTTTGACACAAGCCGAGCCCCGCTCGTGGCGACACTGACCACCCGATACCGAATCCGAATAGCCCGCGTATCCAGAGAATCCACAAAGCTGCAAGTGCCTGGATCGACACGAGTCAACGTTTCAAAAACTCCTCCTTCGACAGATTTTTCAATGATGCAATCGGACGCCGCAACGCCCGGATTCGACCAATTCAGGTGGACGATGCCATCATGGATTGAGTCGGCAGCCAGGTCACGGATGGGATCCAATGTCGCATAGATTGTTAGCGGATAGGTGTAATCGCTGTAAGTATCGTCCATCCTGCTTCGCATCCGGTAATAGATGTACGTCTCGTAAGGGACATCGTGATCAATATACGCAGTGTCCCCTTCAGCAACTGCGACGGCTGTTGTTCCTTGTGGCGAATTCTTCTCAATCTCGAAAGGGCATGGAAATGGCATGGAGTTTTGCCACGTCAATCGCACGGAATGATCACTCAAGAGTTGATAGGAAAATCTCTGGGGCGGTTGGAAATCAAGGAAGATGCTATCGGGAGGGGACGGTGGGCTGTCGTTTCGCTCACCTTTGCATATGACGCGATAGTACTGATACGACCCGGTTGGCAGATGACTGTCCACAAAGGACGTGGCGGTAGTGTCCAGATTTCCAATGGTCTCGTAGGTGCCCAAGACCCGCCTCTGGATCGCGATAGTTTTCAGCCGTGGCGACCGGTCATGGATAGTCACCTGGACAGAATTGATTCCGATACGGGTCAGGGACGGATGGGATGGCGGCGGGATAAGGATTATCGCGGATTTTTCGGTACCGTATTGGTCAAAGTACCGCGACTGGGCAGGTCTTAGCCGGTACGTGATCCGGCTATTGGCAGGCAGATTTCGATCAAGAAACTCACGAACCCCAGGATCAAAAACGCCGATTTGCGAGAAGATTTCCTGGTCGGGCAGCTTCCTTTCGAGGACTAATTGATCCCTGTATTTCTGCCACGACAAGACGACTTCATGGTCAGAAACAGGAGTAATCGTAAGTTCCGGCGCCGGTTTCGATGCCGGTTTGGCTGCAGAAGATAGCGATACCATTGCAGCGGTCGCGACGAACGATATTAGCCCCCAGCGACAGATGATTCCTGAGGCTGAAATGGTCATTGCTCACGTTTGATGCACCGAAATCCGACGGAACTCAGGCGCTCATTTGGACCTCGAAACGTCTGGCTCAACAAGGTCAAATTCTCGGCAGGATCCAGGAAACTGCCACCTTTGACGACGATCAACCTCACGGACAAGGAATCCGCTACATGATATGTTCGTTCGGTCGTTGTCCATTCCGCCACATTCCCCGCCAGATCCATGACACCGTAAGGTGAAGCGCCCTTTGGATAGGTGCCCACCGCCTGAGATCTCGGGAAACTGCCGGTATTCAAGCCATTCGCATAAGTGGAATCTGATCGGGTCGTGCCCCAGGGATATATGGAACCCGAATCCGGGACGCTCTGAGTGCCCAATGCCGCAATCATCCATTCTTCGGCAGTCGGCAAGCTCTTGCCTGCCCATTGCGCGAATGCATAAGCCCCATACCAATCCACGTACACCGCAGGATAATCTTCCCTACCTCGCTTCGCCAGGAATCTTTGAGGACTGATCTCGATGATATCCATCCTTCGATCGAAATATCGCGATGCGGAATCGGTTTCGGACAGGAATTTCGCGAACTGGCGATTGGTGACTTCGTACTTGTCGATCAGAAAAGGATGGTGCGCCAGCTCCGTTGGGTCGGAATTAGCCATCGCAGCATATCGGGCGGCAATATGGGGGACGGTGCCGGCTTCGATTCGAATCATGTCCGCCATGGGATCATATACATCAATCGGATTCGGATCCACAATCTCTTCCCGCATGGAGACTTTGGAGGTATCCCTGGATTGGGATGGAATGACTTGTGCCCAAGTAACGTCGGTCAAGAGGAACACGAATAGTATGGCAACGATCCGGCGCAGAATCATCCTATTTCCTTTCCGCTTTAGTATATTTTCCCGGATACGCTGTCCGATTGGAATCGAATACCACGCCCGAAGCCTGACGTGCTCATTTCGGAGCCGGCTGAGGGACGAATACCGTGTCAGTGTAGGTCTTGTAGATGTAGATAGCGTCATAGAGGGTCGTATCGGTCACAAAGACCGTGTCGTTTGACACAACCTTAAGAATATCGAACAATTCCAAGGTGTCAGATATGGCAGGACCTTCATAATCGCGGAATTTCAATGCGTCTAGCTCAAAATTCCACAGTTCGATGAACGACGTCTGAGGATCCCTGCGGAAATAGCCTTCTACGTACTGCCCGGACGGGTAGTACCACTCAAGCCCTCTAAGCAAGAATGCCAGGAGTCCAGCATAGGGGCTTTGCAGGTCATTGGCAAGATTCTGGAGGTCGCTCGAGGTAGTGGCTGGGGTCGTAAGTTGCTTGTTGGCGTCATAACTCCAGGAACCCATGATGGAACGGAGCGGCTCCTCGACGGTCATCAAGTGATAGAGCTCCTTGGACGGATACACGACCATCAGATCGCCCATTCCGAAGCCATTCCGGGTGGCATCGATGATTTCGATGGAGTCGATCTGGAGGTCGGGTTGCAGCATTTGCGCCTCACGGAATTCCTTGATCAGTGATGGGTCATACACGAAGGCGCGATACACCTCATAGGGGCTGACCCTGACCTCTTGAGCCAAGCTCGCCATACCGGAAATTCCCATTAGATAGATCATCAGCGTTGTGGCTATCGACCGGAGCTTCATCGCTGCTCCCCTTGTGATGACGATTCTTGCATCATAGCCAGCTGTTTATAATAATACTCGGCATGGGGCTTGTCATTCAATCTGCGATACGCAAGCAGCAACAGTTTGTAGAGGTCTTGTCGCTCCGTCCGGGTTAACCCTTCCGCCAGACCCGGAATTAGAGCCGTCTCGCCATAGAGAATGACCTTATTGGATTGATTTCTGCTCAAATAAGCTACGTTGAACAGGGCAGAAGCCTGACCGCTCCAAGGAACCAAAGTGGATTGATAGTAATAGACAAATGCCTTCTCTCTATCACCATGGATTTCTTCGACATCGCCACCGTATTGCAGACACCACTTCCCGTACTCGTCCATCGATTCCTTCAACCTAGGACTGGACCCATTCCGATAATCACTCATCATCTTGACGAAGCCTTCCGAACCATGATGATGCAATAGGGTATCCAGACTGGAATTGACCTCACCAAACCCTTGCTGTTCGATCAGATTCCTCATTTCCTCCAGCCCGACCTCGGCTTGGTCCAGTTTCCAGAAATCCAACTGCGCCGCCAGATGCTTGGCATCAAAGATGGCATTAGGAGAGTCCAGCATAAGCAACAGCTGGTTGATCAGGGTTCGGGCTTTGTTCCAGTCCCCTTGATTGGAGGCGATAGTGACCTGATCCCAGGCACGAGCGGCGTCCAGGTCTCCCCAATCCCACTCGATCCAGCCAATCTTGTTCGCCGCCCACAGAAAATATAGCGAGTCCTGGGATTCCGGACCACGGGAACTCTGCTTTAACCGATACAAATCCGCCAGAGCCGATTCAGCCAATCCCAGGTCTAATTCGACCTGGCACTGCAAGTATATCAGGTTGACCCAAAGATCGTATTCCACAGAATCAAGCGTGGTCAATGAAGTATCGAAATTGACGTTGGATGGAATCGGCGCCCAACTGAGAAGCGCATCCTCAGCCCACCGATATTGAGTCAGTGCCCCCACCTTGTCGCCTTTCAACGCAAGGCATTCCCCCAGCATGGTTCGATAATTGCTGTCTGATTCGTCGCGAAGCTGCAGGTAATTCTCGATGACCTCAATGGCGTCGTCAATGTCGCCCAACGACTGGTGCAGATTCGCCAGATCTTGATAAGTGCGGATTAGTTCCTCCCTGGTTCGATAGTCCCAGGGATTATGGGCAAGCGCACCTTCGAACAGGTCGCGCGCTTTCTCGTAATGAGCTGCCACCCGTTGCCGAACCGCTTCGGGTTTGTCAGCAAGGTCGCCGCGACCCAGCGCCCGATCCCCCTTTTCCGCCTCGCTTATCGCTTGATTGTAGAGCTCGACGTTTCGCAAGGTATCTTCCGCGGTCAATTCCTGTGGCGCTGTCAACCCTTTCTTGAACAAGTCCCACAGAGGCTTGCCGACTTGACGCTCTACTTCGCCCTGCTGGAAAAGCTCCTTTGCCAGCGAATCCTCTTGAGCACCGATCATGACTCGACGAGCCAACAACGTGGCGGACACCGCGACGAAGGTATCGACTCCGGCAGGAACGGTGATAGAGTCGAGGGCGATCGAGGACTCAGATTCTTTTCCTTGGGGCGGATTTGCGGGCTGCTCCGCGACAGGGGGTCTAGTCGCGGTACCGCAACCTTGATAGCCAAAAGCCAGGATCAACAAGACAGATAGAGCGCAACCGATGAGCGACACGCATCGCTGCCAGCTTCTTCCGCAGGGTGGGGACGCCCTGCGGCACATCGGCGCGATCAGACTTATTCCGCAGGCTGCGGACGCCCTGCGGCACATCCACGCAATCAGACTTATTCCGCAGGGTGCGGACACCCTGCGGCACAGGGTCAGATTTGGCAGCCGCGATGGGAGGCGCCCGAACCTATCTGTGGTCTTCTTAGCCTTCCGCATTCTTCACATGCTCCCACCATGCTTGGAAAACCGCCATCATCTCCCTGGCTTTCGGACTGCCCGGAGGCAACAGAGAGAGCTGGACTGTGAGATTGTCCGAATCCCCGACCGCAACCCCGTGCTTGAAGACTTCGTTGACGCCTTTTGCACCCAAGTCCTGAAGCAACGTCCCCTCGTGCTGCGTCCTCAAGAAAATGTTGAGCTGAGGAGGATCGCCTTTGCGACCGAGGAGGTACATGGTGTACTGCTGATTCTTGGTATCATTGAACGTCACCCAGGTGGTTACGTCCCCCGGCATTTGATTCAAGTTTTCCGGTCTTTGCAGAGTCACGGGCACAGATTTCTGGTGCTTTTCTATCCAATCGATGATAGGATTCAACGCCGCCACGACCGTTTCAACCTTCGGAGGCGAAGCGGGAATGACTATTCTTGGGCTGCTGGATTCGACATCAGGCACTTTGGGCGCTCCGGTGGCAAGTGCCAGGGCTGGACCAGGCGCACTCGGTCCGAACGAGCGACCTTGTCGCCCGCCCGACCCCCCTGCTCCTCCTTCATCTCCGCTTGTTTCTCCGACGCCCCTCCCGCTTCGAATCGGCTCGCCTGGCGGGACATTGGCTTTCTCTGCGGTCTCATACACAGGCTGACCCAGACCGAACCTACTTGATCCCTCGCGGGAATAACCCTCGCTGACCGCGCGACCGCGCCCCTCGTGCTCAGCCGCAACGGGGGAAAGTTGAGTGCCGGTGCCATGCTCGATTCCGATTCTTCCAAGCCCCGGATTGAATCCCCCTATTCCCGCGGTTCTTTGAATTCCGGAGGCTCTGACTATCCGTGTCGGCTCTGTTCCCGGCTGAGCGATTCTTAGTAGCGGCGTGACTTCCTCTTTGCTCAGATTGGGCGGCGGACCCAAATTCGAAGGGTCAAGATAGATCACGTGAGTGGGCGGGGGCACTTCCGGGCGCACCAGCGAAATGATCAGGTAGTAGCCGCCGATTGCCAACGCGTGCAAGCTAACGGAAAACACCAAGCCAATGCGCATGTTCTTCTTGATGAAGCGCCGTATGTCAAATCCGCCAAGGCGCCCTTCATTAGGCATGCGGAAAGTCGATGCTTCATTCATAGGCATCTTCCTTGGGCGTCGAACGTCAACAGGAGGGACATCAGAAGTAACCTTGCTACTCGTGGAGATCCTCTTTTCTGATCTCCGAGTCATGGGTGCCCACGTCCGGTGGATCAGTGGGATTTTGAGCATCATATTTCCCGGGCTTGCCGCGCAAGATCAGGACATACTTGTCGGCATTGATTTTGCCAATCCGGGATTCTCGGGTGATTGCGATATCCAACGTCTGATGCACATGATACACGTTGAAATAATGTCGGGTACTGTATTCCGGTTTGCCATTCGGATCGTCGGATTGGAAGACGACATAATAGGTCCCAGGAGGAATGGGGTCGCCGTTCCACGTCTTCCAGTCCCAACGAATCGTATCCGGGGCTTCGCCAGTTCCGGAATAGCTGAAAACCGTGGAATCTGCGGAAGTCCTGACTTCGAAACGCCACATGCCTTGAGCATGGTTTTTGAAAATCGGCACGATGATCCACCGCCCAATCTCCGGTCGAACAAAACGTTGGAAATCACTTCCTCCCAGCAGACTTTCCAACTGTGCAGAACGAAGCTGCAGACTGTCGGGAGTGTAAATGGGGATGTGCTTGGGTATTGACAATCCGCTGCCGGTTATCTGATTAACCAATGCGTTTCCGCGGAGTTCCGCACCTGGATACGTCACCACTTCGGTGGAAACGTTCGACCGCATCATGTCCATGGCGATCCCTTCCAACGCACCACGGTAGCTCGTCGAATACAATCCCCTGGGCGCGATGGCGGGATCTCTCACCTCTGCTTCCGGTAGAAGATGTTCAGGAGTCTTGACATCCAGTCCTCCGGTACCACCCAGGTCTCCCGGGAACAGCAAGCTGAGTTCCTGGTGCGGAACGCTCTCGTCGATGCTGCGGCGAACCTGGCGAGTTAGAACCGTCACCGAGTCAGCGTTTGAATAGATGAAGAACTGTCCTCTGGGCGATGCCGTTTTCGGAATGACTTCGGATCGGTATCCAGGCGGGCTGGGCAGTGGAAGCAATGTTGGCAAGGGCGGCTGCCGCCAGAAGTCAAAGAGGAATCCAAATCGATGCGTGCCGCTGGACGCCACGTTGATCTCCGTCAACGGATACTCAAAGCGATAATTGAAATATAAGCCTTGATAGACAAACGCCTCCGCCTCGAAATCCAATGCCCGTGCTCCGGTCGAGAACCGCAACGTCCCATACCCGGAAACAGGTATTTCCACGCCGAAGAGCGAATTGTCCCCCAGCATGCCGGGCAAGCTCGAGATCGTCATGTCGCTGTAGCTGGGATACGCCAGAGAACTCGCCGAAGAAAACAGGCTGAATTTGTCGAAGTACATCTTAAATCCGGTGGAAATCAAGACCGGTTGTGGCACATAGCCCCTTCCGATCGATAGATCCGGACGGTTAAGATGCTCGATGGACAAGCCAAATACGAAGGTGTGATAAGGATTCAACGCCATTCCGAGTCCGATGGAAATACCACTCTTGCCATACCCGTTCCTAAACACCGGATCGTTGGGGTCGAACTGATAGAACTCATTGTTGTCGAAAGTGCGATTGAACACATCAAGATTCGCTCCCAGTGCCAGCGCACCGTACACTTGCCGCCCATACGAAATGCGCAGATCGTCCTGGGAGTACAGTCCTGCTTTCATATATTGAATTCCCACCGTGGTACCCCTTAGAACCCAGGGCAGATGATAGGCAATCAGACCACTTCGAATCGAGAACAACCTGCCCGCGACACCGGTCTGATGCGAAGTCAACGCCAGAGCCACCCGATCGCGAAGATAGGCATTGAGCGCAGGATTAGAAAAAGTGCTCTCCAGCAAATCCATATCGGCGGGATTCCCGGTGTAGATATTCTGGGCTTTCGCCAGCGGCGCCATGCACCAGATAGCCAAGAGGCAACCAGCAATCTTGATTATGAACGGTCTCATCTTGCTAAATAGATCAATCCCGATGTGATCTTGATACGTGCATCCTGTAGAACATACAAATAGGCGCCCGGAATGCATTCGCGCCCACCGTGGTCACGACCGGTCCAGATGATGGCATTATCCGCCACCCGATCCAGCGATGTCACCAGCCGCCCGTCAACGGTGAAAATGGTGACCTTTGGAAAGCTGAACTGGTCATCACCGAAATCGAAATACAACGTATCGTTGTACGTGTCGTTATTGGGTGTAAACGGCAACGGATGGGCGTGGAATGGGATGTACAAGACGTCGATCTTCAGACTCCTGGAATTGTTCGCTAAATTCCCGTCGGAATTGGTCATCGGATCGACGTAGAGCTCAAGCACGTGTTTGCCGGGGTCACTGGTCGACCACCGTACCGAATCGCCGTCGCAATCAGTCTGTCCGCCGATCGCCAGTGACGGATACGTGTGGGACCAAACGGCACGAACCCGATCGCCGTAGAAGTTGTCATACAAAGTGACCCGGAAAGGGTTCGATGCAGTGGCATTCCCGTCTTCCGAAACCCAGAAATTGAGTGAAACGACCTCGTTTCTCTGGATGGAAGTCTTGGAAGCGGTCAAGATTAGAGCACGAAGATCGGGGGGGACATCATCCACGTGCACCGGGACGGCAATAGTGTCCCGCATGGTCGGATTGGAAACCTCCTGCACCCACAATCGGAACAAGTAGTCCCCGGCGTCGAATTGGCTTGGCGTCCAATTGAAATGGAACTTCATCGCCTGGGACGGATCGGGAGTCCCGAGACTGACTGTGGCGCTGGACGCGCCGGTCCAATCGACGCCCCAATCCAGAGGGTCGAATTCCTCGTCATAGGCTGCCACGTCGAAATCGATGGTCTGCCATTCCTGGCAGGTCGTGTCGCCCGACACGAATTGCAGGGTCGGACCATCGTCGACCGGCAGCACGGTAATCACCCAGGTCGTGTCGATGATCAGGTCAGGGAATTGATTGTCACGGGCTCTGAATCCGAAGCTGACGGTCTCCGGAGACACTCCGTGGAATACGTCAGTGGAGTATGAGACAATGATCCGGTTATCGCAGTAGGATCCGGGATGAGGCAACATCGCCAGCACTCGGAGCGCAGGATTAATAGAACTGACGCCGGTGGTGTCATACCAGATGGGTTGCAGATCACCGCCATCATTGGGATCATAGACCGCAATCGTATCCAGATAGGTTGAATCCTCCACCACAGAAATTCTGGGAAAGGCAAAAATCGGGCTCCAATTCTCCCTCAATACATTTGCTTGGAGAGTCACCCTCACCGTGTCGGAGGTCGCGAGATGCAAGGGATAGCCCAGAGGATCATCATTCCAGAATCTGCCGTCATACGCCATCATTTTCCCGGTCAGCGTGGTGTCGTTCGAGACCTCAGGGACTTCCAGATGGATCGCGTAATACGGCATATCCCCAGGCATCAAGGAATCGATCAAATCACCATCATAGGTCATGTAACCAAGGGAATCCGCGAGCAGTCGGGCATCCAGGACGTAATTGCCGTCGTTCGACAATCCCCAAAAAGCAGTCACGGACATTCCGGGCAACACATAACCGAAATCGACCGTGTCAGCAAGGGCGTGAATAATCGACCTGCCCCCGCTTCCACGCAGCAACAGGATCCAGGTCCGAATCCCGACCTGACCGAATCCGATGAACTGGATCAATGCGGTGCCCGAATAGGGGATATTGCTCTTGGGAGTGAAACTGAACGGCATGTCGATGGTGTTCCCAGGCTCGATACGGATTGGATAGGTAGGCGGGTTGAACAGGCTCGCAAAGACCGTGGATGGATTGACCGGGATCGACAATTGTGTAATGAGGAGGGGGTAGATGCTGCTGTTGGTGATCCGAAATGTGTCAATCACAGTGGTATCCATTGGGATCAGCCCTGACGGATTAGACGGACTGCCGGCAAATCGAGCGGAAAAATCCAGAGTATCAACCGGAAAACCACTGCTCGGGGTGGCGGGATTGATGTAGTAGAGAATCTTTTCGTTACCAGGGGCTCGCTCGATGACAAACAGATCCATATCGCCGTCCAGATCACAGTCGAAAGAGCTTAGTCCGGCTGGCAGATCGATATTGGCTGTAACGGCTGTCTGATAGGGCTGCAACAAATCATCACCGAATAGGTATATTCCGGCGACACCGGGATTGCCTCCTGGATTCCAGGTTGACACCACCCAGTTCCGATCCGGCTGATCGGGCATCGACGTGGAATCAAGGTCGGTGAGAATGACGTCACAGGGGACATATGAAAAGGAGGGACCATCTTCCACAATGCCGAAACTACGGCTGCCAAGGTTCCGGATTCGGAGCAAATACCCAACATCATCGGTCGCCGGAGTTGAATGCTGCCGAGTGACGGCACCCTGCCGCGCAGAGTCCTGCGTCCCGCCCCGGCTCCATATCACGATGTCCTCATATTGCGGTTCCGCAGGGTCCCAATACCCATACACGTTGCCCACGGCAATCCCATCCGCCCCATACGGCAAGGAGGATGTAATGGTCTGTCGATTCAGAGATATGGACGCTCCCGTGGAACCGGTCTGATTCCAGAATACGTCTGCTTTGGGCTCCCCTTGATAGCACACGGCAAGATCAATCCAGCCGTCCAGATCAAAATCCGCCGCGGTGATCATGGAAGGACCCGACCCGATGCCCGTCAGATGCAGATCGGGGGAAAACGCGAAATCGCCGTGATTCCTCAGCACAATCAAGTCTTCGGTTCCCTGGAAAATGGCGGCGATGTCAAGCAGCCCGTCCGAATTGAAATCCCCCAGACAGAAATCCTGCAACAGATTGACGCCGTATAGATTGCCCAACTCGATCACTGCCTCGGGAGACGCGCCGAAATTGATGGCAGTGGAAGTGGACATATTCCGATAGATCGTCAACGTCTCATCCCAGTAGCCGCTCACTACCAGATCCGAAAGCCCGTCCCGATTGACATCACCTGCTCGAATTTGGCGAACACCACTCAGATCGGAAGGAGGCAGTTGATCATCAGACCAGGAGAAGTGGGTGGGGATGAAGACATATCCGCCTGCGTTCTGGGCTTCTCCGGTATAGACCGTATTCTGTGCCACCCCAATCGTGCTGGGCTCGCCTGATGCTTTGTCATATACAATCGCCAGATCGATCGGACCATCGCCGTTGAAATCCGAAGCGGCGAACGCCTTCACGGTACCGCAATCCTCGTAAGAATCGTAGTCCAATTCCAGTGGCACAGTCCACGAATGAAGACTGCCAGCCGGGACTTTGACGGCGAATTGGAAGGAATAAGGACTCACAGGTGTACCGAAGGACGTCAGATCCGGCGTCATAATGACTGCTACCTTGTCGCCGACCAGCCAGAACGGAGTCGGGAGAATTTGAAGGGTGTTGCCGATGATGTCGATCGATCCAACAGAATAAGTGGCGTAAGTGCCCTGGATGATGATGGCGTGATTGGGAACAGGGTCAGGTGGGGCGTCGAAAACAATCTGCAGAGTGTCGGTAGCGTTGAAAATCTCGGAACCAGGAGCAGGATACGTGCCTACAACTTGGAAGGCATGGGCGGCTGCCAAGAAAAAGGCGCAACAACTTGTGATAATGAATAACCGCTTCATTCTGTCCTGTCGGTTCGATTCAACTCATGGTCAATCTTCAGGATCGATTGGCAAAATTCTTCCAGTCAGGTCGTCATTTGCCCAGTTGATTTGCCTGCATCCAAGAAGCCTCGGCTTCCTGGCGGTGACCCAAGTTCCAATAACACGTCCCCAGATACCTCAGAATATCAGGGTCGTCAGGCTTGACGGAGTTCGCCGTTTTGAAATAGTCCAGAGCATCCATGTACTCGCCTGCGTTGAAGCAGCACTCTCCAATTAGAACCAGCAGATCATCGGACTGGTCGGGATTCGCATGATACGCTATTTCCAAATGCTGCCGTGCCGGATCCCATTTTTCCAATTGGAACAGAATTATGCCCATGTTTCGGTGCAGGGTCACATCGTTAGTATCAACTTCGAGCGCATCCCGATAGGCAGTCGCAGCTAACTCGGGATTGTGAAGAATATCAGTCGCCTGAGCCTGCCACACCAGAGCGCTGGCATTCTCCGGCTGCAGATCAAGCAGTGCTTCACAATCGGCAAGACAGGAATCGTAGTTCTGCAATTGGAAATCGCAAAATGCCAATCGCTCCAGCGCTTCCGGATCCTCGCCTCGTGTCGCTCTGACCTGTTCGAAACACCTCCTCGCGTCAGCGTAATAGCGCATTCGCAGGTAATTCGACCCCGCCAGCACAAGGACTTCGTCTTTGATCGCGCTCAAACTCGGACTGATAGATGCGTCAATCGCCTCGCCGACGGTCACAGCATCACTAAAGAGACGTTTGCCATCGGATTCCCTGTCATCCTCAAAGGCAACGATCGCGTTGTTGAGCAGTTCGATATATGCACGCTGGAGAAAGTAGGCAATCCGAGGTTGGTATTCCGAGGAGAATCGGAGTGAGGCTCGCGAGGCGTCAGCCAATGCTGGATAGTCTTCCAGCCAATAGTCACATTCCGTCAGAAGCGTCCAGCCCTCCGCATCGTTGGGTCCGGATGACGTCAGCGTTTCTCTGGCGGCGGAGTAGTCTCCTAACTTCATGTGTCTTTTGACATTGCTGTACTCTACCCCGCAACCGGTGGTCAGGGCTACACAGGCTAATAACAAAAAAGCCATGCGGCTATTTGGAATTCTCGAAGTCGGCATCTCAGCAGCACCAGCAAGGAATAAGTAGTCGACGGCTTGATGGAACGGGACGAAGGTGGTGGATTATTCCAGTGTATCCGTTGATTTACATGATGTGGTCAGCCCCTCATTCCCTCATGGAAAACGACAGAAAGCAAGACCTTAAAAATATAGTCATTATTGTCGTTTTTGTCAAGGATTATTTTGGGGGTAGTCAGGCGCTAGCGCGCTAAAAGCAAGAATCCACGGGTCTTATTGGACTCAGATATTCAGAAATTCCATGGATTTACTGACGGTGATGGGGAAGGCATTCTGACGTTTGCGGACTTCGGCGGGGGAAATACTCAGGGATGGAGATGGAGACTGTACGGGATCTTGGGTATGTCTCCTCCTGCATAAAACTTCGACTCAAGGGACACCGAGTAGCGCCAAGGGGAATTGAACCCCTGTTACCGACGTGAGAGGCCGGCGTCCTAACCCCTAGACGATGGCGCCGAACGAACAAAAAATATACACCATTTTTCCCACAATGTCAACCTCTTTCTGAATTCGTATTCCTGCCCAGACAGACACGATTTTGCTTGACTTTGCCGTCCCCAGTGCTTATCTTTGGCAATAGCCTGCCGAATAGAGATGTCGGATTTCAGGCGAACCCGACCTACAGGATTTGGCGGCGCCCGAATTCATTCGGGCGATCGGATCACGGCATTCTGCCCCCTTTTTCTTCCCCCCTACCACGCAGGGGGGAAGAACGGTCTTGTGTCGTGTTTCAAGGGAACACGATATCTAAGTTGTCGTCACTCTGAGCGAAGCGAAGAGTCTCCCATAGATCCACGGGGGAGATTCTTCACTTCGTTCAGAATGACATGCTACGGAGACTAAGTATGGGGTTTCAGCGGGACCCGACCTACTGCAAGCTCATGTGTCATTCCCGCGTAGGCGGGAATCCAGGTTCGTTCTGGTGTCGGATGGGGACACCCGATACCACATATGATTGTCGGGTTCCGGAGGAACCCGACCTACACCAGATGGCGCTGGTACTTCAAATATGGTTCCTGGTTTGTGCAAGCCTGGCTTACACAACCAATGGCTGGAGCATGGCTCCGGTACACCAGGAAAATCAGAAACCCTGTGTGGTGCTACTCCACGGGTTGCTGCGGAACTCCCAATCCCTGGATTGGCTTGCGCTGGACTTGCGGCGAGCCGGCTATACAGTCGTTGCACCGGACTACCCCAGCACTCGTCGGACGATTCGCGAACATTCGGAATGGCTGAAATCCTTCCTCGACAGCCTCCCGTGCGACTCGATAGACCTGGTGACGCACTCCCTGGGCGGGTTGATCGCGCGCGACTACTTGAGCCGTTACCGACCAGAGAAGGTCAGAAAACTGGTGATGATCGCTCCTCCAAATCATGGGTCCGAAAAGGCAGACTGGCATCGGAATTCTTTCTTGTACAGGTGGGTGTTTGGCAAAGTTTCGCAAGCCGTGACTTCGGATTCATTGTTGGGACCGGACCAACTGGGAATTCCCACCTGCCCGTTCGGTATCATCGCCGGAGGAAAGGGAATTGAGGGCTATTCCAAGAAAATCCCAGGAAACGACGATGGAGTGCTGTCGGTGGAGAAAACCTATCTGCCGGGCGCTCAGGACTTTGTGATATTGAAATCCCCTCATAACGAGATCGTACAAGAACGAGAATGCTCCGACAACGTAATCTTCTTCCTGCAAACAGGCAGATTCTTGAAACATTCGCCACCCCCTATGGCGCCTACAGCGTCAACCAAATGACAAATCATGCGAACGCCCGACCAATTGTCACGATGGCTGCTGGACAATGCCTCAGAGCCCATCCGTTACAGGGTGATCAAGGACATCCTCGATGGCGGACTGGAAGATCCCGATGTCGATCGAGCCCGCGAAGCCGTCTTGTCGTTTCCGGAAGCGAAGAAGATCGCGTCCCGTCAACTGGGCAACGGATCCTGGGGAAACGGAATTTATGCGATTGCCGCTCGAAAAACCACTGGAACCAATCGCCTCCACGAATCCACTTTGTACCAATTGGGACGGTTAATCGAGTACGGCTTCGATTCCAGGAACGATACGGTGGAATCATGCGCTGGCAAGGTCTTAATCCCTTTGCTGAACCCGGAAAACAGTACCCTCTGGGAGCTATCCTATCATCCGAAGCGCCATCCCGACCTGCTGCCGTTTCTAAGGATCCTTCTTCGGGATATCGCCCTTCGATTGTTGTGTCCGGCTGGGTACAGCAGCCATCCCCAGGTGAAGGATGCCATCATCCGGGGACTGACCGAAATGGCAGCGTTCTTGAATCACGCCAAGCGGCAGCCCATCTATCGTCAGGCGCGAGGGAAAACGGTGATGGTCGATGGATTACATTTCCCCACCTATCATTTCCTTCGGGCGGTGGCGTGTGCCGACTGGGTCCATGAAATCCCTCAATTCCGAGCCTTGCTTGAAATGTATATCCAATTCATCGGCGAGAACTCTCCCCTGCCGGACTATTATCTGCTTTCAAAAAACAGCGCCCACCGCCACGGTCATGAAGCCGCCTTTCAATCCAAGGAATTCTATCTGCAACACCCGTCCATGTTGCTACAGGAACTGGAAATCCTGGCGCGGCTGGGAATGGTCGATCGGACGGAACAGGGGCAGTGGCTCCTGGATGAATTGCTGGCTCATCAAGATGGCGACGGACATTTCCGAATCCCGGAATACCGGAAAAGCAGGTCCTTCGATTACTATATGGTCGAACCTCACGTCCGAGGACGCGACATTGATCCCATGACCATTGATATGACATTTCGCGGAGCTCTAATCCTGCATTATCTCAACTATTTCGTGTGACGTATTGCCGTTGAACGACGATCCGCTGATCCTGTCAATTCAATCCGACCTGACCCATGCGATTTGAGAGGCTTAGAATTGAGCGAAGCGAGCAAGTACAGCATCAACCTGGACGCAAAGTTCGGTTTCCTGGAGCTTATCGATATTCCCAGCCTGGTTGCCGACTGCAAAAAACTATGGTATAATCAGACGCTGTGCCGAGTGAACGACTGCGTAATCCGACTCGGCATCCTGCAAGGCGAATTCCACTGGCACAAGCACGACCAAGAAGACGAGTTCTTTTTGGTCATTGAAGGCGAATTACTGATCGACGTCGGCACGGATACCATAACGCTTGCCGTTCACCAAGGATACGCAGTCCCCAAAGGGTTGCTTCATCGAACCAGAGCGCCGCAGCGAACCGTTGTCTTGATGGCGGAACGCAGTTCAGTGAAGCCGACTGGAGATTGATATCGTTTATCACTGCAGCAACAAAACGAAATAGCGCTTGACATTTTCTGAACCAAGTTCTAAATTGGGAATGGATTTTCTAATGCGCCACCTTTCGAGGAAGATACAGAACACCCGCTGCTTGAATTCAATTGAGTGAAAAAGGAAAGGTTCTATGAACATGGAAAGTTTAGTGTACCCTGTTAATTTACTTGTCATCATCGTACTCTTCTCCTGGTTTCTGCTCCGCAACAATCCGTTAAAACACACAGCGGCATATCGATTTCGCTGCTTCCTCAACTGGTTCCCCATGGGTCTGACCTACGCCCTCTTGTACATGGGGCGGTATAACCTGACCGTGTCAAAAAATGCCCTGGGCAACCTGATGACCAAAGAAGACTTTGGTATCATATTCGCAGCGGGGACCTTCACCTACGCGTTTGCATTTCTGATCAACGGTCCGTTGACTGACCGCATGGGGGGCAAACGTGCAATCCTGATTGGAGCCCTCGGCTCTGCGGTCATGAACATTATTATGGGGGTGACGGTGCACTCGATGTTGACAGGTGCGGACCCCAGAGCATTCAATCTCCGGTTGCTGTTCAGCCTCATGTACGCAGCGAATATGTACTTTCAGAGCTTTGGCGCCGTCGCAATCGTCAAAGTGAATGCGGCTTGGTTTCATGTCAAAGAACGCGGTGTATTTGGAGGAATATTCGGAATACTGATATCGTTGGGTCTGGAATTGGCATTTGGCTGGGGTACTGCTATCGTGGAAGCCACCAAAGTCCAGGTCGATACGAAATTGAACTTTCTCCAACAAGCGCTACGTACCGTGGTCGGTGCAAACCACGCCACGGTGGATCAGGTGTGGTGGGTATTCTACGTTCCGGCGATTCTGTTAGCTATTTTCTTTGTCATTGAAGTTTTCCTGCTGCGGGATCGGCCCAGTCAAGCGGGTTTGCAGGATTTCGACACTGCCGATGCGTCGTCGGGTGAAGAAGACGCTCCGTTTCATCTGGGCGACATTCTGAAACGCATCTTGACGAACAAAGTCATTATCACAATTGCAGTCATCGAACTGTGCTCGGGGGTGATGCGCAATGGTATCATGCACTGGTACAGTATCTACACTCATGATGCCCTCCATTATGCCGGTGACCATTTCATGGTGAAACGGTGGGGTTTGGTTCTCCTGGACGCGGGCGTTTTCGGTGGCATGTTTGCGGGGCTGATATCGGACAGAGTTTTTGGGTCGAGGCGGGGACCGGTGGCGGCACTGCTCTATGGTCTTATGCTTGTGGGGACCATCAGCATGGTGTTTTCGCTCCGAGCGCCCTGGTACGTTCTCGGCTTCATCGTGGCTCTTATGAGCTTGTGTGTCATCGGGGTGCATGGAATGATGTCCGGGACTTCGACCATGGATTTTGGAGGACGACGTGGGGCAGCCACGGCTGTCGGGCTAATTGACGGCTGTGTGTACTTGGGAACCGGCATCCAGTCGCTGTGCCTGGGATTCATCACCACCTGGAACTGGAATTTCTGGCCCGTGTTTCTCTTGCCCTTCGCGGCATTAGGCTTCATTTTAGCCATCACCATCTGGCGCGCCTACCCGCAAGCACAACGGACAGGAAGACAGTAACTGACTCATCCTTGTCACGAATTACACCGGAGTCTGACATGCACGACATTTTTGAAAACGTGATCCTGATTGGCAGACCTGCCGCCGGAAAATCGGAAGTCATTGACTTCCTTAAAAAGACTCCAGAAGACGAACGCCGCCGCCGTTTCCATATCGGCAAATTCGTAGAACTGGACGATTTCCCCCTGCTGTGGCAATGGTTCGAGCAGGACGCGATCCTGGAGAAGATTTTGAAGAAGCCACGCATGATGACCGATAAGGACGGTTATTTCCTGCACGAATACCAGTGGCACCTGCTAATTGAAAGGCTCAGCCTCGATTACTCCAAGTTCCTGCGCGACTGTAAGGATAGTCCCGACCGTCCGACAGCATTGATCGAATTCGCCCGGGGTTCCGAGCATGGCGGCTTCAAGACCGCCTTCCAGCATTTGTCGGACGATATCCTGAAAGCCGGAGTCGTCCTGTACATCTACGTCACCTGGGAGGAATCCCTGTATCGCAACCGACGTCGATTCAATCCCCAGCGTCCGGATAGCATCCTGGAACACGGTCTTCCCGATGCAAAACTGGCGCGGCTCTACAAAGAAAGCGACTGGTACGACATCGCCTCGAAAAATCCCGACTTTATCGACATCAAAGGTTACAGAGTTCCATATGCGGTATTCGTGAACGTCCCGGAAAGGACGGATGATCCTGCCAAGATTGCGCCTCATCTCGAGGAAGTCACGACGAAGCTCTGGAAATTGAAACTCGCAACGTGACGGCGGCTCGGCTTGCCCGCGAGCTAAGCTCCTGACACGGCATCCGGAGACCAGCCAACATTATTTCCATCTCGTGATGATTTGCTCTTGACATTGGGACTACTTTTGTGTATATTTGTAGAACTGGATTTCCTTGTTTTAGGGCAATTCGCATACCTCAGTCGAAATACGTTTTGGGTTAAAAGCTTGACTTGTCAGTTTTGATTAAGGAGGATTGCTATGAGCCTGCGCGCATCGCTCGTTGCTGCCATGATCTTCTTGCTGGTCCTGGGCGTGGTAGGACCGGCAATCGCGGAATACCATGTCGGAGATCATGTCGAGGATTTCACGCTTCCCGACGCCTATGGCAACAATGTATCGCTTTATGACTACCAGGATTGTATCGTCGTCCTGGCATTCTGGTTCGCCACGTGACCAAGCTGTAGAGCGGAGGCTCCGCAGTTAGAACAATTCTATCAAGAGTATCGCGACCAAGGTGTCATGGTACTGTCATTAGGTTGGCAAGAGAGTCAATCATCGTGCCAAAACTGGATCAACACCTACAGCTTGACCTACGAGGTGTTATCCGACATGCCCACCAACGTCTCGAGGCTTTTCATTCCCCTACAGGGTGGGTACTATTACTTCCCGCACAACTGCGTGGTGGACAATAGTCAGATCATGCAGTACACCGCCACCGGTTACAATCCCGGTTCGATTGAGAACATCGTCGAAAACCTGCTCGAACCCGAGGCGTCATGCGATCCTGAGCAGTTGGATTTTGGATCCACCGCGTTAGGTGGCATCGTGACCCGGAATCTGACGATCGATAACGTCGGAACCGGCATTTTGCAGGTCACTAATATCTATGCCTCCAATCCGGTGCTATTCACCGCGAATCCGACGTCGGGCGAAGTCTATGCCCTGGATGACCAGCTTGATGTCGTCGTGACTCTCCATGCCGAATTGGCAGGAACCATCAACGAGGTGTTGTATGTCGTGACCAATGCTGGAACCGCTCAGGTTGGATTGAGCGCAGAAGTGGCGGGTTCCGGACCTTTCCTGTGGGTGGAACCTGTGAATTTGAACTTCGGCGAAGTGGAAGTGGGCAATTCGGCACATCTTTCAGTTTGGGCTCATAGTTCGGGACAGGAACCCGTGACGATTTCTTCCATCTCCATGACGCATCCGGATTTCCTGGTGTCCCCGACCAGCGCTCAACTTCCCAGTGGTGATTCCTTAGAAGTCACTGTCACCTTCACGCCGTCCGGACCTGCGACCATCCAGGATGTACTGAGTTTCATCTCGACCGGCGGCAATCGGGAAGTCAATGTTTCGGCTACAGGGGTTCAAGCCGTGATCGGTAGCAACGTGTCCACTGTCAATTTCGGCACGATTCCGGTGGGAGGATTCCAGACTCGCAACTTCAGAGTCCGCAATACCGGAAACGCCCCGTTGACCATCTCGGATGTCGATCTGTTGGTTAATATCCCCACCATGTCCTACAATCTTCAGGGCACCGAGCTTGACCCCGGGGACTCCACTACGTGCTACATGATCTGGACTCCGACCATCGCAGGAACTCTGGATGGCACGATTACTTTCCATTCCAATGGCGGCGACCTGGTGATCGATCTGGTTGGGGAAGCTCAGGGCGTGGGCGTGAATGACCCTGAAGCAGCCATACCCACCCGATTCGAATTGGGCCAGAATTTCCCCAATCCGTTCAATTCGTCCACCATGATCCCGTACGCCATACCGCGCTCGGCGCACGTCAAGATCGCCATCTTCAACACCTACGGTCGGCAGGTGCAAGCCATCAATCTGGGCGAGCAACCCACCGGATGGCATCGCGCCGTCTGGGCTGGGAATGACCTGCACGGCAATCCTGTCGCCGCAGGCATCTATTTCTACCGGCTGCTGGTCGATGGTCGGTCACTTGACCTTCGCAAGATGCTATATCTGAAGTAACCCTGGCGATCTCAAACAGACTCGAAATGGCGCTGTGGTAATATCTGCAGCGCCATTTTATTTTTTTTCAGAATCTGTATGTTACTACTTGACATTGAAAACATTTTTGCGTAGATTTAGGAAAAAGCTCGTATTGAATGCTGCTGATTTTTCAATGATACGCATAAGGAGGATCACTATGAGCCTGCGCACACTGACGATCGCAGTTGTGGTTCTCGTGCTCATTGTGAGCATGACTGGTCCCGCAAGCGCCTTGTACCAGGTCGGCGATCACGTTAACGACTTCACTTTGCCAAATGCGTACGGTCAACAGATTTCGCTGTACGATTACCAGGATTGCGTCGTTATGATGCCGTTCTGGTTCTTCGAATGACCGTACTGTCGAGCGGAGGCTCCGCTCGTAGAGCAGATGTACCAGGAATACGGTCCTCAAGGACTGATGGTCTTGTCTCCGGGTTGGCAAGAAAACCAAGCGACCTGTCTGAGCTGGACGAATACGTTCGGACTGACCTATCAGGTGTTGTCCGACATGTCCACGACCACGTCGCAGCTCTTCATCCCCAACGAAGGCGGGAGTTTCTCTTTCCCGCGCGACGCCATCATCGACCAGAATCAAATTCTCCGATACGCCGAAACTGGATTCAATGAGACAGCAGTCCGGAACATGATTGCGTCCCTGATGCATCCGGCAGTATCTGTGGATCCGACCAGCTTGAATTTCGGTTCCACCATCGTCGGCGGCGTTGTCAATCGGACGTTGAACGTGGACAACACCGGCACTGGAATCCTTCAGGTCACTAATATTTACACCTCCAATCCTAGCTTATTCACCGCCAACCCGACCTCCGGTCAAGTGTATGCGGTGGATGATCTCTTGGAGGTCACAGTCACATTCCACGCCCAATCAGAAGGCACGTTCACCGGGATCCTGTATGTCGTCACCAACGCCGGCACTGTGCAAGTTGACCTGGAAGCCGCTGTCGCCGGATCCGGTCCGTTCCTCTGGGTAGAACCTCTGGACATCGACTTCAATTCTGTGCTGGTGGGCGAAACGGTCCAACAGACTCTGTGGGCGTACAGTTATGGTCAACAAACGGTTAACATCACAGCGATTTCAATCGCTCATCCCGATTTCACCGTTTCACCGACCAGTGGTACGCTTCCCAGCGGCGACTCCCTGGAGGTTACCCTGACCTATACTCCCACCTCGATGGGTGCGGTCACGGATGTCCTGCACTTCCTGTCCAACGGCGGTGACCGGGACATCGATGTGAGCGCTATGGGAATCCAGGCGATTCTCAGCTCGTCTACGACCGAGGTTAATTTCGGCACAGTCAACGTGGGCAGCCAGCAGATCGTGCAGTTCAGAATGTACAATACAGGCAATATCTCCTTGACCATCTCCAACTACACCGTCCAGACCAATATCGAGCAGATCTTCGTCTTCGTGCAGAACATGGAAATCGGTCCGGATGATTCCAGCAACTGCTTCCTGAGATGGATGCCGGAGTCTGCGGGGACCCTGGAAGGGACCGTGACTTTCGAATCTAATGGCGGCGACATCGTGATTGACCTGCATGGTGTAGCGCAAGGCGTCAACGTCACCGAACACGAAACGGCGGTTCCGACCCGCTTCACGTTGGATCAGAATTTCCCCAATCCGTTCAATGGGGAAACGGTCATTCCTTATGCACTGCCTCGCACTGCTCCAGTGAGAATCGCGATATACAACATCTATGGTCGCCAGGTTCGGACGTTTAATCTTGGTGAGCAACAGGCGGGTTGGCATCAAGTCGGCTGGAACGGCATCGACGATCACGGCAAATCGGTCGCGACCGGCATCTATTTCTACCGTTTGCTGGTGGACGGCCGCTCCCTAGACCTCCGGAAGATGCTATATCTGAAGTAACCAGTGACATGGTCTTTCGAAAACAGAAGCGGCACGAGAATATTATCCAGTGCCGCTTTTGCTTGTTCTTTTAGTACGATGTCTCGAGCGCTTTGATCTCATGCGATCGATTGTGGACTCAAGAAACCAGCTTTCCTAAGAAATTCTATTCCATTCTCAACGGATTCCAGCCTGATTTTCCAACCGTAGTCTCTTGCACAATTTCTCAATTCTTCCGGAGAAGGATTCTTCCTGAGCTTGTGCGATTTTAGAATATAATGAATCTTTGCCGCATTTATGAGACGTTGAGGATATTTTCCGACTAATTCCACGAGATTTTTTACCATTGCCTCTACTTTTTCGCATTCAGCTCTGTTTTCATCCAAGATTTTTTGGGAGACTTTTTCACCTTTAGCGGTTAGCGCATACTGGTATTTCCTTCCGGGGTACTCAACCGTGTCAAGTTCAGGTATCAATTCGAAAGACTCATTCACTAATCCAAGTGAAACAAGGTCATGCACTGACTGCTCTACCTCGGTTGAAAAAGGACCATAGTAGTAAGGAGTATGAATTGACCTACTATCAAAACGTTCCAGCATAAAATATCCGTACTTTTGAAGTTGCGTTCTACCTGGTTTAAATCCCATATCAACCAGGTTTTTAATCAGAATCAAAACCATCCGGTTGATGTCCATTTTCACCTCCCTTTAGCTAGCGAATACATTAAGGTAACTCTTAATTTCGTTTCTCTTGGACCTGCAAAAATCTTCTCTATCTTGAGTCTCCAATTCCAGAGGAAGGTATATTTCTATGAACACAGAAGAAAGTTCCTGATTATAGTCTCTGCATATCGTGGAGTAATCTTGAATTAGGTTTGGTATATCATCTATCAGTACAAATACCTTTCCTATCTCAGCCGCTTCGCCAGCTGTAAAACCCAATCGATAAATATTTAAGATCGTGAAATCGGGGTCAACACCAAATAATCGCGCGACATTATTCTCAACTCTTGATATCTTTTCCAGGTCGGGATTTTCTATTTGCCCCATTATCCCAGTTGAGATCAATTTGTCATCGATTTGGTTTGCTCTGATTTGAAACACCCTCTTAAATAACTTACGTGATTGGATAAATTTAAATATTTTCGCACCATTGGAATCACCAATTGATCCGAGTCTTATGACCTCAGCATCACAAGATTTCAGATACTCTTCCAGGTACTCGTCAGAATCGTGGTAAGCATACAATCTCTTAAGATAATCATTTTCTCCAATTGACAATAATATTCCGCGCTTAAGCATAGCATCAGTAATAAGCCGGATCTTATGCCGATACACTTGTGTGTTAATGAAATATTTCGCAACAACATATTGCTCAAAACACGGGATCCCTTCATACTTGACCATGACTCTCTTCTTCTCAAATGGAGAAAGCATCATGATCAATCTGTCATAGTCAAATACCCCATATTTAACACCGCAGAAATAGCTGTCGCGCAGGAGATAATCCATCTTGTCAGCGTCATAAGGACTAGAGACAATTTCCTTTTCTATGCTTGGTTTTCCCATGGGGTCAATTAAGTCAGCGATTCGCTCAGCATCATCATCTAAATAGCTGGCCAATGAATTCTTAGATTTTATTATTCTGGCAGTTAAGTTTTCGTGGAACTTGTAAATGTTCGAATCTGATTGCTGTTTTGTACCAATTGCCTTAAAGACTTCTTCAGATACATGCCCGAATGGTCCATGGCCTATGTCATGTAGTAAACCAGCCAATCGAACAAGTCTTCTTGCTTCTTTACCCAAACCCAAATACTCTCCCATCTTATCCGCGACATGCATAACCCCAAGTGAATGTTCGAATCGTGTATGATTTGCACCTGGGTAGACATAGTGCGCCATCGCCAGTTGTCTAACATGACGTAGACGCTGAAAGACAGGGCTATCAATAATCGACCTTTCGTGGTCATTATACTCAATAAAACCGTAGATAGGATCACGAAGTTCCATGTACCTCCCTAATAGACCTTATGGCAAATATAATCACCTTTGTACAAATGTGCAAGAGAAAAATCAAGAAAATCGTGGAACTTGCTCAAATGTATTTCCAACTCTCAGAATATAAAAATACAAATAGGCTAAGGACCGCTTGCCTACTTCTTTTCCTTAATCCGCCGGACGCTGTTGCTCTTGCACTGCGGGCAGGTGCGTTCCTCGACAACTTTAGGATCGTAATGCAACGGGAATTCCGCACCGCACCGCAAGCATTTGAATTGTACTTCTTCAGCCATACTACAAATCCCTTCTTTTGACAGTATCTCGGTACGTTACTACTCAGTCAAAAACGACTCTTCCCGGCTCGGGAACGGTCAGTTTCCTCTCGATCAGCAAGTTGATGATCCGGCTGACTTCTTGCGTCACACTCTGGAACGCATTCATCATCTTTAGCTCATCCCCTTCCCCGTCCTCATCTACGAAATCCATCGCTTTGGCGGTGATTCCAAGGAAATCGGTACGGAAGGTGTCGTCAGCAGTGGCGGACAGACGGTACAAATACCGCATCTGTTTCAAGAAGGTGCAGGATTGACCCAGGACCCGGAATTCCCGCCTGCAATCCGGAAGCAGCTCCTTCATCTGATCGAACAGCTCTTCGTTCATGGGCGTCAACACTCGGTATTTCGCTTTGAACATCAACATGAGCATCCCGACGTCTCTCAGCCCACCCGGACATTCCTTGAAATTCGACCTCAAGCGTTCGCGTTGCTCGGATTCCTGTCGCCTGGCTTTGAGCTCCCGAATCATGTCCTGAATGTACTGGTCGCACCTTTCGAAGACGAACGGGGTAATGATGCGCTGCTCGAATTCCTTCTGCAGCTTGTGACTGCCCACCACCATCCGAGCTTCCAGAAGTTGAGACTGGTCAATGAACAGGTCTTCGTGCGGCGTCGCCAGCCACTTTTCCAGTTGGCTGAACCGGGTGATGAAGCTTCCGAAATGGTCAGCGAATCGGAAATGAGGCATGATTCCGCGTTTCGTGATTTCGCGATTCATCAACGTCAGAATTTTTGCGGAATAGCTGATGATCTCGCGATTATCCGAGTCCAGCAGCACGATCAGGTCGTAGTCATCATCAAACGCTTGATGCCTGGCATGCCCGCCGGTAGTGAATATGCCCAAATTATCCCGCGTACTGACTCTCGATCCGACTCTCTTGTCCACCTCCTGCTTGCAGACGTCGAACAAGTTGATGGTGTACGTGTCACTGAACTCGGTGAATTCGGAATTGATGGCATGGGCGGAGTATCCTTCCAGCGTCTGCTTCCCCAGCCGGAAGAATTCCAGATCATAATATTCGCCTAACTTCTCCATGCGTTCTTGATTGACCGGCAGGCTGTCGATGTTACCCATGATCCCGCGGGCAATCTGCTTCAGCTTTTCCGAGTCATGGAGCACTGGAATATACTGCGGATACTTGGTCACCACTCGGAGGAAAAACCGCCGGAAATATCGGCTGTACCTGTAATGCAAGCCGCACAGATGCAGCAGATTCTTGCGGACCTGGTTTAACTCTTCATCCCACAATTCATCGCTGATCAACTTCTCAAAGCGTTGGACATCCTTTTCTTCCAACGTCATCAGGTATTCGTTCAGTATCTGAGGGTAATGGTTGAAAATCCGCGAAATGCTTGCAGTCGTCCATTCGGAGCTGGCGATCTCCCGCAAGAACACCTGATTCATCTCATAGAAGACCGGGATGTCCTCCCCATTCCGCTTCTGATATTTGCTGAGGATGATCAGCAATGAAGTGAAAGTGTAGGGCGAATGGATTCCCCATTTGGCGTAGCGTTCAATGGTGGCGATTCGGGCACTGGGATCCAGTGACCACAGGTCTCGCACCCACCGATCGATCACGACCTGATCCTCGGCGTCCAACGCCTCCAGGACATCGTTCCAGAATCGGGTCCCTTTGAAGAATTCGCCGGTCTTGATGAATTCCAACGCCAAGTTTTTCGGCGTGTTCTTGGATGGCTCGAGATAGAGGCTTTTGTCGAGGAGGGTTGTGAATGAAGAAATCTCTTTGAGTTGGGCGATGACGTCGGTCAGGATGATTTCCGCCGACGATTTCGCCAACTCCACATACTCGTAGTAGTGGATCAACATGTGATCGGCGGCTTTGATCTTCCCGATATCCCGATACCCCATGGTCTCAGCCACCTTCTGCAGATGGTCTTTGGTGCCCGCGATATCGAAACAGATTTCTTCTTCTTGAGCCGCGAACAACTGATACAAGTGGCGCAGTGTCTCAAAGTACGTCAGAGCGTTGTTGACCCGGCGATACACATCGGCGCGTGCCGAATCTCGGTTCGCCAGAAGGTTCAGGATTTCCCAGGGATCGACTGAAGGGATACGGAACACGGTCTTGCCCACCGATATCAGGGCTTTGATCATGCGAAGGGCATCATCCTTCGGATTGATTCGGTCCTGCTTCATCCGCTGCAACATGAGCGACCGGATTTCGCCCAGGATACCCCTCAGGAACCCTTCGTGGTATAGATTTTCCCCGCCCCGGTGATAGTAGTAACGGTGAGTAACCTTCCGCTGGAATTCCTTATACAGACGCTGACTGCCGAAGATCGGCGACGTGCCCAGCATCTCGTTGATGATGATAAAATCATGGATGCCGGTTTTTAAGAGCTGCTCGTATTCCGGGATGGACGCGGAATAACTCTCACCGCCGACGTGTTCGGACAAGTACAGGTGCAACGGGCACGCCCGCTTCAACATTTCCAGAGTCAATTGGTTGATGGCGTGATTGAACGCGACTCGCCGGTCTGAGCCGTCATCGACGATACCCACATCGATGTCATCCTGATCCGGACGGCTCCCGCAACCGAAAATGATGAATTCCGGGCGCTGCTGGGGGGGAATAAACAAGTCCAGCAACTTCTCCATATAGGTGCCGCTCAGTTGCTGGAATTTCTCCCCTTGACTGACCATGTAGTGTTGATACGCATCCAGCTTGGGTATGCCCGATGCAAGTTCCAGATTCAGGACGCTCAAAGACTGAAGGTTGAAATGCAGAAACTGAAGGGCATAATAGCAGCCGAGAAACCTCAATTGTTCTTTCGGAGTATTGCACACCCACCGAATGATGTCCATCTCAGTCGCCAGGTACATCGCCGGTTTCCACAGATGCACTTGATCGAAAACCCCTTTTCGCTCAAGCCGCTCGATCAGCTCATCTTTGGTGTTGGAGATAAAGTACAGGTATTTCCGATTGTGATTACCAAAATCAGATACCTGACGTTCGAGTTGAGTGTAGCTATCGGAAATCATCCGCCCTTTGGAGGAGATTTAGGTGGTGTCAGGTGTCCTCACCTGACACCGGAAACTGATAACAGGTTGCTTCGCACCAGTCGCAATGGCATATAGCATGCCCCCTTTTTGATTTCCCCCCGGGTACCGGGGGGAAGAACTGGATCCCGCATCAAGTGCGGGATGACATTCTGGACGTCCGCGGGATGACATTCTGGACGTCCGGGGATGACATTCTGGACATCCGCGAGAATGACAATTTCAATGTTGGGTTACGCAAGGCTAATCCAACCTGCCCCAGGTATTGCCTCCTTCTGTTCCCCCCCGCGTGGCAGGGGAGAGTCAAACAGGGGCGGGACGCCCGTGAAACGTGTCAGAGATCACTTACGTTTGGAGGATTCTTTCAGGCTTCGACCGGTTTCAAGACCCAGGCGAAATGCCTTGAGGTTCAATTCTTCCGTCCCTTTGGGGACACGGGTCAAGATTGCAGATTCCACCGATTTGGACGAGACCGTGCCCATGAGTTCTGCGATGATACCCAACGCCACGATATTCGCGACCACCGCTTTCCCGACCTGTTCCCGAGCCATTTTGATAATCGGCACTCGATACACTCGGAACTTCCCTTCCGGAATCTCCTTCACCGAATCGGAATCCACCAGAAGGACTCCATTCTCTTTTAAGTCTTGCCAATATCGGTTCAAAGATTCCTGAGTCAACGCCAGAAGCAGGTCGATATTGACCGCTTTGGGATAGTCGATATCATCGTCGGAAATGATCACTTCGGAACGGCTGGCGCCGCCTCGTGCCTCGGGACCATAGGACTGAGACTGGGTCGCATTCATATCTTCGTAGATCGCCGCCGCCTCCGTCAGAATCTTCCCGGCAAGTACCAGTCCTTGACCGCCTTCTCCGCTCAGGCGGATTTCGTAACGAAAACTCATGAATGCGCCCTCTCTTTCTCGTTTGCCTGAACCCTTTCGATCAATTTCAGATATTGTTCGGTGTACTCCGGTTTTTCCCGATCAACCAGGATTCCGGTCACGATCTTTCCGTTCAGCTCGTCTTCGGACATGGTCGCGGCTTTCGCCTGGCTGATGGTGTTCTCCTTCAGCCATTCCATCAACGCCAGTCCGGTTCCCATCCGGTTCCGCCTTCCGAATGCAGTGGGACACGGGGTCATCACTTCCACGACCGAGAATCCTTTCTTCTGCATCGCCATTTCGATGTATTTGTCCAGCATTCGCACCTGGGTCACGGAGGATCGCGCCACGAAACTGGCTCCTGCTGCCTGAGCCAATCCGCTGATGTTGAACGTCGGCTCCAGGTTTCCGAAGGCAGCCGTACTGGCAAATCTACCGCTTGGCGTGGTTGGGGACACCTGACCGCCCGTCATTCCGTAGATGAAATTATTGTAAAGGATCACGGTCAGATCGATGTTCCGACGTGCGGCATGGATGAAGTGATTCCCTCCGATCGCAGTTGCATCCCCGTCGCCGGTGATGACGATGACTTTCAATTCCGGCTTCGCCAGCTTCACTCCGGTAGCGAAGGCGAGAGCTCGACCATGAGTCGTATGCAGGGTGTTGAAATCGACGTAGCCCGGCGTCCGTGACGAGCACCCGATTCCGGACACCATGACGATGTTGTCCTTCTGATACCCCAGTTTGTCCACTGCGCGGAGAATCGACTTCAAGATGATTCCGTCGCCGCAACCGGGGCACCAGATGAGAGGGTATTTATCCAGCCGAAGATATTTGTCGTACCGCGTTGAGTAGGTCGCCATTGTATCTCCAAAAGGAAGTTTCTAAAGGATTGCTTCCAGGATTTGATCTGGATGAATCGGCTCTCCGTCGATCCGATTCACTTTGTGCACCTCGCCCTTCCGGTTCGCCGCCCACTCGACTTCGTGAGCGATCTGCCCCAGATTCATTTCCGCCACCACGATCTTGGCGACCTTCTTCCCAAATGCTTCCACCTGCTTCTCGGGGAAGGGCCATATGACCAATGGTCGCAAGAGTCCGGCTTTGACGCCTCGTTCGCGTGCCATCAATACTGCACGTTTGGCGGATCGCGCCACTGACCCATACGCGAACACGCCGACCTCGGCGTCGTCCATCAGGAACTGTTCCACCTCGATGATATGATCTTTATAGCGGTCGATCTTGCGGTTGAGTCGGCGAAGCTGCCGGTCGATCTCCACACTGTAGTTGGTGGGAAACCCGGTCTGGTCGTGGCATAACCCGGTTACGTGGAATCGATAGCCTTCCCCAAAACTGATGAAGGGTGGGATATCCGATTCGACATTTTCATAGGGCAGATATTTCTCGGGATGCGTCGCAGCCAACGTGCGATTGACGATCTTAAGTTCCGAGGGATCCGGCAGGTGCACTTTTTCGTTCACATGCGCCAGGATCTCATCCAACAAAATGATCACCGGAGTGCGGTACGTTTCCGAGAGATTGAAAGCTCGAACCGTCAGGTCAAAGGTCTCACGCACGCTATTCGGGACCAGAGCGATTATGGGGTGATCACCATGGGTACCCCACCGGGCTTGCATCACATCCATCTGAGACGGCAGGGTGGGCAAACCGGTGCTGGGTCCACCCCGCATCACGTTCACCACCACGCACGGAATCTCTGCGATGCATGCGTATCCGATGTTTTCCTGTTTCAACGAAAAACCGGGTCCCGACGTAGCGGTCATCGCCTTGACGCCGACCAAACTGGCGCCGATGATGGCGCCCATCGCGGCGATCTCATCTTCCATCTGTATGTATTTGCCGCCCACTTTCGGCAAATCCACCGAAAGGATTTCCGCAATCTCCGATGAAGGGGTTATGGGATAGCCGGCAAAGAATCTGCACCCGGCGGCAATAGCACCTAATGCGCACGATTCGTTGCCGGTCATCACCTGAGCTTGCTTCTTCATCTATTATCTTTCCTGAGAAAAGTCAATCAAGGCGGCATAATCCCATAGGGATTATCCGCCGTCACACGCCCTCGTGGGACGGTCCTGGCAGACGAGAGCGTCTGCCAGCGGGTACAAACTCTCGCCAGGGTCATAGAGCCCTGTGCCACAAATCCTTGACGTGTCGCCGACTACAATGCCTTCTTTCGTTTCTTGGGCGGTTCGCCCACCACGGTAATAGCGAAATCCGGGCACATGTAATCGCAAATCTGGCACGCAGTGCAAGCCTCCAGATTTACGATTGCCGGCACTACACCGTTCATTGCCAACACGCCGGTTGGGCAATACTCCACGCAAAAGCCGCAGCCTTTGCACCACGCCTCATTTATGGTGATCACGGGAAGCTTTTCGATTATTTCAGTCACGTGTGGTCCTCTTGCAATCTTGGAATGCGGTAGCCACTGAGGGGCTTGCGCCTTGCTGCCGCGTAGGGGCACAACATGTTGTGCCCCTACCAAATCATGGAGTTCCTTTGGTGTCAGGTGTCCTCACCTGACACCAGAATCCAATTGCTCATCTGCAGGGTGGGGACCCCCTGCAGCACAAGAACACGCCCCCCTTTGAATTCCCCCCGGATACCGGGGGGAAGAACTGGATCCCGCATCAAGTGCGGGATGACATCATCGCATCCGCGGGAACGACAAGTTCCGTGCTTCACAAAAAAGAAACATCCACCACAGAGCAATCCTCAATCCCTCCGGTGGTGGATGTCCAAGTCCTAAGCAGTGGCTTCTTCCGCAACTTCCTCGCTTAATACCTTCATGGTATATTCGATCTCCTCCGGAGTTACGGTCTGCCGAATTTCCTCGACCGCTTTCATGACTCTGGCGAATTTCTGACCTTCGGCGGCGCTAATCCACTCCAATTGCAGCCGTTCCGGTCTGATTCCCAACTTTTCAAGCTTGTCCCACACCTTCTCAATTCGCCGCTGAGTCCAGGTGACTGCATTGATGTAATGACAGTCGGAGAAATGACATCCGGACACCAAGACTACCGGCGCCCCGAGTTTGAACGCATGCAACACGAATTCGGAATCCACCCTGCCGGAACACATTGTCCGGATTAGTCTGGACGTCGCCGGGTACTGCAATCGGGACGTTCCGGCGTTATCGCCGCCGGCATAGGAACACCAATTGCAGGCGAAGACCACTACATTGTCTGGCTTGTCTTTCGCAAGAATCGCTTCGATTTGCGCCATGATCTGGCGGTCGCTGAAGTGCCGCATGCTGATGGCGTCCGTCGGGCATTCCGCCGAACAGGTCCCGCACCCGTGGCAGGCGGCTTCGACGATATACGGGAACGTCGAAGTCTTTTTGACCGGCGGCTGGATTGCGTTATAGGGACAGACTCTGGCACACAATCCGCAGAAATTGCAATCGGCTTTGCTCGACAGGACCGCCGTGATGGCTTCGATCTTGACTTTTCCCGCATTCAACAGGATAGAAGATCGCGCCGCAGCGGCTCCGGCTTGAGTCACGCTGTCCTTGACATCCTTGGGCGATTCCACACACCCTGCAAAGAACACCCCCTGAGTCGGCGCATCCACCGGTTTCAACTTGGGATGCGATTCCAAAAGAAACCCATCAGAAGTAGTCGACAACGTCAATAGCTTCTGGACGACCTTCTGATCTTTCCGAGGTTCCACCCCCACCGAAAGCACCACCATGTCCAAATCGTATTCTTCCAACGTATTGGTGGTCGTATTTTCAACTGCAACAACCATCCCTCCGTTCCCATCGGAACGCACTTCGCCCGGGATTCCGCGAATATAGCGAACTCCAGCCGCCTTCGACCGCATGTACAAATCTTCGAATCCCTTGCCGAACGACCGGATGTCCATATAGAATACGGTGCTTTCGGTATCGGGATAATGATCTTTCAGCAGCAGTGTGTCTTTCACCGTATTCATGCAGCAGATATTACTGCAATACGGATTTCCACGTTTGCTGGAGCGCGATCCCACGCACTGAATGAAGCCGATCCGTTTCGGACGAGTCCTGTCTGACGGACGGATGAAATGTCCGCCGGTGGGTCCGCCAGCACAGATCAGCCGCTCGAACTCCATGCTGGTGATAACGTCCGGAAGACGCGTGTACCCGAATTCGTCCAGCGGCGTCGGATCATAGACTTCCATGCCGGTGGCAACGATGACGGTGCCCACCTCTATATTAATATACTCATCCTTCATGTCATAGTCAATGCATTTCTTCTCGCAGACATCCTGGCACTTGCCGCATGCGATCGGATTGTTTCCCAGACAGTTATCCATATTGATGACGTAGGATGACGGAACCGCCTGTGCGAATGGCATGTAGATGGCATGGCGCGAGGAAAATCCCTGTTGGTACTCATCAGGAACCACCACCGGACAGACTTTGGTGCATTCCTGGCACGCATTACACTGTGTCTCGTCCACATACCGGGCTTTCTTGCGGATCGTGGCGTGAAAGTTCCCCACAAATCCGGTGACCTGATCCACTTCACTGTAGGCGAACAACTTGATTCGGGGATGCCGACCGGCATCCATCATCTTCGGTCCCAGAATTCATATGGAGCAGTCCATGGTGGGGAAGGTCTTATCCAGCCCAGCCATGATCCCGCCGATGCTGGCTTCCTTCTCCACCAAGTAGACCTGATGCCCTCCATCCGCCAGATCCAATGCTGCCTGAATCCCGGCGACTCCGCCGCCGATAACCAGCGCCGCCTTGGTGACCGGAAACACTGCCTCTTCCTGGGGTTCCAAAAATCTGGAACGAGCCACTGCGCTGCGCACCAGATCTTTAGCTTTCACAGTCGCGGCATCCTTCTCATCCTGGTGCACCCAGCTGCAGTGCTCCCGCAGGTTCGCCATTTCCATCAAATACGGATTCAGTCCGACTTCTTCCACGCAATTACGGAAGGTCGGCTCGTGGATCTTAGGCGTGCAGGAAGCGACCACCACCCGATTCAGGTTGTGCTCATGGATCGCTTTCTTGATCTCATTTTGCCCGGGATCGGCGCAGGTGTACTTGTTGCGAACTACTGCGACCACGTCCGGCAGGGTTTTGGCATACTCCGCGACCGCCGCAGTATCCACCGTTCCCGCAATGTTTAAGCCGCAATCGCATACGAACACTCCGATCCGGAGTTCATCCGATGGCATCTATTCCTCCTATCCAAGTCAGAGGTATCGTCCCAATTGATACCCAAAGCAGTTTCCAAACCTCGATGACATATATTCCATAAACAGAACCCGATGTGTTACATCCTGAAATACGCAGAATAGAATTTTAGGCTAGGACTATTATGATTTTTCTAGTTTGAATTTCCATCTATTGTCATCAAAAAATTCCTTGAGATTCATATGAGGAATTTGAAAAGCCTTGCATACTGCAGGAATCTTTATGGTCGACTTTTCACTCTCTGTGCTTACTATCGTCAAGGATGAGTAATCCACAAACATATCCTGTGACTCTCTTTTTTCTAATGCCAGTGCTATTAGCCAAGGGTCAGCCTCATCAATCTCTTTTTCATAATTAATAAGACCAGGAAAACGACGCAAAATATCTGCAACCAATTCGGTCTGTCTCTTGGTTACCGGAAAGAAATACTTCTCCTTATCTTTAATCCACAATGCCAAGTTGTCGGGCTTTGTGGTTTTTGGATTCAACTCCCTAAAAACAAACTGATGAGAGACTATATCGTCTTCTCGAAATAGCAGGTCAAGAGATGACCATAGCCCCTCAATGAAATCGTAAAAGCGATTCATCGTGATAAAAGCGCTTGAGTCCAGACAATACACCCTGTGAGGATCAATGTCCATACTACATCAGATAGTTTAATCGCAGACCAAGAACATCAGAAGTAGTGTTGTAATCAATCTTATTTGCATTCATCGCACTCATAATAAGGTTAAAGAACATCTCGCCTCTAGCACTCTTACTCTTGTTGATTGGGGTCACGGGACCACCTTTTGCCTTTTCCCGTGGTTGCTTCCTAACCTCATTCCACAGCTGAGAGAAGCGCTTTCGTGTAATCAACTCACGTTCGAGATTTCGTATCAGAATTACCTCGCGACTGACCTTAAAATCATCTGCATAAGAACTTAGTAATTCAAGGGTTGTCGCCACCGGAACAACTTCATCTGGAACTAGAAACTTGCCTGCAAACTCGTTACATGCAAGCTCTAGAGAATCGTTTTTGTCGACGTCATCAGGGAAACATATGCCAGACTGATAACGAAAAATATGGGCAAGTTCGTGAAATAATGAAAATATTCTTCTTGAATGTGAATCATTAGAGTTGAGTACTATGCTGAATGGAGGACCTTCACCATAACAAAAGGCTTGAACTTCATCAGAAGGCATACTGAATTGGAAGACAAAGATTCCGAGATTGTTTTCAATACTGTTTCTCCAATCCTTGAATGCATACGTGATTTTTTTGGCTTTTCGCTGAGTATCCAAACTTATTCCTATCTTGTTCCTAAGCCATTTAGAAAATTGCGAGTTGAACTTCTCTGTCGAATCAACATACTTGGGCAAGTCCTGCATCAGCCATTCATACCTGTGAATCCAATATTCCTTACCAAATAATTCCACTGCAAGTCCAAGGTACTTATTTGCTCTTCTAATTGCTAAGAGAACATCTCCTGAAATACCTGCACTGGACAGCCGAGAATTACGAAAGTCATCTGGTTTTTTCACCACGGGCGGCACAGTCTCCAGAAAAAACACTGCTACTTGTCGTTTATAGAGCTTGGATACTTGACATAGTTTACCCCATGGAATGTCAGAACCGTATTTCTCCCACCCATTATATCGTTCTGAATCAACCTTAAGTCGTTCAGAGATTTCAGGTATCGTGAATCCCGCCTCCATGCGTGCCCATTCCAGCACTCTTGGATTTATGTTGACAGTCAATTGCTGCATTGTGGCTGTCCGGTAAGGTTCTCCATTGATGAGATGACCCAGCTATCCCAGTTCTTCCACGATAGTCGTCAATAAGTCTCGTATCGGAATCTGAATATCTTCAGTCGCTTCCGGTCCTTTTTGGGTACAGGTGAAATGTATTGCGCACTTGGAACAGGTCGTAACCATCACTTCGGCTCCTGCATTCTTGGCATCCCGAAGCCGCTCCATCTGGATCTGCTTGGAATACGAATCGCAACTGCACCACGCCGACGTCCCGCAGCACGTGGCTCCCGCCCGATTCCGCGTCATCTCCTTAAGTTCCACCCCGGAAATAGCGGACAGCAAGCCCCTGGGGGAATCGTAATCCCCCATGTGCCGTCCCAACCGACAAGCATCATGATACGTCATCACCCGATGCTTACCGTCGGACTTTAACGGAATCTTCTTGATATTTTCCAGCAGGAACGTCGGGAAGAACATCACATCAAACGGCGGCTTGCCGAAGTACTTAGGTACATCTTTCGAAAAAGTCCGATAGCATTCCGGGCATGTGACGAACACCCGTTTGGCGCCGGTTTCGGTGATGGCTTTCAAATTGTGCTGCGACAGGAGCTTGAAATTCTCCTCGTCCCCCATCCACAGCAAATCATGCCCGCAGCAGCGTTCATCCGGCATCAATACCGGCTCAATTCCCAGCTTATTCATCAATCGGATCGCGCTCTTGCCCGTGGACAGAGTGTCGATCGAAAGGTCGGTAAAATAGGCATCGAAGTATGGCTGGCAGCCCACGAAATATACATCATCGCCCTTCCGGCGCGTATTCAATTCCTTCGGAATCCAGCGCAGCCGATCCTGCTTCATCTCCCCGGTCGCCATGATCCGCATGGTCGATTGCAGAACCCCACTATGAGAATACTCTGGTCTTTTGCCGGCTTGATACGCCTGGATCCGGATACTCCGCATCAGATCGCTGAAATCTACATCCTGCGGGCAGCGCTCGTTGCACAATTGACACGTCAAACATGCCCATAACAACGAATCGTCAATCAGCTGTTCCGTACCAGTCACCAGCATTCGACCGATCATCCGGCGCGGGGAAAACGACCGATTATAGCGGGACACCGGACATACCGCCGTGCATTTGCCGCATTCCAAACAATGAAGTACGTTGGTCGATTTGTATGCGCTGATTTCCATATCTATGAAGATCCTTAGAAGATCGCAATTACGCCACGGTAGTTTCTTCGATTCGATCCGGCAAAGGCTGCGGCTTTCCGTTGGGCTTGATGGGCGAAGGTCCGACTTTCCGTACTTCCTCGGTCATTTCCCGAATAACCTTGGCGAACTTGGTGGCTTCTGCAGCGGAAATCCACTCCAGACGCATCCGCTCCTTTTCCAATCCAAGCAGCTTCACGATGTTGTCCAAGCGTTCGTAATTTTCCGCCGCTCGCCTGGCTCCAAACATATAATGGCAATCCTGGAAATGACAGGTGGACACTAACACCGCATCTGCGCCTAATTCGAACGCCCGGAGCACGAACGCCGGATTGACCCGACCGCCACACATCACTCGAATGATGCGGATATTGGCGGGGTACTGCATCCTCGCCAATCCCGCATTATCAGCCGCCGGATAGCTGCACCAATTGCAGGCAAACACGACGATCCGGGGCTCAAAGGTTGGTTTGGCTTTGGGTTCGGTGACTTTGCTTTCGGATTGCTTCTTTGCCATAGAATATCCAATACCTGTTGCCGCAGGGACATCTATTCTCATGCCGCAGGGTGTCCTCACCCTGCGGATTGATAGCTGTCGGGTGGGAACACCTGACAGCACATGGTATTTGTTGGGTTACGCTGCGCTAACCCAACCTACAAAGCTCGCCAGCACAAGGACGCATCACGGGCGTCTCGCGCGTGACAAGGCATGGGCAGGATGCCCATGAGACCCCTGGATTCCCGCTTGCGCGGGAATGACACCTTAGGGGTGGCTGTCGAGTACGGAGACTCGACAGCACATGGAAATGAGACCCCCCTTTAAGTCCCCCCTGCAATAGCAGGGGGGAAATCCGATGGTGTCGAGTCGGGAGACATGGCACCACTCGTTATAGTTCCACGAGATTGCTTCGCTTCGCTCGCAATGACCACCCTTTTGTTCCCCCCTACGATAGTAGGGGGGAATGAGCGGTGTCACGTCGGGAGACATGACACCACTCACCAATAGCAGGGGGGAAAGACGATACGATCAGCCGACCAGAAAGGCTTCCAGTTGTGCTTCGATCTGGCGGTTGCTGAAATGCCGCGCCACGATTGCTCCGGTGGGGCAAATCGAGGCACAAGTGCCGCAGCCCTTGCACAGCGCCCGATTCACTACTGCGCCGGTTTCGTTCAAGGAGATGGCATGGAAATCGCAAATATCCACACACCGCCCGCAGCTTCGGCAGACAATGTTCGTCACCTCCGATACGATGGGCTCTAAGGTTATCGTCTCACCGGAAAGCAACGCCGACACCTTTGCGCCGACCGCGCCGGCTTGGGCGATGGAGTCGGCAATATCCTTCGGACCCTGGGCGCACCCCGCCAGGAAAATCCCTTCCATGCTGGTCTCCACCGGTCCGAATTTGGAATGGCGCTCCATGAAGAAACCGTCAGCCCCCCGCTGTACTTTCGTCAGCTCGCCTAACTCATCAAATACCTGCTTGTTGGGCATCATGCCGGTGGAAAGCACGACTGCATCCACCGAAAACGTCAGATCCGTTTTCAACTGCAGTTGGTAGATGGTCACGGAATCGGCTTTGTCCTTTCCCTCCACTTTCGGCAGATTGGTCAGATCGTAACGCAAGAACACCACGCCCAATTCGCGGGCTTTGCGATACATCTCTTCAGCGCCCCGAGAATACACCCGCACGTCGCGCTGAAGAATCACGACGTCAGTCCCATGTTGGCGAAGCGCAATGGCTTGTTTGATAGCAGCTTGGCAGCAATATCGGGAACACCCGGGGTTGGCGTCCTCTCTGCGCGATCCCACACATTGTATGAAGGCGACCCGCTTCGGCGACTTGCCGCCGGCAAACAGCCCTTCACCCTTGACCATCATGTTCTCGAAATCCATATTGGTGAACACGTTGGCGAATTCCCCGAATCCGTACTCGCCTTTGGGATTGTACAAGTCCGACCCTACCGCCAGAACGATGGCGCCGACCGATAGAGCCTTGCTTTTCTGTGATGAGCTGGATTCCCGCTTTCTCGGGATTGCCATTGAAGGGGCAGAGGAACGCAAGCTAACCTCAAAATTCCCCACGAAACCTGAAACATCATCAACTTCGGTGCTTGTCATGATGTCAATATCCAGCTTCTCCAACTGCTGCACTAGTTGTTCCACTAAATGAGATCCCGGTTTAAAACTGGGATAGATGTTTGCCAGTCTTCGAACCCGCCCTCCCAGTTGCTCCTCTCTCTCCACGAGAGTCACATGATGTCCACGCAAGGTCAGGTCAATGGCGGATTGCATGCCTGCCACACCACCGCCAATGACCAATGCATCGCGGTTAATCTCCAGCGTCAGATGCTCAAGGGGTTCCAATTCCCTGGCGCGAGCCACCGACATGCGAATCAGGTCTTTCGCTTTTGCCTGAGCCGCCTGAACCTCATGCTGGTGCACCCAACTGCATTGATCACGGATATTCACCAAATCCAGCAGATAGGGATTCAAGCCGACCTTCGCGATGGTTTCCATGAAGATCGGAGCGTGAGTACGCGGGGAACATGCAGCAATCACTACGCGATTCAGGTTGTGCTCCGAGATGCGTTTCTGGATGTCTTCTTGCGATAGAGCTGCACAGGAAAACATCATGGTCTCGGTCCAGAATACATCCGGCAGGGTACCGGCATATTGCTTCAAATCCTCCACATCCAGGACGCCACCAATATTGCTGCCACAGGAGCATACAAACACTCCAATCCGAGGCGGACCGGAAACATCGATGGGCTGGACTTTGTCTTCTTCCGCGACCTCGACTTCAGGCATGGGTTCCACGTGTGTCGCAGCTTTGACTGCCGCGGCGGATGCCTCTACAATGGAATCGGTGATGTCTTTAGGGGAGATGGCACAACCTGCCAAATAGATGCCTTCACGGGTCGAGTGCAATGGAAACGCGCATGGGTCTTTCTGCTTGAAAAACCCGTCAGTATCGGTTTCGATCCCCAGCACTTCGCCGAATTCGCGACTTCCCAAACAAGGAACCAGAGCCGAAGCCAACACCACCAAGTCGGCGGGGAAACGACCCACCCGACCCGTCATGGCGTCTTCGTACAACACGATGGTGTCTTTCGTGTCCGGATCCATGATGACTTTGGATGGTTTGCCATGGACGTACTGAATGTTGTGCTCGTCCAACGCCCGACGGTAGAGTTCCTCAAGTCCTTTCCCGTAAGCTCGATTGTCGATGTAGAAGATCTTGATTTCCGCTTCGGGAAAGTGCTCTCGAATTACCAAAGCGCCCTTGGTCGCATTCATGCAGCAGATCCGGCTGCAGTATGGGATACCGTGATCCACGCTTCGGGAGCCCACGCATTGGATGAATGCGATAGCTTTCGGCAGCCGTCGATCCGTGAATCGGAATAGTTCCCCACCAGTCGGTCCGCCGGAAGACAGCATCCGCTCAAGTTCCAGGCTGCTCATCACGTTTTCGAAGCGGGTGTATCCATACTGGCTGGCTTCGCCAGGATCATAATATTCCATGCCGGTGGCAACGATGATAGAACCGACCCGGATGTCCACCACCTCGTCCTTCATGTCGAAATCGATGGCTTGCTTCTGGCAGGCTTCGATGCATTTCCGGCAGGCAATCTTGAATTTGCTGTTGACGTGCTTGGGATCAACGATATAAGCGGATGGAACGGCTTGAGGGAAGGGCATATAGATGGCGCGGCGAATCGACAAGCCCATCTGGTATTCGTTCGGCACTACGACACGGCAGACTTTGAGGCATTCGCCGCAGGCATTGCACTCTTTCTCCTTGACGTAACGTGACTTCCGGAGAACTTTGACATCGAATTCCCCGGCAGCGCCGTTGACTTGTTGAACTTCACTGTATGCGTACAGTGTGATCCGAGGATGTCGACCGACATCCATCAACTTCGGACCCAAAATTCATATGGAGCAGTCCATGGTGGGGTAGGTTTTGTCCAGCATCGCCATGAGACCGCCGATGCTGGGAGCTTTCTCCACCAGGTACACGTGATAGCCTGCATTCGCAAGGTCCAATGACGACTGGATGCCGGCGATCCCTCCTCCGATAACCAAAATGCTGTTTTCCATAGAGATTTGTGTTCAGTCGGCAAACGCTCACGTCTGCCCATTAAATCCGTGTCATTCCGTCACACGAGGGCGTGTGACGGCGGTCGTCTTGTGTCAGGTGGGGACACCTGACACCACAGGAATTTGTGTGTTCATTCCGCTGGCAGACGCCCTCGTCTGCCAGCCTTCACATGAGGACGGGTGACGGCACGAGTGTGCGGCCAGGTGCCCTCACCCGACAGCCATCATACCGCGACGCCCAGTTTCTCTAAGATTTTATCCGTTTTGATTTTGTGTCGATATAGCCCCACGTCATGAGGGCTCAATCCTTGCGCGAGCCCCAGGAGCTGGAAGTAATAGATGACCGGCAAATTAAAGGTCTTGTTGTACTTCCGTGACAGGAGCATCTGCCCCAAATCATATTCGTCAAAGCAGGTCGGGCAGATCAAGCCCATGCAATCCACCTCCATGCTCAAGATCGATTGCACGATGTCGCGGACCATCTCCTTGGGCATTTCGTCATGCATGCAGGCTTTCCCACAGCACAAGAGCTTCTCATTATGCTCAATCGGCTCGGCTCCCACTGCCTCGACCAGATGTTCCAGGATAGTGGGGTGGTTGGGATCATCCACCTTCATCACCTGACTGGGCTTTAGCAGATGACAGCCGTAGTGGATCGCCACCCGCAACCCTTCCAGCGGATTCTTCACCGATTCCTTGACCTTGTCCATCCCGATGTCGTCTCGAATCACTGTACAGAGATGACGTACCTTTGCCGTGCCCCTGTACTGACGGTCAATCGCTTTCAGCCTGTCATTGACTTTCGCCCGCAGCTCTTCATTTTCCAGGAGGTGGCGAGCTTCCAGCAGCGTTGCTGTGCATCCGGAGCACACCGTGACAATATCCAAGCCCAGATCTTCCACCAAGCACAGATTTCTGGCGGCAATGGTCAACCACCGCATCTTATCGGACGCCTTAAAAAAAATCGGGTCGGGGCAGCAGGTGAAGCCCTTGACGTCCACGAATTCGATCCCCAAAGGTGGAGCAGTTTTGCGGACCGCCGCCTCGAATTGAGGGTACTTCACGGTAATCATGCAGCCGAAAAACGGGACGTATTTGTGTGTGACTGCTGTGTCATTCCCGCGTAAGCGGGAATCCAGGTTTTCCATGGTATTCGCCATCAGAAGATCTGTCTCATCTACCCGCTGGCAGACGCCCTCGTCTGCCAGCGCATGTGTATCTCTCCGTCACACGAGGGCGTGTGACGGCGGTCAAATATCGACACCCCTTTAGTTCCCCCCTTCACATAGAAGGGGGAAGAAATTCAGAAAATCCGTTTCAATTCTTCCACCGGCGGTTCTTCGACCTCTGCCAATCCCAGCTCGCCTCGAATTCGATTGACCGCGCTGGTGGACATGGTCGTCCGACCGGTCATCTGCACCGCCTGCACCATCTGATCCACTTTATCCGGATTGTGTTTGCGCTGCGTCGCCAGATTCTTCAATGCAATAATCACTTCCACCGGTCTGACATCCTGAGGACACCGCTCAAAACAGTTGTAGCAGTTGGTGCACTCCCAGATCATGGACCCTTCAGCCAGCAGCTCTTCCGCCATGCCGGTGATCACCATGAGCAAAATCTGGCGGGGATTGAAGCGATCCGAATATTTGGTGGAAGGGCAATCTCCGACACAGGCGGCGCACTGCATACAGTAACTGTGATGATCGGCGCTGACGATGGAATCGACGATTTGTTTGAATCTAAAATCTATTTCCGTCATGACGACGCCTTGGTTTTTTTCTTAGTGGCGCTCTTGGTTTTCGCCTTGGGAGCCTGCGCAGTCTCTTTCTTCACCGCCTTGGGTTTGGGAGCCTGCCCCATCGTCTTTTTCAGCTTCTCTCCATACTCGAAGCCGGTATCGAATGCCTTGAGGTTGGTTTCCTCCGTCCCTTTGGGGACGGAAGTTTCCACAGCTTTCCGCAAGGACGCCGGGGACACCACGTCGTCGCAAATTGAGGAGAAGAAGCCCACCATGACAATATTCAATACAATCTTGCGACCCAGGCTCTCCGCGATTCGAGTCGATGGAATCGGATAGACCCGGATTTTGCCGCGAGGAGGATTCGGCTTCACCAGATCTTCATCGATCAACATCTTTCCGTTGGGGTCTAATTCAGGTTCAAATTTGGTGTACGCCTCCTGGGACATGGCGATCATGATCTGTGGGACCCGGATGTACGGGTAGAGGATCTTGCTATCGTGGATAATCACCTGGGCGCTGCAGGCGCTACCTCTTGCCTCCGGACCAAACGCCTGGTTCAAAGTCGATTCCAAGCCGTCATACAACGACGCCCCCTTGCCGATGATGTAGCCAGCCATAATGACCCCCTGACCGCCGTACCCCGACACTCGAATTTCTGTTCTATCCATGCCCAATTCTCCGATGAGTTGGAATTATTTTGCCCTCAAGATGTTTCGCCGACGATAATCCAGATCCGTCAAACCGCCTTGGCTTCCACTTTAGCCGGAATCGGTTGACCTTGAGGTTGTGGACCATACCACTGGTACTTATCGCCATACTTCTCTTTCAGACGGCGATTCATATTATCGACAAACGTGGGACGTTCCCGGTCGATGAATTTCCCCACGATGATCTTCTTTTGAAAATCTATGTCCAGATCACGGACATCGGCGCCGTGGCGAATTTCGGAATTGTCGTGATAGAATCTCATCAGATCCAATCCGGTACCCAGCCGGTTCCGGCGACCGTACAGGGTCGAGCACGGCGTTACCACTTCCACGAACGAGAAGCCAGGTTTGTTCAGCGCCTCCAAAAACGCATTGCTCATCCTGCGGATGTGCAGCGCCGTCCACCGAGCCACGTACACGGCGCCGCAAGACGCAGCAAGGAGCGGGAGACTGAACGGCTGTTCGTAATTGCCGTGCGGCGAGGTGGATGCCCACGCCGTCAAGGGCGTGGTGGGCGCAACCTGCCCGCCAGTCATGGCATAGATGAAATTATTGATGCAAATCACGGTGATATCCATGTTCCGCCGGGCGGCATGAATGAAATGGTTGCCACCGATGGCGATCAGATCGCCGTCGCCGGAAAACACCACGACCTTCAAATCCGGATTCGCCAGCTTCAGTCCGGTGGCGAACGGAATTGCCCGACCGTGAGTGGTGTGGAAAGAATCGAGCTTGATATATCCCGCTACGCGCCCGGTGCAGCCAATCCCAGACACCACGACGACCTTCTCCAACGACTTCTGTTGATATTTCTTCAGGGCGGAGATAAAACAGGACACCGTGGTCCCGATACCGCAAGTCGGGCACCAGATGTGCGGAATGCGGTCCATCCGCAGGTAGGATTCCATCGGATGATCTTCGTGTTTGGTTTGTTCCATTATTTCACCGCCTCCCTAATGGCTTTGTAAATGTCTTCCGGATCATGCACCCATCCTCCAGCATGCGGCACCTGGATAGTCCTGGCTTTGCCTGCCGTACACCTCTCGACTTCCAGCGACATCTGCCCTAAGTTAATCTCCGGCACAACCCACGCTTTGATCTTGCGGGACAGCTCCGCCACTCGCTTCTCGGGGAAGGGCCAAACCGTGATCAACTTGATCTGACCAACCTTGAACCCCTCTTTCCGGGCTTTGTCCACCGCGGGCTGAGCGACCCGAGACGTGATGCCGTACGCCAACACGATGACCTCGGCGCCAGCGGTCTGCGTTTCCTCGATGTGGATAATCTTATCCGCATTCTTGCGGATCTTATCCACCAATCGCCGGACGTTGACATCTTGACACTCTGCAGTCATCACCGGATATCCCCGTTCGTCGTGAGTCAGTCCTGTGGTATGGATCTTGTACCCTTCTCCGGCAACGATCATGTCGGGCACCAATCCGTTGTTCGCCCGATACGGCAGATATTCCTCCGGCGGCAGTTTGGTCAGCTTCCGCGGAACCACGTCAATCTGATCAGCGGGCGGGATCACCACTTTTTCCGTCATATGCCCCACGCATTCGTCCATCATGAACAGCACGGGCACCCGGTACTGTTCCGACAGATTGAAGGCTTCGATGACGTAATCGAAGGCTTCCTGAGGCGACGCTGGCGACAGGGCGATAATTTCATAGTCTCCGTGCGATCCCCATCGGGCTTGCATCATGTCCGCCTGACCCACCATAGTCGGCAATCCGGTGGAAGGTCCGCCTCGCTGCACGTTGACCAATACACAGGGCACCTCCATCATAACTCCCAATCCCAGATTTTCCATCATGAGCGAAAACCCGGGACCTGATGTCACCGTCATCGTTTTTCTTCCCGCCCATGCCCCTCCCAGGATGGCATTCATTGACGCCATCTCATCCTCCATCTGGATGAATACCCCTCCTATGAATGGAAAGCGCAAAGCCATTCGTTCCACCACCTCGGTAGAAGGGGTAATCGGATAGCCGGCGACAAACCGACAACCCACTGCCATGGCGCCCTCAGCACAGGCATGGTCGCCATCCAGATAATGCTCGCCGGTTAGAACACCTTTAGGATCCGCTTTCAATGAAAATCTCCATGCGTTATTTTTATTGCCAGATCACGAAAAAATGTGGCAAAATCAGGCGTTACGCCGATTCCACCGCTAAGTTGAAAATAGCGAATTCGGGACAGATGCGTTCGCACAGATCGCAATTGACGCACTCGCCCTCCCGTTTCGCGACCGGAGGATGATACCCCTTGCTATTGAATTCGGTAGAGAGCTCCAGGACTTCTTTCGGGCAATATTCCACACAGAACCCACACCCCTTGCACCGTTCGGCAATTATGTGCACTTCCCCATGCGGAATCTTGACTTGATCAAGGTCTAACGGTTTGCGCCAATACTTCATCGCAAGCACCTCATCAAAATATCTTCGCGAATCTCCAAAAAAAAGGGAACGGCTGCTTGAAGTCCGTCCCCTCAACTTGTTCTGGTTTTCACAAGCCCAGATACTCCGAATGGTGGCAAATCACCACACAGAAAGTGTTCATGCTGGAAACGTTAATCGTTTGTTCAATCGTCTTGAAGCAATGCAGCGGAAGAATTTCGCTTCTTCCAGACTCCTCAAGCGAACCTCAACGTGCCCACGTTACCGGATTTGCCAACCAGTCTTCTTTATGAACAGGGTCTTTCGGAGTGCTGTAGTTGCCAGGGCAAAATCCCAATGAGGGGATTTGCGCAAGTTATGTCACGATGCTGCCGCCAAGGCTGCCCCGACACGGCAAGCAAAGGTTATCAAGACGATGCAGGGAAGGTTAAGGAACGGACTGAGACTTTATGTGTAATGTTATTATACAGTTATGTCGCTATCATCCACCATCTTAGTTTCAACGGAAGGTACCTCTAACAATATAGTAGGATTTTCATGAAAATCAAGCAAAAAATGCAGGGAAATTGTCCGAATTCCGTGTGGTCACGAACCGAGGCATGACAAAACCTCGGCTTTCCGGTCATGCCCCAAACACCCGATGAAACAACCGATCGCTTGCCGCCGTGACCAGCAAGAGAAGTTCGTCATATGCCCTCAGCAATTCCCTGCCCTTGGGGGTCAATTTCGATCCTCCTCGCCGGGAACCTACTTGTGTCACTATTAGCTTAGCTCCCAGCCGCTTCTCGGTGGCATGAATTTTCCCCCACACCGCTCGGTAGGACATCTTCAACTCTTTGGAGGCTTCCGACAACGACCCTTTCTCATCAACCAATTCCAATATGCGTTTCCTGCCCTCGCCGAATACCGCATTCCCGTCTTCATCTTCCAACCAGACCTTGGTTCTAATCCTCATCGCCGCCTCGAATCCTATATGGTTTGCCGATGTGAAACTCGGCTTGCCAGCGTGCCGAGCCGCTCTCTACTTCAACAACACTATCTTTTGCATCTGGGTCTGCGCCTGGTATGTCAACGTGACGAAATAGATTCCGCTGGAAACAGATTCTGCGTCCCAGACCACGCGATGATGTCCTGCCTCGAAAACCTGATCGGCAATCCCTGCCACCTGTTGCCCAAGCACATTCACCACAGTGATTTCGACCCGATCCCTCAAAGGAAGGCTGAACGGAATGGTGACAAACGCATTGAACGGATTCGGATACGGCGGGCTCAACGAATATTGCACCGGCGCCGGATCTGCAGGATTCCTCAACGCTGAATAAGGCTCGCCAATTCCACGGAGGTGAACCACCGCATCTCCGCCGTCAGAGCTGATCGCAATGGAATCCGGATACGCTGCCGCTTCGGTAGGCGTGAACGCCACCGCTACCGCAGTGTCACTTCCCGGATCCAAAGCTATCGGCTCCGCGCCGATGCTTAACACGTACGCCTCCATCGTCGCGGAAAACGGACTCACGTGCAGGGTGTCCGTCCCGGCATTAGAGATGGTGAATGACAAGATTTCAGTCGAATCGACATAGACGGTATCGAAATCCAGCACCGTGGGATCGACCACCATCACCGGAACCTCGCCTCCTCCTGTGATGGTAAAACGATCATACGTGGTCGCCGTCGCAGTATCAGAAGTGGTCGTGGCGGTGTAGCGGATGTAGCAGAATTCAGATGAGTAGGCATCGGGAACGATCCATTGGTATCGCCCACTATTCGGCAGAGCTTCGGCTATCGAAATCCAGGGACCGTTCTCTCCCTGCAGCGAAAGATCGAGGTCAACCACCGCAGTCTGACCCTGGGGCACCCCGCACGTCCAATCGATGAATCGCACCGATCCCCCGATCAGCCTTTCGAATCCCCGGGGATATTGCGGCACGATGAATAAGTGGTTCGGTACGGACGTTTCTTTGAAAAAACGGAGATGGTTATAGTCGCTGGGATAAGAACCTTCATCGACCAATATCGCATAATCTCCGTATCCGTTGTGGTCGGCATCGCCGTCCACTCGAAATGCCTCCCTGGCGCCGGGAGAGGGACCGGTGGAGGTGTAGGTCGCCCACGTCCAGTTCTCAGGATTGGTGCTGCTGCCAAGCCAGGTGACCACAACCGCCGTGCCGGTAGCCACCATGTCCAGCCAGCCATCGTTATCCATGTCATAGAGTTGCGTAGAGGTGTACCCGCCGGACGGTAAATTGCCGGTCAGCGAACTCCATTGCGTAGTGGCGGGATTGAACTTATAGACCTCAATGGCTCCGCCAGAGACCCAGGCGACCTCTGCACCTCCGTCTCGATCGACATCGCCCATCGAGATACCTGAATGACCCACAGTCCCGGGCGGAGGCAGATTGTAATCTGCCGGTATGAATGCTCCGGTGCCGTCCCCGAAATACACTGTCCCGTATTGCTGGGTCACAGCGATATCAAGATTTCCGTCATTGTTGACATCTCCAAATTCCATATAGGCGGATGAATTCCCGCCGGTGAAACCGAAACTCTGCGTCCAGGTGCCGTCACCGTTGTTGATGTAAACATGCACGCCAGCACAACATCCGAACGAATTGGAGACCAAATCCAAGTCGCCATCGTTATCGACGTCGCCGAAATCCGTGGCAAACATCCCGTAATCCTCTCCATTCGTCGCCAAACCATCATCCCAAGGCGTCCAAGTATTTCCGGTCCCGTCGCCCAATGCCACTTCGATCAACTGATCCCCAAAGTCGTTACTGCTGTAATTGTGGTGAATGCCGTATCCGACATCCATTCGTCCATCGCCATTGACGTCACCCACTGCGCATCCCCCATAACCGAGATCTCCCACCATGACCACGTTCCAGGATCCCGTCCCGTCACCGAAATACACCATGATCCCGTGTTCTTGAGTGTTGATGTACGGCGATCCATGATCTCCGACAGAGACGAGGTCCAGATTGCCATCGTCGTCGATGTCCCCGAACTCCAGTTCCGAATTCCCGCCTTCCCACTGCGGAAATGACAAACCGTTCGATGACTCCACGTATTCGATTGCCATCAGTGTTCCCCCCGTCAGAAGCAAACTGGTACCCAACATCAGCAAAAACAGAGCCGACGTCGGTGAGTGATTCTGCTTTCGGTGCATGATCTCCTCCTCTCGAATCGCAGTTGACCGCTATAGACTGAAAAGGCAGGTTTCGGATGGATGAGTTGCGATGATATTGCCCACTTCAAAATATGCAAATGTTCGGTCAGAGTCAAGCAAAAAATGGTGGACTTGTAGGGTTCAGGGCGGCATTTTGAGGAATTATCTTGACTTTTCGGATGCAATTTGGTAACTTCTCTGGCGGTGTCGAATGGACATGACACCAATTCGAATGATCACCTCAGAACCGGTTTCCGGACACCGGATGGCACGCTAACCCCCTCGAAAAGGTCGCAAAATGGCTTCACTGACACGGATTACGTTCTTCTTGACGATCACTCTCCCTTTGATCGCAACCCCTCTGTTTTCGACCCCCGATTTCCATACCCGCCAGGATAGCCCTTTTTGGGCATTCGGAGTCCAGGACGTGTTGTTCCACGACCTGAATGGAGACAGCATCTCGGATCTGGCAATCGCTTCGACCGAACAAAATGTCGTGTCGATCTCGCTTGGGACGCAAGATGGAACATTCCAATGGTTGGAGAATGCCCCTGTCGGGACGTATCCGGTCGATATTGCCGAGGCTGACATCGACAATGACGGTGATCCTGACATGATTGTCGCCAATCGATCAAGTAATAATGTCAGCGTGCTGCTGAACGACGGCGGCGGTCATTTTGCTCCTCTGCAGCCACTTTCGACATACGTCGGTCCCTCACGCTTGGTACTGGCGGATTTCGATGGCGACGGAAACCTGGATTTGGCGATATCTCATCGGAACAGCGCTGCTCTAATGATCTTCCTTGGAAATGGCGACGGCAGCTTCGAATATCATACGGAATATGAAGTAGGTCAGTATCAATCCCAACTGTTCACAGGACTCCTCAACAACGATGACATTCCTGATCTTGCCGTCATGGCATCCGCCTCGAGCACGATAGCCATTCTGATCGGGCAGGGCGACGGGACCTTCGCACCGGGCGATCAGATTTCCACCGGAGTGCTGTCCACCGATCTTCAGATGCAAGACCTGGACAACGACAACGACCCCGACCTGGTTCTAACCTCGCCGCCCAACGATGCGATCCAGATTTATCGGAACGCCGGCAACGCCCAATTCAGCTCGCCTCAGCTTATCCAACTCCAATTCAGCCCCCGATCCACGAAGATTGCTGACATCGATGATGACCTTGATCCGGACCTGATCGTCTGCGCCTACGACCAGAATCGGTTCCTGACTTTCGTCAACGACGGAGACGGTGTATTCTCAGCCGGCGAGTCTTACCCGTTGCCATATGCACCCACCGAAGCTGTAGCTTCCGACCTGACTGGAGATCAATGGAATGACATCGCCATTCTTTCCAGCACTGCTGACCGAGTCGTCATCTTCACCGCTACCTCACCAGGGAGCTTCGAATTCAGGGATGCCTATCCAATCGGTGGGGAACCTTCAAATATCATCGCCGCGCTGTTGAACGCCGATCAAATGCTCGATGTGCTGACCATCAACGCCGGTTCCGCAACCGTTTCCACCCTGTTCAATCAGGGAAACGCCACGTTTTTGAAACCAGAGACTCTACCGATTCCAACCGTGGCACGCGACGCGCTTCCTGTAGACGTCAGCGGAGATGGTCACGACGATTTGATTATCCTGGACGGCAACAACTCCAGCATCACCCGCCTGGTCAGCATCGAATCGGGAGCATTCACTGACCCCGTGATCTTCGAAATGCCGGCGCCAGCCGAAATCGCCTGCGCGGGCGATATCAATGGCGACGAGGTTGCCGACCTGGTGATGGGCGGTCAGAACTTGATCGTGGCGTTAAATGACGGCGGCGGCGCCTTCATGGATCCGGTCGATTACCCGCAATATGCCTCATGCCATGCGTTGACCCTGTCCGACACGGACGATGACCAAGACCTCGATGTCGTCGCAGGCATGCAGAACCGTTATCTCAATATCCTGCAAAATGACGGAAACGGCAATTTCGGCGTTCCTCACCTCGTATGGGAATTTCCGGATTCTCCGCACCAGACAGTCATCCGCAACATCCTTTCCGCTGATCTGGACGGCGACGATGATCCGGACCTGGCAGTGACCGCCGATGACGATTACAGCTTTGGTCAGCTTGCCATTTTCTTCCAAACCCAGGGATCTTTCGGCAACCCCATCCTCTTGAGCACGGAAGGCTTGCCTCAAGAATTAGCGGCGGGAGACATTGACAATGACGACGACATCGACCTGATCGTGACCCCACGAAATCAGGATCTGGCAACAATACAGGTGTTCCGGAACGACGGTTCCGGGACGTTCCAGCTAACAGAAAGCTTCCAACGGCACGGCGAGATCCATGACTGCAGCCTGGCGGATCTGGACGACGACGGCGACCTGGATCTTGTGGCAGCCGACAGGATTGGCAATACTTTGATATTGTGGGAAAATGACGGGGGCACTTTTCTGGAAGAAAGGCTCTACGGAGTCTGGCAAAATCCCATTGCGGTGGCGTGTGCCGATTTGAATCGCGACCATGCCACGGATGCCGCCGTCGTCCTCGAAGACTCTGCCGCTCTGACAATGCTCTGGAACGAATCCCCGTCCCCGGTCGAGCCGTCACAAAAAAGCCAAACCGGGAAATCCCCGATCGCATCGCCCCACCAATTCCGGCTGCTGCCGCCTTACCCTAATCCGTTCAACTCGCAGGTCGTGATCCCATACGTTATGGGCGGTTCGGGCGCCATCCGTTTTACCATTTTCAACGTCCTGGGTCAACAAGTCTTTGAGGCTTTGGAAACCCACGACAGCCCGGGAGCCTATCGTTTGGTCTGGAATGGCACCGATCGAAGCGGCGATCCTGTTGCGTCCGGTGTCTATACTATCCGGCTCGAGTCCAACTCCGTGCGTTCCTCACCCCTGACGAATGACTTGTCCATCCAGACTATCGTCTTGCTGCGGTAGAGCATTCTTGCATCGCTGCCCACGCAATATGCAAAAATCCTCTTGTCTTAAATCTTGAAAATTGTTATATTCAAAGACTGCCTTTGAAGATGAGATTGCGCCCTTGCGTCCTCGCTTGAAACCAATCCGGCGCTTCCCTCCGAAGGCTTACCGGCATCGCGCTTCCAATAGCCGCTTTTCGACTAACAGTCACATCAAGGGAATATCGGGATGCTTACATTCTGGAAGTACCACGGATTGGGCAACGATTTCGTCATGTTCGACGGACGCGACAAGTCCGTCTCACCGCTTGACCGCCTGACGCCGGGGACGGTCCAAAGCCTCTGTGATCGGCACACGGGGGTGGGAGCCGACGGGATCATCGTCGTCAGCCGTGTATCCAACACCCAGTACCGGATGACCTACTACAATGCCGATGGTTACGAAGCGGAAATGTGCGGAAACGGACTGCGGTGCACCGTTGCCCTCCTTCAGGACCTTGGGGAAGATATGTCCGGCACCATCGAGATTATCACCGGCGGAAGCACCGTTCTGGCTCAGGCGCAGCCCGATGGATCGGTGCGAAACACCATGCCAACGCCGAAATTCCGCGGCTTCCAGGGAATCCCACCAACAGCCGATCCTAGACTTATCAGCACCATCAAACTCGAGGACAGGCAATTCAAAGGGGTCATTCTGAGCACCGGCAATCCTCACTTCGTGATACCTGAAAAGATTTCGCTTGACGACTTGTTGACCTGGGGACCCAAGCTAGAAACGCATCCGGAATTTCCGAATCGGACGAATGTGGAATTCATCGAAATCTTAGATCAGCTGACTGTCCGTGTCTTGATCTGGGAACGGGGCGTCGGACGAACCTTAGCCTCAGGATCCGGCGCCACCGCCAGTGCAGCGACTGCCGTCGCTCTGGGAAAAGCCGATGCTGGACGCGACGTTTCGATCCAAATGGAAGGCGGGACATTAACGATCAACGTGTCGCCGGACTTCAGGGAAGTCTGGCTCCAGGGTCCCGCTCAATTCGTATTCAAAGGCGAATTGACGAAAGAAGGCGCATGGCATGGGCTGGTTTCGTAAGGAAACCTACTGCCCTCCCGGTATTCCACTTCAGGGTTCTTTCGACAGCGGATGGGCATTGGACGTCCACGGCATCTCACGGGACGGAGAATGGCATCGAACCACCGTCGGCGAGAAAATCTATCGACTCAAGTATCGGGGAAGGCGAGCCTGCGGGCTTTGGTTAGCGCGAGTGTGCCTGAAATTCTTGAGGCGGCTGGATCCTCCCTGGGAGATCGATGCGATCATTGCGGTACCGCCCTCTCGTCCGCGACGCAGACTATCTCCAGCGGAAACAGTGTCTGCCAAGATCGCCAGAGCCCTAGGTGTGCCGTTCTTGCAGGGTGCTCTCTACAAGACCAGACCGACCAGATTCGTGAAGGAAGGACTCACCTTCGAACAGAAACAACAGATTATCCGGGGCACCATCGCGTTAAGCAAAGCCGATATGATCGAAGGCAAGAGAATCTTGCTCATGGATGACCTATTCAAAAGCGGCGCTACCTGCGAAGAAGCTGTACTTGTCCTGCGAAGTGCGTTTCCAGCCTGGATCGGATTCCTGACATTTACACTTGCAGGCGGTGACCAATATCAGAAAAAGAACGACTAAGTTAGCCAATAACACGCCAATGGAGAATTAATGAATACATGGCAATATGCAGATCGCGTCGCTAATCTGCCTTTGTATCTCTTCGCGGAATTGGAACGAAAAACTGACGAACGAAAACGCAAAGGGTTGCTGACAATCAATCTGGGAATCGGTGATCCTGATCTACAACCACCGGCTTTCTTCGTCGAATCCATCAAGCGTCATCTCGATGAGCCGGATGTACACCTGTATCCTACCAGCCGCGGAGACTTGGCGGTACGCGAAGCAGTGGCAAGATTCTTCGACCGCCGGTACGGCGTGGAACTGGATCCGGAACGGGAAGTTGCTGTAGTTATCGGCGCCAAAGAAGGCTTGGCAAACTTGACCCGTGCCTTTGTGAATCCAGGCGACGTGGTTGCAGTTCCGTCTCCTTGTTATCCCGTGTACCGGGGAGCCGGCGCAATCCTGAATGGAGGCGCGTTTCGGAATATGATGCTGATTCCGGAACAAGGCATGTTCCCTGATCTTCGCCAGGCTCAGGGCGCTCGGATAATGTTCCTGAATTACCCAAACAACCCCACCGGCGCCGAAGCCACGGCGGAATTCTTCCGGAATACCGCAGACTTTGCCGACAGCCATCCCGATACCGTGACCGTCCAGGACGCTGCCTACGCCGAGATGACATTCGGAGGCAGCAAAGCCCCGTCTCTCCTGCGGTTCAGCCGGAACGTGATCGAATTCCATTCGATGAGCAAGACCCTGAATGCGACCGGCTTCCGCATCGGATTCGCTGTAGGGCATCACAGATTAATCGATGGATTAGTGCGAATTAAGTCACAATTGGATTCCGGGGCGCCCCTCTTTATCCAACGAGCCATGGCGGATGCTCTGGATCGGTTCGACGGCAATGCACCGCCCAAAGAGGTCCTGGAAGCTCTTGGAATCTACGGTCATCGGAGAGCGTTGTTCGAGGACGGGCTGGAATCGATGGGTTATCACGTCCACCGTTCTAAAGCCACGTTCTACGTCTGGTTTCGAATCGAGGGTGACGATGCTGGCTTTGCCGAAAGAGCCTTGGAAAAAGGCGTGGTCTTGACTCCGGGCTCGGGATTCGGGGACGGTGGAAAAGGATGGATGCGCGCCACCATGACCCAGCCCGAAGACCAATTGCAGCACGCCCTGGAACTGATCTCGGCGCTCTAGAGTATTGTTATCCCAGCCACCGGAATTCCGGCTATGCCCGTGACGGTTAGATTCCTGGGGACGTCCGCTGCTTTGCCAACGAGCCAGCGCGGATTGCCTGGAATCGCGATCAAATACGACGGGGCTATCATCCTCTTCGATTGCGGCGAAGGCACCCAGCGAGCCTTGATGGAAGCGGGTTGGAAGCTGTCCGGCATTCGACTCATCTGTATCAGCCACCTCCATGCCGATCACGTCGGAGGCTTGTTAGGAATCCTGACTACCCGCGAGTTCCAGGGGATCACACGCCCTGTAACGATCATTGGTCCCCCCGGCGTGTCAGATTTCGCCGGCAGTATACTCAAATATACATATAGCCATATCCAATATCCTCTCGAGATCAAGGAACTGCAGGGCAATGGGGGGATAGGATACCAGGATGAGAATCTCGCCGTGCATTGGGCGCCGCTGAAACACCGTGTGCCCACCATAGGATTCCTCTTTGTCGAACACGACAAGATCGGTACCTTCAATGTGGAACGCGCAGTGACGCTGGGAATCCCAGCCGGTCCCCTGTATGGCAAGTTGAAGGCTGGCGAAGATATTACTTTGCCCGATGGTCGCATCGTCCGGGCTTCCACTATGGTCGGACCTGCTATTCCGGGAAAACGAGTGGCGGTGATCTGGGACACGAAACCGTGCCCGAATGCGTACTACCTTTCCGAAAATGCCGACCTGTTGGCAATGGAAAGCACCTTCACTCAAGCGCATCGTGACGAAGCTGACGCCTCCGACCACTGCACCGCCGCTCAGGCGGCGAAAATCGCACGGAAGGCGAATGCAAAGCAGTTGATTCTGACCCATATCAGCGCCCGATACCAAGAGCCGGACCCCCTACTCCAGGAGGCAATCCCGATTTTTGAAACTACTCTAATCGCCCACGACGGCATGGAATTCATAGTTCCGTAGCGGTTCAAGATGCAGGTCCGGATGCTGCGGGATACGTAGGATTCTGCATGTTGAACTCATAGCAGGAGGGCATAATTACCATGAAGGAAATCACGGTTAACACGTCTCGCCGCACCGAATTTGTAGTACTCGATGACCGAGTCCAGCAGGCGATATCCGAAAGCGGCGTCAAAGAAGGCTGTGTCGTGCTGTTCTGCCCTCACACTACGGCAGCACTGACTATCAACGAGAACGCCGACCCTTCCGTTGTCCACGACATCCTGACCGCTGTCGAGAAACTGATACCACAGCGTGCCGGCTACGCGCATTCCGAAGGGAATTCCGACGCCCATATCAAATCAAGCCTATTCGGTCCGAGCTTGACGATTCCGATTTCCGGCGGTCAAGTCTGCCTGGGTACTTGGCAGGGCATATTCTTCTGTGAATTCGATGGTCCCCGCCGGCGGAAAGTATGCGTCCAAATCCTAAGAGCATAGCACCGCCCTGGTAATCGTGTCGTCAGGAGTTACGTAGGGGCTTAACATGTTAAGCCCCTACCTTTCAGGACGTAAGTCCTGACTGGACAAGGAGCTCGTGAACCAATGCAGCGCCAGGACAAGCCACTGATCGTCCAATCCGACCGCAGCGTCTTTCTGGACACCGACCATCCCGAATACGAGGATGCCAGGGATCATCTCGCCCGTTTCGCGGAATTGGTCAAGTCCCCCGAGCACCTGCACACCTACACCATAACGCCTCTATCGTTGTGGAACGCTGCCGCTTCCGGCTTATCGGCAGACCACATTATCGAAAAACTGGCGCAATTCTCTCGGTACGAACTTCCGGCAAACGTGGTCGCCGACATCCGGGATTTCGTCAACCGCTATGGTCGGGTCAAGTTATTGGAAAAAGGCGGCGGACTGATTCTCCAATGCGATGATTCTTACTTATCGAAGGAGATCCAGCTTCACAAGACCGTGAAGCCGTTCCTGCTGGGACCGGTTACCGACATCGAGTTGCTAGTGCGACCAGGCACTCGCGGACACTTGAAGCAAGCTATGATCCGGATCGGATATCCGGTGGAGGATCTCGCTGGCTATCAAGCCGGCGAATCGCTTGCCATCAGCCTCCGCCGGAAATGTCTTTCCGGCAGAGATTTCGTAATGCGAAGATACCAACGGGAAGCCATCGACGCCTTCTACGCCGGCGGTTCTGCGGTAGGAGGCTCCGGCGTGATCGTCTTGCCTTGCGGCGCCGGAAAAACCATGGTAGGCATGGGTGTGATGGAGGAAGTAGGCATGCACACCCTGATCCTGGTCACCAATATCATAGCCCTCCGCCAATGGCGGGACGAGCTTCTGGACAAGACCGACTTGAATGAAGGCTTAATCGCCGAATATTCCGGCGAGGAGAAGGCAATCCTTCCCGTGACTATCTCGACGTATCAGATTATGACTTACCGCCGCAGTCGAGAGGAAGACTTCATCCATTTCCCCCTATTTAACGAACACCCGTGGGGATTGATTATCTACGACGAGGTCCATCTCTTGCCGGCGCCGGTATTTCGCGCCGTGGCGGAAATCCAGAGCAAACGACGGCTGGGATTGACCGCAACCCTGATCCGCGAAGACGGCAAGGAAGACAATGTCTTCAGTCTGATCGGTCCGAAGCGCTATGACGTTCCGTGGAAAGAGTTGGAAGCCCAAGGCTGGATCGCCCAAGCAGTGTGCAAGGAAATCCGCCTACCGCTTGCCACCGAATCAAGGCTCGATTATGCTCTGGCAGGGGAACGTCGCAAATTCACGATTGCATCCATCAATCCAGCCAAGATGAGAGTGGTCGAAAAGCTGCTTGAAATCCACCACAATGACAGCGTTCTCATCATCGGTCAGTACTTGGAACAACTCGAACAACTTGCCGTTAAATTCAAGCTGGATTTGATCACCGGCGCGGTGCCCAATTGGAAACGCGAGGAACTTTACAACCGTTTCCGAAAGGGCGACTTGAAAAGACTGGTCGTTTCCAAGGTGGCGAATTTCGCGCTGGATCTACCCTGTGCTAACGTTGCCATCCAGGTCTCCGGCACGTTCGGTTCCCGGCAGGAAGAAGCTCAACGACTGGGTCGGATTCTGCGCCCGAAGCCCGGCGAGAATCAGGCGACGTTCTATACCGTTGTGACCCGAGACACCCGGGAAGCCGAATTCGCTATGAATCGGCAACTCTTCCTAACCGAGCAAGGTTACCATTACGACATTGAATTCTGGGAAACATAAGCGAACCGTCGCAGCCAACCTGCCCACCTTGAGATCCTGCCTCAGTCGAATCGCATCGGATAGACTTCAACAGATCGCGGACAATTGGAGCAGGATACCGAGCGGGGGATATCAGGTGAAAATGCCTGGCGCCAGAGCGGAAACAGGGTTGCTGGACTCCGTTCTTGGTGGCGAGCGTGAGGTCGAGATTGCAGGGAAGGAAGCCAGAGCGACCAAGGCGGACCTAATCCCCGGTCTTATCTCGGTCATGCGTGATCCTTTGCGCCTCTGGCAAGCGGTTATGAGCCTTTCGCGATCGACGCGAGGGCTCTTGTGGACAATCCATGGCGCCGGAGGTTGCATCCTGGTCGATGAGAAAGCGGAGTTCGATCCTCCCACTCACGCCCCGCTGAAACCATTGCCGGAGTTGTTATCCCTCGGCATGGTCGTCCCCTATCCGGATGATACCGCACCCAAGCATCATGCGCTAATCACGATTCCCAGAGAAATATACCTTGCGCTGAATCCTCCTCCTGCATACGGAGACTGCCTTGGGGAATGGTTGTCAATGTTGCCGCCGGAAGACAGCGACGACGATTTGCAGACGCTTCCGACCCTATGGCAGATCGCCCGCAGTCACAATATCAACGTGCGGCACACCCAATTGGTTCTCAAAGAACTCATCCGGCACGCTTTGGTGAACAGCGACACCATGCGAAGATTGTATCAGGAGAGACTCTCGACGTCGGAGCAGCAACTTCTGAAGATCCTATCCATCAAAGACCACCCGCTGGGTTTGGAGGAACTGCGAAACGAATGGCTGCATTTCCGTTGGAGCGTTGACATACTCGATATGACCGATCTCTTGAAAAAGCTCCAGGCTCAGGGATTGCTGCTTGTCATGGGACCTAAGGGGGAAGTGAGCGGACGAAGAGTCATACTGCCACGGGATTTGGCGTTGGTGATTCGCAACAATTTCGCAAGAGATTACTATTCTCCGTATGTGCTTCGCCGGAACTTCTTCGTATCGGCGGCTGTCACCAAGCTTGACACGCCGATGGAATCCACTGCCGCCCGGGATGTGATTTCGCTTCTGTCTTACGTCTTCAGCGAAGACGTCAGCCTGTTGGGAAGCGATCCCGCAGATGCGATGAGCGGTCGCATCCATCGCAAGCACTGGCGCCGTCTGGCGCCTGAGTTAACGTATCGGGGAGACGATGCGATTGAATACATGAATTTCCTGTTTCGGTTCGCCAGATTCGAAGGGATCATCACGAAACGGGGCGACAAACCGGTGCTAATTGATGAACGCACGCCGCTATTACGCAGCCAATTTGAGCTGGGTTCGCGGATGCTCGCTTACTGGCTTTACTGTCTCGATCGAGAGGGCAAAGCGGTCCGCGATAACGAATCAGCACCCAGAAACAGACAGACGCTTGGAGGAATACCATCTCCAGAATGGCAAGTTCGGCAAGGCATTTTGATGAACCTTGCCACCGTTGGAGTATCCCGATGGATGAGCGTTGATGCCTATGTGACGACATTCCTGGAGGCAGAAGTGGCTACAGTTGACTTCGACGTTCCCCTTTCCCTACTCGCCGGGGCGAACGTGGAAGAAGAGGCGCGGAATTCCATCGGTACTATCCTCAACTGGATCGGCATAGTCCGCGTTGCCGCGGATCGGGACAACCGTGCCATTTTCTGCGTGACTCCGTACGGGGACAGCCTGCTGCGGGGACGGAAATCCGATGTGGGGGAGCCCACAGTGCGCGTGGAATCAGATATCGTGGTCCTGGCGAATCACGAGATTATGCTGCCGCCGGATATCGATCCCGCCGTGCGTTTCCGGCTCTGTCAGTTCGTGGAGGTCCGAGGCAGTCACTGCGTGCTGATTCGGGATTCCATCCGCCGAGCGCTGGACAACGGTTGGGAGGCAAGCGGAATCATCGGTTTCCTTGAAGCCCATTCCCGGTCGCAACTTCCCGACAATGTCATCAAATTCGTCACCGAAGTAGCTGACCGCCATGGGCATATCGTAATCAACGCCGCTAAGCGCACGGTCGAAACCCGCGATGGATGGCTGATGACCGAAATCAAAGCCCGGCGGACGATTACGCCCTACATCGCGCAGTCTCTTACGCCCAAAAAGGCGGCGATTACCGGCGGCAAAGACCCCAGGCGGCTGCTGATCCTCCTGAGAAAAGCCGGCTATTTCCCTCGATGGGTATCCGCATAACCGGAGGCATTTGCATGAAGATTGAAGCAGTCAAAATCTCGATTCTCGCTATCATATGTCTTGCGGCGATATTCTTCGTGGTGACGACGTATGTCGTCATGCCATTGATTCTTGCCTCCACTGTTCTGGGGCGAGTCGACGCCCTGGATAGCGCTTTTGATCCGCCCAGCGGCACTCCGTTTCCTCCCCAGTCGGTCGTGGTGGCAACCAGCGACAATATCACATTGTCCGGATTGCTGTTTCCCGTGAGTACGCCCAAGGCATGGATCATCGTCCTTTCCGATCCCCATCAGAATCGAAGCGGAATGATGCCGATCATTCGATGGATGACGAAAAACAGTTATGGCGTGGTAGCTATGGATCTCCGAGCCCGGGGCGAAAGCCAGGGCAATCATCTCACGGGCGGGCTTCTGGAAGCCCAGGATCTGCTCGCAACCGTCAGACAGTTGAAACCACAGATGCGTGGTCAGGTACCGACAGTGGCATACGGCGTATCAATGGGCGCTGTTGCCGCACTGGTGGCAGCCTCTCAAAGCGACGCTATCGATGCGGTCATTGCCGATAGTCCTTATTTGGGCATCCAAGATTGGCTGCGTCACGAAGCGGAACGGCGAGGCTGGCTTCGTCTACCAGGGCTATATGGCGCCGCCCGACTCTGGGCGCCCGTCGTGACCGGAAAAGCCGTGGCGGGATCCAATCTCAATTTGACCAGTATAGCAAGAAGCATTAGGGTCCCCGTCCTAATACTGAAAAGCCAAGCCGATCCCCTCCTTTCCGGCAATAATCTGGCGGCGCTTCGGCGAGCAATTCCAGCTCCTGCAAGCGCTGTCACTTTTCCCAAAGGGTCAAGAGGCACCCTGTATGTCCTGAATATGGACGCGTATCAAACTGCCTTGAGTGATTTCCTGTCAAGGCTGTCACCCGCGCAGGAAACGCAGGCGGATCAAGCACCCCAATAGCCAAGTCACAGGAAGATGGATACAGCGAGTCGGACATGACTATCGATTATGACACGCTTCAGGCTTTGCCCAAGGTGGATCTGCATTGCCATCTGGACGGGTCGCTTCGGGTGGAAACTCTGATCGACCTTGCGCGCCAGCAGAGTGTTCCACTGCCCTCTGAAGATCCGACCACGTTGAAGCAAATCCTGTCATCTCCAGGCTGTAAACGTCCGCTGAACGACTACCTGAAAGCCTTCGATGTCACCTTGTCTGTCCTCCAGCGGGAAGACGCCCTCAGACGAGTGGCGTACGAATTGACTGAAGATGCTGCCGGTGAGAATATCCGTTATTTGGAAGTCCGCTTCTCACCGATCCTGCACACTAATCGTGGTCTGTCGACTCACCGCATTATGGAGGCAGTGCTCCGCGGTCTGGAAGAAGGCGGAAAGGCGTTCAATATCCGCACCGGCGTGATCATTTGCGGCATGCGGAACATCGACCCCAAGACTTCCCTGTCGCTGGCGGAATTAGCGGTAACATATAAAGGCGCCGGAGTCGTCGGTTTCGATCTGGCAGGACAGGAGGAAAATTATCCTGCGAAGAAACACCTCGAAGCCTTCTACTTGATTCGGAACAACCATGTCAATTGCACCGCCCACGCCGGCGAAGCCTACGGACCGGAATCCATCCGCCAGGCAGTGCACTACCTCAATGCTCACCGCATCGGTCACGGCACCCGCCTGCACGAAGATGGCGACTTGATGAATTATGTCAATGACCACCGCATCCCGCTGGAAATGTGCCTGACATCGAATGTGGACGTCGGATCGGTGTCCGATTACAAATCTCATCCGTTCAGATATTATTACGAATTCGGGATCCGGGTGACTATCAACACCGACAACCGTTTGATCAGCGATACCACCCTGACCCGCGAATACCAACTGGCGATGGAGCACCTAGGCTTGTCGCTCATCGACATCAAGCACATCATCATCCACGGATTCAAAAGCGCATTCCTCCCCATCCGCGAGAAACGAGATCTGCTGAACAAGATCATGCTGGAATTGGGATTCAATCCGTCGCCATTTCGAGACTATACGATCGAACCTCCATCGTGATCATCATCTGCGGAATATTACCCCTCAAAGACTTACAATTTCCTCTTGCAACCTTCCGGAAAATTTGCTACCTTTTGTTGTACAGCCAGGTCAGAATCCACAACTTGAATCACGGGAATCACCAATTGACACACACGTTTCGAATCACAACGACTCTCTGGATTGCCACGACCCTCCTGGCGGTAGCCGTCGCCGCCGTCGCCCAGCCTGAAGTGTCCGTGCACACCATCCAATTCACGATTGATCCGTCAGGATCTTCCTCCTATGCCGACAGCACTGTCAGCACCGGCGGAATCGTAACTGCTACGGAATATACTGCTTCCAGTCGGTACTTCATCGCCGATCGCAGCGGAGGAGACTGGAGCGGAGTATATGTCTATGACATAACAAATCACAATCTATCTATTGGCGATTCCGTCCATTTTACTTGTACGGTGCGGGAGCCATCGGGTCAAACCCGCTTAGAAGACATCAGCAATTTTACCACAGTGGCCTCGGTGGGTGAAGTACCGCCTATTGCGATAACCACCGGAGCATTTGATTCATCGGAAGCATACGAAGGTGTACTGGTGCAATTCCAAACCGTCACGGTGACTCAGGGGTTGGTTGGAGTATGGAAAGTCGATGACGGCACCGGGGAAGCGGTGGTGGACGACCACTGGCAGTACAGCGTCCCCAACCTGGGCGATCATATCCAGGTCCTGCAAGGGATCGGCGTCTTTGCAGGCGGGGAATACCGACTGGAACCCCGCGGCAACAGCGATATCCAGTACGGTTACAATCAGCCGCCTCAGATTTCGCAAATCGTGCACACGCCGGCGCAACCCACGCATTTGGATACCGTTCAGGTCCAGGCACGAGTTACCGACGACAGCGGCTTGGAATCGGTCGAATTGTATCATTCTTTGAACGGAGCCGCGTATTCCAGTCAACCCATGAGCTCTTTGGGGATTATCTGGCGCGCGTTGATCTACCCCCAGCCGGTAGGCACCGTGATTTTGTATTTCGTGCGCGCCGAGGACGATTCCGGAGCCGTCGCCATATCTGATACCTTTTCCTACACCGTCCAACAAGGCGAGGAAGTGATTCCGATCCGGGAAATCCAGGAAAACACTTCGCAATATGAAGGTCAGACCGTGACGGTGGAAGGCGTGGTCACGGTTCCGGTCAATACGATCCAGACGGGGCTCACCAATGCCTACATCCAGGACGAATCCGGACGAGGAATCAACATCTTCGACTTCAATCCAATCACCGAGCTGGCTCGCGGCAATCAGGTACGGGTAAGGGGCGAAGTCACTGAATTCCAGGGAACGACCGAGCTGACCAGCCCCGTCGTTACCTTGCTCGCAACCGGTCAGCCTCTGCCCGATCCACTGGAACTGACCATGGATCAAAGCGTCAATTTGGGATTGGAAGGCACGTGGGTCAAAGTCGCGGGCGTTATGGACGAAGATCCCTATTATGCGGGCGGCGGGTACAATTTGAATATCCACGACCCCTACGGCGCCCTTACCGTTCGGGTGTGGTCAAGCACAGGGATTTCCGTCGCGGATTATTTCCAGGGTGACACACTGACCGCATCCGGCGTCTGCGAACCCTACGCAAGTGAGCTACAGGTCGTGCCTCCTACCGCGGAAGATCTGCGGCACGGAGGTCCGTTCCTGGAACGCCGCAATGGCACCGGGACCGCCCAGGCGGAACCCTATACCGTACAATCTGAAGCACAACTGAATTTGACCATCACGGTTTTGGGCGACGGTCAAAATACCCTGGCAGAATTACTTCTGCGAATTCCAGCGAACTGGATATGGACCGGAAGTCCGAACGACGTTTCGCTTTCCGGTCCCGGGATGAGCAGCGCATCCTTGTCCATCGAACAATCCCGGATTCGAATCCAGAATGCAGAAATCACGGACTTGAACCACGGCTCTATCCTCATTTCGAATCTGACCGCCCCGTCCGTCGATACCGTGTCGATCTTCGCTCTTGAAACAGCCGTGGCGGGCGGGTATCCTATCGAGATGTTGAGCTCACCCGCGGTCATTGTCGGCGCCGGTGGCGCCACCATCACACCTATCCTGGCTATCCGCCAGAATGTATCGACCTACATGGACAGCTCGATATCCATTATCGGGGTCATCACGCTGGTCCAACAATATCAGACCACCTCCGGCGACACGATCACCGAAGCCTATATCAACAGCTCCGATGGAGTGGGTATTACGTTGAACGAATTCGCAAGTCTTTCGACACTGGGCGGAAAAGTGGCTCGAGGCAGATTGCTGCGAGTGGACGGCGTCCTGGGCGAATATCAAGGCGTGCTCCAGATCTCCGATTTCGACGCCCAATCCATCATCGCCATCCGCAATAACCACCCAATTCCCGCTCCGGATAGTGTACGAACCGGCGATATAACAGCTCAGATGCAACTTCTGGAAACGTCTGACCCTAATTTCGTTGCCAGCGGCACCTGGACCAACCTCCAAGGCACCATCTATCGAGTCGATCCGAACGTGGGTGGCGGCACCAACATCTACATGGACGATGGCACCGGATCCACCGTCATCCGGGTCTGGGATTATTTCAATGTGGCTTTGGTGACCATCGGCGGTACCGAATATACTCTTCAACAGTTGGTCGGAAAAATCGTGGGAATCAACGGAGTCGCATCTCTGTATAACGGATCGTTCCAGCTTGTTGCGGGATACAGCGAGGACTTCAGTGGCGAAACGCTGGAAGTCAATCCCAGCGAATCCGCCTGGATCGATGTTCCGCCGCATCCGTTTGCGCCCGACATGGGTCAGACGTTGTCGATCTGCTGGAACGCGCCGGTCAGCGCCCATACCGTGCTTCGGATCTTCAACATGCGCGGGCAACTGGTCGCCACTTTGAGCGATAATCCCACCGGCGGATACCGATGCCTGGATCCACCCTGGGACGGACGGGACGAACTTCGCCGAGCCTTACCTATCGGCGTGTATGTTGCCCAGGTCCGGGCGACCTTGAATGGAAGAACTACTACATCTGAAGCGCCCGTTGTCATTGGAACACGATTGAGATAGGGATGCCAATCCTTGATTCGCGGGCAGACGAGGGCGTCTGCCCGCACAGCCAATCTGCAGCACATGCGCAATCCGCTGGCAGACGCCCTCGTCTGCCGGCGATATATACCTGGAGCACACGTTGAAACCAGTCATCCTATCCGGCATCGTCGTGATCATTCTTACGTCGGCAGGCGCAGCGCAGGTCGCCTCGTATGGTGTTATCCCTTATCCCAGATCCAGCGCCATCGGCGGAGGTTACGCCGGCATCGCCGACGACCCTGGCGCCGCTTTCTTCAATCCCGCTGGACTGGCGATGATCGAAGGCATCGAAGCCTCCTTGTCGTACCAGCGACCGTACGGATTAAGCTTCTTCGACGACTTTGCAGGCTCCATAGCCCTGCCATTGAACCGTTATGGGACTACCGCTTTGTCGGTGCAGAATTTTTCCGTGTCCTATCAAGGCTATGACTTGTCCGCGGAACGTGTGGTTGCGTTGTCCTACGGTGTGACGCTTCACCGGGACATCCACTCCGCAATGGCGATGGGCGCGACCGCCAAGTGGCTGTACTGGAAATTGGGGGACAGCGTCCCCGACGCCTCGGGATCGCCGGTGTCGCTAGGTTCGGCATCCACATTTGGTCTGGATGTCGGTGTCCAGGCGTCGCTATGGCAGCGCACCAGAGTCGGAGCCGCCCTGATCAATGTCAATTCCCCCACCCTGGGAGATCCGACACCTCACGACTTGCCCCAGATTTTCCGAGCCGGGATTTCCTACGAACCGTTAGCGACGATCGCCACGGTCATCGGCGCCGAACGCATCCTGGGCGAACCGGTAGAATTCAGCGCCGGATCGGAAGCCTGGATCTTTCCCGAATTAGCGCTTCGGGTTGGGATTACCAGCGACCCCAATCGTCTGACCGCGGGATTCGGGATTCGCATTCGTCAATTCCTGCTTGATTATGCCTACCTGACACATCCCCAACTTCCAGGAACACATCAAATTAGCATTGGAATGAGCATGCCCAAAAGCTTCCTGGACATCATCCGTCCCACTGCTCAAGGAGGCGGGCGGTGAGGCAACTGAATAAAATGCCGGCGTTGGTCGGTTTCATTGTGCTGCTCTTCACCACTTGGGGCTACTCCGACAGCGACGCAGGCGCCAGTCGATCGCCGGCGAAGCTCCTACCCTTGAACGCCGCATCCTACCAGGAAATCCTGTCATTGCCCATATCCGCTAACTTGGCGAAGGAAATCTGGGATCACCTCTATTATCAGGGACCGTTTAACTCCATATACGATCTCCGTCAGATTCTCGGCATGGATCAAACTACCTTCGACCGGCTGAAGCCGCTGGTGCGAATCGACCCGCCCACCGTCACAGACAGCCGCGCGGAACGGGTCCGCGACGCCTATGATCGCTTGGAAGAACTTGCCATCGAAGAAGGCGCATCGTCATCTCTTGCCGAGGAATGGATCGACCGGATGGTCGACCCTTTGAATGTCAACACCGCGACTCTGGACGAATTGGAATCGCTGGAAAACGTATCCCCGGTGGATGCCCTTGCCATCTGGCGGCAAGTCCGCGACCAGGGCGAATTGCAGAGCGCTCGAGACTTGCGATCTGTCACTGGGCTGTCCTCCTGGGGATATCGGAATGCCCGCCGTTATTTGGGCTACCTGGAGCCGGCTCCGCATATGGAACTGCACGGTCGGTATCAGTTCCTGACCTACGATACCCCCTATTTTTCCGACGAGGACGAGATCATCCGTTGGGAATTAGTCGGCAACCCGCGTCCGGACGTCACTCACAAGTTGCAGTTATCCCTGGGACGGCACTGGAGCGGCGGTCTCCAGTATCACCGCAGCTTCGGAGAAAACACGTCCTACTTCAATGACCAGGGACTTCGAATCCCTGAAATGAAGGGATACGTCTCCGGTCGCGACTTCCAGTACGGCGACCTGACAGTGAGGCGCGTGGTGATCGGCAATTATCGCGTGGCGTTCGGTCAAGGCTTGGTCATGGACAATACGGACATCTGGAGCCCTCGATTCACTGGCTACGGCTGGAATCCCCGCCTCCATGGCGTCACTCCGGATCTGTCCCGTTCCCAGGAATATGCTTTGCGCGGAATCGCGGTGGAAGCATCCTGGAAGGATCTCACCGGTATCGGATTCTTCTCTTCGGACCGAAAAGACGCCATACTGAATCCCGACGGATCCATCAATCGCTTAAGCACGCTGGTCCCCGGGATTGACTACGACATCTATCCCGAACGATGGGCGACCCTGAGCGGTGACACGGTGGACGTTCCGGCGTTTTTCGGCACGCAATCCATGCTGGACGCCGTCCGGGAAGTGGTGGTCGGCGGGCAAGTCCGCTGCCAGATCGTCCCGGGAATCCACCTGGGCATGCACGCCGTCGAAATCATGTATGACCGTCCCCTCCACCCGACCCTGGGACAACCGTACTGGGTACACGCTCAAACCGAAGGCAAGCAAGACACTCTGATCCAGGTATATCCTTTGATGGATCCGACGGAATTGGACGAAATTGCAGATACTCCCCAGAATGCAGAAGCCCTGGTGGAATATCATTCCGATGCCCAATCGCGGCTATGGAGCAACGCCAGATCCGCCCGTCGATTGTTCGGCGCCGAAGCCGCCGCCACTATCGCCAACGTATCCCTCCAGGCGGAAATCGCGCAGTTGAATACACAAGGCGTCGGCAACCTGACGATCAGCGACCCCATGGCTGCCGTGGTGTCCGCCTACTTGCAGTACGATGTGATGAATCTGTTAGTGCTATACCGTCATTACGATCTGGAATTCGACAATCCCTACAACCGTGGATTCGCCAACTACCGCCGATACAAAGGCGCCACCTTCGAGGATTCCTATTACCTCCGAGATGAGACCTTCGGGTCACTATTCGTCAATAACGCAAGCCCTCAGGCGGAAGACGGGGTCTTCGTGAGTTCCCGCTTCCAGGTGGCGCGATCATTGATACTGGCTTTGGAACTGGACGACTGGACGCGATTGGGCGATGGTAGCGAATATTATCGCTGGGTGATCAAATCCACCTATCGACCGATATTCCCATTGCAGCTATACCTGAGGGAACGCTTCCAGGCTCGCGGTCACCTCAATCCATTCCCCACCACCGGCTATGACGCGATTGAAAGCAGGTTGGAAGTGCGCTTTAGCTTGTCACTTCGCGACCGGTTGGACTTGCTCTATACCACGTCCACCACTCGTTGGCCCCCCCGACCGAGACTGTCCGGAGATCTGTATCCCGACGGCATGTTCCCGTTGATGGGCAACCAGGGCAGTCGGGCGGAAGCGGTGGGCGCCACCATGACCCATCATATCTCCGACCGCTTGTCCTTCAAAGCGTTCGGTGGAATATACCACGGATTCCTGTGGACGTTCGAAGACACGGACTTCACCGTGCTGGATGGCGACGGTTTCCGTTGGTGGTTCGCCGTTATCTGCCGCCCTACAACTGGCTTGGCTCTGCGGGCGAAAGTTACCATGGACAATCAGCTGCCGATCACTTATGTTGAAGCCCGGAATCAGAACGAACCGGTCGAACCTCAACCCGGATACACCTACACCGCCGACAACGTCCATAGACGGAATCTGACCTATCGGTTGCAATTACTCTACTTTTTCTAAAGCACCGTCTGATTCGGATCAATTATGCCAGCATCGCGAAAACATAGGCTGCCGATTGCGATCACTATGGGAGACCCCAATGGCGTGGGGCCCGAGATCACGGTCAAGGCGCTGTGGCATCTGCGGGATTCCGAGACCGCAGACTGGATCTTGGTCGGAGAAGAAAATATCATTGGAGCCGCTGCCGAATTCCTGAACCTGCCATTGAAGTTCCGGACCGTGACATCTGATGCGATCGCAACATTGCCTCCGGGCATTTGGCCCATTATTTCCACCGGTCACAAGATAGAGCATCACCCGGGGCGGATGGAAGACGCTGCTGCCAAAGCCGCGCATCAGGCGCTGGAAATCGCAACCGGTCTTTGCATGGAAGGGAAAGCTTACGGCATTGTCACAGCACCCATTTCCAAAGAAGCCTTCCACCGCATCGGAGTGAGATTCCCCGGTCAAACCGAGCTGTTGGCGAAGGGCGCCAAAGTGGACAAGACTGTGATGTGCTTCATCGCTGGATCCCTACGAGTCGCCCTTGCAACCACCCACCTCGCGCTAAAGGACGTCCCCGGGGCGTTGTCCATAGAATCTCTGGGCAGGATTCTGAATATCCTCCACGATTTCCTGACCAACGTCTTAAGGATCCCCGACCCTTTGATCGGAGTATGTGCCTTGAATCCTCACGGCGGTGAAGGCGGGATTCTGGGAACCGAAGAGAAAGAGATCATCCAGCCCGCGGTACACCGTATGCTGGTTCGGGGCGCACGAATTGCCGGACCAGTGCCGGCTGACGTCATCTTCCAGCGCGCCGAATCCTACGATGCCATATTGGCTTTGTACCATGACCAGGGCATGATCCCATTGAAACGGATTGCCGGGATGCGAGCCGTCAATGTCACACTGGGACTGCCATTTGTCCGGACATCGCCCGACCACGGCACCGCCTTTGACATTTCCTGGACCGGCAAAGTCGATCCCACTTCGATGATCGCGGCGATGACCCTGGCGGCGGACCTGGTCGAGAAATCAAGAAAATGAAGATTAGACCATGAGCGGACCGCCGCCTAAGAAAGGACTGGGGCAGAATTTCCTGGCGGACAAGCGATTCGCCAGACTCATCGCACAAGCCATCGAGCCCGACGTGGGCGAAGTCATCCTGGAAATCGGTCCGGGACGAGGCACCTTGACCAAGTACTTGCTGGAACGCGATACTGACGTCTATACTATTGAGATCGACGAACGGCTGTTAGAACCGCTCCGCGTCAAGTTCGGCGACAATCCTCGCTTCCATCTGATCCACGGCGATTTCCTCAGGATGTCGTGGAGCGACATGATTCCGGACGTGCCATTCCACCTGATAGGAAATCTGCCCTATCACATCGCATCCTCAGTCATCTTCCGTTGCCTGGAAACGATCCGCGAGCAGCGTCTCCAGCCGTCGTCGAATCACCGGCTATTACGCAGTTGGCTCTTGATGGTTCAAAAAGAGGTTGCCCATCGAATCGTCGCAAAGCCCGGATCCAGAGACGTCAGCATTTTAACATTCTTCTGCGCTTTGGAAGGAACCACCGAAATCTTGACCACGGTTCCGGCAGACGCCTTCTACCCTCGCCCTAAGGTAGATGGAGCCGTCATTCGATTCCAACCTCACAGCCACGAGTTCCCAATTGATGACTGGGTACTGCTGAATAGACTGGTGCGAGGCGCATTCTCCGTCCGCCGCAAGATGCTCAGGAATTCTTTGAAGAATATCGCTGGCGTCCATCCTTTCTGGCAGTCGCTGGATTTCGACTTCACCCGGCGCCCGGAAACCGTGTCTGTCGAAGAATGGGTGGCTCTGGCGAACCAAATCTCCTCCCTGCGGAATCATAAGCTGGCGGCTGCTGAATAATGGCGATTGTTCGCGACCAGGTGATAATTCTTAACTCAATCAAGCATGGTGATTCGTCGTTGATTCTCCATGCCTTCGGTCACGACAGCGGTCAGATTTCGGTGATCGCCAAAGGTGCCCGCAGCAAGAAACCCCGATTCGGCGCCGCTCTGGAGACGATGTCCCATTCCGAGATCATCTTCTCCCACAAGGCGACCCGCGAAATACAGATGCTCAGAGAAGCCAGAATCATCAATAGTTTCCTGCCCATCCGGGATGATCTGGAGCGAACCGCGCTGGGACTGGCAGTCTGCGAATTGCTCCGGATGGTCACACCGATTGCGGAATCGTCCTCGGAGATCTTTGATATTTCCGTTCGAGCCCTCGAGTCGATCTCCAAAGCCAAAAAGAACGTCCGAAACCATTTCTGGCGATTCGAATTGGAATTATTCCGGCCGTTGGGAATCGGATTATCGCTTTCAAAGTGCGCCCAGTGCGGTAGAGTCCCTGACGCTGATCTGGATAAGGAAGTGGAATTCGACGTTTCCGGCGGTGCTGTCCGTTGCTCATCCTGCAAAATCGGCACCGGCATAACCTTGACACTGGAAACCTATAAGGTCCTGGAGTTCCTGAACCGCACCAAACCGCGGACGGTGGGCAATATCACGATATCCAAAGGAGCGGAAGCGGCAATCAAATTCGTGCTATTCCGGCATCTGCAGACTCATCTGCCTGTGCGGCACCCGCTGCGGTCTCTGGACGCCTTGCAGTGGGGCAGCGGTTAGCTTGCGGTGTCCACTCTCCGCAGTCGACACCAAGGCTGCCACCTGCAGAGAATTGGCAGCACAGAGAATCCCTGGTCACAGAAGTGTCAGGCGGGGACGCCTGACACCACACTGAATTGCACAAAGAGCTGTGTCCGGTGGGGGCACCCGACACCACACTGAATTGTACGAAGAGCACTGTCGAGTGAGGACACCTGACACCACGCCGAATTGTACGAAGAGCACTGTCGAGTGAGGACACCTGACACCACCCCTCAATTTGTCATTCCAGCGAAGGCTGGAATCCAGTCTTTAGAGCAACTTTCGGAAACCCTATGTCCAACAACAAATCCGACGACCTTCTGTCCAAAGTCATCTCGCTGTGCAAACGCCGGGGCTTTGTCTTTCAATCCTCGGAAATCTACGGCGGATTAGCCTCATGCTGGGATTACGGTCCCCTGGGTGTCGATCTGAAGAACAACCTCGCCCGCTGGTGGTGGCATGACATGACGATCCTGAACGACAACATAGTGGGCTTGGATTCGTCGATTCTCATGCACCCTCGGGTGTGGGAAGCCTCCGGTCACCTCGCCGAATTCGCAGACCCGATGGTTGACTGTAGATCCTGCAAGCGGCGGTTCAAAGCGGACGATCTGGTACCGGATATTCCGCCAGAAGGCGCTGACTGGGATCACAAGCATCTGGAAAAATTCCCGTGGGCCAGCCTGCAATGCCCGGTATGCGGCACCAAAGGCACCTTAACCAAACCCCGCATGTTCCACTTGATGTTCAAAACCCACCTGGGACCGGCGGAAGACACCGCTTCCACCATCTACTTGCGTCCGGAAACTGCGCAGGGCATCTATGTGGATTATCAGCTTGTCATGAATTCCGCCCGCCAGAAAGTCCCGTTCGGAATTGCCCAAATCGGCAAGGCATTCCGCAACGAAATCACACCCAAGAACTTCATTTTCCGCACTGTGGAATTCGAACAGATGGAAATGCAATTCTTCGTGAAGCCCGGAACGGACCATGAATGGCTGGAAACCTGGAAACAGCGCCGCATGGCATTCTACCACAACCTGGGAATCAATCCCGACCACGTGCGGTTCCACCAACATGCTCCCGACGAATTAGCCCATTACGCCAAAGATGCCTGGGACATCCAGTATCAATTCCCGTTTGGATGGCAGGAGTTCGAAGGCATCCACAACCGTACCGACTTCGACCTGAAGCGCCATGCCGAATTCTCCGGCAAGGACATGCAGTACTTCGACGAAGAGACCCGCGAACACTTTCTTCCGTATGTTATCGAAACGTCTGCTGGACTGAATCGCATGATGCTGGTGGTGCTTCTGGACGCCTACTGGTTCGACGCAGCCAACGAACGGGTCGTTCTGCGCCTCCATCCCAGATTGGCACCCATCAAAGTCGTAATTTGCCCATTGGTCAAGAAAGATGGCTTACCCGAGATTGCCCGACGAATCGAACAGGAATTGCGACCGTTGTGGAAAGTGCAATACGAGCAGCAGGGCGCTATCGGACGGCGTTATTACCGCCACGATGAAGCCGGTACTCCGTATGGAATTACGGTAGATTACGACACCAAGGAAGAAGCTGAAAAGGCGGGCGATGTGATGCAGGGAACGGTCACTCTCCGCGAGCGGGATACTCAGGATCAGATCCGCTTGAAAATCGGAGAGTTACGAGGGAAGTTGATGGAGAGCTTAGGCGCGCAATAGTGCACCCCACCGGGAATTGAGAATGACGGCGAGTAGGGGCTTAGCATGCTAAGCCCTGCCTCGGGGAATAGAGATCACCATCGGGAGTAAAGAATCGCGCCAGTAGGGGCTTAGCATGCTAAGCCCCTACCTTCGGGAATAAAAGCGACCATCGGGAACAAAGAATCGCAGCGAGGGTATCACCGTGGCGGCGTCGCGTCACAGTGACGATGTCAAGTGATCAGATGCGTATCGGCAGGATAACGACTGGAATGCCTTGATTGTACAATCTTCTCTGAATGGCAAAGCTGGTATAGTTGTGCAGCCATCGGGACATAGTCGAGTCTTTGGAAAACACAAGCTGCCCCCCAAATAACACCGCATGCGGTAAACGTTTCAAAATGTCCGTTGTCAACTTGACAGCCTCGTCCACTACTTCCGTGCCAATCGAATAGACCCCTTCCGCATAGTATCCATTTTTTTGCACGTAGTCGACATAACGATCTAAATCGCTCTTGATCTGGGTTTCCAGCCGCCCGACCTCGGAGGCTCCCTTGAAATTTCCGGCGTCGACGACGCCGATCTGTAGAAAGACGAAATTCTTAAAGGTGCCGCCAAAGAATTCGATCACACTGAACAGGGTGTGAAGCCCAAGACCGTTGAATCCATTGACAAGCAGGATTGCAGTTTTCGACTTGGGGTCCAGCTTGGGGGGAGTGGGAGTCCCACTTTCCTTGGCACCAGGAGCATGTTCAACGAACGCGAGTTCCGCCGCCGGAACCAGGTCATCCAGTCGATTCAGGAGTCGAGAATCTCTGGCATACTGACGTTTGATCACAAACGCAATCGCCACCAAACCACCCGTGACCAGAAGGGTAATCCACCCGCCTTCATGGAATTTCAAAATCACGACCGAAAATAGAATGGTGACGGTCATAACCAACCCCACGCCATTGATACAGAGTCTCGTGATCCAACCTTTGACTCTCGCACGGTCATTCCACCAATGCTTGACCATCCCCAACTGAGATAAGGAAAAGGTGATGAACACATTGATGCTATAGAGCACCACCAAGAATCGGACGGAACCACGGCTTACAAGCATCAGAACCGTTGCTGCTACACCCATTAACAAGATCCCGTTCTGAGCGACCAGCCGGTCGCTCAGAACAGCAAATTTCGTGGGCACCCAGCGGTCTAATGCCATATTCGCCAATACTCGGGGACCATCCAGAAACCCGGTTTGGGCTGCCACCAACAATAGCACCGCCTCAGAAAGCAACGTCACGAGCACCAGGATTATCCCTACTGTCCCCCAGTTGATCGTCATCTTCTCGAACAGAACCGCGTTTAAGGTCTTTCCATGAACCAGATCCACTCGAAACAGGAGGTACATGACCATCAGTCCCATGGCAATCAACGCCAGCGACAACGCCATGTATAGCATGGTACGCTTAGCAGTTCTTACCTTTGGCTCCCGCAAGATGGGAAGTCCATTACTGACCGCCTCAATTCCGGTGAACGTCCCCGCCCCCATACTGTAAGCCCGTAGAATCAGGAACAACATTCCAAAAAAACCGATTTCCATTTGAACCTGACGTATGTCAGCCGCGGTGGCTACGACAGTTTCAGGAATCTCATGCAGATGGATTACTATGCCATAAATGATAGCGAATACGTGAGTAATAATGAAGGTCAAAAAGATAGGGACCAATGGTACTACTGATTCCTTGACCCCTCGAAGGTTCATCAAAGTAAGCAGCAATACTCCGAGTATGGCAAACGGCACCCTGAGTGAATACCATTCTGAAGGAAGAAAACTGAAGAGGGCATCGGCACCGCTGGCAATAGACACGGTGATGGTCAGTACGTAATCCACCAAGAGAGCACATCCCGACAGGACTCCCAATGATGGCGACAAGAGCTTGCTGGCGACCAGATACCCTCCACCGCCGCTGGGAAATACCTCCACAATCTGTGAATAACTGGCGCTGATTATGAAAATGGTGAGAGCCGTGCCCAATGCTACAAAAATCGCCAGGTAATGATGCCCACCCAAAGCCAAAAACGCTTCCTGGGGACCGTAGCATGAAGAGGTTATGCCATCTGCGCCCAAACCGACCCAGGCAAAGAAAGCGATCAGAGAGATCTTACGGAAGATCCCCGGGTCATACAGGTTTCGGGCACGACCGATAAGGAAGGTTTTGACTCTGTGCAAGGAGGATGGTGTTGGTTCCGATTCCATGATGAATCCACAGAGCTGGATATAGTGTCAGGTGGGGACACCTGACACCACACCTAATTCGCAAGTTACACCTTGATCGGGAGGATGAAAAAGGGAATACCTTGGTGATAGAATTTCCTCTGCACCGCGAAGACGATATTATTATGTAATAATCGTGTCAGGAAAGTTTCTTCTGCAAACACTAATTGTCCCCCATAAAAGGTTGATTTTGGGAATCTTCCCATAATTTGAGGAGCCAATTTCATGACCTCAACTACTACTTCCGTTCCTATCCCAATAATTCCCTCGGCATAGATGCCTAAAGATCTCATATATGCCACATACTTCCCCACTTCGCTTTGCACGTACTCCTTAAGCCGGTCAATTTGCTCCGCTCCCTTGAAATTCCCCGCATCGACAATTCCCACCTGCACGAAAACGTAGTTCTTGAATTCCTTGCCGAATAATCGAAAGACCGCGAACAACGTGTGGAGACCCAGCCCATTGAAACCATTCACCAAAATGACGGCAGTTCTACCATTGGGATCTGCCTCCAACACTTCATTCTGAATTGCTCCTTCCGGCGTCATCGCCTCTGATTTGTCCGCAGTGATCGCTAAGTCATCAAGTTTGCTTAACAGTTTTCGGGTGTTGTTATAGTGCCTCTTGATGAGCAGAACCAAGCCAATCAACAGTCCGGTAACCACGAGCGTGATCCAGCCCCCCTCGTGGAATTTGATGATGACAACGGTCAGCAGGATAAAGACATCGAGAACCAACGCAATCCCATTCACAGAAAGCTTGCGCAGCCAATTGCGCACTTGATGCCTTACTTGCCACCAGTGCCGGACCATTCCCGATTCGGTAAGTATGAACGTAATAAAAACGTTAATGCTGTATAGAATGATCAAGAATTCGACCCGCCCATGTGATAAGAACAGAATAGCCATGGCAGCCAAGCCCATGAGATAAATCCCGTTTTGCGTTACGAGTCGGTCGCTCAACATGGAGAATTTGGTGGGTACCCAGCGGTCGATCGCCATGTTGGATAGGATGCGTGGACCATCGATAAAACCAGCTTGGGCTGCCACGAACAGTATCGCTGCCTCGGAAATGAGGGTGATTAGCACGAAAACGTAACCAAAGTTCCCCCAATCAGCGGTTACGCTTTCGAAAAGCACCGCATTTAGAGTTTTCCCGTTCTGGGGTGCCACACGAAACAAAAAGTAAGCGCACATTAGACCCACCGCCATCAGCGCCAGCGATGTTGCCATAAATCGCATGGTACGCTTTCCCGTCCTGACACGGGGTTCGCGCAGAATGGGTAATCCGTTGCTGACCGCCTCAATTCCTGTGAAAGTACCAGCGCCCATGCTGTAGGCGCGCAAAACGAGAAAGATCATCCCCAAGAAGCCGAGTTCTGACTGCGCGGTACCTAGTTCAGACAACGTGGTTTGCGAGGCACCGGAAAAATCTGATGCCCGAGAGACAAACGCATACACAATGACGAAGGCGTGAGTCAGCACAAAAGTCAGAAAGATGGGCGCCAGCGACAGCACCGATTCCTTCACTCCGCGGAGATTAAGTAATATAAGAATCAGAACCCCCAAGAACGCGAACCAGAGCTTGAAAGGCTGCCATATCACGGGGAAAAAACTGAAAAGAGCATCCGATCCTGCAGCTACCGATACACTAATGGTCAGAACATAGTCAATCAGCAAGGCGCAACCGGAAACCATTCCTACCATGGGCGAGTGAAGTTTGCTCGCAACCAGGTACCCGCCTCCGCCCGAAGGAAACAACTCGATAGTTTGTGAGTAACTGGTACTAATTACGAAGATGGTGAGTGCCGTGCCCAGTGCTACGAATATCCCAAGATAATGAAACCTCCCCAAAGTGATGAATGCTTCTGAAGGACCATAACAAGAAGACGATAACCCATCCGCACCCAAACCGACCCAGGCAAAGAAAGCGATCAGAGAGATCTTACGGAAGATCCCCGGGTCATACAGGTTTCGAGCACGACCGATCGCAAAGGTCTTCAGCCTATGAATCACAGATGTTTTGGGTTCCATCTCCATGGAGTGTTCCCAATGAGGTCGTAGGGGTTTAGCATGCTAAGCCCCTACACCAATAGTGCTGTCAGGCGTCCACCCTTGACGACCTTTTCCACCAGGGACTTTTCGGTTAATTGTGGTGTCAGGCGTCCACCCTTGACGACCTTTTCCACCAGGGACTTTTCGGTTAATTGTGGTGTCAGGTGTCCCCACCTGACACCCACTCTAATCAGGCGGTCTTCCGTTCCCGCTTGGAAAACCAAATCGCAATAGCCACAACTACCAGCGCAACCGCAATGATAGGACCCTTAGTTATCCAATGTCCTTTCAGGGAAAAGATCAATGGAATGATAAGCAGAGAGACCAGATTCATGACTTTGATCAACGGATTCAATGCAGGTCCCGAGGTGTCTTTGAACGGGTCACCGACAGTGTCACCGACCACCGCCGCTTTGTGCGCATCAGAGCCCTTACCACCATAAAGCCCGTCTTCGATGGACTTCTTGGCGTTATCCCAGGCACCGCCTGAATTGGCAAGGAACACCGCCATGAGCTGGGCGGTCAAAATGATACCCGCCAAAAATCCGCCCAACGCTTCCTCCCCCAGAGCAAATCCAATTATCACAGGAGTCAGAATCGCGAGCAAACCAGGACCGACCAGCTCTTTTAATGCAGCCTTAGTGGCAATGTCGATGCACTTGCCATATTCCGGTTCCGCTTTGTACTCCATGATACCGACGATTTCCCGGAACTGCCGGCGAACTTCCTCCACCATCAGGAATGCCGCCCGCCCCACCGCCCGAATCGTCAACGAGCTGAACAAGAATGGCACCGCTCCCCCGATCAACAACCCAATAAATACCAGCGGCGTTGCCACATCGACCGAGTCCAGAATTGTGGACTCGCCTGCCGCTCTGGCTGATGCCTGCACCGTCTCGAAATAAGAACCGAACAACGACAGAGCTGCTATTACTGCGCTGCCAATGGCAAATCCCTTGGTCACCGCTTTGGTGGTATTGCCCACCGCATCCAGAGTGGCAATCCGTTTCCGGGCGTCCGGTCCCAAGCCAGCCATCTCACAAATCCCATTCGCATTATCCGACACCGGACCATAGCTGTCTTCCGACACAATCACGCCAGTGCAGGTCAACATTCCCATCCCGCACAGAGAAATCCCGTAAAGGATGAAATTGACGTCGCCGCCCGAGATCAGGATAGAAGCGAATATCGCCAGACAGATAGTCAAAATCGCCCACACGCTGGATTCCAACCCAGCGGCTACACCCGACAGAATGACGGTCGCAGGTCCAGTGAGCGAGGACCGTGCAATCTCTTTGACTGGCTGCCGGTGCAGTGAAGTGAAATATTCGGTCAACGACGAAATAATCACGCCCAGAACCAGTCCCGCGACCGTGGTCCAGAATACCCGAAGGTCATGCACATACCACTGGGCGAACCCGAAAAATCCGATGGCTGAAAGCACGGTGGAAATCCAAAACCCGCGATTGATTGGCGCCATCGGGAACTCATCCTCCCGCTTCGCCTTGACGAACCAGGTGCCGACGATGGATGTCAGTACTCCAACTCCACGGACCAACAGCGGGAAAATCACCCCGACCTTTCCCATCCCCGGAGAATAATGCTCAAAGGCGGCATAACCAAGGATCATGGCAGCGACCAGCGTGACCTCGTAGGATTCGAATATGTCCGCCGCCATTCCGGCGCAGTCGCCCACATTATCACCTACAAGGTCAGCGATGGTGGCAGGATTCCGGGGATCGTCTTCCGGGATACCTTTTTCCACTTTGCCCACCAGGTCAGCACCCACATCAGCCGCTTTAGTGTAAATCCCGCCGCCTACACGCATGAACAATGCCAGGAGACTGCCTCCGAAGCCAAACCCAATCAACACCTGAGTGGCATTTCCGCCGAATATCATGAAAATGGTAGTCGCCCCCAAAAGTCCCAAACCCACACAGAACATGCCGGTGATGGAACCGGTGCGAAATGCGATGGTCAACGCTTTCGCCAAGGAAGACTTTGTGGCTTCCGCCGTCCGAACGTTACCCCGAACCGCCATGCTCATCCCCACCAGTCCGGTCAAACCCGAGAACACCGCGCCCAAGAGAAACGCCAGCGACCGTCCCACCGCGATTTTCCAACCAGAGGAAATCGCCGTGAGGTACAGGAGTACCGTGAGCAATACGATCATCAATGCAATGGTCCGGAATTGACGATTCAAGTACGCGGAGGCGCCGGTCTGGATCGCACGGGCAATCTTCCGCATTTTCTCGTCGCCGTCCGGTTCGCGCAGAATATACCGCACCAGGAATAAGGCATAGAGAAGACCCAATACCGCACTTCCCAGAATCGCCCAGAGCGCCATGCGTTCAAAACCGGTCAGGTTCAATGCCATTTGCAGGGTATGTTCCATAAGACCATGTCTCCCTGGATGATCCTAATTACGTAATTATAAAGGAGAAACGCCGAATTGGGCACAAAACTCCTGCTGCTCCGAAACACCGGAACACAAGTTCTGCGAGGGCAATTCGACCGTGTAGGTCGGGTTCCGCAGAAACCCGACGCGGAGAGGGTGGGATTCTTCCATAGGAATGGCTACGCCAGAACCCACGGTCACCTACCCGAACCATATTTGATCCTTGCGGAGAGGGTGGGATTCCTCCATAGGAGTGGCTATGCCAGAACCCACGCGCGCTTATCTAAATAATCCCCTGACCCTTCAACCAATTATACCCGCGAATTGACTTAAAGAATCTCTCCCGTTCGACAGCTTCTCCTCTGGTTGCTACTTCTTCGAAGTAGTGAAGAGCATAGGGTCGATGTCCCTTTGTTGACCTCACCTTCCCAGAATTGTGTTCTAATATCCTTTTAGTTAAGTCACTCGTCGAACCGTAATAATGACGCCCGTCTTTCTCGCTTCTTAAAATATATACGTAATACATCACGGAGAGGGTGGGATCCTTCCATAGGAATGGCTACGCCAGAACCCACGGTCACCTACCCGAACCATATTTGATCCTTGCGGAGAGGGTGGGATTCTTCCATAGGAATGGCTACGCCAGAACCCACGGTCACCTACCCGA
>Ga0153916_10000008_pt1 | contig 153822 bp, 127 predicted proteins | sample Opewatmetagenome_FD_109642 | JGI IMG/M metagenome (GOLD analysis project Ga0153916, IMG submission 109642) | Freshwater wetland microbial communities from Ohio, USA - Open water 3 Core 3 Depth 4 metaG | ecosystem: Environmental > Aquatic > Freshwater > Wetlands | place: USA: Ohio, Lake Erie...
CACGGGCAAGATGCCCGTGGTACGATATTGCGCCACCCCCCTTTTGTTCCCCCCTCCAATAGGCGGGGGGAATCTCAAGGACATGTTGGGTTACGGGCGGGAGCCCTAACCCAACCTACAAGATTGTAGGGGCTTAACATGTTAAGCCCCTACCAAAGCTCCCTCAAGGGCGCAGTCCAAAGGCGGAAGATGGCAAAAGAAATTTTTCACTTGCATGTCCGCGGTTTTTTTTATATATTCTTAAGGAAGCACATCACATTTGGAGCCTCACGACTCCACCATGCCGGAGAAAGAAATGCTAAGGTACGTATCTGCGATTGTCTTGATACTTGTTTTGAGCGCGTATGGTCCGGCGCAGACAACACACACTGACGTCTTCGATGAGCCGAAGGCGATGATGTCGCCCTGCAGCGATTGCCATGTCTGCACCGAGCCCACCATGGAAAATCCCTGCCTGAAGCCCTGCCCCCGGCATGATTGGAAGATGACTTCCGAGCACAGGGAAGAAGAAGGTCCTGACCTGCTCGTTCTCGATGATCTGGCGAATCTCTACACTCCGGTCAAATTTTCGCACCGTCAGCATGCTCACTGGACGAAGATAGGCGAAGGGTGTTCGGAATGTCATCATTATTCGCCGGCGGGTTTGATTCCGCCGTGCAGCGAATGTCACACCAAGGAGATCAATCCGAAGAACTTACGTCAGGTCGGTTTGAAAGGTGCGTATCACCAGCATTGTATGGGATGTCATCAGGAATGGAGCTTGAGTAATGACTGCAATTTCTGTCACGCCAAGATCGGACCCGACGGGCAACCGACGGCATTGCTGAAGGTCGAGAGAGGGCTGGTGGCGGAGCCTGACAAGAAAGTGTACCACACCGACGTCAAGGAAGGTCCGGTGGTAACGTTTTTCCACCGGGAGCACACGCAGCTCTACGGGGTGGATTGCATGGAATGTCATCGTGGAAAAAGCTGCGGGATCTGTCATACGCCGTACGAGAAGAGAGCCGGCGGACCACCGACGCCCGCGGAAATCCACTCCCGATGCTTCGGCTGCCATAAGGACGATGCCTGCACCAAATGCCACGGTCAGGAAGAGTTGCCGAGATTCAGCCATGCCAAGACCGGATGGGCGTTGAACCGCTTCCATCAGCCGTTGTCCTGTAACGACTGCCATCCCAAAGGTCAGCGGGTCTCAAGGCTGGATCCCACCTGCACGGCATGCCATAAGGATTGGAATGCGTCCACCTTCGCGCATGGGAAGATTACGGGCGTGACCTTGGGAGAGACCCATGCCGCGCTGGATTGCGGCGATTGCCATCAAGGGAAGAAGTTCGATGTCAAGCCTTCGTGTGCGGGATGCCATGAGGGATATGCTTATCCGAAGGAGAAACCGGAGATATAGCCTAAAATAATTACGAATTAGGAATTACGAATTAGGAATGGGAAGAAAGAGTGTAAACGTGTGAAGCCGTGAAGTACGTAGGTCGGGTTCCGAAGCCTTGCGTAGAAACCCGACAACAATGGGACATCGCATAAACGTATAAAGGTGTGAAAGTCAGAAAACCACCCCCCTTTTGATTTCTCCCCGGACAGCGGGGGGAAGGTGAAAGAAGATGTTGGGTTACGGGCGTGAGCCCTAACCCAACCTACAAGGCTGTAGGGGCTTAACATGTTAAGCCCCTACCTAACCTAACCCACTCGACTGAAGTGAGAGAAGCCACCCTATGACAGGGTGGCTTCTGTGTTGATAGCGCTGTCAGGTGGGGACAGCCGACGCCACAGATAATCCACGGGCAAGATGCCCGTGGTACGATATTGCGCCACCCCCCTTTTGTTCCCCCCTCCAATAGGCGGGGGGAATCTCAAGGACATGTTGGGTTACGGGCGGGAGCCCTAACCCAACCTACAAGGTTGTAGGGGCTTAACATGTTAAGCCCCTACCAAGGCGCCCTCAAGGGCGCACTCCAAAAGCCCTGTAGCGGTCATAGAGAAATCAAGGATTGTCCTTGACAATCATCCACGAAATTCGTATATTTGACTAATCAAAGTTAGTTTGATTGGTCAAACTTATGTTACTCAGACCTATTTCGTATTACGACACTACCACGCAGGAATATGTAGAAATTATCTACAGTCTCCTGCAGGAGAGCCGCGTAGCCCGGATCAAAGAGATTTCGGAGCAGCGCAGGGTGACGCCTTCTACGGTTTCCACCGCCATCGAGAACTTGAGGAAGCGAAACTTGGTCGATCACAGGAAGTTCGGCTATGTCGAGTTGACCGAAGAGGGTCGCCAGTTGGGGAAAGGACTGGCTCGACGCCACGAAATGATCCGATTCTTCCTGGAAAATATCCTTGGCGTGGAAGGCGAGTCGGCGGAAAAGGACGCCTGTCTGATCGAACACATCATCACGCCCGAGACGTCCGCCAGTCTCCTGGCTCTGATCGAATTCGTCGAAAGCTGCCCTCGGGGCAGCCCGTATTGGCTGGAACAATTCAAGTTATGCCAACGAACGTATGACGGAGCAACCGCTTGCGCCAGTTGTCCGCACGGCGTGACAGAAGGGCACGCAGGGTGAGGACACCCTGCGGCAGCCCCCATGTGTTACTGCCAGGTTTCGCCGTAGGCGTCCATTTGGACAAGCGAAGCGTAACCTGGCAGGGGATGAGTACCACCAGGTTACATCCCGAAGCGGGATTTGAAACCTGGCTGGAACTATCCCCGAGGCGAGCCTCGGGTGACAAGGCGCAGTCCCGGATCGTAGTCCGGGATGCCTGCGCACTCCAAGGGAAGACAAGGATGTTGGGTTACGCGGAGCTAACCCAACCTACATTGTGAGCACGGGCTGGAAGCCCGTGCCACTCTCCGCAGGGTGAGGACACCTGGAGGCACACCCAAAGCATGGCTTGCGTACTCCAAGACAAAGGGGAATATCACAAAAGGTCTTAGTGAATGTCGAGTGACTTCAATGGCGATCATGCAAAGTACACAAAATCCGTTGGATAGCGTTCCCCTGTCAACCTGTCGCGAAGGGGACCGGGTCAGAATCAAGAAAGTGAAGGGGGAAGGGGCTTTCAAGAGACGGCTTACAGAGATGGGACTTCTGAAAGGAGCGGAGATCACTATTCAGAAATATGCTCCGTTGCGTGATCCGATGGAATTGGTGATCAAAGGATATCACTTGAGTATCCGGGTCGAAGAGGCGGCAAATGTGCTGGTCCAGCCGATGAGCAGAGGATGGCGGTGACGTCCAGATACACCATAGCCCTGGCAGGAAATCCCAACAGCGGGAAAACCACCATATTCAACCAATTGACCGGATCGCACCAGAAGGTCGGGAACTGGGGCGGCGTCACTGTGGAAAAGAAGGAAGGCGTCGCCCGCGTCAATGGGATCGAATACGCCGTCATCGACCTGCCCGGAACTTACAGCCTGTCCGCGTATTCGCTGGAAGAGGTCATCGCCCGCGACTTCATCATCGAAGGCAAGCCGGACCTGGTCGTCCATGTGGTCGATGCCGGCAATCTGGAGCGGAACCTCTATCTGACCACCCAGCTTATCGAACTGGGCGCTCCGGTGGTCATTGCGTTGAATATGTTCGATGAAGCCCAGGGCAAGGGTTTGGAGGTGGATTACGACCATCTGTCAAAGTTGCTGGGAATTCCTATGGTGCCCACGGTCGGTCATCGCGGCAAAGGCATCGACAAGTTGATGGAGGCGGTGGGGAAAGCGATCGACGATCGTGGGTCCCGATCGCGCCACCTGCAACTCCCCTATGGCAGGGAAATTGAAGATGAGATCAACGAAATCCAGCATGCGATTCTGGGCATCGGCGGATTGGGAGATCGGTACTCTACCCGATGGCTGGCGGTGAAACTGTTGGAAGATGATGCCGTCGTCAAAAAGCGGTTGGAGCTTCGATCGACAGATGGGATTTTGGCGCAAGCGATGGTGAGCCGCGATCACATTCAGGAAATGTTCGATGACGACGTCGAAACGGTTCTGACGGATCGGCGGTACGGTTTCGTCGCTGGGGCGTTGCGCGAAACGATCCGAATGAGCAAAGAGCAGCGCCAGACTATCTCGGATCATATCGACAACGTCCTGACCAGCCGGCACCTGGGATTTCCGGTATTTTTTCTCTTCATGTGGGCGCTGTTTCAACTGACCTTTTCCTTGGGCGCTCGTCCGCAAGCCTGGATCGCAACCGGAATCACCATGACGAGCAAAGCCGCGGTTGCGGTGATGCCCCCGAGCCTGCTCCGCGACTTGATCGTGGATGGTATCTTAGGTGGGGTGGGCGGCGTGCTGGTGTTCCTGCCCCAGATCCTGATCTTGTTCCTGGGAATATCCGTCCTGGAAGACACGGGCTATATGGCGCGCGCCGCCTTCATCATGGATAAGGTGATGCATACCGTGGGCTTGCACGGCAAATCCTTCATACCTCTCGTTATGGGCTTCGGCTGCAATGTGCCGGCGATCATGGCGACTCGAACCCTCGAATCCCGCCGGGACAGGCTTCTGACGATCCTGATCAATCCGTTGATGTCCTGCAGCGCCAGATTGCCGGTATATGTCCTGGTGGCGGGCACGTTCTTTGGCGTGGCGGCAGGACACGTGATCTTCAGTCTGTATCTTTTGGGGATTGCCTTAGCCATTGGGGTGGGGCAGATCTTCCGCCGCACCTTGTTTCGCGGTGACGCCACGCCCTTCGTCATGGAATTGCCTCCGTACAGAATACCCACCATGCAAAGCACTCTGATCCACATGTGGGAGAAAGGATCGATCTACTTGAAGAAGATGGGCAGTTTGATTCTATCCTTCTCCATAATAATCTGGTTCCTGGGCGCTTTTCCCCGCCACTCGACGTCAGTGTCGACTTCCGTTCACAACACGTCTGTCGAACAGATAGCAAGCACAGATCCTACCCAACAGGTGGACGGTGCGCCGTCCTATAGCCCTTCGGATACCTACATCGGGAGAATCGGTCACGTCATCGAACCTGTCCTGCGACCTCTGGGCTTCGATTGGCGAATGAGTGTAGCCTTGTTGACCGGCTTCGTTGCGAAAGAGGTCGTGGTCTCAACGATGGGAGTGTTATATGGCTCCAACCAGGCGGAAAACGGTCAGGCAGCGGTGAAACGCGGACTAAAGCGATCCATTGCGTCACCGCTGATCGCCTATGCGTTTCTGGTCTTCGTGCTGTTGTACACCCCTTGCCTGGCGACAGTTATCACCATCCGACGGGAAGCTGGCGGCTGGAAATGGGCGGCTCTTGCCGTCGGCTATGAGTTGGTGCTTGCCTGGATCATGGCATTTGTTGTAGTTCGAGCCGGACACCTTTTGGGATTGGGATAATCACGAATCTCGTCACTTCGACAGGGCTATGGAAAGCATTACTGCTTTTCATAGCCCTGTTTCGTTAGATTTGGTATATCGAGTGTAAAGGAGTCCTTTTGCGTGGGGGCGAAAATTCCCTTGACATCAATTGTTATATAGCGTATATTGAAACTCTAACTTTGAATCGCTCGCGCCATTATGATCTCACAGTCACCATCAGTGGTTGGTTCCTCTATTCCCCGAGCGGATGCCATCGGTAAGGTCACCGGACGCACCAAGTACGGTGCGGATTACTCTATGCCGGGTATGTTATGGGCAGCGGTGGTGCGATCGGATCGCCCCCACGCGGAAATCTCGGCGATTGAGACCGATGATGCTCTTGGAATTGACGGCGTGGAAGCCGTCATCACCGCCGGCGATATTCCCGGTAATAATGTAGTGCCGGTGGTGTTTCGAGACCAGCCCTGTCTTGCCGAAAACGTTGTCCGATATGTGGGCGAGCCCATCGCCTTGGTGGCTGCCGCTACACAGGAAATTGCCAGAGAAGCGGCTGGCAGGGTGCGTGTATCCTACCGTGATTTGCCCGCGGTTTTCGATCCCAGGGACGCAATGACGCCGGACAGTCCCAAAATCTTTGGCGATGACAACGTCGTCAAGCACTGGAGAATCCGTCGTGGCGATCCAACGCAGGCTTTCAAGACCGCTGACATTGTCGTCGAGGATACATACCGCACGCCCTATCAAGAACATGCCTACATCGAGCCCCAGGCAATGCTGGCGATTCCCACCTCCGGGGGCGGCATCGAAGTCTTAGGGGCAATGCAGTGTCCGTTCTATGTGCAGTGGGCTCTGGTGGAAGTGCTGGGATTACCATACAGCAAGGTTCGAGTGATTCAAACCGCCACCGGTGGAGCGTTCGGCGGCAAAGAAGACGTGCCGTCTTTGGTTGCCTGTCAGGCGGCGCTGCTTGCGATGAAGACCGGACGTCCAGTGAAGCTGGTGTACACGCGCCGGGAAGATATTCGATCCATGTCGAAACGGCATCCGGCTTGGATCCGTTACAAATCAGCCGCGGACAAGACCGGCAAGCTGCTGGCGGTGGAAGTGGAATATATTCTGAACGCAGGCGCTTATGCGACATTGAGTCCGGTGGTGCTGTGGCGGGGCACGGTACATGCCGTGGGTCCTTATCGCTGCGAAAACGTGCAGGTGGACGCCTACGCGGTGGCGACCAACACGGTTCCGTGCGGTGCTTTCCGAGGCTTTGGTTCGCCGCAGATTCTGTTTGCTGCCGAATCCCAGATGGATCGTCTGGCGGAAGCCCTGGGTATGAATCCGGTGGAGATCCGAAGCAGAAATCTCTTGAAAATGGGCGATACCACTCCATTCGGGCAAATTCTAAAAGAGAGTGTGGGTTCCGAAGAGGCTCTGGACCTGGCGGTGAAACAATCCGAGTTCGCTTCAAAATATCGGTCGTTCCCCGCAGAGTCTAAGAACAACCGCATCAAATGCGGCATCGGGATGGCTTGTACCTTCTACGGTGTCGGATTGGGGGCTGGGGGCGCGCACTTAGCCCGTACCGGAGCCTTTGTGCAAATGCTCGCGGACGGATCGGTGCAATTCGCCGTCGGTACCACCGAAATCGGGCAGGGCATGGAGACCGTCCTGGGACAGATCGTCGCCGAAGAACTCGGTGTCACGGCAGATCGTGTGTCGATGTTGCCTGTCGATACCAGCCGAGTTCCCGATTCCGGTCCCACGGTCGCCAGTCGAGCCACCACGATGTCGGGTCAAGCTCTGCGAAACGCTTGCAACCCAATCCGGAAGATATTGCTCGAGGAGGCGGCTCTAACTCTTGGCTGCAGTGGCTCGGATGTGTCATTGGCAAGAGGGTATGCAGCAGATGACCGCAAGGAGATTGAAATCAGTCAGCTTGCCGCAAGAGCAATCAAGCAGCGGAAACATCTGGCCTCACAGGGCTTCCACGTGGCTCCGCCCACCTCGTGGGAGGAAGAAAACGGTCAGGGCGATGCGTATGTCGTGTATTCCTGGGCAACGCACGTCGCGGAAGTCGAGGTCAATACTGCGACCGGCGAAGTCAGGGTGTTGAAGATTGTCGCCGCTCACGACGTCGGCAGAGCGGTGAATCCCCAAGCCGTGGAAGGGCAAATCGAAGGCGGAGCGGTGCAAGGCATGGGCTATGCGGTCATGGAGCACATCCCCATGGAAAACGGCGTACTGCAAGCCGAGGATCTCTCGACCTATATCGTTCCGACATCGAAGGACGTTCCGGACATCACATCGATCATTGTCGAGCACCCCTTCTCGGACGGTCCCTATGGTGCCAAAGGCTTTGGCGAACATCCCCTGATGGGCATCGCGCCTGCGGTGGCTAATGCCGTCGCCCATGCTATCGGCATCCATATCAGTGAAATTCCATTGATTCCCGAACGAGTACTGGCTGCAATGGGCAAGTAGTATTCCAAATCCGAAATGACCCTATCGATCATAGCCAATGGCAGAAGAAGGACTCTGGAGACGCCGCCGGATCGGCGGTTGATCGATATTATCCGGGAAGACCTGCACCTGACCGGAACCAAGGAGGGATGCGGTTCCGGAGAGTGCGGAGCCTGCACCGTGCTCTTGAATGGAAAACCGGCGAACTCCTGCCTGATCTGGGCATGCCAGGTCCAGCATGGGGAAATTGTCACGATTGAGGGCATCGCGCCCCCAGAGGGACTCCATCCCGTACAGGAAGCCTTCGTGCAGGAAGGCGCCGTGCAATGCGGATTCTGTACTCCAGGGATGATCTTGAGCTCCGTGGCGCTCCTGGCGACGAATCCAAATCCCGACCGAGAAGAAATCAAACATGCACTGTCCGGCAACCTCTGCCGGTGCACCGGCTACAGCAAGATATTCCGGGCGGTGGAAAGAGCGGCTGAATCCCTGAGGAACGGCAAGTGAAGGATATATTCGAAGAAATTGTCCGATGTCGTCGGGAGGGAAAACCTGCGGCGCTGGTGACGGTGGTCGGAACCGAAGGCTCCGTGCCCCGAGAAATCGGCGCGAAAATGCTTGTCTTCCCCGATGGTTCCATCATCGACACCGTCGGAGGAGCTACCGTGGAAGCCCTGGCGATCGAAGAAGCCAAGGACGCTATCAGAACCGGAAAACCCAGGACGGTGAAGTACGACCTGGATGATCCTGAAAAGACGAGTACTGGTATGATCTGCGGCGGTCGTATGGAAATGTACATTGAACCATTGGTGGTCAATCCCACTCTGACCATCTTCGGCGGTGGGCATGTGGCGAAACCGCTTGCCGATATGGCGGACTTGCTGGGATGGGGAGTGGTGGTGTTCGATGACCGCCAGGAATGGGCAAGCCAAGAACGGTTCCCGTATGCCCGCGAGGTAACCGCCGGCGATTTTTCTCAACTTGCTGCATCGTGGCAGTCGTCACATCCAGCCTTTGTCGCCATCGTCACCCATAGCCACGTCATGGATGAGAAGGTGCTGAAGCAGCTGCTGGACAAACCCTGGGACTACCTGGGGATGATCGCCAGCCGAAAAAAGAAGGCGGAGATATTCCGCAGGTTGGAAGCGGAAGGCGCCGATCCGAATCTGCTGAAGAGGGTATCCAGTCCCATTGGCTTGGATATTAATTCGGAGACCCCTGCCGAAATCGCGGTCTCCATCTTGGCGGAAATGATCAAGGTATATCGATCTTAACATATGTCCGATTCCGATATCACTGTAGCATTGAGCGTCGATGAGTCGTTGTCCTGGTTAGAGGAATATGGTCCTCGAGGTGGAGTGATCCTGGCGGGAGGAACCGACCTCTTCGTGGGATGGAACAGAGATATCCCGAAGCCTCAGCATATCCTATACATTGGCGAGATTGAGGAACTCAAGAAGATTGAATGTCAGGAGAAAGACCTTGCGATTGGATCACTGGCTTCGATGGCGGATATTGCGGGATCAACGGTCGTGCGCGGCAATGCTCATGCTCTTTCCGAAGCGGCAGGCGCCATGGGATCGCCGCTGATCCGGGAACGCGCCACCATCGGTGGAAACTTGTGCCATGCCTCCCCGGCAGCCGATGCTGCAGCGCCGCTATTGGTTCTGGGTGCTACCCTGGAGTTGCGAAGCACAGCTGGAACGCGGCGAGTCCCGTTGGAGGAATTCTTCAAGGGTCCAGGGGAAACAGCCCGGCGCGATGATGAGTTGCTGACGAGCATCCGGATACCTATTGACCAGGACCGCCACGACTTCTACCTTCGGTTGGGACAACGCCGGTCGCTGGCTTGTGTGAAGGTATCCGTCGCGGGATCGATCAGGGCAGATCACACAGCGGATTTTGACTCCTCTCGAGATGTCAAAATAGCGCTCGGTGCCGTGGCGCCGGTTCCGAAATTGGCTCGCAAAGCGATGGCACTCCTTGAGAAAGAAACGTGGACTGACGCCTTCCTCGAAAAAGCCGCTCAGGCTGCCATGTGCGAATGTGATCCCATCGATGATGTTCGATCCACAGCGGAATACCGACGGGCAATGGTCGGGGAGCTGCTGAAGAGCGGATTGGGACTGCTAAGATCGGAAACCTATGTCTCGTCTCACTGAAATCGCAGAAAAATCAGACAAGACGTTTTCCGTGGTCGGTACCCGTCCCTGGAGGGTTGACGCCTGGGAAAAAGTGACCGGAAAAGCATTGTACGCTGAGGACCACAACCGCCCGAACCAGCTCTGGGGCGCAGTGCTTCGTGCGAAATATCCCCATGCCAAAATCGTGGACATCGACTGTTCCGAAGCCAGGAAACTGCCCTGGGTCAAAGCGGTATTGACGTATGAAGATATTCCGGGGCAGGTGTGCTTCGGTCAGATTAACGGTGACCAGAGGGTGCTCGCTGATGACAAGGTCCGTTACTTGGGTGACGGTGTGGCGATTGCAGCGGCTTCGTCCCGGGAAGCAGCCCGGGAAGCGCTGAAAAAGGTCAAGGTCACTTACCGGACCCTTCCGGTGGTCAGCGATCCGTCGGAGGCTCTGAAAGAAGGAGCTACCCTCATCCACGATTCGGGGAATTTGATCAAGCACCACCGAGTCCGGAAGGGGAAAGTCAAGAAGGGATTTGCGGAAGCCGACGTTATCCTCGAAAGGACATATAAGACTCAATTTGTGGAACATGCCTACCTGGAACCGGAAGCGGCTCTGGCTGAACCTGGATCGAACGGCGGCGTCCGTGTGACCGCGTCGGTGCAGAACCTGTTTTCCACCCGAACCGCGATGGCATCGGTGTTGAATCTGCCGCTGTCCAAGATCGAAGTGATCCAGGCGACATTGGGAGGATCATTCGGCGGCAAGGATCAGGTGATGACAGTGATGTGCTGCCGAGCGGCGTTGTTGGCGTTAGCCACCGGAATGCCGGTGAAGATGGTCAACACTCGGGAGGAGTCATTTCTGGAGAGCTACAAACGCCATCCGTATGTGATGACTTACAAGGTCGGCGCAAAACGGGACGGTCGTCTGACCGCTATGGAAATTAACATCCTGGCTGATGGCGGCGCTTATACCGCCACGTCGCCGTTTGTAACCTGGCGGTCGGCAGTCCAAGCCACCGGACCCTACCAGGTTGCGCATGTGAGCACCGATGTCCGCGCCGCCTTCACCAACAATACCTATACCAGCGCCATGCGAGGCTTTGGCTCACCGCAGGTCATCTTCGCGGTGGAGTCCCTGATGGACGAGCTGGCGGAAGAGCTGGGTATTGATCCCCTTCGACTGCGTTTGATGAATGTGTTCCGAACCGGGTCGGTAACCGGCACCGGACAGAAGTTGACGGGGGTTGTCAGCGTGGGGAAAGCTCTGGAGCAGACCGCGGGACAAGCCGACTGGGAGGAAAAGCGGAAAGCGTTTGCTCGTGATAGCGGTCGAATCAAACGGGGGATTGGCTTGGCATGCAGTTATCGAGGAGTGTCGCTTGGGGCTGAAGGGGTGGATCAAGCAGCAACGATCGTGTCCGTCCAGAAAGATGGGTCGGTGATCGTATCGTCTGGAATTCAAGACATGGGTCAGGGAGCCGCGACCCAGATGTGTGTGATCGTCGCTGAAGTGCTGGGAATCGGATTGGACCACGTACAGTTCCTTGATGCCAATACCAGCCGGGTTCCTGATTCCGGACCTACCGTGGCTTCTCGCGGCACTATTATGGGCGGCGGCGCCGCTCGGGTGGCTGCAATCGAAGTCCGAAAGAAGTTACTGCGTGTCGTTTCCGAAGAGTCACAGCAGTCCCCGGAAGATCTGGAAATTCGTGATGGGCGGATATTCCCTATCAACTCACGGGGCAGGTCGTCATTATCGTTCCCTGACGCCGCGAAATTGGCATTCGACCGGGGTCATCATCTAACAGCGATCGGCTGGTATCGGGCGCCCGAAACGGACTGGAACGAGGAAACCGGTCAAGGAAATGCCTATTTCGCTTATGTGTATGGCGCCAATATTGCCGAAGTCAGCGTCGATTTGGACACCGGAGAAGTCACGGTGCATCGGGTGTTTTCCACTCATGACGTGGGTCGTGCCATCTACCGCTCGGGCGTTGAGGGGCAAATCTACGGCGGCGTCGTCATGGGGATGGGTTACGGAATTCTGGAGGAATACCCTCATGATGAAGCCAGACCTCAGGTCACGAATTTCGACGAGTACTTGATTCCGACAGCGATGGATGTGCCCGAGGTCGTTCCGTTGATCCTGGAAAACCCGGATCCGGTGGGACCTTATGGCGCCAAGTCTGTCGGGGAACCCGCCACCGAAATCGTGGCGCCGGCAATCATAAATGCCATCGCCCACGCCACCGGAAAACGAGTCCGGGAATTGCCGGCTAATCTGGAAGCGGTGTTGCTAGGAAAACACCTGCACCAGACCACCCCACGCGGGAGTGCGACCAAGAGCAAGGCTTGATAATTCTTGTGCTGTCGGGCGTCCCCGCCTGACAGGAGGAAAGTCTGAGACCGGTCGTGTACAGACGAGCTACTACCGTCCAGGAAGCGTTGGACGATCTGCACAAAGCCACGGGAGCAAAGGCAATACTGGCTGGCGGAACCGACATGATGATCCAACTCCGCAGCCAGAATGGCAGTCCCATCCGCCTGGTGGATATTACCCGAATTCCTGAATTGTCCGGCATCGAGCAGAGGAACGGCGGCATCTGGATTGGTGCGTTGACCACCATGTCGCAATTGGCTGCCTCGCCATTGATTCTGGGGAAAATCCCCGTGTTGGCGAAGGCTGCCGCCAGCGTCGGATCGCCTCAAATCCGGAATCGAGCGACCATCGGAGGCAATCTGTGTCATGCCTCGCCATGCGCGGATACCGTCCCCCCGCTGGTGGCGTTGAACGCAGCGCTTCAGTTGCGGTCGAGGCGGGGCATCAGGCAGCTTTCCGTCGAAGACTTCGTCTTAGGCGCCTACCGGGTCGCCATCGATACCGAGGAACTCCTGGAGGGAATTCAAATCCCTGTCCCCCCGCCACAGATGAGGATGACGTTCTATAAGTTGGGACGGCGCAAAGCTCTGGCGATTGCACGGATTAACCTGGCGGTCGGATTGCAGCTTGCCAATGGGAGGATTGCAGACGCGGTCGTATCCCCCGGATCGATCATGCCCGTTCCGAAGCGTCTTCGAAGTGTGGAGAAGAAACTGATCGGTCAGAAGCCATCATCGGACCTCTTCCAAACTATTGGTCGGGAGGTGTCGGAGTTGATGGTGACAGAATCCGGCGAACGTTGGTCAACACCCTACAAGAAGCCCGTGGTCGCCGCCCTGGTCGCCCGATGCCTGGAACAATGCCTAGAGGGCAGAGCATGAGGCTGGAGACTGTCGCCTTCAATTTGAACGGTCGAGCCTATCAGCTCGAAGTGCCAGCCAACCGGACGTTGTTGGACGTAATCCGTGAAGACCTGGGACACACCGGAACCAAACGAGGCTGCGAGATCGGGCAATGTGGCGCCTGCACGGTGCTGTTGGATGGGCAGGCAGTCAATTCCTGTCTGATATTAGCTCCCCAGATCCATGGCAGGCGTGTGACTACCATCGAGGGACTGATGCAAGATGGCAAGTTGCATCCTCTCCAGGAAGCATTCCTGGATAATGACGCCTCACATTGCGGATTCTGCAGTCCCGGAATGCTGATGTCTGCATTAGCCTTGTTCAATACCAATCCCGACCCGACCGACCAGGAAATCAGAATCGCAATTTCCGGAAACCTGTGCCGATGCACCGGTTACTTGCCTATTTTCAACGCCATGAAGCAATATCGAGACCAACATGCCCACCAATCGACGACCTGAATTGTCCCTTATATCGGAATCCGAAATCACCAGAATCCTGGACGAGGCGATGGACATCCTGGAAACCGTGGGGCTGCTGGTCGAACATCCGGCAGTGGTCGAAAAGCTCCAGGCGGCAGGCGCTGCAAATAAGGGTCATCCGGTTCGAACCTGCATGCCGCGTTCGTTGGTAGAATCGTGTCTCCTGACCGTGCCGTCCGGCATCGACATGTTCGACCGGAATGGCAACAAGACCATGGAGCTCCGCGGACATAATGTGCACTTTGATCCCGGATCGGCAGCGTTGAACGTCCTGGACTGGCACATGGATACGATTCGCAAACCCACGACTCGTGACGCGGTGGAATTCCATCGTCTGACGGAGGCGCTTCCACATTTCGCGGCACAATCCACCGGCGTGATTCCGGATGATATGCCTGGCGAAATCGCTGACAGATGGCGGCTGTACATCGCACTGCACCATTGCCGGAAACCAATCGTGACTGGCACTTTTGGCGCGGAGAGCTGGAAACCCATGGTTGACATGCTGTCGGCGGTCAGAGGCGGGAAAAAGGAATTGAAAGAAAAGCCCCTGGCGATCTTCGATGTCTGCCCGTCGCCGCCTTTGAAATGGAGCCACCTCGGGTGTCAGACGCTGATCGATGGTGCCGAAGACGGTGTTCCGCTGGAATTCGTCTCCATGCCCCTGGCGGGAGCGACCGCACCGGTGACGTTGGCTGGATCCCTGGTCCAGCACACCGCCGAGACTCTGGGAGGCATAGTCATTACCCAGGTGCTATCCCCTGGTACGCCCGTCATCTATGGCGGATCGCCCGCGATCTTCGATATGCGGGAAGGCACTACCCCGATGGGCGCGGTGGAAACCATGATGATCGACGTCACGTACAACCAGATAGGCAAGTTTCTGAATCTGCCGACCCACGCTTACATGGGGCTTAGCGACGCCAAGTGGGTGGATGCTCAAGCCGGCTTCGAATCGGGAATGGGCGCGACTCTGGCGGCTCTGGCTGGGATCAACGTCGTCAGCGGCGCCGGAATGATGGATTTCGAAAGCTGCCAGAGCCTGGTGAAGCTTGTGGTGGATCATGACATCTGCGGTATGGCGCTGCGGCTTGCCAGGGGGATTACATTCCGAGAGGGGCTTCTGGCAGAGGATTTGCGTGGGGACCTTTCCAGTGGCGATCTGTTCCTGACATCACCTCTTACCCTATCCGCATTCCGCGAAGAACACTATATCCCGTCATCGGTCGTGGATCGCAAGAACCTGGGCGAATGGAAACGTTCCGGCGGAAGATCCATCAATGACCGTGCCCGAGAACGCGTGGAGTCACTGCTGGAGACGCACGAAACTGAGCCTTTGGATCGGCGGCTTTCCCTGGAATTGCGTGGAATTATCGAGCAATCTGCTTCGCATCTCGGATTTTCCGAACTTCCCTGGGAGGACGTGGCGTGAGCATCGCTCTCAAAGACCCCCTGATTACCGAGTAGGGGTTCAACATGTTGAACCCCTACATTGATTGCCCCGTGACCGCCGAAGAAAGACCATTCGTCACGTGGGAAAATGCCCGACGGGAGGCGATGCGTTGTCTGCAATGCGCGGACGCACCATGTCAGGAAGCTTGTCCGGCGCGGATTCCAGTGCCACGCGTGCACCGCTCGATCATGTCGGGCAATATTCGTCATGCCGCGGAATTGGTGCGAGCCGCCAATCCCATGGCTCATACCTGCGGAGCGTGCTGTCCTCAGGAAAGCCTGTGCCAACCAAAGTGTCTTAGAGCCTCGATCGATTCCCCTCTGGATATCCGGGGATTGCACCGATATGCCACCGATTGGGAATGGGGAAATTCCCCTCGTCAGCCTCTGCTGCCGCATCCAGGTTGGCGCCGTGTAGGGGTTCAACATGTTGAATCCCTACCAAGTCAGGCGAAGCCACGGGCAGCGATTGTGGGCAGTGGACCCTCCGGCGTATCTTGCGCGGTGGGTCTGGGCAGACTGGGAATTCCGTCCGATATCTACGAAAGAGAGCCTGAGGCTGGAGGCATCCCGATCTGGGCGATTCCGAATGACCGACTGCCCGTGGAGATAACTCGCAGAGACGTGGCGGCGTTGAATGCCTATCCGGTCAGGATCTACCACAACCAGGAGGTGGCGTCCTTTCAAGAATTGCGCGACCGCTATTCGGCGATTTTTGTTGGCGTGGGCGCCACAGTAGATGCCTCAGTTGAGGTCACAGGCTTGGACGGTCCTGGTGTATATCGAGGTCTGCAGTTTCTTCACAAAGCCAAGATGAGTCCGGGTGAGGTGATTCTCAGGGGACCGGTCAGGATTATCGGAGGCGGAAATGTGGCAGTGGATTGCGCTTTGGTTGCCAGTTCAATGGGCGCGAATCGAATTTCGGTGATCTATCGTAGGAGCCGCAGCGAGTTGCCGGCGTGGGATCGGGAAGTCGATCACGCCTTCCAACTTGGGGTGGATTTCCTGTTTCAAATGCAGCCCCTGGCTATCGAGCGAGTCGGGGATCTCATTTTCCGTCTCATCTGCCGAAGGACCGGACTGGGATTGGCAGGAGAAAACGGTCGCCGGGAACCCATCCCCCTGCCCAGCGAATCGATCTCTCTGGAAGCCGGGACCGTGATTATCGCCGCCGGACAAAACACCCAGGATTTGGCAATCGACTGGCTGGAACGGGACGAGCGGGGGAAAATCAAAATCGACGGCTCAGGACATACCAGTCTGGAGAGGGTATTCGCCGGGGGCGATGCGGCTTCGAAAGGCGGAACCGTGGTCGAAGCGGTGCGGTCTGGATTGATCGCAGCGCAAGCAATTTCAAGCGAGCTGACTGGGAAAAGCGGATAGTCGATTTTGTGATTGATTTTGGTAAGATTTTTTCTTAACTTTAAAGATTACTATTTCTCGAAGGGACAGACATGAGAGATCAGGGATTTGCTGGTTTCAAGAGTCGAAACCCACACATTCGGTATTGGGTTCCTCTCTGGTTGGGATTTGCTCTGCTTTTCGTTCTGGGTTGTGCCGGTACCCGTCCATCCGCCGAGTCCGGATATCAAACCGACATGGAGGGAAACGGTTCCGAATTCCTTATTGGGGATCAACAGGATTATCTGGACGATTCGTTGAATGTCTCGAAAAATCTCGCTCGTGCCGCGCATCACTTCCACCTGGCGCAACAAGCGATTGGCGACGAGGATCCAGACCGAGTGCTGGATGAATTGGGGCAGACCATCACGCTCCTCTCGATGTCCGATGAGAATATCGATTCGGCGAATTACTACAGGCTCGCCAAAATTAGCCTGGATATCCTCGAGAGCTACCGAGATTTCCTAAAAGAGCTCAATGTCTTACCGGATGACTTTGTCCCGGAAGGAGTCCTTTTGGGTGACGAGGAATTCTACGATTCCCTGCAGGAATGGTCGGATTGGTACGAAGACGGACGGATCATCACGGATACTTCCCTGTCCGTTTCCGAGACCATTGACATCTTCCCGCCTGTCCCTCTGGTCAACAATCGCAAGGTGGACCAGGTGGTCGATTATTTTCGCGGTAGGGGTCATAAGGTCTTCCTGCGATGGATGGATCGTGCGCAAACCGCACTTCCCAGAATTCAGGAGATCCTTCACGAAGAGGGTCTTCCGGAAGAGCTGGCTTATCTTGCCATGATCGAAAGCGGGCTAAACCCGAAAGCCTACTCCTGGGCGCACGCCTCCGGGGTCTGGCAATTCATCCGATCCACAGGACGGCTGTTCGGGCTATATAGTGACTGGTGGTACGATGAACGCCGCGACCTGGAAAAATCGACGCACGCCGCGGCTGGATATTTGAAAAAACTCTACCTGGAATTCGATGACTGGTATCTTGCCCTGGCGGCTTATAATTGTGGAGAACTCCGGGTCCATCGCGTGGTGCAACAGCAGGGGACTCGGAATTACTGGAAATTATGGCGGCTGCCACGTCAAACCGAGAACTATGTCCCCTCATTCCTTGCCGCTGCCATTATCATGCAGAATCCGACCGAATATGGCTTCCCCGAGTTTCAACCTTTGGAAGTCGCTGAAGATGATGTGGTGTGGGTGAATGGGTGCGTGGACATGGGAGTCCTGGCGGATTGTGCGGGCAGCGATGTGAATACTCTGAAACAGATGAATCCCCACATCCTGAGGTGGTGTACCCCACCCACGGTTGATTCAGTAGCGCTGGTGATTCCGGCTGGTACGTCCGAACAATTCTGGTCGAAATACTCTCAACTGTCTCAAGATCAGAAGACCAAATGGGTGCGCCATCGGGTTCGATCCGGAGAAACTCTGTCCAGCATCGCGAATATGTACGGCACCACGATCAGCGCAATCATGGATGTCCCGGAAAATAATTTGAGGAATGCCCGCCGTGTCCCGGTCGGAAAATTCTTGCTGATCCCGGCGCCGCCTGGAGGCATGACTACCGTATCAACCAATGAGCCGGAATCGTACACAGACGCCGCCGATATCGATGATGATGTTACGTCACTGACGTATCGGGTTCGATCCGGCGACACCTTGGGCAAAATCGCCAGCCGATATGGCGTTACAGTGCAAAATCTCAGGGAATGGAATCATCTGAGCAGCAAGCGGTATATCTATCCCGGGCAGATTCTGGAAATCCACGCCAAGGACAGCGGTTCGGTGCCAATCGCGTCAAGTTCCGAAGAGAACAGCAGCGGCACACATACCGTCCAGCGGGGGGAAAGTCTGTGGTCGCTGAGTAAAAAATACGGCGTCACCATCTCCGAAATCCAGGCAGCCAATAGCATGGGTCATCGGACAAGAATCAAGCCGGGCGAAGTCCTGGTGATACCCACCAGGCGGTCCGGGTGATACACCCAACAGACAGACCTGCCCGTTCGGCAGGAACGACTGACCTCTAAAGTCTGTCGTAGGGAGCCAACATGGCGAGGCGAAGAGATTGGTGGATTGCAGGGGGCGTGATCGTCATTCTCGTCATCGTTCTGATGATCATGTGGGACACCACTGGACAGGATGACGAATTCGATGTGGTAGGAGGCAATGCTCGCGAACGGCTCGGAGTCGTCGAGATCCTGGGACCGATCTTTGATTCTAAACCCACACTCCAGCTCCTGGAGCAATTCGAAGACCGCGGGGACCTGAAAGGCATCTTGGTTCGCATCGACAGCCCCGGCGGCGGGGTCGCTGCCAGCCAGGAGATATACGAAGAGCTGCGCCGGATACGTGACAAGGGCATGCCCATTGTCGTTTCGATGGGATCGGTGGCGGCGTCAGGCGGATACTATATCGCGTGCGCCGCAGACTCCATCGTGGCAAATCCCGGTACGACCACCGGCTCCATCGGGGTGATCGCTGAATTTCCTGTGGTGGCGGATTTGATTTCCCGATGGGGAATCCAGTTCGAAGTCGTGAAGAGCGGTCCGTTCAAAGACTCCGGTTCCCCTTATCGAAAAGTGCGCCCGGATGAGAGGGAATGGATCCAGGATTGGGTGGACGACACCTTCGAGCAGTTCGTGAATGTGGTAGCCACTGAACGCAATTTGCCTGTGCAAACGGTCAGGGAATACGCCACCGGACGGGTCTTCACCGGGCGGCAAGCCTTGGAAATGAAGCTGGTGGACCGGTTGGGGAATTTCAACCGTGCCGTCGAACTGTTGGCGTCCATGGCTGGGATCGAAGGCAAACCTCGCCTGGTGTACAAGAAAAAATCCCCATGGACATTGTGGTCGTTGCTCACTGAAGACGTTCGGGAATGGGTCCCCACCTTGCTCTGGACCTATCTGAATCCGTATCGATATCAGTAGTCTTTCGGAAGTTAAACCGGCGGATCATGATGAACAAGAAGGACCTGGTGGATGAACTGGCGAGGGGAACCGGATTGACCAAGTTGGAAGTCGGCACAGTGGTTGACGGCTTCATGACACTGGTGAGCCGCGGCTTACGGGAAGGCAAATCCGTGGAATTGCGGGGATTCGGAACCTTTGCGCCGGTGCATCGAGCCGCCCGTCGAGCTCGAGATCCGGTGTCGGGGGAAATCCGACCCATTCCGCCCAGATGGACGGTGACATTCCGCCCGTCGCCTCGATTGAAAAACGCCGTCGGTATGCATCTGCCGCTGAAGTAGCTGCTTACACTATCCGGCAGCGGGCGGATCGGTCTGCGGATTCGCAATGACAACGAATTAAGCTCTTATTATAGAGAAATCAAGAACACCCAAAAACGGAGGAAATGCCTTTGCCTTGCGGTAGGAAAAGAAAACGGGCAAAAATGGCTACTCACAAGCGCAAAAAACGCTTGCGGAAAAATCGCCACAAAAAGAAATAGTCCATTGACAGGCTGGAACGCCCGTTTGTGATCGGGCAAGTCTGTCCTTCCATTCGTAACTTACAATGCAAATCCTGGTGATATCAGACACCCACCTTACCGATCCCGGCGGACTGCCGGCAAAGTTGGTGGAGATAGCTCGATCATCCGTTTGCATCATCCATGCCGGCGACTTCACCGGGTCAAAGATCCATGAATTCCTGGCGGAGTTAGGCAGGTTGGAAGCGGTCCGTGGAAATAGCGACGAACCAGTCCTTCGTGGACTGTTGCCGGTGAAACGCGTGGTGGAAATCGATGGGATTAGAATCGGTGTCATCCATGGTACCGGCGCTCCGTTCGGAATGGCACGGCGTGCCATGGCGGAATTCGAAAACGTGAACGTCGTCATATTCGGTCATGCCCACCGTCCCGTGCGAGATACGATTGGCGGAATTCTGGTCATGAACCCTGGCAGTCCGACCACCAACCGATTCCAGCCCAGCAATACCTACGGACTGCTGACGGTCAACGGGGGCTCTGTCACCGGCGAAATCGTGCAAATGTCTCCAAAGCCGAAGAGCTGACAGGCAGAAATGTCTGTCTTCCAAGAGCATGGCTCCCATCGGAAAATTGCTCGTCCTGACAGGTCTGATCCTGGTCGTGATTGGAATCCTGGTCTGGCTGAGCCCGAAAATCCCTCTACTGGGGAAATTGCCGGGAGATATCCACTATGAAGGGAAGCATGTCCGGATATACTTCCCCCTCGCGACTTGCGTGGTATTAAGTGTCGTGATCTCGTTGTTATTTTTCCTGTTGAGCCGAAAATGAGCCCGGAGCAGGTTTTCACAGTCACCGAATTGACGCAGAGGATTCGATCGGTGATCGAGGGGAATTTCCCGATCCTGTGGGTGGAAGGCGAAATCTCCGGATACAAATTGCACAGTTCCGGGCACCAGTATTTCACTCTGAAGGACGAAAACAGCCAACTTCCGTGTGTTCTTTGGAAGGGACGGGCGCAGTACATTCCGTTTCGGCTCCAGGATGGGGCGAAAATCATCGCTCAGGGGCAGCTGACTGTGTACGAACGCGGGGGAAGATACCAGTTCGATGTGTCCGCGATCCAGGAAGCCGGGATCGGGAAACTGGCAGAGGCGTTCGAGCGGTTGAAGAAGAGGCTGTCCGCAGAAGGATTGTTTGACACTGCCCGGAAACGCCCTATTCCCCCGTATCCGGAACGAATCGGAATCGTAACGTCGCCTACCGGCGCTGCCATCCACGATATCGTGACTGGGTGCCGCCGCCGCTGGCAAGGATTGACGCTTATCCTGAGACCCGCAGCGGTGCAAGGCGAAGGCGCCGCTGAAGACATCGCCGCCGGAATCCGAGACTTCAATGCCTACGGTCAGGTGGACGTCCTGATCGTCGGTCGAGGAGGCGGATCTCTCGAAGACTTATGGGCGTTTAACGAGGAGCCGGTGGTTCGTGCGGTAGTGGCTTCCAGGATTCCCGTGGTGTCGGCGGTGGGTCATGAAGTCGATGTGACTCTGTGCGATCTGGCAGCGGACCTTCGGGCGCCGACCCCGTCCGCCGCCGCTGAATTGGTGGTCAAGGACGCTCGAGAGTTGAAATCCTGGCTCCAACAAGTCCAGGATAGGTTTCTGGGCGCGATGACCAGAATTCTGCGGAGCAGCCACGATCGCGTGACGTCGCTGGCAAATCATTGGGCGTTCAAACGTCCGGTCGAATTCCTTCGCAATCAAAGTCAACGGCTGGACGAAATCGAACAGAGGGTGACGCTGGCGACCAACCGGTTTCTTGCGGTCCGAAAAGAGCATACTCATCGCCTGGAGACCGCATTGGTGGCTCTGGATCCGACCGCAGTACTACGGCGAGGTTACAGCATCACCCGCCGTCTGCCTGAACGCGTCGTATTGAGGGATAGCAAATCAGTTGCCAGAGGCAACCGCCTCGCAATAACCCTCCATCGCGGAGAGATAGAAGCGGAAGTGCAATCCTTCAAGTAGAGAAAAACCATGACTGAACCCCTCTCGTTCGAAAAAGCAATCAGCCGATTGGAGACAATCGTCGAAACCCTGGAGAAAGGTGAAATCCCTCTGGAACAAGCGCTTGAGCTGTATCAAGAGGGTCAGGTCTTGTTGAAATCCTGCCAGGGGAAACTGAACGAAGCCGAGAAAAAATTGAAAATCTTGTCGGAGAGCAGCAGCGGAGAGTTCCACCTTAAAGATACATCTGAACCAAAAGACGAGTCCGGAAAAGAGTAGGATGACAAGATCAACGAAAACGCACGAATCGGACGTGAGCACTACAATGAGGACGATATGGAATCAGTACTGTCAACGATAAACAACCCTCAGGATTTGAAATCTTTGCCTCCGGACCAGTGGCAACCACTGGCTGACGAAATCCGCGAATTCATCATCCACCATGTGGCTCAGTCTGGTGGGCATTTGGCTGCCTCCCTGGGGGTAGTCGAGCTGACCATGGCGCTCCACATCGTATTCGATTCCCCGGTGGATCGCATTATCTGGGATGTGGGGCATCAAGCTTATACCCATAAGATTCTAACCGGTAGGCGGGAGCGGTTCCATACCAACCGTCAGTATCAGGGACTTTCCGGATTCCCTACTCCCAATGAAAGCCAATTCGACAGTTTCGGGGTGGGGCACGCTTCGACCTCTATTTCCGCCGGCTATGGAATGGTGTGCGCCCGCGACTTGCTGGGCGAAAATTACCACGTGATCGCCGTGATTGGCGACGGCGCTATGACCGGTGGTCTGGCATTCGAAGGCTTGAATAACGCTGGCGCTTCCGGAAAGAACTTCATCGTCATCCTGAATGACAACCGGATGTCGATTTCCCAGAATGTCGGCGCCCTGTCGAAGTACTTCACCTACTTGATCACCGATCCCCGTTTCAATCGTTTGAAACGGGAGGTCTGGAATTTGACCGGCAAATTGCCGAAAGGCGAAGACATCCGCCGCGCGGTGCAGCAAGTGGATGCCGGTCTGAAAGCCATGTTGACCCCTGGATTGCTGTTCGAACGGTTGGGCTTCCGCTATATCGGTCCGGTGGACGGTCATGATCTCGATCTGCTGGTCAAAGTGCTGCGTCAGATCAAGGAATTGAAAGGACCTCTGTTCCTCCACGTCATCACCAAGAAGGGGAAAGGGTACCGTTTCGCGGAAGAAAATGCCACAAAATTCCATGGCGTAGGCTCGTTCGAGACCACCACCGGAAAATCGAACGGGACCAAGAAAGGCATATCTTATAGTGACATCTTTGGCAAGGCAATATGCCGGTTAGCGAAACGGAACAAGTCGATCGTGGCAATCACTGCCGCCATGGCGGACGGCACCGGATTAGTGCACATGCAGGATCAGTTCCCCGATCGTTTCTTCGACGTGGGAATCGCGGAAGGACATGCCGTCACAATGGCAGCTGGGCTTGCCAGCCAGGGTTTCCGTCCCGTGGTGGCGATCTACTCCACCTTCCTGCAGCGAGCTTACGACCATGTCATCCATGATGTGGCATTGCAGAATCTGCCGGTCGTATTTGCCCTGGATCGCGGAGGCTTGGTCGGAGCCGATGGTCCCACACACCACGGAAGTTTCGATCTGTCGTATCTACGCCATGTTCCCAATATGGTGGTCATGGCGCCCAGTTGTGGTGCCGAATTGGAAGATATGCTGGCGACGGCTCTGTCATACCAGGGCGGTCCAACTGCAATTCGCTACCCCAGAGGCAATACCGAGTCACCGCCTCAGAATCGCTCGTTCAAGACAATCCCCATCGGAAAAGCCGAATGGATCAGGCAGGGGACTGATGGCGTGTTCTTGGCGGTGGGCAGGATGGTGGATACGGCATCGCAGGCAGCGGAACGCCTCGCCCAGGACGGACTGGAGGTGGCGGTGATCAATGCCCGCTTCGTCAAGCCTCTGGACGAATCGCTGCTCATGGAATTGACCGAAAAATTCCCCCGCTGGATTACGGTGGAAGACAATGTGGTGCAAGGCGGCTTCGGAAGCGCCGTGCTGGAATTCCTGGCGGACTACGCACCCACAGGTACCCAGGTCCTCAGGTTGGGGCTGCCGGACTACTTCATCCCCCACGGCGACGAGGCTCAACTCTTCCGCGATCTGGGATTGGACGAGCAAGGGCTGATCCTGGCGGCGCGCGATATGTTCCCTTCCGCCAAGAAAATCATCCCGGTGGACTTCCGAGTTGTCGGACGTGTCCGGAATCACGACGCCGTCGTCAATGGAAATAATGCGAGTCTGCACGGCAAGTCCGCCCGAAAATAGTCCTATTCGTCGAATATCAGTAAATGCCAAACCAGGGCTTCGGCATCCATGGCTGTAACTGGGCTGCCGCAGTCCGGAGAATCATCCGACCATTCCGTAGACCATCTCCCGTTTGACGGGTTGACGTCTCCGAGTGGAGGAGTCCTTGAGCACCAAAAAGCTGCTGGGAGTGCATCCCCCCAAAGTCATCGGACTTATTGGGAATACTAAGAAGCCCGAAATCTCCGAAGTCCTGCCTCGCTATCTGGCAAGATTACGGGAAATCCAATTCCCATTCATTCTTGAGCAGAGAACTGCCGAGGTAATCGGCGACACACAGTCAACAACCTTCGCAGCGGAAGAATTGCCAAAGCATTGTGACCTGGTGCTGTCCTTCGGGGGCGACGGCACCTTTCTGTCTTCGGCGCATCTGGTCATGAAACATCCTGTGCCGATTCTGGGCGTACACCTGGGCGGCTTGGGATATCTGGCGGAAGTGTCACTGGATGAATTGTTCGACCGTACCGATGCACTGCTGCACGGGAATTATATGGTCGAAAATCGGATGGTGCTGGAAGCCCGAGTCAACCACAGCAAAGAAGTGTACCATGCGTTGAACGAAGTGACCATTGACAAGGCAGGCTACATCCGAACCATCCATTTGAGAACCTGTATCGACGGGAAGTATCTGAATACCTATACCGCGGACGGCTTGATCTTGGCGACTCCGACCGGTTCCACCGCGTATTCTCTGTCCACCGGTGGACCGATCCTGGAGCCCACGATGAAGGCGATCATCCTGGCGCCGATATGTCCCCACACCCTCCTGCACCGACCGGTGGTGATACAGGATGATAAGGTCATCGAAGTCGAGGTGAAATCGTCCCATACCGAAGTCATGGTCACCATGGACGGGCAAATTTCCACTCGTCAAGCGCCGGGGGTCCGTGTGACCATCAAGAAAGCGAAGTACCCGATGCAGTTGGTCAGGTTCCCCGGTCGATACTTCTACGATGTCCTTCGTGAGAAACTGAAATGGGGAGACTGAGAATATCGGCGGTCTGACATTTGGATCTGTCCGGAAAGACCTATGAGCCTGTTAAACCGGTTCCGAAAAGGACTGAAGAAAACTTCCGAATCTGTGACGGCTCGATTAGTCAGCGTCCTGTCGGTTCACAAGACGTTAGATCAAGATACATTGGACGAGCTGGAGGAAATCTTGATTTCCAGCGACTTAGGGGTCGACACGACCGAAGATTTGCTGGCGTCCGTCGCGGAGCAATTCCGGAAAAACGGTTCCGATTCCTGGGAAATCCTCCGGAAAGAGCTGAAGTCATTGGCAGGCGAAACTTCGGACGTCCCTTCCGTGGAGATATCCACAAAACCCAAAGTCATCCTCCTCGTGGGGGTCAATGGCAGCGGAAAAACCACTACCGCCGCTAAACTGGCTTACCGGTATCGCCGGGAAGGGAAAACGGTCATGATTGCCGCCTGCGATACGTTTCGGGCGGCTGCCATCGAGCAGGTACAGATATGGGCGGATCGGGTGGGCGCCGATCTGATCAAGCAGCAGATAGGCTCAGACGCCGCGTCGGTAGCGTATGATGCCGTGTCGGCAGCCCGCGCTCGTCACATCGATGTCCTGTTGATTGACACCGCCGGTCGTCTGCATACCAAAGCCAATTTGATGCACGAGCTGGAGAAGATCTCTCGCGTGTTGAAAAAGCAGATGCCAGACGCACCACACGAAGTGCTTCTGGTCTTGGATGCCACCACCGGTCAGAATGCTCTGGTGCAAGCCCGGGAGTTCCATCGCACGTCATCGGTGACCGGTCTGGTGTTGACCAAATTGGATGGAACTTCTAAAGGCGGTATCGTGCTGGCGATACATCGGGAACATGCGATTCCCGTCAAATACATAGGTATCGGCGAGCAGCCCGACGATCTGGAACCGTTCCAGGCTGATACCTTTGTTGATGCACTACTCACCCGCTAATTTCCACCGTCACAGGGTTTTCGAGGAGGCAGAATGAGTCCGACGTTCGAAGGTCGTCTGACTGCGGCTGGACGCCGTTTCGGTATTGTGATCAGTCGTTTCAACGATTTCATTTCCAACCGGCTTCTGGAGGGGTCTATGGATTGCCTGATCCGCCACGGCGCTGACGAAAAAGCCATCGACGTGGTCTGGGTCCCCGGAAGTTTCGAATTGCCGGTGACTGCCGCTCAATTGGCAGCTTCCGGGAAATATGACGCCGTCATCTGCCTGGGCGCCCTGATTCGGGGCGACACCCCCCATTTTGACCTGATCGCCGCTGAGGTCACGAAGGGCATCGCCCAGGTGTCTTTGACGCACAATATTCCTACTCTGTTCGGAGTCATCACCGCCGATTCCCTGGAACAAGCCATCGAAAGAGCGGGTACCAAGAGTGGCAACAAGGGGTTCCTGGCGGCTCAATCTGCTATCGAAATGGCTGACCTCTGGTCCAAAATCAAGAAATAGATCCCTGGGTGGTGGGCAAGCTTTTGCCTGCCCACTGATCTCTGCACTGGAATTTTCCCGTTTCTCAACCGTTCTCATTCTGCAGGCGGGGTAATCACCCTGTAAGCAGGTCGATTCGTAACCTTCGTGCCCGTCTGGCAGGCGCGAATTGGGAACCGCTCTTCGGTTTTGTCTGTTGAATAGTCTCCTGTTCGAAAATCATGGAATGGGGTTATCCAATGCTTACCATGATCATGGACAATCAGCGATCAGTGAGAAGAGTCATCGCACGGCACCTAGTGGTTTTGATGCCGTGTGTGCTTCTCTCCACTGCGGTGCTGGTACTCGGTCAAACCTTACCCTGGCAGAGCTACACAAACACCGATGATATCCGCGACATCGTCTGGCACGAGGACCGCGTGTGGTGCGCCACCTCGGGCGGACTCATGGCGTATCGACCGGAAGATCAGACTTTTCAAGTATGGACTAACTCCGAAGGTCTGACCTACAACAACCTCCAGGCGATAGGAGTAGATCAGTGGGATCGAATCTGGGTCGGGATGTCCAACGGCGACATCAATATCATCGATCCAGCGGATAACTCCGTGACTCTGCGCGATGACATGGAAAGTGAGGTCTTCGAGATTACCGTCATCGATACTTTCTCTGGTCAAACGGGAACATCTGACCTCAAATGGATTCTGGTGGGCACGGATAACGGTTTGACTATCTATCAACCGGGGAACGGTCCTGGGAATGTCCAGGTTGCCGAATCGGTCCCAAGATTTGGCGAATTGCCCTCTCCGCCGCATCGAGTGTCGGATTTAGTCGTGGTTGGAAGAGATATCTGGGTGAGCACTGCGTACGGAGTCGCAAAAGCTTCGGTCGATGATGCCCCGCTCCGTCCACCCACCGTCTGGACCACCTACGATATCAATGGCGGTCTTCCGCAAAACAACGTCCTCGCTTTAGCCAACTGGCAGGGAACAGTCGTCGCAGGCACCCAAGCTGGAGCGGCAAGGTTCAACGGACAACAGTTCGAGCAAATGGGCTCTGTACTGGCAATCGAGGGATTATTCGCATCCGGAGATTCCCTGTGGGCGTGGACCGCAAACGGATTGTACCGGTGGAACGGCTCCGATTGGCAGATTCTGGGCGGCAATCATGATCACGTCAGTTCCGTCGCACGCGATACACAATCGCGGCTGTGGGCGGGGCATGTCAATGATGCCGCCGCTCGCGGATCCCTGGCATATCTTCTTGATAATCAATGGTCGGACCGCATTATCAGGAATGGGTTGTCGTGGAACCGAGTCAACGCCCTCTACATCGACTCGCAGGAAAGACTGTGGGTTGCAGGGGAAGGGCTGAACCTGTTGGACCCCGACGGCTGGCACAATTGGACCAGACAAGACCCTCTATACGACGAGAGTTTCTTTGCCAACCAGGGTCGCGCCATCACAGAGGACGCCCTGGGTGGATTCTGGGCGGGCAGCTTCGGCGGCGGAGTTGTCAATGTGCGAGACATCTCCAACGACACACTGATCTATGATTATTATGGTTACACCGGAAACGCCGACACGTGGTTAATCGGCATCCCTGGATTTCCTAATTACGTGGTAGCACAAGACCTGACGCACGATAATGCCGGGAATGTCTGGATCGTGAATCGTGGTGCGATCAATGGCAAAATGTTGGCGAAAGTCCCCAACAGCTACATTGAGAACCCGACCCCTACCGGTCCCAATACCTGGATCTACTATTCCGTCCTCGACCAGAATCTTGACGCTGACCAGGAGAACCTTCTCGTGGATGGCTATGGACGAATTTGGGTTGCCGGAGGCGATCCCAATGACAGTCCCGGGAAAATCTACGTGCTGGATCCCGCGGTGGAGGCTCCCTCCTGGCGCGAACTCTCTTTCGAGGACGCAGTATATGTCAATCAAATGGCTATCGATCAATCCGGCACGATCTGGTTCGCCACCCGCGATGGAATTCGTTATGCCACTATCCCGCAGGATCTGGACTTGTTCAGCATGCAGCCTCTCTACGGCGGTCTCAGCGGAAATGTCCAATGCGTCCATGTGGACGCCCAGAACAACAAATGGTTCGGCACCGACCACGGTATTAGCGTCCTGAGTGCGGCATTCACCTGGAGCCTCCAATTCCCCGCCGACGAAAGTCCGATCCCATTTGGGTTGGTGGGACCCAATGTCCAGCGAATCACCTCCAACTATTCCACCGGCGACGTCTGGATCGCGACCACGATTGGCTTATCGCGAGTGAGAACCCCCTACCGAGTGAGCAGCGGTCCCTTGAGTTCCATCCGGATCTACCCCAATCCATTCGTCATCGGAAACGGGAATCTGCTGCACTTTAGCACCGTCGATTTCCACCGGGCGCTCATCTATTCCATCACCGGAAAACGAATCCGGGATTTGAGTGCCGTCGAAGCCATTACAGGGTGGGATGGTCGTGACAGTGATGGAGATCTGGTGGGAAGTGGAGTATACCTGATCCTGGTCACCAATACTGCCGGTGATTCCAAGCTGGGCAAGGTCGCGGTGATCCGATAATCTGTCCTTCCATGCTAAAACGCCTCTCGATCACCAATTACGCCCTGATTGACCATATCGAGGTCGAGTTTGATGCCGGACTAACGGTTATGACCGGAGAGACCGGCGCCGGAAAATCTCTGGTCGTGGGCGCAATAAGTACCCTGGTCGGCGAAAGAATCTCCTCCGACGTCATCGGGCAGAACAAAGACTATGCGGCAGTGGAAGGCGAGTTCGACATCAGCCGAGCCCCCGATATCCAGGAACTACTGAAATCCCAGGAAATTGACCCGACCGATACTCTGTTGCTCCGGCGAGAAATCACCCCGAAACGCACCCGGGGACTGATCAATGACCAGGTCGCCAGTCTGGCACAACTGAAAACCATCACCGAAAGACTGCTCGACCTCCATGGTCAGCACGACCATCAGTCGCTGCTCCATCGCGACGTGCATCTGGATTATCTGGACGCCTACGGCGGGCATCTCGATCTCGTCACGGAAATGCGGCGTTGTTTCCTGCACCATCAATCGCTATCCAAAGAACTGAAGGCTCTGGAAGAACAATTGGCGAAGTTGCGAGAGATCGAGAATCTGCATCGCCACGAGCTGGAAATCATTGATAAGGTGAATCCTCAGCCGGACGAGGATCAAAACCTGGAGCAAGAAGCTCATCAGTTGGAACATGCGGAAGAGTACTACCGCTATACCTATGAAGTCCTGGAGCTTCTGCATAATTCCGACCAGTCGATCCTGACGAAATTGGACGATATCCAGCGCAAACTGGAACACCTGAAATCTCTGGATAATTCCTGGCAGGAAATCTCCAACGACACTCAGGCTGCCGCGGATGCTCTGAAAGAGATTGCCCGCTATACCCAGGATTATCATCATCGGATCGAATTTGCACCTGAACGGCTGGATGAGATCCGGGAACGTCTGCAGAGTCTGAGTACCTTGAAACGCCGTTTCGGCGGAACGCTGGAATCTGTGATTGCGACATCGAATCGATTGCGGAACGAACTGCAGCAAAGTGAGGAAACCGAGAATCGGATTGCCCATTTGAAGCCCGAATTGGAGCGCTCGCTGAATGCGTTAAAAGCCACCGCGGACGCTCTGAGCCGCGCCAGGAAAAAATCAGCCAAGCCGTTAGAGACCTCGGTGAAGCAACTCTTGTCCCAGGTGGGGATTCCGCATGCGAAATTCCAGGTCCTTTGGGACGATCTCGGTGCGCAGAAGTCGGACCTCCCCGGAGTGCGGGGATTGGATGCCGTCGAATTTCAATTATCAACCAATCCCGGTGAGCCGCTGAAATCGCTGATCCAGGTGGCATCCGGCGGCGAGATTTCCCGAGTGATGCTGGCGTTGAAGGCGGCAATGGCTGATTCCGGCGGCACTTATACCATGGTGTTCGACGAAATTGACAATGGGATCAGTGGACGGGTCGCCCGGCAGGTCGGGAAAGTGCTGCAGGAACTATCCCAGCATCGCCAGATTGTGGTCGTGACGCATCTGCCTCAGATTGCGTCGTTGGGTCATTCCCATCTGAAGGTATCGAAACGGCAGAAGCAGGGCAAGGCTATCACCGAAGTAACGCCCATCACCGATCAGGATCGCGTCGAAGAAATCGCATCGCTCATGGCAGGAGCCCAGGTCACTGACCAGGTCCGAGCCAGCGCCCGTGAATTATTGGCAAGTCTGAATTAACACCTATCTATAAGATTATCATATGGATCGTATCGTTGTGATCGGTGGCAAGCCTCTAAGCGGTTCCGTCCTGATCAGCGGGGCAAAAAACGCCACCCTGCCGATTATGGCGGCGTCAATCCTAACACGGGGCACCACCGTGCTCCACAATGTCCCCAGGCTGCGTGACATCCAGAACATGGCGAGCCTCCTGGAGATTCTGGGCGCCAAGATCACTTTCGATGACCGCCGGCTGACTATCGATACCAACAATTTGACAGGCATCGAAGCTCCCTATCAACTGGTGAAGACCATGCGGGCGTCGGTGTACGTCCTGGGTCCACTGGTCGCGCGCTTCGGGCGTGCCAGGGTGTCGCTGCCGGGTGGATGTGCTTGGGGACCGCGTCCGGTAGATCTCCATATCAAAGGAATCAAAGCCCTTGGGGCGAATATCGAACTCGAAGAAGGCTACATCGTCGCTTCCGCAAAACGGCTCCACGGGGCGAAAATCATATTCGAGATTTCCAGCGTAGGTGCCACCGGAAATGTCCTGATGGCAGCTGTGTTAGCCAAAGGCGCGTCAGTCCTTGAAAACGCCGCCCTGGAACCGGAAATCGAAGCACTGGCGAAATGTCTGGTCAAAATGGGCGCCGAAATCGACGGAATAGGCACCCGGCGGCTGGAAATCGAGGGCGTGGACGAGCTGTCACCGGTCGAAGAGGTGATGATTCCCGACCGGATCGAAGCCGGCACTTTCCTGGTGGCTTGCGGAATCGCCGGCGGAGACATCCGGATTGAATCGGTGAATATCGAACATATCCGGGCAGTGCTGGAAAAAGCCCGTGACGCCGGCATGGAGATAGAGGAAGTTGCAGATCAGGCAAGCTTGCCCGACAGGGGGACGACCTTGCGTGTCCGATCCGAAGGTCGCCCGAATCCCATATCCGTCGAGACTGCACCCTATCCAGGGTTCCCCACAGACATGCAGGCTCAATGGATGGCATGGATGTCCCGTGCCAAAGGCGGCTGCACGATCACAGACACGGTGTTCCTGGATCGCTTCACCCATGTCGCCGAACTGCTGCGGTTGGGCGCATCCATTACCATGGAAAGCAATACCGCCGTCGTCCATGGGATCGAAAACTTGAAAGGCGCGCCGGTCATGTCCACCGATCTCAGAGCCTCCGCCTGTCTGATCCTGGCGGGACTGGCAGCGACCGGGCGCACTCAGGTATCGCGAGTGTACCACATCGACCGGGGCTTTGAACAGATTGAAAAGAAGCTGCAGGGCTTGGGCGCCGAAATCTGGCGCGAGGAAGATGTCCCAGTCTGACGTCCCACGGGCACCCTGCCCGTGATCGAATGTGGTGTCGACTCTCCGCAGTCGACACAACAAACTCGTTGTATCTGCAGAGAGGCGGCAGCCCACCAAGTGGTGTCAGGTGTCCTCACCTGACACCAAACCTTCCCCCCTACTATTGTAGGGGGGAATAAAAGGGGGGTCATTCTGAACGAAGTGAAGAATCTCTGAGTTGGATTTGTGGCGTCAGGCGTCCCCACCTGACACCAAACCTTCCCCCCTACTGTTGTAGGGGGGAACAAAAGGGGGGTCATTCTGAACGAAGTGAGGAATCTCTTCGCATAGCAGGTAGGTCGGGTTCTCCGCCCTGTGGACAACCCGACACGATATAATAATGTGGTGTCGACTCTTCGCAGTCGACACCATGTTAACTGATTGTGTATCCATCGAATAGTGGTGTCAGGTGTCCTCACTTGACGCCAAACCTTCCCCCCTACTATTGTAGGGGGGAACAAAAGGGGGGTCATTCTGAACGAAGTGAAGAATCTCTTCGCATAGCAAGTAGGTCGGGTTCTCCGCCTTGCGGACAACCCGACACGATATAATAATGTGGTGTCGACTCTCCGCAGTCGACTCCATGTTAACTGATTGTGTATCCATCGAATAGTGGTGTCAGGTGTCCTCACCTGACACGATATTCCATTGCTGTCATGGTCTGGACCATGACAGCCGCGTCGAAAGGTGCTGTCGAGTCTCCGTACTCGACAGCAGAGGTCAATGGCGTCGACTGCGGAGAGTCGACACCACGATTCAGTGGTATCACGTGAGGACACCTGACACCACAAGATACAGTCATTATGGCATCCGATTTCGTACATCTTCATAATCACAGCCATTACAGCCTCCTGGACGGCGCGGTTACCGTGCAGGATCTGGTGTCGAAAGCTCATCGGCTTGGGATGAAAGCCCTGGCATTGACCGATCATGGGGCTCTGTTCGGCGCAGTTGAGTTCCACAAGGTGGCTCTGGAACACGGCATCCGTCCGATTATTGGATGCGAGATGTACCTGGCGCCCGACGACCACCGGAAGAAAACCAAAACCGGTCCCGGAGCCGAGGTCGCCTTTCACGTGATCCTTCTCGCCAAAGATCTGGAAGGCTATCACAATTTGATGAAGCTGTCCTCGATCAGTTACGTGGATGGATTCTACTACAAGCCGCGAATCGACAAAAAGCTGCTGGAGCAATATCGCAAAGGTCTGATCTGCCTCACATCGTGCTTGAAAGGTGAGATTCCGCAAGCGATCATGCTCCGAGGAATCGATGTCGCTCGCAAGGTCGCCGGAGAATACCGCGAAATATTCGGCGATGATTTCTATTTGGAAATCCAAGCTCACGGTCTTCCCGAAGAGAATCAGGTCAATCGCGGAATTCTGGACATCTCCAGCCGCCTGGGAATTCCGGTCGTCGCGACCAACGACACGCATTACTTGGATCGAGAACATGCGGAAGCCCAGGACCTTCTCCTCTGCATCCAGACTGGTAAGAACCGCGAGGATCGGAATCGGATGAGACTCGCCACCCCTGAGTTCTACCTGAAGAGCCGCGAGGAGATGGAACCGTTATTTCTGGAGGTGCCTCATGCCATGTTCCGAACCGCGGAGGTGGAGGAGAAATGCAATCTGGTCATGCATTTCAACGAAAGACATCTGCCTCGATTTCCGCTGCCGCCTGGTGAAGAAACCCTGGAAAAATACCTGGGGAAATTGGCGCACGAAGGATTGAAACGTCGTTTCCCGAATCCCACCAAAGAAATGGTTGACCGCCTGGAGCACGAGGTGAGCGTCATCAGCCACATGGGATATTCCGGCTACTTCTTGATCGTACGGGACTTCGTCAAATTCGCTAAAGACAACAATATCCCGGTGGGACCCGGTCGTGGTTCCGCCGCGGGCAGTCTGGTCAGTTATTCCCTGGGGATCACCGACCTGGATCCGTTGAAGTACGGACTGATTTTCGAACGATTCCTGAATCCGGACCGTGTATCGATGCCCGACATTGACATTGACTTCTCCGACGATGGTCGCAGCAAGGTCATCGACTACGTCAAACAGAAGTATGGCGAAAGCAACGTCACCCAGATTATCACCTTCGGCAAGATGCTGGCACGTCAGGTCGTCAGAGACGTGGGTCGAGTTATCGGCTTGGCGTATGGCGAGGTCGACCGGATCGCAAAGCTGATCCCCCACACCCCGAAAATGACCATCAAACGAGCTTTAGCTGAAGTCCCGGAACTGAGGCAGCTGGTGGATTCTTCGCCGGAATACCAGGAACTGATCCGTCATTCTCTGGTCCTGGAAGGGCTGAATCGTAACGCCGGTACCCATGCCGCCGGAGTGGTGATAACCCCCGGGGAACTTACGGACTATCTGCCTTTGTACCGGAACACCGACCAGGAGATCATCGCTCAGTACGAGATGAATACCATCGAGAGCATTGGACTCCTGAAAATGGATTTCCTGGGCTTACGGACTTTGACGGTGATACAGAACACAGTAGGATTGTTAAAAGACCGAGGCACGAATCTCACTGTCGAAGAAATCCCCTTGGAGGATCCCGAAACCTTCCGGCTGTTCGGGGAAGGCGAAACCGTGGGCGTATTTCAATTCGAAAGTTCCGGAATGCGGGATAACCTGATCAAACTGAAACCGGAGCGGCTGGAAGATCTGATCGCTATGAATGCGCTGTATCGTCCCGGTCCCATGGAAATGATCCCGGACTTCATCCAACGCAAGCAAGGCAAAATTTCCATCGCATATCTGCATCCGGTTCTGGAACCGATCCTGAAAGAGACCTATGGGATTATCGTCTATCAGGAACAAGTGATCAAGATCGCCACGGAGGTAGCCGGCATGTCGCTGGCTCAAGCGGATATGTTCCGCCGCGCCATGGGCAAGAAAAAACCCGAGGAAATGCTGCGCCTGAAGCAGGAATTCATCCGAGGCGCCCAGAAACATAAGAAGCTGGCTGAAAAGCAAGCCGAAGAACTGTTCGACCTGATTGAGAAATTCTCTCATTATGGATTCGGCAAGTCGCACTCCGCAAGCTATGCGTTGGTCGCCTACCAAACTGCCTATTTGAAAACGCACTTTCCGGTGGAATTCATGGCAGCGTCGTTGACCTCGGAAATGGGCTCCAGCGACCGGATGGCGATATTGATCGACGAGTGCCGCCGGATCGGAATCTCGGTCCTGCCTCCCGATGTCAATGTCAGCTTCCACCGCTTCACGGTGTCCGACGGCGGAATCCGGTTCGGATTGGGTGCGGTCAAGAATGTCGGAGAAAATGCCATCCAGGCGATTGTGGAAGCCCGTGACAGTCATGGCGGTTTCCGTTCCCTCTACGACCTTGCGGAGCATGTGGACCTGCGTCAGGTGAACCGGAAGGTGCTGGAAAGCCTGATCCAAAGCGGAGCAACCGACTCGGTGGAAGGGCATCGTGCGCAACAACTGGCGGCTCTAGACGATGTGCTCAACTACGGAAACATCGTCCAGGGAGACCGTCTGCGCGGGCAAACCTCCATCTTCGCCACCGGCGATGATCAGGTTATCCTGCCCCGACCCCCGCTTCCTGAAATTCCCGAATGGTCGACCATGGAACGCCTGACCGCTGAAAAAGAGCTCCTGGGCTTCTACGTGACCGGTCATCCGCTGGATCGCTATCGCAGTGATGTTGAAGCGTTCGGCACCATGCCGTTTTCCCGGATGTCGGAAGCTCAAGATGGAGCCGTCGTTCGCGCGCCGGGAATCATTACTTCGGTGAAACGAATCCTGACCAAAAATTCCAAGCCCATGGCATTCGTGACTCTGGAGGACTTCACGGGCAGCATCGAACTCATCGTCTTTACCGAGTGCCTGGAAGCCGCCGGTAAATTGGTGCAGGAAGATCAAATTGTGATGGTCATCGGCAGAGCCACTACCAAAGAGAACGAAGTCGCGAAAGTCCTGGCGGATGAGATTATACCTCTGGCTAAAGCCCGAGAGCGCTTTGCCCGTCACCTGTTGCTGGAAGTCGATGCGTCTGTGCTCAATAATGAATTGATCGATAGCATTGAGGAATTATTGGAAAGCAGCCCGGGGCCGGTTGAGGTGATGTTCCGGGTGAACGTGAATTCCGGCAAATCCTTCACCGTCCGATCCAACAAATATCGCATCGCCCCTGAAACCGAACTGATGCAAGGCCTGCAGCACCTCCTGGGCGAACGACATGTGAGATTAGTGAGCTAACCATCTAGAAAAGTTGTCAACAAAAATGGCGATGGAAACCTGCCGAATAACCATACTGGATGTTCTTGAGTTTCACCATCAACAAGGCGAGGTGGACTGATATGGAAATATATGTATGCAGACACTGTCGAGGTGCCAGTCAGATAGTTGTAGTGAGAGAAACGGAAAAGGCCACAGAACCAGTCATAGAGTTTTGTCCCTTCTGCGGGATGTCAAATCATTACCACGTTGAGATAGAGGAGGATAGCCCATGGAAGAAAGACTAGTCCAATGGACTCTGATGAGGAATATGCCCGAGCTGCGTGATATTGTGGGCAAACCAATACTAAGGAAGCTCGCCGAAGAGTATACAACAGACGTGGGCAGAATTGACTTTGTGTTAGAGACGCCGGAGGATATTTTGATCATTGAGCTTGAGACGAGAATCGATTCCAACTACAAATTGTCATTTTGTATCGAGCAGGTGAGAAGGTATATGGGGATTTCGTACGGTTTTTCTAAGCCAATCCAATTCGCTATAGTGTATGATGAATCTACGCCTCTGAGATTCCAACGGGAACTGATCAGGTTCTCGAGTGAATTTGGCATCATACTGAAGACCTACTCTCTCCCTCGAATTCAGAAACTATATAGCAAGGTTCTGGACGAATTGAAGCGAACTTCAGGTTTGAATATCGGTTCTCCTGTTGCCATGGATGTTACGCATCTTCGATATCTTAACAAAGTCATTGAACCATTCAAAGTTGCTGAGGCTCAGCAGTTGCCCATTGCCACTTTGAGAGCCAGCTTCAGGTCCAGGACTAGCTTTGGTGTCTATAAGAGACTTGCTGAAGATTTTGAATTAGTGAGATATGGAAAACAATCTGTGGAATTGACAGCGCCTGGAATGCGATTCAGAGATGCTTTGAATACGCAATTGATAAGTACCAGGGCAACCATGCCAGATCTGAGTATGGAACAGAGGAGGATATTGCTGGAAGTCCTCACCAATGGCAAATTCACTAAATGCAAGATCAACATCTATTACTTTCTCAGATTTGTCCATCTAACCAATGGTGAATGGTTGCCAAGACCCGGAGCAAGAGAGGACAAAGATAAATTGGAATTTCTCAATTTCCTGTTCAGTAAATCGTACCGATGGAATTCAGCATCGGAATTACTTTCTTTCACTTGTAATCAATGTGAAGAGTTGGACCTTGTAAGCAAGGTGAAGACCAGAAGTCAAGGATTTGATAAGGTTATCATGATGCACTTGGGCTCAAGAGTTTTGGGCTTCCTGGAACTATATCTTCATCTTAAGCGAGAGCAAATCCAGATACCTTTATCAATATGATGTAAGACAATTGAGCAATTTGATGCATTTCCATATCGACAAGGTCGCCTTACTTTCCCTCGGCTGTCCGAAGAATCAGGTGGATAGCGAAATCCTCCTGGGGCAACTGAATGGCAGCGGTTTCCGGCACGTCCGAGATGCGGAGCAAGCCGATGTCCTGATCATCAACACCTGCTCCTTCATCCAGGACGCCGTCCGGGAATCCGTTGACGAGATCATGGGCGGTATCCAATGGAAACAGGACAAACCGGGACGCAAGCTGTTCGTCATAGGCTGCCTGCCGCAGCGGTATCCGAACGAGCTTGTCAGAGAATTGCCCGAAGTGGATGGCTTCTTCGGTGTCGGAGACTTTCGCAGGGTGATCGAAGCGCTGGCTGACGGTGTCAGGTGGGGACACCTGACACCACAAGACGGAGGCGGACATCAGACACCACACGGGAATGACGATGTATTCTTGAAGCGCCGGCTGTTGTCTCCACCTCATACCGCCTATCTCCGCATTTCCGACGGTTGCTCCCAGGGTTGCCGGTACTGTACTATCCCTCGAATTCGCGGACCGCATCGCAGCCGGAAACCCGATGGTACCCTTCGGGAAGCGGAAAAATTGGCAGCAATCGGGGTCGTGGAGCTCATCGTCATCGGTCAGGAAACCACCAGCTACGGCATCGACCTGGAACCCCGAACTGATCTGCTAACTCTGCTTCATGGTCTGTCTCGGGTAGGCGGGATCCGCTGGATTCGTTTGATGTACACTCATCCACCCGCATTGACCGATGATATGATCCGCAGTCTGGGAACAGTTGAACATTTGTGCGCTTATCTGGATTTTCCAATTGAGCATGCTTCCGACCGAATCTTGAGAGCCATGGGGCGGAAAACTGACCAGGACAGGCTTCGGCAGCAAATACGGTTGCTGCGAAAAACGATTCCGGATATCGCCCTCAGGACATCAATTATCGTGGGATATCCAGGGGAAGGGGAATCCGAATTCTCGGAGTTGGTTGACTTCCTGGACGAGATTCGATTCGAACATCTGGGAGTTTTCGTGTTTTCCCCCGAGGAGGGCACCCCCGCCAAGAATTTGCCCGACGCGGTCTCGCCCGAAGAAGCTCGCGACCGTCGTGACCATCTGATGATGCTGGCAGAGGAATGGGCGGAGGAACGAAATCAATCCCGTATGGGTCGTGCTGAGGTGGTATTGGTGGACGAAGTTGACTTCAAAACCAAGACATCTATTGCCAGAACGCAATTCGACGCTCCCGAGATCGACGGAAGCGTGATCGTCCGTGGCATTCTCGACCCCGGCAAGTTCGAAACCGTGACGATTACTGCAACCCGCGGTCACGACTTGATTGCGCACAAACAGAACACAGAGGCAGCATAATGTCATTTCATCTAAATATCCATCGAGACCCACACCGAGGCTTCGGGCAATTCTATCGCCAGCCGCATATCGTGATCCCGGTCATTCTCCTGGTCGCGACGGTACTTTGGTGGGGATGTGCCGGAATGTACGGTCCCGGGCAAACCGGTGAAGACATGAGAAGGGGCACACCGTTCTTCGATCACGAAGTCATCAGCTTACTGTCGACGAAGCCTGGGATGACGGATGTGACGATTCTGGTTCAGGTCCCGTATGACAACCTCCAATTCGTCCGGGCAGATGATGGATTCAAGGCTGAGTACGAACTGATGGCGGTAATCACCGATTCCACGGGAACTGTCGTGGCGGACAACCTCTCTACCTATTCCGCGGAAGAAAAGAATTATTACCAGACCAATTCCCGCTCCGTGTTTTCCAACGCCAGAGTCGTAGCGCCACTGCCAAATGGCACGTACAAACTCCTGGTGGAAGTGACCGACCACGAATCCCAGCAGCACAGCAAGGCGTCTGGAACTATCACGTTGGCGCAGGGATCTTCGGACTGCAAACTGAGTGATCTGGTCCTCGCGACGATGAATAAGGATGCCGTCGATCCCAGGGATTTCGTCCCCGTGGCGGGATCGCGCTTGACGACCGCAGATGAGGGTGTGTCCCTCTACTACGAGACGGCACATACCGGAAACGATCCAGCCGTGATAAGCTGGGAACTCATCAAATCGCCTTCCGACACGCTGGCAACCGGTCAGGACACACTTACCGCCTCCCCCGAGATACATCACAACAGCTTTCCTCTGAATCTGAAAAATCGAGGCGTCGGGGATTACGTGGTCAATGTGCGGATGAGTGCGGGCGCGTGCCATCAGAGTTCCTCCAAACGATTCGCCGTTATCTACGAAGACTTGCCCCGCTCCATCACCGATATAGATCAGGCAATTGAGCAATTGCGATACATCGCGTCCGATTCTGAAATGTCAGCCATGCGGAAGGCATTCCAGTCGCAGAAACTGGAGCTGTTCAAGAAATTCTGGGACGAGCGAGACCCCACGCCTGGCACATCGGAAAACGAGGAAATGGATGAGTACTACCGCCGCGTGGATTATGCCAATCAGCAGTTCTCCACTCAGCGCCCAGGATGGATGGCCGATCGCGGAATGATCTATATTAAATACGGGGAGCCCAGCGAAATCATTCGTAACCTGATGCCCCAGAATCAGCGACCCTACGAAATCTGGATATATCAGGAATTGAATCTGCAATTTGAATTCGTCGACCGCACCGGCTTTGGTGACTACGAACTCATAGGACCCATTTCCGATTGGTAAGAACACATAGGTTGCCGATACTCCGCCCTGGGAGCCAGATCGCGGTGATCTCTCCCGCCGGGTGTGTCCTCGAATCTAAATTGAACAAGGGTATCCGGGCGATCGAGGATCGAGGATTCAAGGTAAGCCTCGGACCACATGCATTTTCTCAGCATTGGGAAATGGCTGGCGATGACGACACTCGCCTCCATGATCTGCTTTGGGCGTTGAGAACCCCCGAGATTCAAGCCGTATTCTGTTCCCGCGGAGGATACGGATCGTCGAGGCTGTTGTCGGTATTGGCACGGCGCGGCATCGGCAATATCCCCAAATTGGTCGTCGGGTTTTCCGATATCACTGCTCTGCAGTGGACGTTATATGCCCTTTGGCAATGGCACAGCCTGTCGGGACCACTGGTCACCGAATTGGGAACATCGCTGTCATCCGAGTCGGAAAATAGCTTCTGGGCATTGGCGCAGCAGCAATCCGGCAAACAGCTCGGATTCGGCAATCCTCCGGTTGATGTCATCCGTCACGGAGAGGTGCAAGGGGTCTTGATGCCGGGGTGCCTCGCCATCATTTGCTCGCTCTTGGGAACTCCGTACATGCCGGATCTTAATGACGCGATCCTGGTCGTCGAAGACATCAGCGAAGCGCCGTTTCGGATCAATCGAATGCTGGTACACCTGAAAAATGCCGGCGTATTTGATCAGATTGCAGCGTTGGTTGTCGGACAATTCTTGACAAGTGATGCCAAGACAGACGCCATTTCGCAGCCGGAATTGCGGCTGAGATTATCCGAAATCCTGAAGGACTTTCCCGGACCTATCGTTATGGGAATCCCCTACGGGCACGGGCAGAATCGCTGGACGTTGCCGGTGGGCAGTCCAGTGAGACTGTCAACAGATCCATTCCTGATTGAGATGGTGTGATGAGGGCGACAATGGTCCCGTTGTGTATCTGCGTCTTCGCCTCGGGTCGGGGATCGAACTTCGAAGCCCTCCTGACTCGAATCAAAGAAGACCATATCCCGGCACGAATCGGCGCAGTCATCTCCAACAACGAACAAGCGGGAGCACTGGATATTGCCAGGCGAAACAACGTCCACGCTTATTACATCGAGCGCGGACAGTTTGAAACGGGAGACGAATTCTGCCAGGCGCTGGAAAACGTTTTTGACCGCCATCGCATCAACTTCGTAGCCCTGGCAGGTTACCTGAGGAAAGTCCCAAGCCGGATCATCCGACGATTCCCCAACCGAATATTGAACATCCATCCCGCGCTCTTGCCGGATTTCGGTGGCAAAGGAATGTTCGGTTCCAGAGTCCACGAAGCAGTCCTGGCGTCGGGAAAAACTGTTTCCGGAGCGACGATCCATATCGTCGATGAGGAATACGATCAAGGTCCCATCGTTCTGCAGCGGAAAGTCCCGGTGCTCCCTGGCGATACACCGGAGACCTTGGCGGCTCGCGTGCTCCAGGTCGAACACCGAATCTATGCCGACGCCATCCGCTTGTTCGCCGAAAATCGGATCGAAGTTATTGGGCGTAATGTGAGAATCAGTGAGTCATAGGACGAGTCGCAAATCCTTGCCTATAGAGAGGAATCACGTATGGGATTAGTCCGACGCGCATTGATCAGTGTGTATGACAAGACCGGAGTGGTCGGTTTCGCGCGTAGTCTTCATGCCATGGGTATCGAAATCATCAGCACCGGAGGAACTGCCGGTGTGCTGGGAGATGCTGGGGTTCCGTATCGTCTGGTCGAGCAATTGACCGGATTTCCGGAATTCCTGGATGGTCGAGTCAAGACCTTGCATCCTGCGATACATGGCGGAATCCTGGCAAGGCGTGACCGACCGGAACACATCGCGGCTTTGGAACGCTTGCATATCGACCAGATCGATTTGGTAGCCGTCTCTCTGTATCCTTTTGAGCGGGTAGCGGAGCGCCCCGGTTCGACCCGTGATGAAATCCTGGAAATGATCGACATCGGTGGTGTGGCGCTGCTTCGTGCTGCAGGAAAAAATTTCCCGGATATCGTAGTCGTTTCCGATGCCAATCAATATGACCTCGTTCTCGAAACCCTGAAACAAAACGGGGGTGACATTCCCCTGGAATTCCGACGAGAGCTCGCGGGAGAAGCTTTCGCACGTCTATCGGCTTACGACGCCGCCATCTCGGCATGGTTAGAACAGGGCGCACGCAAAGAACTGCCTCTGCGCAAAGGGCTTGGTCTGTGGAAGGTCATGGATCTGCGCTATGGAGAGAACCCGCATCAAAAAGCCGCACTGTACTTGGAAAACGAAGGGCTGGCGCTGCCCTGGAAACAGTTGCAGGGTGTCGAACTATCTTTCAACAACCTCCAGGACCTGGACGCCGCCCGGCGCCTCGCAGGCGAATTTTCGGAACCGACCTGTGCTATCCTGAAACACACCACCCCCTGCGGCGTTGGATCGGGCGGTAGTCTGGTGGAAGCTTTCCAACGAGCTGTGGCGACCGATCCCCGGTCCGCCTTCGGCGGCGTCATTGCCGTCAATCGCCTCCTTCAGGTGGATTTCGCAAAGGCGATTGCCGACGTATTTCTCGAAGTCGTCGCCGCCCCCGGTTTCGCAAGCGATGCGTTGGAAATATTGGCAAAAAAGAAGAAGCTCCGGGTCCTGGAAACCCACATCCCGCCGGCTCCCGAAGAAGCCGCCGGTCCCGATATCCGCCGAATCCGCGGCGGGCTTTTGGTCCAGGACTGGGACGAAGGTTTCCCGGAATTGGAAAACGCCAAGATAGTGACCAAACGCAAACCGACCGATGAGGAAATGCGAGGACTCGTCTTCGGTTGGAAAGTGGTCAAACACGTCAAATCCAATGCAGTGATCTTCTGCAATCAATTCGCCACGCTTGGCATCGGCGCCGGTCAAATGTCCCGAGTGGATTCCGCCAAAATTGCCGCGATGAAAGCTCAGGACGCCAATATGGACCTGATAGGCTCGGCGGCGGCTTCCGACGCCTTTTTCCCTTTCCGAGATGGACTCGACACCATCGCCTCGGTCGGCGCCACCGCGGTGATCCAACCCGGTGGATCCATCCGGGATCAGGAGGTCATCGACGCCGCTGACGAACACAGCATCGCGATGGTCTTCACCGGTCGTCGACACTTCAGGCATTGACATCCCCGGCAGGATTGATCGAGCATTTTCGAATCGCAAATATCGTCTTTCGAATCGTCAATTTCCAATAGCGAATCAAGAATCGAGGCAGCATGCCATTTCCATTCTCCAACTGGTTCGGTAACGATGTCGCCATCGATTTGGGAACCTGCAACACCTTGGTGTACGTTAAGGGTCGTGGCATCCTGGTTCGAGAGCCGTCCATGGTGGCGATCAGAAAATCGGAACACAAAGTGGTCGCTATCGGCTACGAAGCCCGGGAAATGTTGGGAAAAACCCATCCGGACATCGAAGTCGTCCGACCCATGCGTGACGGAGTCATTGACGACGACGAAGTTGCGGAAGTCATGATCCGAGCCTTCATCCGAAAAGTCCAGAAAAACCGTCTAATGAGACCGATGGTGATTGTCTGCGTGCCTTCAGGCGTCACCAAATCCGAAAAGAGAATCATCAAAGATTCCGCGGAACATGCCGGCGCCCGGGAAGTACATCTGATCGCGGAACCCATGGCGGCGGCGATGGGAGTTGGCTTGCCCGTCAATGATCCCGTGGGATCCATGGTCATCGATATCGGAGGGGGAACCACTGAAATCGCGGTCATATCACTGAGTGGCATCGTATCAGACACCTCCATCCGAATCGGCGGCGACGAAATGGACGAAGCTATCGTCCAATTCATGCGGAGAAACTACAACCTGCTGATCGGCGAAAGAACCGCCGAGGAAATCAAGCTCCGGCTGGGATCCGCCGTCCCCATGGAAGACGAGCTGTCCATGGTCGCCAAAGGACGCGATCTGGTGGCAGGTATTCCCAAAGCGATCGAAATCAACTCCATTGAGATCCGAGAAGCCTTGTCGGAAACGGTGGCGGCAATTGTGGATGCCGTTAGATTGTCTCTGGAGAAGACTCCTCCGGAACTGAGCGCCGACATCCGGGATCGAGGCATCATCATGACCGGCGGCGGAGCTCTGCTGCGAGGAATCGACATCCGGCTCCGGGAAGAAACGTCGCTGCCCGTCACCCTGGCGGATGATCCGCTAACTTGCGTGGTTCGAGGCACCGGCATGGTGCTGGATGACTTCGAAAAATATGAGAAAGTCCTATTGAAGAACTAAGGCGAGATTGGAGGACGGGAGTTTCCCGGTGTTCCTTGATATGGTGCGATCCGCCGAGGGACTCATACCCTTCCAGCCCGCTTTTCAATCATGGGCAGGATGCCCACGATACAGGGGATCGTACCACGGGCATCTTGCCCGTGGCAGGGTCATGGGCAGGATGCCCATGATACCTTTAAGGAACAAACCCATAGAATCGACTGCCCATGGCGCGCCGTCCTGCACTATTTTCTCCGTCACGTGAGTACTTTGCGCTGGTGGTGGTCTTGGTCGCGTCGGCATTGCTGATCCGAACGAACGATGTGCCGCAGATGACCAGAGTCCGCGCCCAATTGGAATCTACCGTAAGTGCCTTGAGTAGCCCGTTTCGTTTCCTGCCGCACGCCGCCCGGCTTTGGAAAGAAAACGAGATTCTGCGGCGCCAGGTGTTGGGGCTTTCCCAAGAAAACGCCCGATTGAAGGAGGCGACAAAAGAAAACACCCGTCTTAGAAGATTGCTGGGCTTCAAAGAACAAGAGCAACGGTCAGTCATCGCTGCGGAAGTAGTCGGCAGAGGCTCTCCGATGCTCCCGAACCGACTCCTGTTGAACATGGGCTTCTTCAACGGTGTGCGAGAAAACTCGGCAGTGGTGACCGCTGATGGTCTTGTCGGAAAGGTCATTCGAGTCGGACCGAATTCGACGGTCGTGGGAATCCTCATGGATCGAAATATGGGCGTCGCCGCCATGCTTTCGGACAGCAGGTTGGACGGCATCATACATTGGGACGGCGGCAGATACCTCTACCTTGACCACGTTCCGATTACTGCCGAAGTCAAGAAGGGTGAACGCGTCATCACCTCCGGATTGGGCGGAATCTACCCCAAAGGGCTGATGATAGGCACCGTGCGCGATGTCCGCAATGCTTCCGACGGATTGTTCAAGTATATCAAGGTCGCGCCCAGTGTGGACTTCAATAGGCTGGAGGAAGTCTTCGTGCTGGAACCCTATCAACCGGAAACGGATACCTTGATTTTCTCTGAGTAGATCATGAGCGTGTTCCGGCAAGTCGTCATCATCGTCCTGCTATTGGCTGTCCAGGCTGCCATCGGTCGCCTGATATCGATTGGACCGATTCAGCCGAATTTCCTGACCATCTACATCATCTCTTTTCTGCTTCGCCGGGGTCCGCGTGACGGAATCTGGTTGGGATTCGCGATCGGAATCGTGCAAGATCTTGTCACCACCCAATTCATCGGAATCTCGTCCCTGTCCTACGGGATCACCTGCTTCATTATCGGGAAACTCAGCACGTTTTGGTCCGGAGACACCAGAGCGACCTGGATCGGCTGGCTTCTGGGCGGAACCATCCTGCACGGGCTCATCTATTTCTTTTTCTATGCCACCGGCACCAGCCTATCCTTTGGTAAACTGCTCTTGAATTTCGCTCTGCCCGCGGCGGTCATCACCACGTGCTTTGGGGCACTGTGGACTGTCACCCCGTGGTGGAAATCATCCCTCCGGCGGGGATGACCCGGTCTCGTCCCACCGGCATCCTGCCCGTGATCTTCCCCCCTGCTATTGCAGGGGGGAAAAGAGGAGGGGGGCACCTCGGAGTACCACGGGCATCTTGCCCGTGGCTGGTCATGGGCAAGATGCCCATGATACGTTGTCCGCCGTCACACGCCCTCGTGTGACGGTTCCCGGCAGCAATAGGGGCACAACATGTTGTGCCCGTACGGATACCGATACGCCAGTAGCGCCTTCATATGAAGAACATCGTCGATAGCAAGCGATTGTGGATAATGTTGGGCGCCGCGGCGCTGATGTTCGTAGTCCTCCTGTGGCGGCTCATCGTGTTGCAGCTTATCCAAGGCAATAGGTTCCTGGAAGTTTCGGAAGGCAATCGAATTCGCGTCATCGAGATGGAGCCGGTGCGCGGCAAAATCTTCGATCGACAGGGGAACTTATTGGTCGATAACCGCCCCAGCTTCTCGGTGTTCGTAGTTCCCTACGAAATCCGCAGGCGTCCCGAGTGCGCGACCTATTTGATCAATTTGCTGGGCATCGATCAACAGACGTTGGACAGCAAGATTGCCTCGAAGCGATCACAGCCCTTCCAGCCGCTTCGAATTGCCCGCGACGTCCCGTTCGCCACGATTGCGGCTTTGGAAGAGCATATGTCGGAGTATCCCGGTATCATGATTCGGATCGAGGCGAAGCGCTATTGCCCTCTGTCCATCGCTCCCCATGTCTTGGGATATATTGGAGAATTGACCCGGGAAGATCCCAGGAAATTCCCGGGGGTAAAAGCGGGTGATATTGTCGGGAAGACCGGCTTGGAACTGCAGTATGATCAAATTCTGCGTGGCGAAAAAGGGGTGAAGTATATCGAAGTGGACGCCTTGGGCAGAGAACTTGATGAGGTCTATCCTGACAAAGCGACACCGCCTGTTCCCGGCACTGATATCTATCTAACCCTGGATCTCCACCTGATGGAATTCGCCGATTCCCTGCTTGGAGATCGCCCCGGTTCCGTAGTGGCTATGGACCCTTGGACCGGGGAAGTGTACGTACTCCTGAGCAAACCTCGGTATGATCCTGAAATATTCAGCGGCGTCATGTCGCCGGAAATGTGGCGGCAGCTCCAGGATGATCCCAATACACCACTGCTGCACCGAGCTATTCAATCCGGCTATCCCCCCGGCTCCTCATTGAAAATGGCGATTTTGTCCGCCGCCCTCGAAAGCGGCGCGATTGACCGGAACTACGCCGTCAGTTGTCCCGGCAGCTTCCGTCTCGGTCAGCGAACCTACCGCTGCTGGAAATCGGAAGGTCATGGAACCGTCGGGGTGCTGAAATCGCTGGAGGAATCCTGCGATGTCTTCTATTACAAGACGGGCTTGACTGCCGGCTTAGACGCCATTGAATCTATGATGAAGACATACCGGTTTGGCAGACCCACCGGCATCGATCTCGACGGAGAAGCTGCCGGATTGGTGCCGGGTCGAGCCTACTACGACAAGCGATACGGTCCCAGAGGTTGGACGAAAGGACTGATCCCAAACATCTCGATCGGTCAGGGAGAGGTGCTGGTCACCCCAATTCAGATGGCGCGATTCTGTGCCATCATCGCCACCAGTGGTCAATGCTATCAGCCGCATCTGTTCGGAGGGTTCAAACCCGTCAAATGGCAGCCATTTCAGCCGGATGCCAATCCCCCAAAAGCGGGACTTCAGCCTTCGTTTCAGCACTCGACCGTCGAGCTTCGCCCCGAGACGTGGAGTACGGTCCGGGAGGGGATGCATCGCGTGCTCCACGGCGATCATGGCACCGCTCATTGGCTGAATCCCAAAGTCCCCATGGCGGGAAAGACTGGCACTGCCCAGAATCCTCACGGCAAAGACCATGCCTGGTTCGTGGCGTTCGCACCGTTCGACAACCCCAAAATCGCAGTGTCAGTACTGGTCGAACACGGTGAGCACGGCAGCTCCGCAGCGGCGCCCATTGCCGTCAAATTAATCTACGAGTTTCTGAAAACGCAGCCGTCCACCGAATACCTGGCGTCTCAGGTCGACGAGTCGCAAATCCAACCCGTCGTCACGGAATAATATAGTCTAAGGCTTCGTGCACGTTTTGACATCCACGAGGGGCTGTACCGCCTGATTGAAAATGTCTGTCTTCCGATTCGTACATAGGTTTTCCGGCGGCAACGAAATTGCGCTGCTGGCGGCGTTCGTCCTTCAAGTCGTCGGTTTCTTTGCGTTGAGCAGCGCCACTCACACCGTCGATAGCAATGGGCAAGTATCTTCTCTTCTGATTCGCCAAACCACCTGGTTCGTCGTAGGTTTGGTGGTTTGTATCACCGCGATTGCGATGCCCATCAGGATTCTGCAAGGTGTCTCGTATGTCGTCTTTGCCTTTTCCGCCGTGACGCTGGTCATGGTTCTGATCCTGGGCAAAGTCGGCATGGGCGCCGAACGGTGGCTCGTGTTCGGTCCCGTGCAGTTTCAACCCAGCGAGTTAGCCAAAGTCGGCTTGGTCATGTCGCTGGCAAGACTCCTGACCGATCGCGCCAAAGAATTGAATCGGATGCGGACCCTGTTGATTGCGACTGGTTTGACAGGGCTCTTTACCGGACTGGTCATCGTCGAACCGGATCTGGGCACCTCCATGGTGTATCCGGTCTTGCTGTTTGTCATGCTATTCTGGGCGGGAATTCCGCCGGTGATTCTGCTGGTGCTGGCATCGCCCGTCCTTGTCATTCCTGCCGGTTTCCATTGGATGTCGCTGGCGATAGTCCTGATTGCGATTGCGATAGTCCTCTATTTCGCTCGAGTCCGATTGATGATCACTGTGTCCGTTCTGGTCGTGTTGATGGGAATCGGCATGGCGACGCCCACTCTATGGTCTCATCTGCACGGTTATCAGCAGAAACGGATACTGTCCTTCTTGAATCCCGATTCCGACCCCATGGGAGCCGCCTACCAGCTCATCCAATCCAAAGTGACGATAGGGTCAGGCGGTTTCGCCGGAAAAGGATTCTTGAAAGGAACCCAGACGCATCTAAAGTTCCTGCCGGAGCAGCACACCGACTTCATTTTCTCGGTCTGGGGCGAAGAATTCGGATTCCTGGGATCGTTGCTGGTGCTGGCAGCCTTCATGGTCCTGGTTGTCAAATCCATTCTGTTGTCCGCCAAAGTGAGGAATGCATTCATGGGAGCGATATGCGCAGGCATTGCCGCGTTTTTTCTGGTCCATGCCTTTGTCAATATCGGCATGACCCTGGGCATGTTGCCGGTGACGGGCTTGCCTCTTCCGTTTCTGAGTTACGGCGGGTCCATGTTGGTATCCACCTGGTTGATGGTAGGATTGATGACGTCTGCCGCCCGCCATTGGCGAGAATATTAGCAGGGCTCGGCATGTGGACACCTGGGATGGTCATCCAGACCGGTCAGCGGGCGAACTCATCATCCAATTCACGTAACAAGAAACTGACAATCTGATGCCGTGGCTTGCAATTGCGATAGTTCTGGTGATATCGTACACGATTGAAGCTTCCGAGAATCAAGGAGCCAAAAGACTTGTCTGGCCTACGGATGCGAGCCATTTGATCACGTCGTCTTTTGCCGAATATCGAGACAGTCATTTCCACAGCGGTATTGACATCAAGACCTGGGGAAAAACGGGCTACAAAGTATTCGCCGTGGCGGACGGATGGGTGTCCCGGATCAAAGTGTCACCCTATGGCTTCGGTCGCGCTCTCTACATCACTCTGAACGATGGTCGCACCGTCGTATATGGTCATCTGCAAGATTTCGCCGACCGCATCAGCGACTACGTCTGGAACGCCCAGAAAGCACACGGGCAGTATTCGGTGGAGTTATTTCCGGGCAAGGACGAGTTTCCGGTCAAAGCCGGTGACTTGGTGGCATACACCGGCGAAAGCGGGATTGGTCCCCCTCATCTGCATTTCGAAATCCGCAACGCCGGCGAGGAGCCTTTGAATCCACTGACTCAGGGAATCCGGATCGAGGACTCCATACGCCCGGTGATCTCGGAAATCGCCATTGCCCCGTTGGATGACCGTTCCAGGGTTAACGGAAGTCCTGTGCCATACTTTGCCACGCCCACTGCTGCCGGACAGTCCAAGTATGGGGCGACGGTGCTTGACAACCCGATACGGGTGCAAGGTCGGATCGGGTTCTCGGTGAAAGCCGATGACTGGGCGGTCGCGAACGGTAACGCGTTCAACGTGTACCGGATTACTCTGCAAATCGCGGACTCCACTTGTTTTGAGACGACTTACGACCAGTTCAGCTATGCCCAGACCAGGAAGATCTTGCTGGAACGCGACTGGCGCTTCGATGTGCAGGGGGACGGCAAATTTGTCCGATTGTACCGCCACCCCAAGAATACGCTGCCGTTCCATCCTTCAAATCTGAAAGGAATCATCAACTGCAATGACTACGAGAGTCCAATCCCCTTCCGAATTGTGGCGGAAGATTGTGCCGGGAATAGTGCCGAAGTGAGGGGCGAGTTGCTGCCGGTAGCGAAATCGGTTGATTCCGAAAACGAAGATTATCTCAACGAAATAGAATTCCTGGACTCGCAAGAAGGAGCAATCTCCATAACCCCCGCGTTTTTTGATAATTATCTCTCGGTGGCTTTGCCTGCGAAGACCACCCCGCGAGGCAGACCTGTAGGATGGCTGCGCGCCAGCACAATGCCGATGCTGTCGTGGCAACGGAACGAGCGAGGAATCTGGTATGGCACCGCACCACTGGATTTCGATTATTCCGGTCAAGTCCGCCTTCCGATATACGATGATGGCGCTCCGGATGCGGGAGCACTCTGCTATGCAACATGGCAGCAATGGGGGGTGCGTCCGAATCGCCAGAGGACGATTACGTTTCCCGATTCTCAGGTCACGATGACGTTCAGCAACAACTCTTTGTGGCAGCCTATCTGCGTCCGATTCGATTCCGCCAAATATCCGGTCGGCGGTTTTCCCTATCTGACTCGCGCCTGGAAAATCGAGCCCAGGGACATCCCTCTGGCTGGAAATGTTGAGATTAGCTGGAAAATTCCTCCGAACCAGACAGCCTTGAAACAAATAGGCATCTACCGTTGGTCCCGGAGAGATTACTGGAAAATCCTTACACCTGTTGCCTACTCCGACGATGATGCGATCGACGCACCGACCGATGAGCTGGGAATCTTTGCCTTGATCCGAGACGACCAGCCGCCTGAAGTGACGCCGGTCTTTCCCAAAGACGGAGCGGTCGTGACCACTTCAAGACCCAGACTGGTTGTGCATATCGGAGACGTCCTGTCGGGATTCGACGAAGACGGGTTACGAATGAAGTTGGACGGGGATCCGGTGATCTCCGAATACGATCCGGACGCCCAGACTGTCGCGTATCGTCCCCATGAATCGCTGACATCCGGCGAGCACCAATTGACCGCAGAAGTCCGCGACCGCGCCGGGAACGTGACAACAAAGCAGATCGTTTTCCATCTCCGGTGAGATGGGCATCTTGCCCATGTTCAATCACGGGCTGGAAGCCCGTGCCACCTTATCAGTAGAGGCAGCCGTTGATCCCTCTGAAGGATGATAATCCCACTCGCACCGTGCCGTTTGTTACGGTTGCCCTGATCATCCTGAATTCGGTGATCTTCCTATATCAGATGGTGCTGCCCGCCGATCTCAGTCAATTGATCACGATGCGGTTTGGGGTGATTCCTTATGAGATCGCCCATATGGTGGACCTGCGTCCCGAAATCTCGTTTCCGGTTCCGCTGACGCTGATTACGTCCCAATTCCTGCACGGAGGACTATTCCACCTTGGTGGTAACATGCTCTATCTGTGGATCTTTGGGAACAACATCGAAGACATCATGGGGCACGTCAAATTCTTGATATTCTACCTGATTTGCGGAGTAGTCGCGGGAACAGTGCAAGTTGTGTCGTCACCGGATTCGACCATCCCGACCATCGGCGCCAGTGGCGCTATTTCGGGCGTGCTGGGGGCGTATCTCATCCGTTTCCCCCGAGCCCGTGTGTTGGTCGTCTTCTGGTTCCTATTCTTCATCAGGTTGATATATGTCCCGGCGTTGATCGTGCTGGGATTCTGGATATTTCTGCAAGTGGTTAGTGCATTAGGTGCCCCAGCCGGACAAGGCGGCGTCGCCTGGTATGCGCATATCGGAGGCTTTGCCGCCGGCATGGCGCTCCTGAAATTGTTCGAGCGACGCCAGAGGTGGCGTTGAAGAAATCCGTGGCGTGGGCATCCTGCCCATGCTCAACTACGGGCAAGACCCTTACACAACCTGCCTGCGACGGTTCGCGGCAATGGTAGGGGCACAACATGTTGTGCCCCACACATCTGAGAGTCAACCACCACGTGCAAGGGCTGGAAACCCGTGTCACATATTATCCATATCGAGGGAATGACTGATGATTCCTAAAGATCAATGGGAAGCGTGGGCGCTGAATCTGTCGGGTGATCGCGTCCGAGAGGACATCATCGATCTGACTCGTCATCATCGGCTGCCCGGTTCCCAGGGTTATAAGGACGCTTTGGAGATTGTCCGGAATCGATTCAGCAGGGCTGGCTTCGATTCCCCGGAAATCTCCGAGTATGCTGCGGATGGTGAATCCAAAACCGGAATGTGGGTGGCGGATGATGTATGGGAATTGCGATGCGCCAATGTAGAAATCGTTGCTCCGGACACAGCCCGAGGGATCATCGTGGACGCCAAGGTCAATCCTATCGCTGTGGCGACCCGATCCCACCCAACCCCTTCCGAAGGAATAGAGGCAGATGTCATCGATGTCGGCGACGGCAAAACCGTCTGGGACTTCACCGTGCAAGATATCAAAGGCGCTATCATCCTGGCTCGCCCTGGGATCAGAGTCTGGAGGCTGGGAATTGCACAATACGGGGCAATAGGCGTCCTGATGGGTCCGATCCCGTCTGCAAAAATCGATGACCCCGATTTGGTCGATTATTACCATTTGCCCATTCACCTATTGAAGGGAAAAACGACATTCGCGTTTCGACTATCGGAACGGCAGTATCGCACGCTGAAAGACTTGATCGCCAAAGAAAAGGCGAACAATAAGAAAGCGCGGGTACGCGTCAAAATCGACGCCGGTTTCCGAAAGGGTTCGATTACAGCACTTTCCACTGTGATTAGAGGGCGGAAACTGCCCGACGAGGAAATCATCCTGGTCGCGCATCTGTGCCACCCCAAACCATCCGCCAATGATAATGCATCTGGAGTGGCAATGGTGCTGGAATTGGCTCGCACCTGGAGGCAGCTCGTCAGTCAGGGCAAAGTCCCCGCTCCGGACCGGAGCATCCGTTTCCTGCTGCTCCCGGAATGGCGCGGCTCGATACCCTGGGTGCAACGAGAAGTAATCAGAAAAAACCGCAACGTCATCGCCGCCATCAGCCTGGACATGGTTGGTTCCGACCAGGTGAAAGCCGGAAGCTGTCTGACCTTTGATGAGACGCCCCTGTCCTTGCCTTCTTTCGTCAATGATAGAATGGAGATCGCCCTGGAACGCGCTGCCACCGAACCAATTTGCCAGGTGGGTCAACCTCCGACGCCGTTCCGCTGGAAGCGAGTCAAATATCAAGGCGGCAGCGACCACATGCCCTTCGTGCACCCCTGGGCGAATATTCCGGCGCTGTGCTTGACCGAATGGCCCGATCGCTACTATCATTCCAGCGGTGATACCGTGGACAAAACCAACTCCGTGGTGATCCACCGAACCGCCTTAGCGGTCGCCGAGGTGGCGATGGAATTAGCCAACGCCGGCACTACCGCAGCCGAATCCTTTCGGCTTTCAACCGCATTGGCTGGTCAAAAGCGTCTCCTGGGGTACGCCGACCGCCGTCTGGAGTCGGTGATCCAAGAGATCCGCGGGTTGAAAGATCTGCATCGTCGAAAAGTCGGAGAGATCTGGCGCGATATTACCCTAGCTTTGGTGTTCCGCCGTGACCTGGAAAAACGAGCCCTGCAATCCCCCATCTCCGTTGTCCCACAAAGAGATCGCAACGCCTTCGAACAGCACGGCGACGATCTGGTTTGGGAACTGGATAATCTGACCCAGCGTCTGATACGACACATGCGGCTGGTGATCGAGCAGGAAGCCAAAGCCGTCGGCGTCGATCTCCACCATCTGCGAGCCTGGACTCCGCGTCCGGATCAGTGGACAGAGAAAGCCAAATCAATGGTTCCGAAGACATCATTCGAAGGACCTTTTTCCTATAAACAATTCTGGGAATCCCTGGACGACGACGATTGGGAATGGTACCAGGACTATGACGATAAAGGTAAAATGCAGAGGGATTTTCTTATCGCGGTCGGACAGGCGTACGATTGGATGGACGGAAAGCGAAACTTGTTGGAAATACACCGGTTACTTAATTATGCTGAGTGCGAGGTGCCTTTGAAGTTGATTGTGGAAACTGTGCAAATCTTGAAGAAACATGGCCTGGTAACACTTAATCAGGTCGCAGAACCGCTTTGAAGACACCACAATTTGATAGGTAACTAACATGCCAGGCAGAGACATCGGGAAAATATACACTCCTTCCACAGCAGAAAACAAATGGTACGACATCTGGGAAGGTCGAGGATACTTCGGGGCGAGGGTCCGAAAAGACCGGAAACCATACTGCATCATGATCCCGCCGCCCAACGTGACGGGAACATTGCACATCGGACACGTCCTGGACAATACGATTCAAGACATATACATCCGCCATGCCAGGATGTCCGGATTCGAGACCTTGTGGCTGCCCGGAACCGACCACGCCGGTATTGCTACCCAGAACGTTGTAGAAAAAGAGTTGGATAAACAGGGCATTTCGAAGCACGATCTCGGCAGAGAAAAATTCCTGGAAAGAGTCTGGCAGTGGCGGGAAAAATACGGCGGCATTATCCTGCAGCAGCTACGAAAGTTGGGCTGTTCCTGCGACTGGACCCGCGAGCGCTTTACTCTGGATCCCGGACTATCGAAAGCCGTCCGTCGGGTATTCGTCCACCTGTACAAGAAAGGTCTAATCACCCGCGGTCACCGTATCGTCAATTGGTCCCCGGGGCTGAAAACCGCCATTTCCGATGACGAGGTCGTCCGTAAGGAGATCCTGGGTCACCTGTGGTACATCCGCTATCCGCTGGTGGAGGGCGATGGTCATATTACGGTTGCGACCACCCGTCCTGAGACCATGCTGGGTGATACCGCGGTCGCCGTCCATCCCAGCGATCAGAGATACAAGCACTTGGTCGGGAAAACGGTGCAACTCCCACTGACCGGTCGGCAAATCCCCATTATCGCCGACGAGCATCCTGATCCCGAATCCGGAACCGGCGCCCTGAAAGTGACGCCGGGACACGACTACGACGACTTCGACATCGGGCAGCGCCACAATCTGCCCGCCATGGTTGTCATGGACGCGGCAGGCAAAATGAACGAAAACGTACCTCAGGCATATCAAGGGTTGGATCGCTTCGACTGCCGCAAGAAGGTGCTGGAAGACCTCGAAGCACAAGGACTGGTTGAAAAAGTCGAAGAAATCCCCAATCATCCGGTCGGGCATTGCTACCGGAGCAATGTGCCTATCGAGCCGTTGTTGACCGATCAGTGGTTCCTGAAGATGAAGCCGCTCGCCGATCCGGCGTTCGAGGCAGTCAACTCGGGTACCATCAAATTCTACCCGCCCGAATTGATCAACCGGTATAATCCTTGGTTCTTCACTCTGAAGGACTGGTGCATCTCTCGGCAATTATGGTGGGGACATCGGATTCCGATCTGGACGTGCCCGAGTTGTGGATTCGAGGACGCCTTCGAGGAAGATCCCGATCGCTGCCCAAGTTGCGAATCGAAAGATTTCCGTCAAGACGAGGACGTCCTGGATACCTGGTTCAGTTCCTGGCTCTGGCCCTTTTCCACCCTGGGTTGGCCCGACAAGACCCCGGAACTTTCGTACTTCTATCCAACAGACCTCTTGGTCACCGCGCCCGACATCATCTTTCTGTGGGTCGCCCGGATGATCATGGCTGGGCTGGAATTCATGCATGACATCCCATTCAAGGTGGTGGCTTTCCATGGAGTCATCAAGGACATCCAGGGACGCACCATGTCGAAATCGTTGGGGAATAGCCCCGATCCGCTGGACGTCATTGCCGAATATGGCGCGGATGCCATCCGCTTCACTATTGTGTCGTTGACTCCGAGGCGAGGCGATATCCGATACGCCAATGAACTGTGTGAGATGGGTCGCAATTTCGCCAATAAGGTCTGGAACGCCACCCGGTTCCTCCTGTTGAATGCGGACGATGACCAGGTTCCTCCGGATCAGCCGCCTCAGAAAAGCGACTTGACGCTGGTGGACCGCTGGATTCTGTCCGAGTATCATCGTACGGCGGAAGCGGTGGAGAAGTCGTTGTATGAGCATCGGTTGAACGATGCCACCAAGATTATCTACGCCTTCCTGTGGGATCGGTTCTGCGATTGGTACATCGAAAGCATCAAAGTCCGATTGTCGGATGAATCCTCAGAAAAAAAGACCGCTCTGAACGTCGCTCTGTATGTCTTGGAAGGCTCTGTCAAGCTCCTCCATCCCTTCATGCCGTATTTGACTGAGGAAATCTGGCAGGCGCTTTGGAAATATCCCGAAGATCGAAGCGTCATGGTTGAGCCGTTTCCGAAAGTGGACAAGAACTGGTTCGATCCCAAAGCGGAAAAGGAAATGGAATTCTTGATGAAGGTGATCTCCGCAACCAGAGGAATCCAGGGCGAAATGCACGTCCCACCGCAAATGGAAGCCGATGTTGCCTTCAGCCATGCTTCGCCCAAAGAAAAAGAGCTGCTCCAGCGCGAGGAAGGAATGGTCAAACGGTTGGCAACTGTCAAAGAAATTCGATATTCCGAAGAAAAGCCGAGAATGTCTGCCAGTGCCGTTACGGGTACCCTGGAAATCTACGTCCCGCTGGAAGGACTGATTGACCTGGATAAGGAGAAAGCCCGCATATCAAGGGAGATCGACCGGCTTCGGGGTGTGATCAAAGGCACCAAAGCCAAAGTGGACAACCCCAATTTCGTTAAACGCGCCCCGGAAGATGTCGTCGAAAAGGAGCGCACCAAACTCGAGGAGATGTCAAAATCCCTGGAGAAACTGGAGCGCATTCTGTCGGATCTGGCTGCGTAATCCCCCCTGCTATTGCAGGGGGGAAGAAAAGGGGGGTCACCGCTAACCTTCCCCCCGGTATCCGGGGGGAAACAAGAAGGGGGGCGTCAATCGTGTGCTGTCATGCGTCCTCGCTTGACAGCTCTTGGTGTCATTCCCGAGAAAGCGGGAAACCAGTCATGCCCCCCTGCGACAGTAGTGGGGAATAAAAGGGGAGTAGCTGTAGTGAGAATCCCCGCATCCTGACAGTTCAGAAAACCGATGGAATATTCCCTCCGTGCCTGAGTAATGATAGAGAAATCGCAACAATACCAACCACGGAGGAAGCCATGAAACCGAGATTCTCACCAGATCGTGAAGCAGAAATACTGACACGGAGGTGGAGTATGAAACGTGCAATCCTGATCCTGACCGTCATGTTAGCTATGACGTCCCTTGCATTTTCCCAGGTCGCCATCACTATCTACAATAACGACTTGGCTGTGGTCAAAGATACCCGCGATATGGCGTTTCCCGACGGAGTCGGGGATATCCAATTCCGGGAAGTGGCGTCACAAATCGATGCCACATCGGTGCACTTCAACGCCAAGGATGTGGAGCTCTTGGAACAGAATTACCAGTACGATCTGGTCAGTCCGTCCAAGATCCTGGAAAAATACATCGACCAGATCATCCAGGTCATCACCGATTCCAAACAGGGTTCCGATGTATATTCCGGTACGCTGATGGCGTTCACCGGTGGTGACGACGGCGACATCGTGCTCAAGTCGAAAACGGGCGAGATCATGATCATCCGCCGCTCCACCATCCGGGATATCACGTTTCCCCAATTGCCGGAAGGCTTGATTACGCGCCCGACTCTGGTGTGGAAAGTTAACAGCCAGAAAGCCGGCACTCGCCCTGCCGAAGTCAGCTACATGACCAGCGGCATCTCGTGGCATGCCGAATATGTGGCGGTGGTGGCGGAAAACGAGAACTCCTTCGACCTGGGCGCCTGGGTATCCATCGACAACAAATCCGGAGCCACTTACAAAGATGCCAAAGTCAAGCTGATGGCGGGCGATGTGCATCGCGCCCCTCAGATGTACCTTGACAAGGGTGCGCGTATGATAATGGAACAGGCGGCTGTCGCTGCCCCCTCATTCGAGGAAAAGGCTTTCGCCGATTATCACCTCTACACTCTCCAGCGCACCTCCACCCTGAAAGACCAGGAGGTCAAGCAAATCTCCTTGTTCGAACCCGCAACCGTAGCGTCAACTATCGTCTACACCCTGGACGTTGCCAAGTGGGGAGAACGGGTCAAGAAAGAGCTGACGTTCCAGAACAGCACGGCAGCCGGTCTGGGAAAACCGTTGCCGGCTGGCAAGTTCCGCGTGTATCAGCGCGATTCCGACAAGAGCCTGGAATTCATAGGCGAAGACCAGATCAAGCACACTCCCATTGACGAAGAAGTCAAGATCACGGTAGGTTACGCCTTCGACCTGGTCGGGAAACGCGAACGCACCGATTACCAGAAGGTCGCCGACAAGGTGTATCGCGAAGCCTATAAGATCACCCTTCGCAATCACAAAAAAGACAAAGATGTAACCATCCGTGTGGAAGAGCATCTTAACGGCGACTGGGAGATCCTGGACAGCTTCCTGAAGTACGAAAAAATCGACGCCTCGACCATCCGCTTCACGGTGGACGTCCCCAGCGGCAAAGAAGTCGTAGTGTCATATCGCTATCAGTACACCACCCGATAGTACCATATCCCCCCTGCTGCTGCAGGGGGGAAAACAAGGGGGGTCAGCGACAGTGCTGTCATGCGTCCCCGCTTGACAGCACCATTTCCCCCCTACGGGAGTAGGGGGGAACAAAAGGGGGGTCAAGTCCTCGCGAGCGCAAGGAAGAATTCTTGTCCCAAACAGGAGTGACGATACCCTATCTCGATCCGACATCTGATATCACCTATGTCAAGGGCGTGGGTCCGAAGCGCGCCGAAGTCTTGAAAGCCAGCGGCATGGCGACGGCCGGGGATTTGTTGAACCATGTCCCCCGGCGATACCTGGACCGATCCCGAATCTTGAAGATCTCCGAGTTGACCGAAAGCGACCAGGAGGTCACGGTGATTGGGCGGGTGGGGTATGCGACTTCGGTTGGCAGCAAGCGAGGCAAATCGCGGCTCCAGGTCGGCTTGGACGACGAATCCGGCGTCTTGACCTTAGTCTGGTTTGAGGGGATAGCCTACTGGAAAAAGACCTTTTCTGAAGGGCTGCCTATTGCGGTCTCCGGCAAAGTAACTTACTTCGGCGGATTGCAGATGGTGCATCCCGTGGTGGATATCCTCTCCGATGAAGAAAAAGACTACGAAGGCATCTTCACCGGACGTATTGTGCCACTGTACCCTTCCGGAGATGTCTACCGCAAGGTAGGATTGGACAGCCGCGGCTTTCGACGGATCATCCTGTCAGCCTGGCAGGATCTGCAGGAGAAAATCACCGATCCCCTGCCCAAATCCGTCCTTGATTCCGGGAACCTGTGCTCGCTGAAAGAAGCCTATCAGCTTGTGCATTTCCCCAAAGACTTTCTCGAAAGCCGCGAGGGCTTCCGCCGCCTGAAGTTCGATGAATTCTTTGATCTGGAGATTCTGCTGGCTCTGCGTCGGAGGAAGCGGCGGGAGAAGGAAATCGGCATCTCGTTCCCCAAAGCGGGAGCCATGACCAGGAAACTCATCGAATCGTTGCCATTCGAACTGACAGACAGCCAGAAGGCTGTGATTAAGGAAATACGGGCGGACATGCAGAGTCCGCATCCTATGAATCGGATGCTGCAAGGCGATGTCGGCAGCGGCAAGACCATCGTCGCCATCATTCTGATGACCCTGGCGGTGGAAAATGGCTATCAGGCGGTCATCATGGCTCCAACCGAAGTGCTTGCCGAACAGCATCACCGAGTACTGGGGCATTTCCTGGCGCCCCTGAATCTCGATCCTGTCCTGTTGGTCGGGGCTCAGCGGAAATCCGACCGTGATGATGTACTCCACCAGATCGCCACTGGCAAGGCTTCCTACATCGTCGGCACACATGCTTTGTTCCAGGAAACGGTTGACTATCACAATCTTGGCTTGGTGGTCATCGACGAACAGCATCGTTTCGGTGTGGCTCAACGGTTTGCCTTACGCCAAAAAGGACAGCGTCCCGACGTACTGGTCATGACCGCCACGCCGATCCCGCGATCTTTGGCAATGACCGTGTACGGCGACCTGGACGTGTCCGTGCTGTCCCAAAGCCCGGTGCAGCGTGCCGGAGTCCGAACCGTGCTGCGAGGCGAGGAAGCCCGCAAAGACATCTATCAATATCTGGTGGACAAGACGGCGAAAGGGGCGCAAGCCTTCATCGTATATCCTATCATCGAGGAATCCGAAAAATTGGACCTGAAAGCCGCGGTCGACGGTTACGAATTCCTGAGGCATGGTCCGCTTGCCTCTTGCAAAGTGGGATTGCTGCACGGCAGGCTTTCCGGTCAGGAAAAGGACCGCGTTCTGACCGCCTTCCGCAATGGGGACATCCAGATCTTGGTGACCACGACGGTCATTGAAGTTGGCGTCGACGTCCCCCAGGCAACGATTATGGTCATCGAACATCCGGAGCGATTCGGATTAGCCCAACTCCACCAGCTTCGGGGACGCGTCGGCAGGGGCAGTCAACTCGGTACCTGCATTCTGCTCGCCTCCAGTCACCCCGCCGATGAGACCATGCAGCGTCTGGACACGTTGCTGAAAACCGACGACGGCTTCCGAATCGCCGAAGCCGACCTCTATCTCCGCGGTGCCGGAGAATTCTTCGGCACTCGGCAGCACGGCATGCCCGGATTCAAAATCGCCGACCCCATCAATGATCGGGAAATCCTGGAAATAGCCCGTCGTCTCGCATTCAACCTGATCGACTCCGATCCTGAGATGACAACCTGTCCGCGACTCAAGACTGAGCTGATGCGGAAGTACTCCTCCAGTTTTCCTCTGGCGGAAGTCGGCTAAAAATCGCTTGATTATTTGCCAGATTTGTCCTAAATTTGTACTTTGCCGGAATCCGTTATCGCTGCCAATCATGAGCCGATTCATCGCCATAGCGAACCAGAAAGGGGGCGTGGGAAAAACCACCACCGCGGTCAATCTGTCGGCGTGTCTGGCGCAGGCTGGCAAAAGGACCCTGATCATCGACATGGATCCGCAAGCGAACACCAGTTCCGGATTGGGCTTGGATGCGACAAAAGTCCGGCGCAGCGTGTATGACATGTTGATCAACGGTCATTTGGCTCGGCAGATCGTCACAAACACAAGTATCGAAAACCTGGAGATTATTCCGTCTACCGTTAGGCTGGTCGGCGCCGAAGTGGAAATGGTGGCGATGATGGCACGGGAACAGATCCTCAGGAAAGCGTTGGAACCCATCCGTGACCAATACGAGTATTTGATAGCGGATTGTCCTCCATCCCTGGGACTCCTGACTTTGAACACACTGACTGCCGCGGACTCCGTACTAATTCCGATCCAAACCGAATATTATGCTCTGGAAGGCTTATCCCAGCTTCTTAATACGATTCGTCTGGTGCAAAAGCACCTGAACAAAAACCTTGCAGTCGAAGGTATCCTGCTCACCATGTACGACGGCAGGTTGAACTTGTCGAATCAGGTCATGGAAGATGTCCAACAATTCTTCCACGGGCGAGTATTTCGCACCATCATCTACCGGAACGTCAAACTGTCTGAAGCCCCGAGCCACGGCTTACCGATAACCTTGTATGACCACACGTGCCGAGGCGCGGAAAATTACATTGAATTGGCAAAAGAGCTATTGGACCATGAAAACGAAATCGTTGGGGAAAGGGCTTAGGGCGCTGATTCCCGAAGATCCCTTTCAGCAAGAAGATGGCGCCGTTGCCGACATCGAGGTGTCTCGCATCGAGTCCAATCCATTGCAGCCGCGAAGAGATTTTCCGTCCGAATCCCTCCAGGAATTGACAGCATCCATCGCCAGGGACGGAATGCTGCAGCCCTTGGTGGTGCGTTCCAAAGGTAGAGGCTACCAACTGGTGGTGGGCGAGCGCAGACTCCGCGCCGCAAAAATGGCGGGATTGGAGCGGGTGCCCGCCAAGATATTCGCGGAGCTGGACGACAACCGAATGCTGGAATTGGCGCTGGTGGAAAACCTCCAACGCGAGGACTTGAATCCCATCGATCTGGCGAACGGTTTGCAGGAACTGATCGATCGCTTCGAATTCACTCAAGAGCAGGTTGCCGAAAAAATCGGCAAACAACGCGCCACCGTCGCCAATCTCCTGCGATTATTGAAATTACCCAAAGAGATCCAGGAAAGCGTCCGATCCGGAGATTTGTCGATGGGACATGCTCGAGCCTTGCTGGCAGTGGAAGATCCGAAAGTGCAACGAGTCTTGTTCCGTCAAACCCTTGCCCGGAAACTGAGCGTTCGCCGGATCGAACAACTGATTCAGAAAATCGGCGCTGAGTCCGTTCAACCGAAGGCATCGAAACCGGCTTCGGTGTTCGTCGCTCGCACCGAAGACCGCTTGCGGACGCTTCTGGGAACTCAGGTTCGCATCAAACACCGATCCAAAGGCGGCGTCATCGAAATTGAATACTACTCCGACGAAGACCTGGAACGACTGATCGAGCTGCTTGAAAGCACCGACAAAGAACCCTGACGATAGATGGTGCCGGCGCGCCCCCGTTCCCCTGTCGAGGTCGGACATCCTTGCCTGACCGTGGAGCCTGATGATGAAAGGCATGATCTGGGGACGGCAGCCTGTTCTCGAGACTCTTAGAAGCCCCAAACCCGTCAAGCGGCTCATATTGAAACAAGGGGTGACGGGGGAAGGGATAGTTAAGATACGGTTGGAAGCTGCTCATCGGTCGATCCCCATCGAAGAACTGCCATCGAAGGTCTTTGGAAAATTAGTCGGCAATCGACCGGCTCAAGGAGTCTTGGTGGAGCTCGCCGAGGGGCGTGAGCGTTCCTATTCCATCGAAGATATACTGAATGAAGCTCGTGCCAGAAATGAGGCTCCGTTCGTCCTGATCGTTGATGGCGTGGAGGATCCTCAGAACCTGGGCGCTCTGTTGCGTTCCGCAGACGGCGCCGGAGTCCATGGTGTCGTGGTCCGCGAACGGAGAGCCGCACCGTTATCTGGGGCGGTGATGAAAGCCTCGGCTGGCGCTGCCGCTCACGTACCCATAGCGCAAGTTCCGGGTCTGCCTGCGGTGGTGGAGGAACTGATCAAGAAGGGCGTCTGGATCGTCGCCGCAGTTGAAAATGGTAAGGAATCCTTGTTCGAAGCCGATCTGACCGGACCGATCGCCGTTGTAGTGGGCGGTGAAGGGAAAGGAGTATCGCCCTTGATTCTAAAACGGTGCGATCGTACGGTGCGTCTGCCTATGAAAGGCAAAGTCGAATCCTTGAACGTCGCAGCCTCTGCGTCCATCATCCTGTTCGAGATTCTGCGGCAGCGAACCATCCAAGCGTCCTCATCACAGCATTCGGCGCAAAAAAAGGTTGATTCCTAACGTGAATCTCTTTATATTAATTGAAATATTGATCGATATAGGCAAATCGTGGCGCGGTTGACGGAAAAAATCACCCTCATGGTGTTTCCTGACCAGAGTTCCGAGCTCAGGAAGATTCAGGTGCCCAGATGGGCGGTCTCGTGGTGGCGCCCAGTCATGATCATCGCCCTCTCGCTACTGACCATCGAGGCGATAGCAATCGGCGTCCTCTTGTACGAAGTGATCAGGCTGCAGGGCGTGAAGGCGGACAACGAAAACCTGGTAACCGAAAATGCCCAGATAAGCCGGATCGCCAACGAATTCAAGCAGCTCCGGCAGATGGACGAACAGATTCGCCGGTCCCTGGGCGCCAATATCGGTCTGGAACCAACGGATTCGCTATATCGGGAGGAGTCTTCTCAAGCACTGCCCGAACCGCCGGTCACGACTGGAATGGCGGCTCGTCCTTTTGCGAATACCCGTGAATCGCAGCCTCGCGTCCCCACCTGGCTATCGCAAGGCTTCACCTCCAGGGATATTCCCACCTTGCTCCCGGTGGAAGGCTTCGTGACCCAGGAATTTTCCTGGATTGCCGAATTGCCCTGGCGGAACCATGCAGGAATTGATATCGCAGCGCCTGAGGGGACTCCTATCCTGGCGTCGGCGGATGGATTGGTCATCTTCTCCGACTGGACCTACCGCTACGGGAACCTGGTCATTTTGTATCACCGTTCCGGATACTTTACCCTGTATGGGCATGCCCAGATCAGAACTTGTCAGGTAAGGGATTGGGTGCCTCAAGGCGAACCCATCGGAATCGTGGGCAACTCGGGTTTGTCAAGCGCTCCGCATCTGCACTTCGAGATTTGGCAAGGGGATAAACCCGTGAATCCGGGCGATCTGATATGGGGATTGGCAGGCAATGGATGACCTGTCACAGTGCCCATGTCCGCCCCTCTATCCAAAGCTGCATAGTCACATCGCTGTAACAAGGAGATCCCACCCGTGAAACTAAATGAAACTCGCGGAACCGGGGCTTCGGGGGAATTATCAACTCTGATCGGCAAAGACGCCGTCATCGAGGGAAAGGTCCTGGTCAAGCAGAGCATCCGTATCGACGGTCGTGTCAAAGGTGAGTTGGAAGCGGCAGATACTGCGACCGTCGGCGGCACCGGCGAGGTCGAAGGCAACATCAAAGCCAAGAACATCGTGGTCGGCGGAAAAGTTCAGGGGTCGCTGGATGCCACAGCCAAGGTTACCCTGGAGGCGACCTCGGTCCTTCGTGGAGACCTTTCCGCCTCCCGATTGATCATCGAAGAGGGTGCGGTCTTCAATGGTCGCAGCTCCATGGATGCGGACTCAGCCGCGCACAAATCGAAGCCTCCAAGCGCTCCGGAAAGCCCTCATCCCGCGACCAAGTGAGCGTCAGCCATGAAACCCCCACTTCCCCGGGTCGGAAAATCCTGGGGAGCAACGGTTCGGTATACCCACATCGGAATTACCTATGCCTTGGCGGTGCTCGTCGGATATTTCGGAGGCGCTCGACTCGACAAATGGCTGCATTCCTCACCGGTGTTCGCGCTGGTCGGCGTCTTCGTGATGATGGGCGGTGGGATCTACTGGATGTACTTGAAACTGAAAGCGATGGAACGGGAGGACGAAAAAAAGCCCCCCGATGCTTCGGATAGTTGAGGACTATACCGGTTTAACATATTAAACCCCTACCGTTGTGTCATTTACTCCTTGTACGGGTTCAACATGTTGAACCCCTACTCCACTATGTCATCCCCGCGGCTTGTCCGCCCTGGCGGAAAGCGGGAATCCAGGCTGCCGTTGTGAATTCTTGTGCTGTCATGCGTCCTCGCTTGACAGCCTTCGGTGTCATTCCCGTGTAAGCGGGAATCCAGGTCCCTCATTCTGAACCGTGTATGGATTGGATCGCTGGACTTATTGCCGCATTACTGCTTACCGTTGGCGCTTGGCGGATCCTGGACGCTCATATCACCGGAGACCCAGTCCGCTTGTTAAAAGGACTGGTCATCGCCTTTCTCTACAAGATCCTGTTGGCAGGCGGGGCTATCATCGCGATCCAGATCACGCATGCTCTATCGCTCATGCCCTTCGCCATTGCAATGACGTCGGGTTATCTTGTGGGGCTGTTTGCCCTGGTGCTGTGGGCGAAAAAACGCATTTCCCAAACTGCAGCATAGCCCCTTGCGGGCGTTTTCCGATACCGTCATGAAGCTATCTTCCCATATTCTGATAATTGTCGCACTGACTCCGCTTGTTGCTTTCTGCCTGACCTCCTCGCCTCCCGATCACGCATCATCTGCCTCAGGTCAGGGCGAGACTGAGGAGCAAAGCGTCAAACAAGCCCTCGAACATCACTTATGCGATGCGACTTATATTGAATTCCTGGGCATCAAAGCGCAGTTGCCGGTGCTGTTCCATGTCGATGGCACGCCCATCCCCCTCACCAAGCACATGGTATTCTGGGGAGTGGCAGGACTTCTGCTGTTGTGGATGGGATTGGCAAACGCCCGAAAAGTCGGCGGCGTCCCCAAAGGGTTCGCCAATCTGCTCGAAGCCTTCATTATTTTCCTCCGCGACGAAGTCGTCTATCCCGCGATGGGGGAGACGGACGGCAGAAGATGGCTCCCGTTCTTTCTGACCGTATTTTTCTTCATCCTGTTCGCCAACCTGCTGGGGATGATCCCGTGGGGGGTGACACCAACCGGAAATATCTCTATGACCGGCGGCATGGCTTTGGTCATCTTGATCCTCCTATTCGGAGCCGGTGTCATATACAACGGTCCCATTGGCTTCTTGAAGACCTTTATGCCCCCTGGCATCCCCATCGTCATCGTCCCGATTCTCTTCGTGATCGAGATCATTGGTCTGTTCGTCAAGGCGTTCGCCCTGTGCATGCGACTTTTCGCCAATATGCTGGCAGGTCACGCCGTGATTGCCGTCTTCATGGTATTGATCACCTCGATTTTGATTGCACCGATCAGCATCCTGGGAGCCGTGGCAATCAGCCTGCTGGAACTTTTCGTGGCGTTTCTGCAAGCATACATCTTTACCATTCTGTCAGCCACTTTCATCGGAATGATGGCGCATCCGTCTCATTGAGCGGAGAATTCAGACTCTTCTGCCAACGGACAATCATTCGGCTGTAACCATACAGAACAAAGAATTGGAGGTACACAAATGGACGTAGTAAGCACCCTGGGTGTCATGGGTTGTGCTCTTGGCGCAGGGCTGACTGTATTTGGTGCCAGTCTCGGGATCGGTCACATCGCCGGTCAGGCAATGGACGGCATCGCCAGACAACCGGAAGCCGCCAACAAGATCCAGACCGCCATGCTGATTGCCGCTGCCCTTATTGAAGGGGTGTCGTTCTTCTCCCTGGTAGTATGTCTGATTATTTCGAGCACTGGCATCAAATAGGATCAGTAATTCAAACGTAAGAAAGAACGTATGGAATTCCATCTGACGGACATTATCGTGCCCCGTCCGGGATCCATGTTGTGGACGATCATCTCATTCCTGGTTCTGCTGTTCGTCCTTCGAAAATGGGCATGGAAACCCATCCTTGCCGCCCTGGAAAAACGCGAACAGACCATCAAGAACGACCTGGATGGCGCTCGGAATGAGAGGGAAAAAGCCGAGCAACTTCGCCAGCAGTATCAGGAGAATCTGGCTGGCGCCAAAAAAGAATCCCAGCAAATCATCCAGGAAGCCCGGCGAGCCGCGGAAGAAGTGAAGGATACCACCATCCGGGAAGCCAAAGACGCCGCTCGAAACACTGTCGAGAAAGCCAAACTCGAAATCGAAGCACAGAGAGTCAAAGCATCCCGGGAACTCAAGGCAGAAGTGGCTGCTCTTTCCGTCGAAACGGTCAGGCGGATTCTGCGGCATGGTATGACTCAGCAAGATCAGGAGAGAATTATCTCCGCGGGGCTGAAAGAACTTGACAAAATTGGTGGGAACGGGAAGAAATAACGGGAGACGAGTGTGCCAATCGGTACTATCCTTGTGAAACGCTATGCGGGTGCTTTGTTCGCCGCTGCAAAGAAGGAGGGGCAGATCGAAGAGGTCTTCAAATCCTTGGTAAATCTGGACGGTGCGTTTCAAGATGTCCCCGATCTGGAAGCGTATATGCTGAGTCCGGAGGTTCCTACCTCTGAAAAAGTCAAGGCGCTTCAGACATCGGTGGGTGGCGAGCCGCCCGAAATCCTCAAGCGCTTTTTCCAATTGGTGCTGAGCAAACATCGCGCGGAAATTCTGCCGGAAGTGTTCCGAGCCTACAGTCTTATGCGAGAGGAGGCTTTTGGTCTCGTTCGCGTGAAGGTATCAACCGCGGTGAGCGTTTCTGCGCAAGTCCAAGAAGAGATCACGAGGAAATTGAGCGAGCTGACCTCGAAAACTCCTGTGATCCAGTGGGACATAAGTCCAACGCTGTTGGGCGGTTACCGTATTGTCATTGAGAATAGATCCTACGACTTCAGTCTGAATCGTCAACTTGCCAATCTTCGGGAACAGATGGTTGCTTGACACGGAATCCCATCAAGTGAAACTCAATCTGAGGCACATCCAAGGTAATCCCTATGCAACTTAGACCGGAAGAAATCACCTCCATTCTGAAACAACAAATCGAGGGTTACGAAGCCCGGGTCGATGTGGACGACATAGGTCGGGTCATTTACGTCGGCGACGGCATCGCCCGCGTATATGGCTTGGATAGCTGCATGGCGAATGAGCTGGTGGAATTCCCCGGCGGCGTATTTGGCATTGCGTTGAATCTGGAAGAGGACAACGTGGGGTGCGCCCTGTTTGGTAGTGACGAGGAGATCAAAGAAGGCGACGAAGTCCGCCGCACGGGACGCATCGTGGAAGTGCCCGTGGGTGAAGCCCTTCTGGGACGTGTCATCAACCCTCTGGGATTTCCTTTGGACGGAAAGGGTCCCATCGATACCCCTTACCGAAATCCCGCGGAGAAGAAAGCCCCGGGCGTCATCTTCCGCCAGCAAGTGTACCAACCGCTGGAGACCGGAATTAAAGCCATCGACTCCATGATCCCCATCGGGCGAGGACAGCGCGAGTTGATTATCGGCGACCGGCAGACCGGCAAGACTGCCATCGCAGTGGACACCATCATCAACCAGCGAGGCGGCGACGTCGTCTGCGTATATATCGCCATTGGTCAGAAGGGATCGACCGTCGCCAAAGTGGTCAAGACTCTGGAAGATCACGGCGCTATGGACCACACCATCGTCGTGTGCTCCACCGCAGTCGAGCCTGCCCCTATTCAATACCTGGCGCCTTTCGCCGGAGCCGCCATCGGCGAGTATTTCCGGGATTCCGGTCGTCATGCCTTGTGCGTATATGATGACCTCACCAAACACGCCTGGGCATATCGGCAATTGTCGCTGCTTCTCAGACGGCCCCCCGGACGCGAAGCCTACCCCGGCGACATCTTCAACCTGCATTCCCGCCTGCTGGAACGAGCCGCCAAAATCAATGAGGATCCCAAAGTCGCCTCAATGGCGGGCTGTTCCGCTCCTGGCGGCAGCCTGACTGCGCTTCCGATTATTGAAACTCAAGCCGGCGACGTTTCCGCCTACATTCCGACGAACGTAATCTCCATCACCGATGGACAGATAATCCTGGAAAGCGAGTTGTTCTATTCCGGCGTCCGTCCCGCCATCAACGTCGGAATTTCCGTCAGTCGTGTCGGAGGCAACGCCCAGATTCGTGCCATGAGGCAGGTCGCCGGGTCCCTGAGGTTGGATCTGGCTCAATACCGAGAATTAGCAGCGTTCGCCCGCTTCGGATCCGAATTGGACAAAGCCACTCAGGCACAATTGACCCGCGGCGAACGCCTGGTCGAAATCCTGAAGCAGGGTCAATACACGCCCTGGCGTCAGGAGAATCAAGTCGCCATCCTGTTCGCCGGCGTCAACGGCTATCTCGATGACATTCCGGTCAGTCAGGTTGAACGTTATCAGAAGGAATTCATCGCCTTCATGGAGAACACCAAGATAGACATCCTGGGCACGATTAAGTCCGAGAAGAAGATATCCGACGACTTGAAAACCAAGCTCACCGACTCCTGCAAAGAATTCAATTCCGTCTTCCAGGTTGAAAAGGTATAACGTAATAATATCTTACTGAACCCCATGTCCTCATTCTGTGCTGCAGGGTGTCCTCACCCTGCAGATTAATTCGCCCGAGGATGATAAGCCCAATATGCCTTCACTGAAGCAAATCCGCCGTCGAATCTCGTCGGTCAAATCGACCCAGCAAATCACCAAAGCCATGAAAATGGTGGCGGCGGCAAAGCTCCGCCGCGCACAAGAAAATATCGTCAAGGCACGTCCCTACTCCTGGAAGCTGCGAGATGTCATCCGCGATCTGGCTGCCTATACCGAACGGGTCCGACATCCCCTGCTGGCGGTCCGAGAGCCCAAGAAAGTCGCAATTCTGGTCGTCACTGGCGACCGCGGTCTGTGCGGATCATTCAACAGCAATATCATGCGCCGCGCCATCGAAGTGATCGCTTCCGAAAAAACCGACGATATCCGACTGATCACCGTCGGTCGCAAAGGCTATGATTTCTTCCGCAAACGTGGATATCACATCATCCAGCACCATATCGAACTATACCGGTATCTGAATTTCGGCAATGCGGTGGACATTGGGGAAGCAGTCACTCGACTCTATGTGCAGCAGGAATTGGATCGGGTGTATCTCGTATATAACGAATTCAAATCCGCCGTCCGGCAGTTCGTAACTGTGGAACAGCTATTGCCTGTCATTCCGGAACCCCCCGCGGAGGGCTTCACGTACGATTTCCTATTCGAACCAAGCTCCGCCGCCGTGTTGGACGGCATCTTGCCCCGGTATGTCAATGTGCAATTGTGGCGTGTTCTTCTGGAGTCCAATGCCGCCGAACAAGGCGCTCGAATGACCGCCATGGAAAACGCCACCGAAAATGCGGAAGAGCTAATCGGTGACTTGACGCTACATTATAACAAAGCACGTCAGGCAGCCATTACCAAGGAACTTCTGGAAGTGGTCTCCGGCGCCGAAGGACTCCGGTGATCTTGTAGCATGGGCATCCTGCCCATGCCTGACGCGCGGTGTCAGGTGTCCTCACCTGACACCAGAACCTGCAGGGTGAGGGCACCCTGCAGCACGTAATCTCGTCGAATGGGCATCCTGCCCATGCCAATTCGCGGACTGGAAGCCCGTGTTACTTGTCAACTTGCCACTTGTAACTTGCAACTTTTTTTGGTGACACATGACCTGGAGTGAGTACTTTGCTGCACAGCTCGATCGGGCGCGAAACATAGCCCTTTCTGTCGTCAAAGACTTCGATGACCAGGACTTCTACACCAGAGTTGACCGCGTCAATCCGGGCATCTGGATCCTGGGGCATATGGCGAACAGCGAGCCTCGAATCGTGTTCACCGCCTTGGGAGAAAAGCCTCCTCTGCCACAGGACTGGAGCGACTGGTTCCGCCTCGGCGCCAAGGTTCTTGACGACTTGCACCGATATCCCCCGCTTCCCGAAATCCGCCGTGTCCTGGATGACAGCCACCGGCAAACCCAGGAACGGATCAAGAGCCTGACTGACGAGGAAATGCTGACGTCTGCTCACCCTGATATGCAAGTCTTCCCCTGGCTAAAGACAGTCCGGGACGCCCTGGGTTTCGCAGCCGTCCATGAATGCAACCACGGCGGTCAGCTAATGCTTTTGCGAAAGCTGCTGGGCAAGCCCGGTTTAATTTGATAATTATGTTGGATTACGCTAGCCCGTCTCAGGCGGGCAAGGCTGACCCAACCTTCTTTCCGGATTCCCCCGTGCGCGGGAAGGACAAAAGAGGCTGTCAGGTGAGGACACCTGACAGCACGATCGTGTTGGGTTACGGGCATAAGCCCTAATCCAACCTACAATGCTGGTAACAGTAGGGGCACAACATGTTGTGCCCCTACAGACACGGAAACGCCCATGCCACCAAGTTGGAGAGATTGATGAACGACGGCAGAATCCGGCAGATTATTGGAGTAGTGGTTGACGTGGAATTCCCGGACGGTGAATTGCCCGCACTGTACACCGCATTGAAGATTCCCCGCAAAGGCGACAACCTGATCCTCGAAGTCCAACAGCATCTTGGAGATAACGTCGTCCGAACGGTCGCTATGGACAACACCGATGGCTTGGTCCGGGGTCAGGCGGTTCAAAATACCGGGCAGCCCATCGAAATCCCTGTAGGTCCCAAAACCCTGGGACGCCTGATCAACGTCATCGGCGAACCCATTGATGGGCTGGGCGACATCGACTCCGACATCCGATATCCCATCCACCGACCGGCGCCGAAAATGGAAGACCTGGAGACCTCTACGGAAATGCTGGAAACCGGCATCAAAGTCATCGATCTGATCCAACCGTTCTCCAAAGGCGGCAAGATTGGGCTGTTCGGCGGCGCCGGCGTGGGCAAAACCGTCATCGTCATGGAGCTCATCAACAACATTGCCAAGCAGCACGGCGGCATTTCTGTGTTCTCCGGCGTCGGCGAACGCACTCGTGAAGGCAATGACCTCCTCCGGGAAATGATTGAATCCAAGGTCATGAACTACGGCGCGGAATTCGATCTGAAACATTGGGACCTGTCCAAGGTGGACCACAACGCATTGGCAAGTTCCAAAGTCTGTATGGCATTCGGGCAGATGAACGAGCCCCCGGGATGCCGTCTCCGGGTCGGTCTGACCGGTCTGACTCTTGCCGAGTATTTCCGCGACCAAGGCATGGACGTCCTGCTCTTCATCGACAATATCTTCCGTTTTACTCAGGCTGGCTCGGAAGTGTCTGCCCTTCTGGGACGTATGCCTTCCGCTGTCGGCTATCAACCAACCCTGGCGACCGAAATGGGCGCCCTTCAAGAACGAATTACCTCCACCAAAACCGGATCCATCACCTCGGTGCAAGCCATCTATGTGCCCGCTGACGACTTGACTGACCCCGCCCCGGCAACCACCTTCAGTCACCTCGACGCCACCACCGTGCTCAGCCGACAGATTGTTGAGCTCGGCATCTACCCCGCGGTAGATCCCCTTGATTCCACATCCCGCATCATGGATCCTCAAATCGTCGGGCAAGAACACTATCAGACCACCAAACGTGTCCAAGAAATCCTCCAACGATACAAAGATCTTCAGGACATTATCGCCATTCTGGGTATGGACGAACTGAGCGACGACGACAAAATCCTGGTCGCCCGTGCCCGTAAGATCCAAAAATTCCTATCCCAACCATTCCACGTGGCGGAAGCCTTCACCGGACGTCCTGGGGTTTACGTGTCCATAAAGGACACCGTCCGAGGTTTCCGGGGCATTGTGGAAGGTGAATTCGACCAGATCCCCGAGCAGGCATTCTACATGGTCGGACCCATCGAACAAGCGGTGGAGAAGGCTAAGGAGATCGCTGCGAGCTAACAAACCCGGGAGATTTCTGGGGTGTCAGGTGGGGACATCTGACACGACCCATTGCGAAAAGACCATATCTGGTGTCAGGTGCCCCACCTGCCACCACCCCTTTCTTCCCTCCTACGCCAGTAGGGGGGAACACAAGGGGGGTTAGAGCTTCCGTGCGGTCAGGTATCCCTATCTGACACCGCCCCTTTCTTCCCTCCTACGCCAGTAGGGGGGAACACAAGGGGGGTTAGAGCTTCCGTGCGGTCAGGTATCCCCACCTGACACCGCCCCTTTCTTCCCTCCTACGCCAGTAGGGGGGAACACAAGGGGGGTCAGAGCTTCCGTGCGGTCAGGTATCCCTATCTGACACCGCACTAAATCGGTGAACAATCATGGCGACGACAAACGGTGGTGCGCACGCACTCAAGTTTGACCTCATAACTCCCGATGGAATAGTATTCAGCGGTGAAGTGGAATCCCTTCGAGCACCAGGCACGGAAGGGAGCTTCGGCGTGTTGGTCAATCACGCGCCCTTCATGACCACCATCGGTATCGGGATGGTCGAGGTGACCGAGAAGAATGCGCGTGGAAAGCCACGATACTTCGCCACCAGTGGTGGTTTTGTCGAGGTGCTGCATAATTCGGTTTCCCTGTTGGCGGAAACGTGCGAACCTGCGGAGGAAATCGATTTGGAACGTGCGCAGGCGGCGATGAAACGCGCTCACGAACGGCTGAGATCACCGAGTTCGGAAATCGATATCGTTCGTGCCCAGTTGGCATTGCACCGAGCCCTGAATCGAATCAAGGTCGCCCAGACTTACCAGTCGATAAGCCGGTCGGCGTGATTCCGCTCCAATCCTGTTGCGTCATCCCTGCGACTTGCGCGTCTTCGGCGGAAAACGGGAGTCCAAGAGGTGGGTGATTCTATCTAAACTAATCATTATATCTATATAAACTATGGTTTTCTCGATGCTAAAACCGTGAATGCGACATTTTTCCCTTGACAAATAGAGAAAAATCTAATATACTATTGACGATCTTCGCTTGAAAAAGCATGTTACATAGTCCGGCACTGGATCCAAAAACTTCCGGAAGCGAAATGGTCCCAAAACCACGCATCAATCTCCTGGCCCTGTTCCTTGGGGTCATTGTTGTTTTGAGCCCCAACCTCGTTGCCAGCGCCCAATCACACCTCGAGGGGACGCCCGCCGGAAACCTTTACCAAGATTACGCCACCCAGTATTTCTTGGACAGGAGCGTCCAATTCGCCAAAGACATGTTGATCGATGAATCCTATCTGGCGGTTCTAACAGAGAGCGTGGTGAAGGAGATCAAAGCCCGGAACAAGGAGGGGACGCTTCACTCTTCCGATCTGACCAACCATGCCTGGGCGTCACTTCCCGCGTTCTCACCCTTTGATCCCAATCAATTCAAAGATCGCCGTATCAACAAGGCTTATCCGGCATGGGAACGCTCTCAATTTGAGTCCTTCTTCCGTTCCTGGATCCAGGTGGAAGAAATCCATAACCAGTTGATTAGGAGCGCATCCCCGACTCAGAAGCAGAGAATGTTCCGCATTGAATACGCACGTGCATTGCAAGCCTACGCCGACGAGAAATGGGAACTCGCGATTCTAAGCTTCGACGGAATCCTCAATGCCTTTGGCTATCGCACGGTCGATGATATCCTCTTCTATCGAAGCGAATCCTGTCTGCAACTGGGTTATTTCTACCAAGCCTTTGAAGGCTACCAACGGATTATTTCTGATTATCCAGAATCTTCATATGGCGAAAATGCGATCGTCCGAGCTGTGGCGATTCTCGATCGACTGAGATTAACCGAATCCCTGAAACAGTTCTGCCAGAGTTGGGAATCGAAAGTCAATGCGAGCACCGCATCCACGCAAGATTTGGTGCACTTCAAATTAGCGCAGATTTACTTCCTGGACCGCGACTACGACCAGACCATCTCTCACGCCACGCTGATAAGTTCCGCCTTTCCCGATCGCAATGTTGCCAACTCGCTCCTGGCGTCCTCCTGGGCACTGAAGGGTGACTACATCAAAGCGATCCCGCTCCTTCAGGCAATTATCGCGGACCGCAAGGCGAGCCGGGCTTTCCGAGACGATGCCACGGTCAAGCTGGCTGCCATCTATTTCGATCTGGATGAGTACCAGGAGAGTATCGCAACAGCAAATCGAGTCCCTACCGATTCGCCGCTCTATCCAAGGGCTCTTCTCATTCAGGCGTGGGGATATTTCCGCCAGGATGATTTCCAAAACACGATCAATGTGACGAGCAGATTCCTAAAATACTATCCGTCTGACGAATCGGTGTACGAAGCCGCTTCGTTGGAAGCTTGCGCTCAGCAAAGTCCGGCTGCACCGGAATCCGGCAAGACCGTTTTCCAGAACATCATGGACGACGCCGCAAAGAGCTGGAGCCTGGAAGCAGCCGCCCAGGAACGCCAGGAACTCTTCGAAACTCTCCAGGACGCGATTGGTCTGGAGGAGGCGGTATTCATGGACGGGCGCAAGGATCTGTTCGAACAATATGTCCGGACTCGCAGCGATCTGACGATTCTGGCGCAACGCCTAAGATTGTACGAGGTCTGGGAAGCCAATGCGAAGCTGCGTCCGGTTCTGACTGAAGATCGAGAAGTCACCCGCGTTGCCCGAGAATTGCATGATGTCTCTGAAGCCGTCAAGGCAACACGTGCGTCATCCCCATTGAATACCTACGTTGGAATGGAGGATAAGCTGAGTAATCTCCACGGTCGGCTGGGCTCGCTCTACGAAATGCTTGAGCTTTCGAATCCTCCATACATGCGGGAATATGAATCCAAGTTCGATCGCGACTTTTCCGGTCGGTTGATGGCGAAAGCCCAGACGGAGTTGGATCAGTTGGAGAATAGTGTTTCCTCGGTGACTACTTTGATGAATCAGACGCGCGACCGAGAATCGTATGCCGCCCGATTCGCGCTGGAGCAGGAACGGAGGAATCTGGGATCGTCCCTGAATCGGCTGGATACCGAACGAACAGAGTTGGGCGGGATATCCGCCCGTCCGGCATTGACAAGCCAGGAAATTCCGAAGACACATCTTGAGGAATGGGCGGAGTTCGGATTTCGCAGGACTTTCCTGTCTGGCGGGCTTTTGAATAGGTATAGCTTCAGCCTATCACGGATCGACGATTTGAACCGATATCTGAATACCATTGAACTGCTGCTTTCCACCGAAAGCGCGAAATCCGACTCATCCGGTCAGTCCGGAACTCAGGATTCGACATCAGAAACGAAATAGGGTTTGAGCCTATGAAGTGCCAGGAATCAGCCACAAGCCCCAAAGTCCCCAAGCAGATCAGGCACACCGGTCTGACCCGGACCGGCAGGAAAGCCCGTCCCGCGCTTGGCGGATCATGCAGGCACTGGTTAGTATCGGGCGTGTGGATCGCTGCCATCGCGAGTCTGCTCTGCGCTCAGACCCCGGCAAGTCAGTCTGACGCCATCCCCATGGATCTTCTCGATCGCTGGTACCAGGTCAGCACAGGCGATCACACCGGCAACATGGCTAAGTGGATCGAGGAAGGTCAGCGGATACTGTCCGAGATCCGCACGCTGGAGACTCTGAAAAACCGTGCTCTGGCGGAATCTCCGACGACGTTGGCTGAGATCGAATCGCTGAGAAATCGCTTCGTCGAGCTGCTGAAGACCGTAGAACGCGCTCGCATCGCCCAGATGTCGCCGCAAGAGCTTCAAGAGATGAGGCAAAACTACCTGGCGGAACGAGAACGCGAAATGCAGGTCCTGGACGAAGAGCGAAAACAGTTGATCGCCAGAGCGGAAGCATTTCGTCTCACCATTGATTCCAATGAATTCCTGGCAAGACACCCTGACCGTGCCAAGGTGCTGGAAGATTTCCTGTATCGCCTGGCAGAATTGTATTATCAGGATGCCGGCGCCGAATTCCTGAAGGCGTTCGACGATTGGAACCGTCAGGTCGAAGAAGCCCGGAAAAGCACCGGCGCCCAACCCGCAGTCTCTGGAATCGTCGGTCAGCCTCTTCCCGAAGCCCCCAAACCGGATTACTCGCGTGCCGAGGAAATCTACCAGAATATTCTAAGTGATTATCCCCACGGAAAACGCATCCATGACTGCCTGTTCAACCTGGCGAAAATCAACGAAAGCAAAGGGGATTCCGCCTCCAGCGAAAAGGCAGTGGAATATTATCGCCGACTGGTAAGATCGTTCCCGGACAGCCCTCATGTGGCGATGGCGTACCTGGGAATCGGCGACTACTACTTCTTCCTGGAAAACGTGGCTCCGGAACTTCTCGAAGCGAACATGCAGCAATCGATAGACGCCTATCGGTCGGTGCTCAGTGCCCCGGATACGATGCTCTACAATGACGCCTACTTCAAAATCGGGTGGGCGTTCTTTCGAATCAATCAATTCGCAGACGCCGTTGATGCCTTCACACGATGCATCGATGTTACGCTTGAACTCAAAGATCGGGAGAACCCTTCGGAAATCATCTCGTTCTATCAAAACTCCGTTCGCTATCTGTCGTTGTGCTTCACTTCCCAGCAGTGGGCGCAAGGCGGGTTGGACAATGCCGCCCAATACGTGCAAAGCGACCCTAAACGCCGGGACACTTACGGAGAAGCTGTGATACGTCAGATTGGCGATCTCCATGCCACGTTGTATGAGTGGAAACTGGCGATCGACGCCGATAATCTGTATTTGACGATCTATCCTCTGAATCTGAACGCCCCTCCAGTACATGAGCAGAAAATCACTGCCATGGAACACTCAGGAATACCGGCTGCCGAAGAACGGGACGTGTTCTTGACACTCTATGGTCCCGGTAGTGAATGGCGTGCAGCCAATTCGGACCCGGAACTTGCACAAGCCATTGACTCCAAGCGAGAGACATTCCTGTTCAAGAGCACCGACGAAATCACGACTCGTGCGGTAAAAAGTGCGGATCCGCAGGCTCTGGAAGCTGCTATCGGATTCTGTCACCGCTTCCTGGAGACATTCCCCAATTCCCGGAATGCACCCCAGGTCAGGATGAACCTGGCGATGATGCTGTACAACCCGCCCGTCCAACGGTTCCTGAAAGCCTATGATCAGTTCTTATACATATGTCGCAACTATCCCGACGACCCTCAAGGTGGAACCGCAACGAGGCACGCCTCTGCCAAGAACGCCGTAGCTGCCGCATCCGTCATTATCGAAGCGGAAAATGAGGGCAAGATCGCCTGGACCGCGGATCAGCGGTCCCAAATCCTCGATAACATCATGATTGTTTCCGATTTCGATAGCTTGTACCCTGAATGGGTCGCGGACATGTCCGTCGGCGAAATCCTCTACTGCCAAGCCCTGGACAACTACCTGGCAGCGTTCCCAGCCGGAGATTTCGCCCCCGAGGCGCTGTGGCGGGCAGGTCTGCTGTTCTTTGACAACCACCAGTACCCTATGTCGAGACACTGGCTGGTGCAGATCGAGCCGAGATTCGCCGAACTGACCCCAGAGGTCACGGAAGCCAACAAACTCATCTTGAACAGCTACATCCTGGAGAAAGACTTCGCAGGAGTCGAGAATTGTGCTCGGCACATCTCAGGGCTGAATATAGATCCCCAATTTCGGGAATCGGTGCGTATTCGTCTGGCGGAAGCTATCTTCCAGTCCGGTGAAGCCCTGAGGGAAAAGGCAAAACAGACGGGGATCGCATCCGATCATCAAGCATCCGGACTGGAATTCAAGCGGGTGGCGGTCGAAATCCCAGACTTCGGGTACGCCGACGCCGCCTTGTTCAATGCCGGGCTGGAATTCACCGCCGCCCAGAATTACGATGCTGCAGTCAGCGCATATCAGCTCTTGGAAAACAATTATCCGAAATCCGAGTACGTGGATCGCGCTCTCTATAACCATGCCTATGTCCTGGGTGCCAATCTCGGCAGACACGAGGAAGCTGCCGATGTCAACATGCGCCTTTTCAACAATTATCCGAAGTCACCGCTGCGATCCGATGCACTGTATAACGCCAGTCAGAGCTATATGCAGGCAGGGAATACCGCCAAGGCTATCCAGGCAAATCAGACGTTCGCCGCCGCCTACCCGGCATCCGCTGAAGCCAAGTCGCTCCTCTTGGGAGCCGCTTCGCTCCTCGGTCAGTCCAATGACCAGGATGGCGCCAGCCAGATGTATGCGGAATTCGCCGAGCAATATCCCAACGATCCGAATGTGGTCAGCGCTCATTATGAACGAGGCACTTACCTGACGAAAAAAGGCGACATTCCGGGAGCTCGGCGCGAATTCCAGAAAGCGGTGGATTCGTACAAACAATTGTCCAATAAGAGCGTCGAGGGAATCACAGCCGTCCGCCGCCTTGCCTCGAAGTCTCTGAACGCGATTTTGAGCTGGGATTTCGATGCCTACCTCAACGTGAAACTGGAGCCTCGGTCACGTCTGTCCGCGCAGATCGCAGAAAAGAAAAGGCTGAGCGAGTCCCTGATGCTGGGCTATGCGCAATTGGTCGCCTGGTCTGAGGCGGAAGCGATTCCGGCAATGGTCAAGCGAGCGCAGGTGCTGGAAGAGTACGCCGCATGCTTTAGATCCCAGTCGCCGCCCACTGACAATGATCCTGCCAACCGAGGTGAAAAACTCATTCAGATTTCCAGAGACGCCGTCGGATATCAGCAATTGGCAATCGAAGAATACCAGAAAGCGTTGAATGCGCTGCCCGACGCCAAATCCGGACTGGAACAGCGTCTGGCATCCGCCGCTCCGGACGAGAAATTGACCCTCGACACCTTGATCGTATCCGTCGATCGGCAAGAGAATTTCTGCCGCGGCAAGATCCTTGACCTGAGTCTGTCCAATGCAGAAAGTCTGAAGGTCGCCCTGAGCGAAGTCCTGAACCTTCAAGGCTTCGCCAAGCTTGGAAAGCAGACCGGACTCAAACGCCAGTTCAATTTCTGGAACTCGAATCTGCTTCCCTTGACCGTGGAGGTGCTGGGGCTCTATCATCAGGCGCTTCAAACCGCCGATAGCGCTTATGGTCAAGGGAATGATTGGTCCCGGAAAGCCCAGGATGGATCTCTGGACGCCGTTAAACGATACATCGAGTACGGACAGTCCCTGGCTCGCAATGCCTTGACCTCTTATCGGGAAGCGGTCGCCGACTACGGCAATGTCCTACCCAAAGGCGACGGGGCAACCCTGAAAGGCATGCAAGCCTCGGACTTCGCCGCCGTGGCTGATGATTTCAACAAGAAAGCCAACATCTATGCCCAGGCGACGGTTCGAACTGGACAAGACCTGATCGATCAGTTACATAAATATGGATTCGCCAAAAACCAAACCGAATCGTTAGAGGACTTGATCCCTGCCTTCGTGGTCGAATTCTCTACCCTGTGTGAAAATTACGCCCAGGAAGCAGAGAAGGGCTTGGCTGCCATCCGGGCGGGCTATGCGCAACAGAAGTCCGTCGTGTATGAGGATGCCCAATTCGTTTTCGAGCAATGGATCCTGGTCTGGAGCCAATATCAAGTCGACGCTTTGAAAATGGGTCAACAGGTCGTGGAAAAATTCTCCATCGTATCCCGCGACGCCGATCAGATACTGGGAAAATTATCCGCTCTCGAACCCGGCAAATACGGAACCGTATCCCCCGAATCACCACAACGGTGACCGAGGAAGGCAGGCATTCCAGTCTGTCAAAAGGAGATCGATGTTGAAGCTAACATCAAACTTTCCTGGATCTTGCATCGATGCATCATTCGTGAGTGTTTTCCGCGCCGTGGTCGCACGGATCCCACGAATCGGATCAGTGACTCTGGCATGCGTTTTGCTATGCGTTCTGTTGCATCATTTGCCCGTGACAACAGCCATGGCTCAGGAGGTGTCACCACCTTCGGCTCAAACCACCGCGCCGGACACGACAAAACCCGGTGCCCAGGCGGCGCCGGAACGCATAGAGATTCGCATCGAGCTGCCCATCGTCGAGCCGTTCTTTAATATTTTCTATGAGAGGGAAGAGCCGAAGATTGAACCGGATAGGATTACTCCGGCAGCCAATCCGCTGCAAAAACTGCCTCCCGCAGTCGGAGAAATCCCACAGGAGAAGTTCCGGGCGCAACGTCTGGTAAAACCGCAAGTGCTGTTGGACAGGCAGAGAGAGTGAATGAATCTTCTGGGAGAGAAGGGTATGGAAACGACCGAAATCACTACGTCAATTGTAGAGAAACTCGTCACCGCGTGCCGGGATCGTGAAGCATTCTGGCGCCTGATGGGCGAATTGGATCCCCGAACCCGAGTGGCGGTGCACGACCAGCTTTGGGACATCCTGATGGAAACCGCGCAATCCAAGCGCCCGAACTTGAATCGGAGGGAAATCACCTCCCGCATGCAATCAAGTGCTGAATACCAGCGACGCATGGGATGTACCGAACCCATCTACGTTTGTCGCAGGAAAACCTGTGTCAATTCCAATCCCAATTGCGTGTCGCAGAAGGTATCGGAGCACGTGGAGGTCATTCGTCAGCATTTGGCAATCCAATAATCGTGATAAATCAACATCTGGACCCCGTCCAGAAATATGGATGGTGTCAGGTGAACGCACCCGGCACCACTGCTCTGTCATAGGAGGACTATCATGGGTGGTTTCTATCACTCGTTCGTGCCCGGAGGAACCGGGTGGCTGTTCATGGATTTGATCCTGGCGTTGGGAGTGTTTGCTCTCGCCATCGTCGTCGATCGAATGTACTTCATCTCGGTGCGTTCGAATATCGACGCAACCAAGTTCATGACCGAAATCCATAAACTGATCCTGAACAGCGACTACAAACGGGCAATCTCACTGTGCAAGTCCGCCGGAAAGCGTGCCCTTCCTCAGGTCATCAAGAAAGCCCTGGAAGAAGCGGAACGAATGGAATTCGTTGACTTCCGAACTATCCAGAACACGGTGGATGAAGCGGCTTTGGAAGTCATCCCCAGACTGACCGCCCGCACCGGTTGGTTGGCAATGATCGCAAATGTATCGACCCTGCTGGGCTTGATGGGCACTATCTACGGACTGATTCTGGCTTTCGCCAGTTATTCCACTCAGGGTTCGAGTTTCTCAGCCTCAGATCTGGCAACGGGTATCGCCATTGCCATGTACACGACCTACGCAGGCTTAGCGGTGGCGATCCCCAGCTATTTCTTTCATCATTATCTGTCATCGACTACCACTTCCATCATCGATGACATCGATGAACAATCGGTAAAGATGATTCATCTCCTAACCGGGAGCGCCGCCAGTGGCAATTAAACCTTCAAAACGATTGCTGAAAACCAGGTCGTTTCGGAATCGTTTGACGCCGGCGACGGAACCGAATCTCATCTCGGTCATGAACCTGATCGTGGTGCTGATCCCCTTCATCCTGTGGGCAACCAGACAAACGAACTTCGGTCTCCTGCAATACCTGCCGCCGCCTGCTGAAGGGATTGGCGCAGCCTTGCCCCAGGAACAGGCGACAATGGAGCTTCCCGACCTGGCGCTGCGTATCAACCTCGGACAGCAGCGTTTCCTGATCGGCTATCGCGTGGCTGACCACGACACTAGCTTCGAAATCGCCCCCGATGAAACAGGGAATTACGACTTCAAGGAATTGTCCCGTCAACTCCTGGAAATCAAGAAAAATGTGGTCGGAACTCCACCAAAGTTTCGCGATTCGGACGAAGTCATGATTTCCGCCCTGGCAGCCACCGATTTCCAAACTGTGGTTTCCACCCTGGATGCTTCTCGAAATATCTGGGTGGGTGGTCGTCGGGAAACACTATTTCCCCTGCCCGTCCTCGGGCAATTGTGGTAGGTTCTACCAAGGAGCTTTCAGCATGGCGTTCGACGCAAAGGCACCCTCGAAGGGCAAAAAGCATGGACCTCCTGAAACATCCATGCCCAAAATGACGTCGTTGATGGACATGATGACCATCATTCTCCTCTTCATCCTGGTGCAGTTCTTCGCCACTGGTGAGCTGTTGAAACTCGCGCCTGGCGTGATATTGCCTACCTCAACCTCGCAGACGAATCCCACGAAAAAGGTGTCCGTATACCTCTCGCCCCAGGGCTTGTTCGTCGATACCGGCACCGACCGCGAAGAAATCCTGGCTCGACCCGATGAGCTTAACGATGAAAATCTCCTGGTGCTTCCTGGGCTCAACAACTTCCTGCGGAATTATCAGAATTCGCTGCTCGAGAAGGGAAAAGGGGAACAAAAAGGGATTATCACCATCCAGGGTGACCGCCGAATCTCATACCAGTGGCTGTTGAAAGTCATTCAGACCTGCGTCAATAGCGATTTCAACACCTTCGACTTCGTGGTGCAACGCGTATGAGCCGCCCGCGGGCGGACTGTGAATAGGAGTGGAGTGTGGCAAATCTCACACAATCTCACCCTCAGGGGTTTCCGAAAGAATTCAACCGCAAGCTGATCGCAGGATGGGACCGCCGATTCCTGATCCTTCTTCTGGCATCCCTGGTCGTCAATGTGTCCTTTATCGCCTACATGGCTGGACGGTGGCACGAAGAGAAAGTTGTGGACTGGGCGAGCCAGCAAGTCGTGGAGGAGACCGGCGCCATCCAACTAAAACTCGAAAACCACCTCGTACGTCCTCTGGCAGGCAGCCGCCCCGGGATACAAGTCAGCGCTGGCGGCGGCGAAGTGGCTGAAGCCACTGGCGCAGGCGAAGGCGGACCCAGACGTGTGAACCGCGGCTCGATCGGTACCGGCAAACGATACGCCGGTCACGAAGTCGCTTTTATGGCGCCCACTGGAGGTGCTTCGGCATCCGGTCGCGCCCGGAAGGAATTTGCGCCTATGATCGGCACCTCGAAAGGCTACGATTTCCGCCCGGGTCAGCTCTCCGTCCACACCGACGCCGGAGCCTTGGGAGCCTTGGCTTCCGTACGGAAAGGTCCCGCAGAGGTGTACGAAGCGGGCGGTCTGAAAACCGTCGTCGGCACCTACGAATTCTCCGACGTCGAAGGACAAATGGGATTGTCAGGAACCATGGAAATCGGCGTGACCGAACGTAAGGCGGAAGGCTCTGAGATTAGAGGCGGCGCCCGAAGCTATCAATCCATCTACGACGTGGTCAGTGGCAACCGTAGCCAAATATTCTATTGTCTCCACGGCGAACGCAAGCGCGACGTGACACTGAAAGGAAATATCGAACTGGAAGTAACCCTCGACCTGACGGGCAATGTCACCAATGTCAACTTCACCGGCAAGACCTGGTGGTCGAATCCCACGTCGGGCAAACGCGTGGAACAATGCATCCGCAACATAATCCAGGGCTGGAATTTCGGCATCGCTCAGGGTTCCCCCGGATCGAGAACCACCTTCAACCTCTCCTTCCTCTGGACATAGCCTCCCCCCCGCTTGCGGGGGGGAAAAGAAGGGGGGGTAGAACCGTCCCCCGGGCTTCCAGCCCGTGAACACGACTACTGCAACGTCCCTCGGGCATTTTCAAGCCTCCCCCCTGCTATGCGGGGGGGAATAGAAGGGGGGGCAGAGCGTCCCACGGGGCGTGAGCCCCCTCAGTGGCATCTCGCCCGTGGCTCTGGAGCATTCTTCCACCGTTGTCCTGCCTAACCATTTGGGACAACGGTTTTCTTGTCTTTAAACTTCGCAATTCTCCTGCCATTCTCCAACAAATAATTCCTAAAACTTGCTATTTTCCCCTTGACTTTTCATATTTCCCAATGTATACTAAAGATGTTTCCACCTTGAGGAAAGGAGTGTACCATGCCTCCCATCAAGAAATGGCTTACAGTGCTATTAGTCACCAATATAGCGCTTGTTGTGACGTGCGTTCTTGCACAGCAGCAACCGTCCAACATTTGGAGAGACCTCCGGAAGGACCCTAATACCAATGTGCCTAAGGTCACAGAAGATGGGGGTATTCTATGTGGCTCTGTGGTGGCATTTGGAGAGTTCCTTCCCCGTCCCTATTATGTGACCTTCCGGGACGACACGGTATGGATAAACAGCATCGCTTACTACCCCATGCGACCCAACCCAAATCCACCGCCAGTTGAACCAGAAGTACAATATAGTGATACAGCTGAAGCAGTCTTTGCTTTGTGGGTGGAGCTGCATAGTAGAGTTCCCGAGTTGTTCAAGCAATACGGTGAACAAAAAGCCCGCGAAATGGTCATGCAGGAATACCAAAATAATCCTCTAATTAAGTCATTAGTGTATGATGATTCTACCAAGATATTTTGGGGCGAATTCCCGGTTGAAGGTCGCTTTTATGTACCGTCGGTAAGGAGCTTCATGTGTGATCGCCCCACTCCAACTCCCCAAGAAGTAACCGACGAACGTCAATATGTTGAAAAATCAGTTCGTCAGTTGCTACTTGATAGTGGAATAATTTTATTTGGGCATAATTTCGAAGTGAGGACTAAAGGTGCTGACGCTTACAAGATAATTGATGCAGTGGTAGAAGTGAAACGCGATAGCGTTAGTGTAGAGGAAGGAAGGAAAAAAATCCGAAAAGTCATTCATGATGACAAAATGGTTCAGGATATTATCGAGCACCTTGATTCCTGGCCCGACGACATTAAGTGATAGGGGATTGCCGTGAATACCAGCAAATCACTTCACTATAGTGGTATTGCCAACTGTCATTTTATATTGGCTATATGCTTTTTGCTTATCCTTGCCTTCCAATTGGTATTCGCTCAACCAGGTCCGCCACGACCGATTTGTCGAACTCCAGGCGGTAGAAAAGCGGTCATATTTGAGGCTTGCGCCTACGACCCGATCGCAGATCAATCTCAGTATTGTGATAGCGCCTTAGCGCCTCAGGGATAAATCATGTACCACTTTTATTGGCAAGCATTCCCTCTTAGATAGCTCGCCGCTTCCGATTCTACACTTTCCCACCTGACCAGATACCAAATATGCTCAATTTTCTATTGACCCACTGTGTTTTTTATGCTATATTGAACGACATCTTATACCACTACGAGACATTCTTATGCTGCGCACTCACACTTGCGGCGAATTGCGAAAACAACAACAGGGGCAAACCGTTCGACTATCCGGATGGGTCCATCACGTCCGTGACCTGGGCGGCATGGTCTTCATCACCCTCCGAGACCGCTACGGACTGACTCAAATCGTCTTCAATCCCGAGCGGGACAAGGAATTGTACACACGTGCCCAGGAACTGCATCCCGAATGGGTGATCACCGTTACAGGCACTGTCCAGCTCCGCCCGGAAAACATGGCAAATCCTGAGATGGATACCGGCGACATTGAAGTCATTGCCCAAGAATTTCGGATACTTAGCCAATCCAAAGTGCTTCCAATTCCAGTGGATGGTCTGACCAAGGTCACCGACGAGATGCGCCTGCGGTATCGATACCTTGACCTGCGCAGTCCTCGCATGCAGCGGAATCTGATCCTGCGCCATCGCTTGAATCAATTGGTCAGATCGTTCTACACCGACCACGGATTCCTGGAAATCGAGACCCCGTTCCTGATGAAATCCACGCCGGAAGGCGCCCGTGACTACCTGGTCCCTTCTCGCAGGTATCCCGGAAAATTCTTTGCCCTGCCGCAATCGCCCCAGACCTTAAAGCAGATTCTGATGATCGCCGGATTCGACCGTTATTTCCAGATTGTTCGATGTTTCCGCGACGAAGACCTCCGCGGCAACCGTCAGCCCGAATTCACTCAAATCGACGTAGAGATGAGCTTCGTGGAAGAAGAAGATGTCTTCGCGAGTACCGAAGAACTATTCGTCAGAGTGTGCGAGGAATTCTTGAACTGGTCTCCCACACGACCGTTCCTTCGCATGACCTATGACGACGCCATGAGACGTTTCGGCAGTGACAAACCCGACCTGCGGATCGTTAGTGCAGCAGCGCATGGTGATACAGCCGCATTCGGCATGGAGATCCAATGGCTGACCGACGATTTTCGATCCATCCCGTTTCAAACCTTCCAGTCCGTCTTGCAGCAGGGCGGAGAGGTCGCGGGATTGGTCCTTCCCGGACGTGCCGGTTCCAGTCGAAAAGAGATCGAGCAATTCCAGGCGCGAGCCATGAGTCAAGACATCGGACTCAAGGGTCTGCTTCCAGTTCGATACCGGGATGGGATTTGGGTCGGTCCACTGAGCAAGGTGATAACAGAGGTAGGGGTTCAACATGTTGAACCCACACAGTGGTTTGAGGCTTTGTTCAAGAAGATCGGCGCCACCCACGACGACCTGCTGTTCCTGGCTGCCGACGATGCCAAAACACTGCAAACCGCGTTGGGGAGACTTAGATCGGAATGGGGCAGTGAACTGAATCTGATCCCGTCCGGATCCCATTCTCTGCACTGGGTGGTGAATTTTCCGATGTTCCAATGGGATATGGAGCGAAAGAATTGGGCAGCGGAGCACCATCCCTTCACGGCGCCATTAGGCGACGACCTGGACGAAATGGCGAAAAATCCCGGAGCGATTCGTGCCCGCGCCTATGACCTGGTGATGGACGGTCACGAAGTCGCCAGCGGTTCCATTCGAATCCATCAGCGCGACATGCAGAATTGGGTTTTCAGACTCCTCGGGCTCGATGCCGATGAAGCGGTCAAGAAATTCGGATTTCTCCTCGATGCCTTCGAATATGGAGCTCCGCCTCATGGAGGAATCGCGGTGGGGTATGACCGGCTGGTGATGATCCTGTGCGGAGAACAATCCATCACGGACGTCATCGCCTTCCCGAAAACCACAGCCGCGGTCAGCCTGATGGACGGAGCGCCCAGCGAGGTGGATCCTCAGGCGCTAAAAGAACTGCACCTGAAGCTTGACATCCCACGGGAACTTCCGTGATTGGACTACGTACAACGGATTGTCATAAGCCTGATAGGCTATCTCAAATATCCTAAATCTACTATTTAGTAATGAGATCGCAGTCAAGAACGACTGGTTTCTGTCAAAATTCAGAAATAACTCTTGACAAAGTGCTTATGATTTGCTATTTTACAGCCAAAATCGAGAATAACGTATCACTTCGAAACTTCGGAGGGACCATGCGAGGTATCTCCAGACCATTGGTATGGATACTTCTGGGTCTGTTGACCGGTGTCTTCCTGATGGGAACCGTCGGTTGCACCAAGTATGCCAAAGAAAAAGACCTGCAAGCCCTGGAACAGCAAAAGCAGGCTACGCTTGCCGCAGAACAAGAGCTGAAGCAGAAGCAGGCGGAACGTCAGGATGTTCAGAATCAGCTGCAGCAGAGACAGAACGAATTGGCGGAACTTCAAAGCGAGCGCGATGAAGTCGCTAAGAAAATCCAGAAATAAGCACGCTGAGTTCAACCACGATGAACCTCGAAGGAGATATACATGAAAACCGGTATTAGTGGCTGCATCTGGGTGTTGATCTTAGCGCTGGTGCTTGGTTCCGTGTCGTTGAGCGCCGCCGCCAACGCCCCAAAAATGAAATACAAAGATTATCTGGTAGAACTGGAACGCTGGAAAGCACGAGAGCAAACTGCCAGGAATTCCATTGCCCAGGAAGAGGCGACTATCGCTGATCTTCAAAGCCAGATCCAGAAGACTCAGGCACAGATCGATGCCACCTGGGAAGAGATTTTCAAAATGCTGGGGATCACCAAACAGGATTTCGAGAAATACCAGGCAGATCTGACCCAACTTGAGAACAAAGTCCGGGAATTACAGGCACTTGCTCCGGAGCAGCTCTATCAGAGAAAAGCCGAAATCGACGAGGCGCAAAGCACACTGAACACCTTACGGGGAAATCCGTGCGCCATGATCCCTCGGATCGATCGGAGACTGGCGGCGTTGCAGCGAGATCTTGATGCCGTCAAAGCTCGGGTACCGGCGCCTCGCAGCGAGACGTATTCCGTCGCGCGTGGCGACTGCCTCTGGCGTATCGCCGCAAAACCCACGTTCTATCACGATCCGTACAAATGGCTCAGGATCTGGAGCGCCAATCTGGATCGCATTTCGAATCCGGACCGAATCTACCCCGGTCAAAATCTGACCATTCCATTAGAAATCGACAGGAATCAATATCTTGTGGTCCGCGGAGATTGGCTGGGCAAGATCTCAGGGTATCCGCAGGTCTACGGCAATGCCTTCCAGTGGAAACGTCTTTATGAAGCCAACAAACGGATGATCTCCGATCCCAGTCGGATCTATCCGGAGATGATCTTGACGGTTCCTCGGTGAGCGACCGCCTTTGTGGCATGGGCATCTCGCCTGTGCTGAGCGACGCCCGCGGAAAGTCCTCAAGTTGAAGAATTTGGTGTGAAAAAAGCTCTTGTGTTGTTTCGGCGACGCCGGATAAGACAAGGGCTTTTTTTACTGCACCCTTCCCGAAAGGGAATCCTTATCGATGGTAAGGTAGTATAGCCCCTGGTGGGCGCATTGCACTAAGCAGTCCTTGAAGCCAAGAAACACAAAAAAGAGAGTTCAAAAGAACCGGCGAAACAGGGAATCGTTGGAGACGATAGAAATACCGGTTGAGGAACGAGTACTGTTTCCGCTCCTCGGACCCAACGATTCCCATCTCAGGTATCTGCAGCAGTACTTCCGATCCACGATCGGCGCCCGGAGACAGAAGATAATCCTCCGAGGGTCAGTGGAGGAGAATAATACGGCAAAAGCTGTCCTGGAAGAACTGATTGATGTTGTGCGATCCAAGGGCACCATCACAGAACAGGACATCGAGACCGTATTGCGCTTGGCTTCTCAGGATCTGACAGTATTTCCGGAAAAAGATGTCTCCGGGCATGGTGTCATCTATCACGGCCGAGATCGGACTGTCGTTGCGCGGTCTCGCAACCAGGACCGCTACGTACAGGCAATCCGAGACCATGACATCGTTTTCGCCTCCGGTCCGGCAGGCACCGGAAAAACCTATATCGCGGTGGCTGCGGCTGTTGATTCATTTTCCCGGGGAGCGTGCGATCGCATCATCTTGGTCCGTCCCGTCGTCGAGGCAGGCGAGACGTTGGGCTTCCTGCCTGGCGACGTCAAAGAGAAAGTTGATCCCTATTTCCGCCCCCTGTACGACGCACTGTTCGATATGATGCCGGCGGAACGACTCCGCAGATTGATGGAGCAGGACGTCATCGAAGTGGCGCCATTGGCATACATGCGCGGACGAACCCTGTCGCATGCATTTGTGATACTGGACGAAGCCCAGAACACCACGCCCGGGCAGATGAAGATGTTCCTGACTCGTTTGGGGTATCGGTCCAAGGCGGTGATCACCGGCGATCTGACCCAAATCGACCTACCGGGTTCTCAACAGTCGGGCATGATCGTGGCGCTGGAAATTCTGAAAGGGATCCAGGGGATCGCATTTGCGGAGCTGGATGCGTCCGATGTCGTCAGGCATCGCCTGGTGCAGGACATCATCGAAGCATATGACAACCACGATTCAAACAAACTCCAAACTCCGAACTCCAAGTGAACGGTATCCGAAGCGCCAATGTGTCATGAGCATAACGCATACGGCTCCGCATTGGCATGTAGCATGAGACAATGACAGAGCTTAATAACCACAAGGACACAAAAACCAGCATCTCCAGCCGATGGAAGGTCGTGGGAAGAATATTCCTCGTCCTGGGGACTGCGACAATCCTGGTGTTGTCGTTCCCCTGGGAAAAGACCACCGAATACTCCCATCTGACCGTGGGATCGGTGGTGACCAAGGAAATCATCGCACCATTTGATTTTGAGGTGCTGAAGAACCCGGCGGAGTTGGAGGAAGAGCGCCTGGCAGCCCGCCAATCCGTCAATCCCGTCTTCGTGCGATCCGATTCGGTCCAACGGACGGAGATACAGGCTTTCGACCAATTATGGGCAAGGGTTCATAGGATTTCCAATTCTGTTGATCTTCGATCCGCATCGCCGGCAACTCTGGCGGCGGCACTGCGTGACAGCTTGAAAGATGTACCGTTCCTTTCCTTCCAGCTGCCGGCATGGGAATCTCTGGGACAAATTGCCCGGAGACCAACAAGTAGCCGTGCGTTCATGACCGCGATCCGTCAAGTCTTGATCGACATTTACTCCAAAGCTATCCTGGGAGAGTCTCCCCAATCCGTCCAAGTGCCGAGCGGAGAAATAGCGGTGGTCGATCAAGGCGTGGAGTCCCTTGTCCCGGCGGATCAGTTCTTCGCCATTGAATCAGCCCGTGCCGATGCCTTGGGGCGCATGAAATCCAGTCTTACGGAGTCATTCACATGGAAGTGGGAATCCAGTTTGCCCAGCGCGGATACTACCCAGACGTTCGATACGCTGAGAATTGCCTACAGACTGGTTCTTCCGTTCCTGTCACCGAACCTGCTCTTCGACAGCGTCGAGACGGAAACCCGACAAGATCGTGCTGTTTCCCAGGTTCCTACCGTCAAAGGGCTGGTCCTGAAAAACGAACGGATCGTCGATTCCAATGTCCGGCTGACTCAGGATTATCTTGATAAGCTCCGGTCGCTGGAAATCAAGGAAGCAGAGTTGGCTCATGGTGAAGGTGGTTTTCAACAGATTGGTCCTATTGCAGGGCGTGCCGCATTGGTGCTTGGGCTCCTGTTGCTAATGGGCGGAATCTTGGAATACCTGGGATACGGCATCTATCGAGAAATCCGACATCTGCTGACTATATCCGTTCTTCTGATCTTGCCGGTCATATCGGCGTCGCTCCTGATTCATCAGACTAATCTGTCGATCGTCTATCTGCCGATTTCGTGCGTGGTGATGGTGACGTCATTTCTGTTTGGCATGTCGGTTGCAGTTGGTTTCGCGATCGTCGCCTCAGCCCTGGTTGCCGCAGTGGTTGGCTTTGACTTCTCTGTGTTCATCTTGATGCTATTCCCTTCGCTGGTGTCGGTTCTCGCAGTCCAACGCGCGCAAACTCGGACGCGAATCATGAAGGCTGCCATCCCCATCGGCATCATATATCTCCTGACTATAGCTCTGCTCCAACTCCTCAGGTACTCTTTTGAAGTTGGTCTCTGGCACGAATTGGCTATCGGCGCCGTCAATGCCATAGTATCCCCCGTGTTGGCAATGGGATTGTTGATCATATTCGAGCAGTTTTCCGGAATCACCACCGACTTGACTCTTCTGGAATTGGGGGATTTGAATCGACCCTTGCTGCGAAGATTGGCGCTGGAAGCGCCCGGAACCTACCACCATTCTATCGTGGTGGGGAATCTGTCCGAAGCCGCAGCCGAAGCCATTGGCGCAAATCCGCTCCTCGTCCGGGTCGCCGCGTATTATCACGATATCGGAAAAATCGAAAACAAAGAGTACTTCATCGAGAATCAAGAAAATGGCACGAATGTCCACGACCTGATTTCCCCGGAAATGAGCGCCTCGGTGCTCAGAGATCACGTGGCGCACGGCTTGGCATTAGCCAAAAAATACCGAATTCCCAAAGCAGTGAGTGACTTCATCCCCCAGCATCACGGCAGAAGTTTGATGATGTATTTCTACCATAAGGCTCTGAAGCAAAGTAAGAACAAGAAAGTCGATCCCGACTTGTACCGTTACCCGGGACCTGACCCCATGAGCCGCGAAGCTGGTATCCTGATGCTCGCCGATATGGTGGAAGCGATTTCGAAATCGTTGAAGAATCCTGATGCGGACGAAATCAAGAACGCCATCGACCAAGCCGTTGATTCCAGAGTCAAAGAAGGGGAATTGGACGACAGCGATCTCACCTTGAATGATATCAAACAGATCAAGGAAGCTTTCGCTCACGTCATTAGCGGCACAGTTCACCCGCGTATCGAATACCCCACCGGCACCGAGTTGGAGCAGGCACAGGCGGCGACAGACAAGGATGTCAGTCCTCCGCTCCAGAAGACGGAGAATTGAACCGGATGATGAGAGTGCTTTGCCATGTCGTACACCCTGATCATCGCAGAGCGCCAAGCGGATTCCGCGGCATCCTTGAACATGTTCTGCAATCGGTGGGCGGAAGCCAGGATCATATGACCTTCGTCTTGTGCCGAGACCGCATGATCCGCCGCCTTAATCGGGAATTCCTGAATCGGGACGAAAGCACCGATGTGATCAGTTTCGACCTGAGCGGTAGCGAAGAGAAAAAGGGGAAATCCCGCTTTCGTAAGTACGCCACGTCGAATCCGGTGGGCGAAATCTATGTCAATCTGGATCGCGCTCGCCTGCAAGCCCGGCAATACGGAATCACCTTTTGGGAAGAGTTGCTCCGGCTTTCGATTCACGGGTTGTTGCATCTTTTCGATTATGACGACCGTAATCCTGTCGATCGAAAGAAGATGATGGCAAAGCAGGAAGAACTCCTGCAAAAATTCTGGCGCCCTTTGCACTGGTAACATCTACTGTCATTCTGAATGAAGTGAAGAATCTCTTGCCGACATTATTATCGTCTCCGATCCTCGATCAGGTTGAAGTGATGGGACACGGCTTGCAAACGTGCCAATTGTCATTCTGAACGAAGCGAAGAATCTCTTCACGATCAGGAGGTGTCTTAAAGGCGCGCTCCACACCAAAGGAGGTCGATTTCTAAGTTGGACGACACAGAGTTGTGGGTGGAAGTGATCATCTTTCTGATCCTGCTTCTCCTGTCTGCATTTTTCTCCGGATCGGAAGCCGCTTTCTTTTCCCTTTCCCGTGCCGACGTGGAAAATATCAAAAGAAAGTCCGGTGAACGGGGAACCTTCTTCAGACTCCTGGATCACCCAAAACGCTTGCTAATCACTATCCTGACCGGGAACACCATCGTGAACATCGCGGCTGCCTCCCTGTCGGCGGTGGTGGTCCGGGGGATCTGCATAAGGAACCACTTCCCTCAGGGGATCGGATTGATTCTGCAAATTGCGGTAGTGTCTTTTCTGATCCTTCTGCTGGGGGAAATTACGCCCAAGTATATCGCTTTGAAGAATGCTTCCGTGGTATCGCAGCGGGTTTCCACTCCCATCCGAGCATTCCAACTGGTCGTGATGCCCGTGGTGGCGCTATTCTCCTCGATCACGAATCTGATATCGACCGTCCTGGGCGTTGCCCAGAAGAGACTGTTCATAAGTGAAGACGAGATAAAAACGTTGGTCGAAGTCGGTCAAGAGCACGGAGATCTGGAAGCTGAAGAAAAGGAGATGATCACATCCATCTTCGAATTCGGCGAGACCGCCATCCATGAGGTCATGGTTCCCCGCATCGACATGGTGGCGGTGGAAGAAAGCACACCCATCGAAACGGTCGTTTCGCTGATCCGGGAACAAGGTCATTCCCGCATCCCGGTATATCGGGAGCGGGTCGACAATATCATCGGAATTCTCTACGCCAAGGATCTGCTCGCTCATATAGGACGCCACGAAGACGAGAGTCTGGCTGGGCTTGTCCGTGATGCCTTGTTCGTTCCGGAAAGCAAAAAAATCGACGAAATGCTTCGGGAATTCCAGCGCGAAAAAGTCCACATGGCGATCGTGGTCGATGAGTACGGCGGCACCGCCGGGCTGGTAACTATGGAGGACATCCTGGAAGAAATAGTCGGCGAAATCCAGGACGAATACGATACCGAACTCCCCCTCTGGGAAAAATCGCCCGACGGTACCATTGAAGTCGAGGCGAAAATCAGCCTGGGCGAATTGAACGAAATCATGGGAGAGGATGCCTTTCCCACCAGTGAAGACTACGAAACTCTGGGAGGGTTAATCTTCCAGTCCACCGGAAACGTGCCCGAACCCGGTGTCACATTGGAATATGGAAATTACATCTTGGTCGTGAAAGATGTGAGTAACCGCCGAGTCGGTCGAGTCAGGATATCACGAGTCCCTCCAGCCCATGACCAGTCCATAACATAGTGCCATCCGATACGAATATGACACATCAGTCGCATGGGCATCTTGCCCATGCCCACGGTTGAAAGCCCGTGACACATTTTGAAAGTACCCGTTTGTGAGCCCTTTGCAAGAAAAACTGGCCGCGATGTATTGGCACGTGAAAGCCCTGCGAGTCAAACAGGAACCGTTTGTCCTTCCGGAGACTCTGATTGATCCGCGTTGTATCCTTGTCGCCATGCCATTCGATCCCAAGGAATTCGAAATGGCGAACGAGGCGTTGTCCCAGATCGATGACCATTTCCCGCGCACTAAGATCGCCGTTTGCTTAAATGAGACGTTTCGCACCTGGATTCCCCGCATGTTGATTCCAAGGAGCGTTGCAGTCGATCCCGGTGATTTCAACTTTTTCCAATGGCCCAAGAAAACTCTGATCCACAAAATTCAGATGTTGGAGTGTGATGTGGCTGTGGATTTGAATGCCGGCGTGCACCTGGGATACGCTGTTCTTTGTGCCCTCAGTGGCGCCGCGGTTCGGGTGGCTCTGGATAAACCCCATAGCAGCCTCTTCTTCAATTTCGTGGTCCGTAGCGATGCGTCTCATACTCTGCGCCATCGGTACGATGCGTTGATAAAGTATCTTCTTCCCGCACGTCCGACATCGAAGGACACGACAACCGAATTGTAGCCACTCTCGCATGGGCAAGATGCCCGTGCCACGATACCTCATGAACACCCAACAGCATCTATTGGACATTCTACCCTCGGTGCGGCACCCATCCCGATATATCGGCACGGAATGGAATCGAATCGTCAAAAATCCATCGTCGGTCGATTTGAATGTCGTGTTGGCGTTCCCGGACGGCTACGAGATCGGGATGTCCTATCCGGGCTTCCAAATTCTGTATCATGTCCTGAATCGCCGCCGTGACATATGTTGCGAACGCGTATATGCGCCGTTCCCCGATATGGAACAAGCCTTGAGGGATAAGCAATTATCCCTCTTTTCGTTGGAGACCTTCCGCCCCCTGCGAGAATTTGACGTCATCGGCTTCACTCTTCAATATGAATTGCATGCCACTAACGTCCTGACGATGCTCGACCTTGCCGGCATTCCCGTCTGGGCAAGCGACAGATCAGACAACGATCCTTTGGTCATCGCCGGCGGTCCGTGCGCCTACAATCCGGAGCCGCTGGCGCCCTTCTTAGACGCCATCTTGCTGGGGGATGGGGAAGAGGCGGTGCTTTCGATGGCAGACACCATTATCGAAGCCAAACGCAAGCAACTGCCTAAGAAAACTCTGCTGGAGTTCCTGGCTCAGATGCCCGGCGTATATGTCCCGCAATTCTACCATCCAGGCTATGAAAACGGAGAATTCGAAGGGATGTCTGCCGACGCTGGTTTCCCACTTCCAGTAGTGGCGACTCATGTGAAGCAACTGCATGATTATTACTATCCGGACGGCCCGCTCGTGCCGATTTCCGAAGTATCTCACAACCGTCTGCAGGTCGAGATCATGCGAGGATGTACCCGGGGGTGCCGATTCTGCCAGGCTGGCATGATCTATCGCCCCCTGCGAGAGCGATCCGTACAATCCATCACCCGTCAGGTGTCGCAAAGTCTTGCTGCCACCGGCTACGAGGAGCTATCGCTGGTTTCGCTTTCCACATCCGACTACAGTAAACTCGACCGGCTGCTGAATGACCTGGACGGAATCGTGAAGGACAAGAACATATCCCTGTCTTTTCCATCGCTGCGACCGGATACCTTCACCGACACCATGGCAGAGCGTGCCTCTGTCGGTCGAACCGGCGGGATCACATTTGCACCCGAAGCCGGTACCGCGCGCCTCAGAGCTGTGATAAACAAAGCTGGAGACGAACAGGACGTGTATCGCGCATGCACCATCGCACTCGACCACGGCTGGCGCAGAATCAAGTTGTACTTCATGATTGGCTTGCCAACCGAAACCGACGACGATCTCCTGGGGATCTGTGACATGGTGTATGGTATCTTCCGACTGCCCGAAAGTCGCCGCCTGCAAGGTCTGACTCTCGCCGTGTCGCCTTTCGTTCCCAAAGCCCAAACTTCTTTCCAACGCCTTCCTCAAATTCCCCGAGACGAGGCACATCGCCGGGCAAGATTCTTGAAAGATCACCTTCCCAGGAAAAAGGTCAAGGTGGATTGGAGAGATCCCAAGGTAGCCGAAATCGAGGGGATAGTGGCTCGCGGCGATCGCCGCATGTCGAAAGTGCTCTATCGCGCCTGGCGAAATGGAGCCCGCTTCTGTGGCTGGTCAGAATATTTCCGTTACGACCTGTATCGCCAAGCGATGACGCAAGAGGGCTTGTCATTTGAGCGTCTCGTGAGTGGTTATCCTCCGGATCAGCCTTTGCCCTGGGATCACCTCTCCAAAGGTATCAGAGCCGGATTCTACCAGAAAGAAATCCAGAGATCCCTGGACGCCGAATCTACTCTTGACTGTCGGGACGGCTGCGTAGGCTGCGGTTTGCCTGTACAGGACTGTTTTGTGACCCCGAATGCGGAATCGGTGCAGCCCGAAACGACTGCCAAATCGATGTCAGACGGTGATATCGGAACTCCGCTCTCCCAATCCGTCTCCACGGTTCGAATCAAATATGTGGTTCGAGGCTTGCCTCGTTTCCTGTCGCACCTGGAAACCGTCCGCATCTGGGAAAGATCCTTCCGACGCAGCGGACTGCAGGTGCAATTCTCCGAAGGCTTCCGGTCGCGACCGCGCTTGTCCTTCAGTCCCCCCAGACCGGTCGGTGTCGCCTCCGAAGCCGAATACCTGGATGTGCGTCTGGGCGTTACCGACGCCGATCAGATTGAAAAGCAGTTGTCCGCCGTGCTGCCGGACGGCATAGAAATCCTCGAAATCGAGGTGTCAGATCGATCTGTTGAATCCCTGGATAAAACCATAAGCTGCTGGGAGTACAGAGTGACATTTGGTCAACCGATCCCGGATCTGGAGACTCGGTGCCAGGAGCTCCTGCAACGCAAGCAAATCGCTGTGACCCGATCCCGATCCCACGACCATGGTGACAGGGAAGAAAGAGTGGTTGATATTCGACCCTCCGTCTGCGACCTGAGCGCTGTGGACGGTGCTGTGCTGATAACTGTACAGAAACCCGGACCACTGGCGACTGTCGCTGAAATACTCGAGGAATTGAAGGTGGCTGACCGTTGCCCCGATATTACCCGAATAGGTCAATGGATCATGCGTCATACCCAGAAGCTGGATCCTGTGAAAATCGAGCCGGTGCTGATCGATGCATAGAATATTAAAGACCCCTTGCAACCGAGAACAGGAGGATGATTGTCAAAGCAGGATGAATTCGCACGGCTGGTAGAGATAATGTCAATACTCCGTGGTGACGACGGCTGCCCGTGGGATCGAGAACAAACTCATGAGAGCCTTCGACCCTATTTGCTGGAAGAAACCTACGAAGTACTCGACAAGATAGACAGTGGTCAGTGGGAACAATTGCCGGACGAGCTCGGCGACGTGTTGCTCCAGATCGTGTTCCATGCGCAAATCGGCAAAGAACTTGGCACCTTCGACATAGACGATGTCGCCCGCAAGATCAATGAGAAACTGATCCGGCGCCATCCTCACATCTTCGGCGACGCCGAAGCCCGAACTGCTGAGGAAGTGAAACACCGTTGGGAGGAAATCAAACTAAACGAAGGCAATAAATCAGTCCTGGACGGCGTTCCCGCCTCCCAGCCGGCGTTGAACCGTGCCTTCCGCGTCCAGGAAAAAGCCGCAGGCGTTGGATTCGAATGGACCGACATCAAAGGCGTCTGGGAGAAGCTTGGCGAAGAATTGGATGAACTACGGGTCGCCTCCGAATCCGGTGACAAACAGAAAATCGAAAACGAAATCGGCGATCTCCTGTTCACCGTAGTGAATCTCGCCCGCTTTCTGGGCGTGAATCCCGAAGACGCCCTTCGCGGTACCATCATGAAATTCGTACGACGCTTCCGCTTCGTTGAATCGGAAATGTCAAAGGCTGGGATGACCATGAATCAGAAGAATCTGGAAGTCATGGATGGATTCTGGGAGAAAGCCAAACTGCAAGGAATCTGACAACAACCTCCTCCCCCCTGCTATCGCAGGGGGGAACAAAAGGGGGATCAGTGTGGTGGTGTCAAACGTCCCGTTCGACACCCGGGCGTGGTTGGTATCACTGTCAGACGAGTCGTTTGACAGCACCCAAATTTTCCCCCCGGTATCCGGGGGGAAACTTGTCCGCCTATGGCGGATTGAAAGGGGGGCTTTGCGAGGGAGGCGAAGCAATCTTATGTAGGTCGGGTTCCGAAGAAACCCGACAAGATTCTCTGGCTGCAATCTCCGACACAACAGAAGGTCAGCGCGTGCCCAATCAGCTTGTAGGTCGGGTTCCCCTGAAACCCGACACTCAGTAGGGTCACCATATGCCAAATCAGAAAGAAAGAGTTCTCTTAGTCGCCCTCCGGAAACCGGGTGTTTCCGAATGGGAAGTGAACGACCACCTGGATGAACTGGCTCAGCTTGCCGATACCGCCGGTGCAGTTGTAGTCGGACGCTTCACTCAACGACTTGCAAAACCCGATCCAGGCACCTTCATCGGCAAGGGGAAGGTGCAGGAGTTGAGTCAGGAGGCTCGAATTCGTCTCGCCAATTCCGTAATATTCGATGACGATCTGACCCCGGCGCAAGTTCGGAACCTCGAGCAAGAAACAAATGTCAAAATCCTGGATCGATCCGGCCTCATCCTGGACATATTCGCCGGCCGGGCTCGCAGCCGTGAAGCCCGCACCCAGGTCGAATTAGCCCAGCTGAATTACTTGCTGCCGCGGTTGACCCGACGCTGGGTGCATCTGTCACGACAAGTGGGAGGAATTGGCGTCCGCGGTCCCGGAGAAACCCAACTTGAGGTGGATAGGCGTCTGGTCCGGGAACGCATCGCCAGACTCAAGAAGGAGTTGGACAGAATTGACCAGAGCCGTCAAATTCGCCGCCTGAGAAGAGAGAATCAGTTCCGCGCCGCTATCGTGGGTTATACCAATTCCGGCAAGTCAACCCTGCTGAATGCCCTGACCGGCGCCGAGGTCTTCGTGGAGAACCGCCTGTTCGCCACATTGGATTCCACCACCCGTAAGCTGGCGCTGACCCCCCAGACCTCCATTCTCTTGAGCGACACCGTTGGCTTCATTCGCAAGTTGCCCCACCATTTGGTAGCCTCGTTCCGATCCACCCTGGAAGAGACCATTCAAGCCGATCTCCTTATCCACGTGGTGGACCTGTCGCATCCCCAATTTCGCCACCAGATGGAAACAGTGAGAATCGTGCTTTCCGAATTGGGACTGGAAGACCGACCGCGGCTTCTCGTGTTTAACAAAGTGGATAAAATTCGGGACGGAGCACTGGAATGGGCGCGGAATACGTATCCTTCTGCCGTCATCATCAGCGCCCTATTGGGCATCCGCCTGAATGAGCTGACCCAACGTCTTACCGGAATCGTCCTACGCGAATACGTGGAAGGCGACCTGACTCTTCCCATCGGGCAAGGCGAATTGATAACCAGGCTGTATCGTCTCGCCGAAGTTCTGGAGATGAGTCAAAAAGACGGTTTGCTCCATATCCGATTTCGCACGCATCGCACCGTGTTGAACCGAGTAAAATCTCTGGCAGAATCCTAAAGTAGTATTATTCCTGGAAAACTGCAAATCACGAGCCATAATTCCAGGCGAGTGGTGTTTAATTCAACCAGGGAGTTTAAATAACTAAATCATCTCACTCTTTGTTACTAATAAAATTGCATGATGTTTTTTCAAAAAGGACTTGACAATTGTCCTTTTTTTTGCTATATTTGACCCTGTAAATTTTTTGTGTGCCTGAAAGTTTAATAAAGTGCAATCGCTTTTGGGATTTCCTGCCGGAAAAATCCCCCTAAATACCTAAAAAATAAGGCAAATTCCCATTGGACATCGGGGCGAAAATTCGCGACTTGAGACTGGCAAGCGATTTGACTCAGGAAGAATTAGCCGAGCGAGCGGATCTTACCAAAGGCTTCATATCACAACTGGAACGAGACCGCACCTCCATCTCCCTTGACTCGTTCCTCGACATCCTTGCCGCCTTGAATATCAGTATCACCGAATTCTTCTCGACGCAAACCACCCCAATCGTCTTCACCAAAGACGACCGCTCCGACATCGAGGAAAAAGGGGTCAAGTCCTTCTCCCTGCTGATCCCCGGCGCCACCAACCGGAGAATGGAGCCCGCGCTGGTCACCCTGAAGCAGGGTGAGTGCACCCCAACCGTCAATCCCTTCCAGGGCGAGGAATTCGGCTTCGTGCTCCAGGGTCGCATCGCCTTGCACCTGGGAAATTCCAGCTACAAAGTGCGCCAAGGGGAGTGCTTCTACTTTGAAGCGGAAAAAGAACATTATCTTGAAAATAAATGGAGGCGAGCTGCCGTGATCCTGTGGATCACCAGCCCGCCCTACTTCTAACCATCGAACTTTCCTGCTCGTCGTTCTCGAAATCAAATCCGACCTCTCGGACGAGTCCGAATCCGCCGCCCGGCGGACTACAGGAGGGAACTGATGAACGCACTTGGACGTCAATTACTCGTTGAATTCTACGGTTGTGACAGTAATGGCTTGAATGACAAGGAAATGTTGCGCACTGCACTCAGAGATGCAGCCATTCTCGCTGGAGCCACCATCGTAGCCGATGTTTTCCATGAGTTTAATCCCCACGGAATTTCCGGTGTCGTGGTCATAGCGGAATCGCATCTGGCGATTCATACCTGGCCCGAATTCGGTTACGCCGCCGTAGACCTGTTCACCTGCGGCGAGGATATCTCCCCCGATCTCGCCATGCAACACCTGAAGACCCAACTCAAGGCGGAGCATGTCTCCATGATAGAGTTGAAACGCGGTGTGCTGGACAGACAGGATCTCAGGCACAAACCTGTGTCCGTGGAGAAAACGGTGTAATGTTCGATCGGCTACCACAAACCTTCTTCATGGTCACCGGTGCCTCTGAAGGTTACACCCCGCTGAATGCCTTTGATGGCGCCTTGCTGGACGCCGGAATCGGCAACACCAACTTGATCAAAATGTCCAGCATAATTCCGCCCGGAGCACGCCTGATCGACCCGGTATCGGTTCCCCCCGGCGTTTTCCTTCCGGTCGCTTATGGTTCCATGCACAGCGATGTCCCCGGAGAGATTATCGCAGCCGGTGTCGCCGCTGCCGTGCCCGACGACCAGTCACTTCCAGGAGTGATTATGGAATATTCCAGCCACGGTCGTAAAGAAGATGCCGAATCCATCGCTCGTGCCATGGCGAAAGAAGCCATGGCACGCCGCGGAATCAAAAAAATGTCCGTGCATTCCGTCGCCCGGGACGTCAAAGTCCAGTCCATCGCTGCCATCTTTGCCGCCGTCGTATTATGGGATTTCTAAAACTGTGCGTTATGATGAAGGGATGAAGTCGTCTTTGGTGCACCGCGACTCTGATCATCCCAGCGATAAGTCGGAGGTAAGTCGATCCCGGAATAGCGAAGCAGATTTCGGGATTTTTTGATTCTGTGCGAACACGCATTTCAACTTCCCGATTCAAGCTCGAATAGAGACAAACATGGACCTGTGGTACTCCGAATACCAAACCGAACGACTGAGACTCGGCTTCAAAATCCGCGAAACTCTCCACCGATCTCGAACACCCTATCAGGATCTGTTGATTGTCGACACCTACGAATACGGCAGAATGATGCTCCTCGACGGCATGGTGATGTTGACGGATTACGATGAATTCGCCTACCACGAAATGATCGTCCATGTCCCCATGTGTCTCCATCCGAATCCGAAAAAAATCCTGGTGGTTGGCGGAGGCGACGGAGGCAGCGTCCGTGAGATCCTCCGTCACCCTTCCGTGGAAAAAATCGTGCTTTGCGAGATCGATGAGGAAGTCATTAACGCCTCCCGCAAGTTTTTCCCCAGAATCTCATGCGCCCTGGATAATTCCAAAGTTGAAATCCTGGTACGCGATGCGATCGAATATGTCAAAAACCCTGGCGAGATCTTCGATGTCGCCATCATCGATTCCACCGACCCCATCGGACCCTCCCTGGGCTTATTCACGCCTGCCTTCTATCAGAATCTTCAAGACTGCCTGACGTCCAATGGCATCGTGGTGGCTCAGAGCGAGTCCTTTTACCTGCGCCCCAACCATGTCCGTGGCATGTATCTCAAATACAAGCAGTTGTTTCCCCACGTCGCCATCTATTGTTCGAATATCCCCACCTACCCTACTGGACACTGGACATTCACCTTAGGATCCATGACTCAGGATCCCTTGAAAGACTGGTCGAAGCAGCGTGCCAAACGACTCGAATCGGAATTGCGATATTACAATGCTGAAATCCACCAGTCCGCTTTTGCGCTCCCAACCCAGTTTCGAGAGTGGCTAAATGGCTGATTATCTGGACTATCGCTTCCTGGGCGCCGTCCGCAAAGTTCCGAAGGGATGCCCGGTGATTCTGGGCTGCCCGTACGACGGCACCAGCTCCTTCCGCCCCGGAACTCGTTTTGCACCTCCCGCCATCCGCCAAGCCTCCATCGGCTTGGAAACCTATAGCCATGAATTGGACCGAGACCTCGAAGACCATCCATTCGAAGACATAGGCGACCTGGAACTCCCACAAGGAGACAAAGCCCAAGCCCTTGAGTCGATCAGGAATGCCGTTTCGTCCATCTGTGACGAGGACAAAATCCCATTCTGTCTGGGTGGCGAACACACCATCTCTATCCCAATCGTTTCTGAGATGCACAAAAGGCACCCATCACTAAAGGTCATCCAACTGGATGCCCATCTTGACGTGCGCCAGCACTATTTGGGCGAAGCAATCTGCCATGCTTCCGTCATGCACCGCATCGCGGACATCGTAGGTTGGAACAACGTCCTGCAAATAGGCGCCCGCTCCGGAACCAGGGAGGAATGGCAATTGGCAAAGAGCCACGGTACTCTGTGGTCATCTGACGGCGATATTTCCAGATGGATTGGCGATTCCCCCGTGTACCTGACCGTTGACCTCGATGTTTTTGATCCAGGCGTCATGGGCGGGATCGGCACTCCGGAACCTGGAGGATGGAACTATTTCGACTTTCTGACATTAATAAGACAGTGCCACTCGGCAACCTGGGTGGGCATGGACGTGGTCGAATTGTCCCCGCATTATGACCCGACCGGCGCCTCGGCAATCCTGGCTGCAAAAGTGGTACGCGACCTGCTGTTGCTGATTCAGAAGATGTCATCCTGAGGACTCTCAACGTCAGACGGAGGTAGATATGAGCCCCAAAATCATCTGGTTAGGTCATGCCTCGTTTAGAATCGAAGGCAGTTTGACCATCTACGTTGATCCCTGGAAACTTAAAGATACTCCTCCCAAAGCCGATATTATCCTCATCACTCACGAACACTTCGATCATTGCTCACCCGATGATGTGGCGAAGATCGCCACTCCCGCCACTACGATCGTCACGGAAAAAGATACCGCCGCCAAGCTGAAAGGCAACATCAAGATCATGGCTCCTGGCGATCGCATCAACGTCAAGGGTGTCGACATCCAAGCCGTGCCCGCCTACAATATCACCAAACAATTCCATCCCAAGTCACGCGGCTGGGTCGGCTTCGTCTTTGCGCTGGACGGGACCCGAATCTATCACAGCGGCGATACCGACTGCATCCCCGAAATGAAAGATATACAACCAGATATTGCCCTGATACCGGTATCGGGAACGTATGTCATGGACGCTCCCGAGGCGCTGAAAGCAGTGGAGCTCATCAAGCCCGGAAAAGTGATTCCTATGCATTGGGGCGATATCGTAGGCGCGAAGCAGGACGCCGAGACGTTCAAGAAAAAGGCATCCTGTGACGTCGAGATCCTGACAGCTCAGTAGGGGGTGTGCTGGCAGACGCCCTCGTCCGCCAGCCAGATACGTGATATGCCGTCACAGAAGGGCGTGTGGCCGCAGTTAGACCGCTGGCAGACGCCCTCGTCCGCCAGCCAACAGCCGTGCTGTCAGGCGACTTAAGCGCTTAGGTCGTGTCCTCACCTGACAGCCTCAGTTGTCCCGGACACGAATACACATTGCAGTTGCTTTTTGCCGAAAATTTTAGTAAAATATAAAGATGGGCTAATCAAGCTAAACTGTGTCGCCGGTTAGCCTTGTCCGCCTTAACCGGATTAGCTTCGCGTAACCCGGCAGATGTGTCCGTCACAAGTGGGGGTGTGACGGCGGTTGATTGGGCTCGGAATTGGTTTGACCGCTGGCAGACGCCCTCGTCTGCCAGGCGACATCCCTTATCCAGAGGTCTTACTTGATCGATCTTCATTGCCATTCCACGGCTTCCGACGGAACGTACACTCCCACCGAATTGGTGGAGCTTGCTGTCAAGAAAGGGGTATGCGCGCTCGGCATTGCAGATCATGACACTCTTGGCGGTCTGGCGGAAGCAGTGCAAGCGGGCAAAACGCACAACCTCTGCGTCATTCCCGGCATCGAGCTCAGCGTCAATGCACCCTGGGGATCACTCCATCTGCTGGGTTATTTCTCGCGCCCCGATCCCCCGAATGTGATGAATCGCGTCGTGGAGATTCAATCGTACCGAGAACATCGTAACCCTCTGATAGCAAAAAGATTGCGCGAATTGGGAATACCAATCAGCTATGATGATGTCATTCGTATCACCCAAGGACAAGTTATCGGGCGCCCGCATTTCGCCCAGGTTTTGCTGGACATGGGCGCCGTATCCTCGACTCAGGAAGCCTTCGACAGATTCTTGAAGAAAGGTGCGCCTGCCTATGTGGACCGCCAGCGCCTCGACATCCGGGACGCCATTCAGTTGATCCGAGCCGACCGTGGAATTCCGGTCCTGGCGCACCCAGGGCTCATCCCGCTTGCAAACCCCAATGCAGAGATTGCTAACGTGGTGAAATCGTTCGCGGAAATGGGAGGCATGGGCATCGAAGTCTATGCTCCCGTCCATTTGCAACCTTTCACCGACATTCTCCTCGAGTCGGCAAACCGCTACATAATGCTGGTCACTGGTGGCACAGATTTCCATGGCGATAGCAAACCCAAATTGCAATTGGGCACCGCAGAAGGGGACTTTCTCGTCCCCGATGAATTGATGGCTCCTTTGCTGGCAGCTCTGGGCAAGACTTCGAGGGCAAGTCGCGTGCCGCTTCATTAAGTCCGCCGCCTTCAAATAATAGTATCAGTATCTCATATGCCGTATCTCCGAATCCTCAGACCCTATCAGTGGACGAAAAACCTGATTATCTTCGCCGCTGTGCTCTTTTCGCCCACTCAGATGGCGAAGAATCCGGAAGTTTGGGGTAGGATTGTCCAAGCATTTGCAGCATTCTGCCTCATCTCCGGCGCAGTATACGTCATCAACGATATCTTCGACTTAGAAGGCGACAAAATCCACCCCGAGAAAAGCAAACGGCCATTGGCTTCCGGTCAGATGTCCGTCTCGTTTGCCTGGCTCTATGGATTCGGTATTGCCGCCCTCGCGCTGGTCTGGGCATTTTTGCTCGAAACTGCATACGGCTGGGTATTGGTCGCATACTTTGTCATCAACCTCGCCTATTCGATTGGCATCAAACATGTCGTAATATTGGACATCCTGTTCCTTTCCATGGGTTTCGTCCTTCGTGCGTTGGGTGGTGTGGTCGTGCTTTCCCAATTCATGCCCCATTTCTACTTGTCCTCCTGGCTGGCGTTATGTGCTCTGTTGCTGTCATTGTTCCTGGTATTGGGGAAAAGACGGCACGAAATGGTCATGCTGGATAATAACGCCACCTTGCACCGCCAAATCCTCGGCCACTATTCCATCAGTTTCCTGGACCAGCTTATCAGCGTCGTCTGCGCCGCCACTATCATGAGCTACTGCCTATATACCATGTCAGAAGATACCCTGAAACTCTATCATACCAAGAACCTGTTTCTGACCGTGCCCTTCGTGATCTTCGGCGTCTTTCGCTACCTGTATCTCATCTACAAGAAGACCGAGGGAGGAGATCCTTCGAAGCTCCTGTTCCGAGACACCCCCACTTTGATCAATGTGATTCTCTGGATTTCGGTGTCGGCAACCGTAGTCTACCTGACACGATAACCGTCGATTTCTTGAGGCATTGTCTATTAAGGACAAACGCAATGGGGAAAATTGATATGAACTGTGTGGGGTGCCGTGCAACCTTGATCCTCCTTGTCTTGGGCGCGGTGATTCTGGTAAATCTGTCATGCTCCAATTCTGACGAACCAACATCGGGCGACATCGTGGGCTTTGCGGTCAAGTCGGGACAAACCAATCATTCCGGTATCACTGTGAAGCTCTACCATGAGGTCCCCCCCAACTCTCAGATGACTTCCGTGCTGAGACAATATGGCACGCTCGGATTCGCCATAACCCAATCATGCCTGTTCGATCATCGAGCCGAAACCGTATTGCGGACTGTGACCACCGACTCCACGGGACGGTTCGTTTTCCAGGACGTCAATGATGGAGACTATAACATCGTGGCGGATAACCCCGGTTACGGATTTCGATACGCGCTTGAGATCAGTGTCAACGGGAACGAGGTCAGACCGGACAGCATGATTCTGTACCTAATCGAAGAACCTCCCACCCTGATCGCGGAAAATACCACATGGCAGACCGGACACCATTACAGGATTCTCCAGGATGTGCAAGTCGCTGAAGGCACCACGTTGACAATAGAGCCTGGTGCAGTCATTCGATTCGCAGGTCCCATCGGCTACACCAAGATAGACGTCCGAGGCTACCTCGCTTCTCTTGGGAATTCCAACGATTTCGTTCGATGGATCCGCGAAAACACCGACCTCCCATGGAACCAGGTCAACATTCAAAGCTCGGCGGCGGACCAGAACAGCATTGTCTACAATCTCTTCGACGGCGGGACTATCGGATTGCGATGCAGCGGCTCAGACTTGTCCCTGCATAGCTCTCTGTTCCGCAATTGCTCGTCGTCTGGTGTGTCCGTTTCCGACGTTGCCGACTTTCAGACCATGAATTGCATCTTCATGGATTGCACCACCGGTCTGGTGTGCACCTATTCGGACCAAGGCACGATCGCGTACAGTCTCTGGTACAACGATGGCACAGGCATCTCCTGCACCACGAGCTCCTTCCCCGATATCCACGACAATTGGTTCGCTAACTGTGCAGAGGGCATCTTTCTTCAGAACGTGCAACCGGGCGTTGGCGATAGCCTGATTATTGAGGCAAATCTCATCGAACTATGCGGTATCGGAATCCGTGCCTCTGGGTCAAGCTTTGGGTACTTCCGGTACAACATCATCAGAGATTGTGACTGGGTCGCCATTCAGATCAGACCCATCACGGGCGGATATTCGCAACCTGTGATCCAATACAACAACCTCACCGGTGTCGGGAACAGTAGGCACTTGCTTGAGCTCAGTCTTGTTGTGAATGACCACGATGTGGACGCTACCAACAACTGGTGGGGTACCACCAATATCAATACTATCGAAAACCTGATCTACGATGGCAGAGACAACGGGAATTCAGCCACCGGCGTCGTAAATTACATCCCCATACGGACGGCACCGGTGCCAGGTGCTGGAATATCGCAGTAACACCCCATCGACCAAACCTCTATGCGAAAATCATCAAACTGATTAGGATAGATGCTCCATTATATCGGCAAAGATCGGGTAACGCAGGGATCAACCTTGATCCTGAATCGGAAAGAGGCGCTGCAGCTTCTGCGCAGCCGTGCCAAACAAGGCTTCCGTAAAGCGAAGCGAGCCGGCGTGACCATGGAAGAAAGCCGTGACCTATCCCTGATGGCAAAAGTGTGGTACGATCCGGCTACCCTGCCGAATTCCCTGCGAGATGATCAGAAGTTGTATGTCGCTCACATCAATGGCGAGCTGGTTGGCGCTATCATTGTCACTCCGATCTCTCCCAATACCCTGTTCTACCACTTCGGTGGAACTTCCGAGTTGGGAAGGCAGCATGAAGTCAATGCTCACATGTTCTGGCATATCGTGGAACAATTCGAAGGCTCCCAATACGAATTCCTGGATGTCGGCGTTTCCTTCCGACGCGATCTGCAACATTATTTCCAGAAGTACTGCACGCATCCGTATCCCATCATTTTCCGCCCGCCGGCGGAGGACATGCAACCCAAGATCACGTTTCGCCCCTTCCATACCGGGCATCTCCATTGGACCGCAGGACCCATGCTCCCCATCAATACCCTGCTTGTCGAATTCCTGGGCGCAGAATTCACGTATATGCCCGGCGCTGAGTTTGCGATTCTGTCAGCTCTCAAAGCTCTGAATGTGGAACCGGGCGCCAAGGTCGCTGTCTTGTCCTCCCTCCCTGAATCGTCGCCTTCCCCGACTGTGACGGAGGCATTGGACGGCTACTGTCAATGGACTCAGAATGTCCATAAGGACGTGAGAGCGATTCTGGTCAATCACCGCCATGGATTTCCTTATCAACATATGGAACAGGCATTGAATCACGGACTCCCTGTGATCGAATTGTGCCTGGACGGCTTCGATTCCGTCGTCCGTGATCAACGAATCGGATCCTTCGGCGATTTCGCCGTCTTCGACTTCACACGGGTGTTCCCGATGCAATTCGGTGCCATCTTGGTGGGGAAGTATTTCGAAGACAAGGAAGTCTGGGATCGGTTCGCATGTCTGGACGTAGACAAACGCAACGAAGTCCGCGAGCAACTCGGACTCTATTGGGATACTCGACCGCAACTCAACGCCCGCCGTCGGGAATCGTGGTCAGAATACCAGAACCTTTTTCGATTGGTGGGTATGGAACCGGTGCTGCCCTTGGACGACACGGCGATCCCTTCTGCTTTCTTGTTCCGTGCGCTTCCAATGTATCCTCCGCACGCAATCCAGAAACGGTTGCGGCAATTTGGGGTGACTGTCGAAATTGACGAGAAAGAGGGGTGGGTCGCCTTGCCCTGCCACCAACTCATCACCCCGCAACATCGTGATTACATCTTCGGCGCCTATCGCGGGATGATGAATCCCTGTGTCGATTACGTTCGACCTCCCTCTCAATCGGCAGAAGGCGCCGAGAGTACTATTAGCTAACCCGAAGGACGTCTCGTGAAAGTCCCCTTGCAAGATCTAAGAGCCGGATATCAATCGATTAGAAGCGAAATCCTCCAATCCGTGACTGAGGTCATGGATTCCCAACAGTATATATTGGGACCCAGAGTGGCACAACTGGAGGAAACCATCGCCGGCTACTGTGGAGTTGAGTACGGGATCGGCGTGTCTTCCGGAACTGATGCCCTGCTCTTGGCGTTGATGGCGCTGGGTGTGGGCAGGGGCGATGAGGTCATCACCACTCCCTTCACCTTTTTCGCCACCGCAGGTTCCATCGTTCGGGTCGGAGCCAAACCCGTCTTCGTGGATATCAATCCGGACACTTTCAACCTGGACGCCGAAAAAATCGAAGCAGCCATCAGTCCGAAAACCAAAGCCATTATGCCCGTGCACCTCTTCGGTCAGATCGCCGACATGAAAACCATTTCGGACATCGCTCGCCTCCACAACCTCCATGTCATCGAGGATGCCGCCCAGGCAATCGGCGCCAGGCAAAACGGCAAGCCAGCAGGATCATTCGGGCATGCGGCGTGCTTCTCCTTCTATCCCACCAAGAATCTGGGCGGAGCAGGGGATGGAGGCATGGTGGTGACAAACGATCAGGCAATTGCCGCCCGGTTGAAACAGCTCCGCAATCACGGTGAGGAATCTCGTTACCAACATCGAACCGTCGGGATCAACGGTCGCATGGATGGAATCCAAGCCGCGGTGTTGCTCGTCAAATTCAAATACCTCGATGAATGGAATTCCCGCCGGATCAACCATGCACATTACTACACCCCTCGATTGAAAAACATCCAAGGCGTGATTCCTCCGGTGGAGGTGGCGACTAGCACCCACATCTATCATCAGTACGTGATCCGTTGCGGACAATGCGACCGATTGCGCCAGTTTCTGACGGATCGCGAGATCGGAAGCGGCATCTATTATCCGCTGCCGCTCCATTTGCAGCCCTGCTTTGCGATTCTGGGATATCATCCCGGCGATTTCCCCGTGGCGGAGACCGCTGCGCAAGAAGTGCTGGCTTTGCCGATATATCCGGAATTGACTCGAGAGCAGCAGGATACTGTCATCGGTGCCATCGGAGAATTCTATCGGACAGTGGGAGACATCCTTGCATAGCGGCGACGGACCGCCCGAAGTCACAATATTAGGAGTGCGGCTTCACAATATCAGTACCGAGGAAACACTGGCGCTGATCGATAGATTCGTCAGCGAAAAAGGACCGCACCAGGTCTGCACCACCAATGTAGATTTTGTCGTCCAGGCGCAAAAGGATCGGGAGTTTCTTGAGGTCCTGAATCGCGCGGATCTGTCGGTGCCGGATGGAATGGGCGTGATCTACGCGTCGCGGTTCTTGGGTACGCCGCTAAAAGAGAATGTAAAGGGGCGGATCCTGGTTATACATTTGTGCAAACAAGCAAGTGAGCGTGGGCAATCGGTTTTCCTGATGGGCGGCGAACCGGGTGTGGCTGCCAAAGCGGCGGAAGTATTGAAAAGGCGGTTTCCAGAACTGAAAGTCGCCGGAACGTCGTCGCCCCGGGTTGGTTTCGAAAACAACCGAGAAAAAAACAACGCAGTCATTGAGGAACTGCGTCGAGCCAAACCCGACATCCTGTTTGTTGGTTTGGGCGCCCCCAAACAGGAGAAATGGATCGCCGACAATCTGCCCAAGACAGATATTCCGGTGGCATTGGGGATTGGAGGCACCTTCGATATCATTTCCGGCAAAACCAGAGAATCTCCCGGGTGGATGACCAACGTCGGGCTGGAATGGCTATTCCGCCTGACTCGTGAACCTGGCAGACTCTGGAAAAGATATCTCGTGCGTGACCCTAAGTTTTTCTGGAAAATTGTCGAACAAAAATTAGGGAAGGACTTCTCTGCCCCATTGCATTAAGCTTGTGAAGGACTCTTAGCCGCCACATGATAAAACAACAGAGCGTATATCTGCGATTCATGGCACAGGTGTTGGACGTCGGCTTGACGATCACCGCGTTCCTGACGTCGTTCGCTATCCGTGAACAACTCCGCACCATTCAGCCTTTTGGAAAGGCAATCCACCCGTCGGAGTATTACGTCAGTCTGTCGTTGATTGTCCTGCTTTGGTGGTTGATCTTCGACGTCCAGGATGCTTATCGCGGGCAACGTTACACTTCTTTCCTGCACGAGGTGAAGCTCATCGTCCGAACGCTCTTCTTCGGAACGGTCAGTCTGGCGATTATCGGGTACTTCCTCAAATTCCACCTTCCTCCGCGATCGCTCCTGGTGATTTTCCTGTTGGTGAATGCTACTCTTCTCACCCTCGGCAAGAGCTTCATCCACTATCTCGCCGAATACCTCCGCCTCAAAGGAATCAACCGAAAATCAGTCCTGGTCGTGGGCGCCGGCAATCAGGCGCGCCAATTCATCCAACGCATCAGGCAGTCCGTGGATTGGGACCTTGACCTGATCGGCTTCATCGACAAAGATCCCCGAAAAGTCGGAACCAAATTCTGTGGAGCGGAAGTCCTGGGTACCCCCAAAGATATGCAGCGAATCATGCACCAGTGTGCCATCGACGAAGTCGTCTTCGCGTTGCCATCCTACGCCCTGGAGGAAACCCAAGACTTGTTGGCGCTCTGCGAACAAGAGGGTGTCAAGACCGTCATCGTGTCCAATTTCTTCAGCGGCTTGATCTCCAAAGTCCAAGCCGAAGTAATCCACGGAATGCCGATTCTGACTTATTCGACCACCCCCTTGAAAGAATGGCAGCTTGTCGTCAAACGCTTCTTCGACATGGTCATATCGACGATGCTCCTCACTCTGTTCCTGCCCATGATGATCCTGATTGCCATCCTGATCAAAGTCACGTCGCCAGGACCAATCTTGTACCGGTGGCAGGTTGTCGGGCTGAATAAGAAGCGCTTCACCGGATACAAATTCCGCACGATGGTCAAGAACGCCGATGAGCTGAAGCAGCAATTATTGGATCAGAACGAAATGAACGGGATCGTGTTCAAGATCAAAAAAGATCCCCGAATCACGCTCATCGGGCATGTCCTCCGCAAATTCAGCCTGGACGAACTGCCGCAGCTCTGGAGCGTCCTGAAAGGTCATATGAGTCTGGTAGGACCCCGACCCCCTCTGGTCAGCGAACTGGAGCAATTCGAGAGTTGGCATCGGCGAAAACTGTCGGTAAAACCCGGCATGACGTGCCTGTGGCAGATCCGTGGTCGCAGCAAAATTCGAGACTTTGACGATTGGGTCAAATTAGACCTCGAATACATCGACAACTGGTCCCTCTGGCTCGACTTCAAAATCCTGCTCAAAACCATTCCCGTCGTAGTGCTGGGAAGAGGCGCTGAATAATCCCGCTGCACTACTACTGCTGATCAAACATCCTGTACGAGGGATTCCATGACCGATACCACCCCGGTGAAATGCGTGATCATTGGATCCGGACCTGCCGGATTGACGGCAGCCATCTATCTGGCGCGCTCCGATCTGAAACCCGTGCTGGTGGAGGGCAGCCAACCCGGCGGACAACTGACTATCACCACCGATGTGGAGAACTTCCCCGGATTCCCCGAAGGAATCTCGGGTCCCGATCTGATGGATGCTATGAAAGCACAAGCCGCGCGTTTCGGCACTGAATTCATACCTGAGGAAGTGACCGCGGTCGATTTCGCAGTAAGACCCTTCAAAGTCTTCATGGGTGAAAGAGTCACTCGAGCCCACACCGTAATCATTGCTTCCGGCGCCACCGCTAAGTGGTTAGAACTCGAATCCGTGGATCGACTCCGCGGAAAGGGCATTAGCGCCTGCGCCACGTGTGACGGATTCTTCTTTAAGGGTCAGGTCGTGGCAGTAGTTGGCGGTGGTGACACCGCCGTCGAAGAAGCTACCCACTTGACCAAATTCGCCACCACCGTGTACATGATCCACCGCAGAGACGAACTCCGTGCCTCCAAAATCATGCAAAAACGGGCGTTCCACAATGAAAAAATCAAAATCATCTGGAATTCCATCCTCACCGAAGCATTGGGTGAAGACCGTGTCACCGGAATCCGCCTGAAGAATGTGAAAACCAACGAACTAACTGATCTGCCCATCAACGGTCTCTTCATGGGTATCGGTCACCACCCCAACACCGAGATCTTCAGAGGACAGCTCGAGATCGAAGACAGCGGCTATCTCGTCACCGACCGCTTCATCTGCACCTCCGTCCGAGGCGTGTTCGCCTGCGGGGACGTCCAGGACAAACGATATCGACAAGCCGTCACTGCCGCTGGAACCGGCTGTATGGCTGCCAAAGAGGTTGAAAACTACCTGGATGAGTGCGAAATCACCTGAGAATCCCTTTCACAATATCTGGGAATTTCCTATATTCTGTAGCAGCGTTGAAGGTACCTCGGTACGGTCATCCTGAACGAGGTGAAGGATCTCGCACCCGCATAGTGGCACGGGCTTCCCGGTAGCGATCATTCCCCCCTGCTATTGCAGGGGGGAACAAAAGGGGGGTCGCCGTGAAGCGCGGTGTGCTGTCAGACGTCCCCACCTGACAGCCTCCGATATGACCTCGAACGAGTCGTTCAACGCCACTGCAATTCCCTTCCTGTCGTCCCGAACGAAGTGAAGGATCTCGAGACATTCCCCACCCGGAGATATACATGTCCATTGATGACACACTTGATCTACTGATTCTTGGCGCCGGTCCCGGCGGCTATGTCGCCGCCATCCGTGCCGCACAGTTAAAAATGAAAGTCGCGGTCGTGGAGCGCGAAAAGCTGGGCGGAGTCTGCCTGAACTGGGGTTGTATTCCCACCAAAGCCCTTTTGAAGAGCGCCGAAATCTTCGATCACCTGAAACATGCCAAAGACTATGGGATCACCGTTCTCGAACCTACGATCGACTTTGCCGCCATCATCGACCGTAGCCGGAAAGTCGCCAATCGTATGTCCCTCGGTGTCAAATACCTCTTTAAGAAAAACAACATCCAATGGATGGTGGGCACGGCATCTTTGACGGCGCCGGGTCGAGTCGCAGTGAGAGCAGGAGATGAAACCCGTGAACTTATCGCAAAAAACGTTATCATTGCCACCGGCGCACGAGCCCGGTCTGTCCCGGGCATTGATTTCGACGAAGAACGAATCATCTCCGCCCGAACCGCCATGAACCTGACTAAGCAGCCCGAGCACCTGATCATCATCGGCGCCGGCGCTATCGGAATAGAGTTCGCTTACTTCTACCATACCATCGGCACCAAAGTCACTGTGCTGGAAATGATGCCCCAAATCCTTCCCATCGAAGACCGCGAAGTCGCAGATACCCTGGCAAAACGCTATCGAAAACTGGGAATGAATGTCCTGGTGAATGCCAAAGTCTCCAAAGTGGAACGCACCGATCAAGGCGTCTCCGTGTCAGTCGCCGTTGGAGAAGATTCCCGAGTGATCGAAGGCGACATGGCATTGGTAGCCATCGGCGTGCAAGGCAATATCGAGGATCTTGGACTGGAAAAGGTTGGTATAAAGACGGAACGGGGCTGGATCACCGTGGACAAAACTGCCTATCAGACGTCAATTCCCGGCATATACGCTATCGGTGATGTGATCGGACCCCCCTGGCTGGCGCATGTCGCGTCTGCCGAAGGAATCATCTGCGTGGAGCGGCTGGCGGGTCTGAACCCAAAACCCATCGATTACAACTATATCCCCGGCTGCACCTATTGTCAGCCTCAGGTCGCATCTTACGGCTACACCGAGCAAAAAACTGAAGAAGCAGGGTACGAAGTCAAGGTGGGACAATATCCATTCCTTGCATCTGGAAAAGCCCAGGCTGCCGGAGAAACCGAAGGCTTCGTCAAAGTCATCTTCGACGCCAAATCCGGCAAATTGCTGGGCGCCCATATCCTCGGTTCCGACGCCACCGAAATGATCGCCGAGATGGGATTGGCAGGAACGTTGGGCGCCACCCATCATGACATTTTGAGCACGATCCACGCTCACCCCACTCTGTCGGAATCCATTGCGGAAGCAGCCGCGGCAGCGTTGGGCGAGGCGATCCATCTATAGACGGGCAACACTCCCCGCAGAGGACATACACCCCTGCTCGTCGAGTCTTAAATAGCACTCAATTCGATCAATTGTATCAGCACACGGGCATTATGTCTGTACTACTCAACCATCACGAGGACTGACCATGGGAAAGACATTAGTGGAAAAAATCATTGGCAGCCACGCCGGGAAAGCGGTCGTGCCGGGTGAGCTGGCGATCGTGGACGTGGATCTGGCGTATTTCCAGGATTGGACTGGTCCGCTTTCCATCGTCCAGATCAAGGAGATGGGGATCAAGAAGCTGAAAGACCCGAAAAAAGTGGTCTTTTTCATCGACCACTCCTCTCCATCATCTGCCAAGGAATTGTCGACCGATCACAACCGTATCCGCGCCTTCGCCCGAGAAACCGGCGCCGGACTCTCCGATGTGGGTGAAGGCGTGTGCCACGTTATCACGTCGGAAAAATATGTCAGACCGGGCGACATCGCGGTGGGAGCTGACTCCCACACTTGCCAGGGCGGCGCCTTCGGTGCCTTCGCTTCCGGGATGGGATCAACCGACGTCGCAGTGGCTGCCGCCCTCGGAAAAACCTGGCTTCGAGTCCCTGAATCGATCAAAGTGGAAGTCACCGGCAAGTTCCCCAAAGGCGTGTACGCCAAAGATTTGATCCTCTATCTGATTGGTTCTATCGGCGCCGATGGCGCCACTTACAAGTCATTGGAATTCCACGGCGACACCATCGACAACATGCCCTTCCACGAACGACTGGTGGTGTCAAATATGGCGGTGGAAGCCGGCGCCAAGTGCGGCATATTCCCCTCGGACAAGAACACCCGAAAATACATGGAAGAAAACGATCGCGCGCAGGATTGGAAACCCCTGGACGCCGATCCCGACGCAAGATATGTCAAAACAATCAAGATCGATGCCTCAAAACTGAAACCAATGGTGTCATTTCCCCACACCGTGGACAACACCCGTACCATCGATCACAAGGACTGCCAAGACAGACCCTTAAACCAAGTATACATCGGAACCTGCACCAATGGTCGCTTCGAGGATTTGCGAATCGTGGCAGACATCCTCCAGGGCAAGAAAGCTCATCCCAATACCCGACTAGTGGTGACGCCCGGTTCCCGCACGGTATTCCTTAAAATGCTGAAATCCGAGGTGATGGAAATCTTGGTCGAAGCTGGCGCCACCATTAACTCTCCAGGTTGCGGCGCCTGCCCAGGTTCCCACACCGGTCTGTTGGGTGATGATGAACATTGTCTTTCCACCGCAAACCGCAATTTCAAGGGGCGTATGGGTAATCCCACGGCGTTCGTGTACCTTGCCAGCCCGGCAACCTGTGCCGTGTCTGCCTTGGCAGGGAAGATCGCCGATCCCCGGGAGGTGATATAATGGCTGCTGGACGTGCATGGAAATTCGGAGACAGCATCTCCACCGATTTGATCGCACCGGGGCGCTTCGCCCATCTAAGATCCAATCTGCCGGAATTGGCAAAACACTGCTTGGAAGACGCCCGTCCGGACTATGCTCCTAATGTGAAACCTGGCGATTTCGTAGTCGGCGGAAGCAACTTCGGCTTAGGTTCCAGCCGCGAGCATGCGCCACGGATCATCAGAATATCCGGCGCGCAAGCGGTCGTCGCAAAATCATTCGCCCGCATCTTCTTCCGGAACTCCATCAACGTCGGCTTGCCCGCGATCCAAATCGACACGGACAAGATCGACGAGGGCGATGAACTGGATCTGAATCTCGGCACTGGAACGCTGACGAACAAGACCAAGAACGAGACATACTCGTTCCCGCCTCTGCCCGACGCCATGCAGCGCATTTTGACGGATGGGGGTCTGACCGCGCATATCAAGAAGCACGGCGGCTTCAAGTTGGATTGATCGCCTTTCTGTCGTCACAGTCGTGCTGCCATGTGTCCACACATGGCAGCCCCCTGATCTGTGCTGCCACGTCTCTGCACGTGGCAGCCCCCTCTCCGCAGGTGGCAGCACAATAGTGTCGATATGTTACCCAACCACACTGATCGAATGGGCTTGGCTAAAAATCACACGAAACAGTCCAGACGCCCCCGGTGGCTGAAAATACGCCTGTCCGGCAGTCATTCCAGCGCCGAAGTCCGCCGCTTGTTGTCGGACTTGCGCCTGCACACGGTCTGTCAGAGCGCCCGATGCCCCAATCTTGGCGAATGCTGGAGCCAACGTACCGCCACCTTTCTGATTCTCGGAAACGTCTGCACCCGCCACTGCAATTTCTGCGCCGTGTCAAAAGGTACGCCATACCCTCTTGACCGCGACGAACCGAATCGAGTCGCCGAAGCCGCCTCGCGTCTGGAATTGAAACATGTGGTGATTACTTCTGTCACACGCGATGATCTTCCCGATGGAGGCGCTTTGCACTATGCACAGACCATCAACGCGGTCAGACAGCGGCTGCCCGAAGCATCCGTCGAAGTCCTAATCCCTGATTTCGGTGGCAAGCTTGGATCATTGCAGCAAGTATTGAGCGCCCGCCCTGAGGTCCTGAATCATAACGTGGAGACCGTTCCAAGACTGTACCCAACCGTCCGTCCCGGCGCTTCCTACGGCCGGTCGATTGCAATAGTCAAACAGGCAGCCGACTTCGGTGTCACCGCCAAATCCGGGCTAATCCTGGGTTTGGGGGAAACCACTGCGGAAGTACTCGATGTCATGGCTGACCTTCGGAAGGCTGGCTGTCAAAACCTGACTTTGGGTCAATACCTGCAGCCGACCCCAAAACGCCTTCCGGTTTCCCGCTTCGTCTCACCAGATGAATTTGCTGCGTTAAAAGAGAAAGCCATCGACATGGGATTCCGCCACGTCGAATCAGCTCCTCTGGTGCGCAGTTCCTACATGGCGCACCGGGCTTTGGCAGTTAATTCCCATTCCCAGAGCCCTTCGCTCCCACAGAGGTAATGTAATTCCTTAGCCTCATCGATCCAAACCAGGTATAACAAAAAACCCCATCCGCAGAAGCGGACGGGGCTTTTTGTGTTAGAGGTTAAAAGTTATCTGGTCTTGGAATTGCTGGAACCACGGGAGCCTGAAGTTTCACGGGCAGCGCCCAAGCCAATCGTCGATGCGCTGAGCGGTCTGCCGGAATTCTGCTTCCTCAGATCCCAATAGCTCGGAGCCTGTGCGGCGCGATCCACTGCGACTGGTCCGATAGCAGGAGCTTGCGATACCGCAAAATCACGTGCCACGTTGTCCGCAGTCACGTAATAGAAGCTCTTTGTTCCGGCGCCTACCGCACCAATGTCCACGTACTGAGTTCCAGACGTGGAATCAATCAGCGCATAGGTGCCGCCTACCGTACTAGCCTTGTAGATCTTGTACTCCACCGCACCAGGAACCGATGCCCAATCCAGGACTGCGTTTGCACCGATTGCCCGTATCGTCACGAGAACCGGTTCCAACGCGGCTGAAACATTGGCGCGAACCATGTCGTCGCCCGCGTACAAGTCTGTGTTATACCAGACCCCTGCTTCTCTGTACCATGCCTGCAGCGGGAAATTGCTGGCGGCATCCATCGCCAGACCTTCCTGTCCCACCGAGGCGCACAGTATGGCGGGATTCTGAACACCAATCCAGAACGAACCGCTGCCGACCATGATCGGCTCGTCCGGCGCCACATATGCCCATCCTTCCAAAACTCCGGATGAGTACATGCAATGCTCGGTCCACACAGGCGGTTCGGCAGGATAGCCAGGATTCATCGGATCTTCCAGCCAGATGCTGATCCAGTATTGATCCGTAGTAGCATCGGGCCACGGCCAGTAGAAGCTGCCAGGTCCGATGATCCATGCCGACAGCCAGTTGATCTGAGCCGGATACAAGGTTGGCGTGAATTCCGTAGCCATGACGTTGATCACGTCGTAGAAGTACCAGGCATTGGCGTAAGTGTTGGTGCCATCATCAACCCTTAAAGTGTCGCCATCGGCACCTGGAACTGTGACGCTCTTGGTCGCCGTGTTGTTGCCGGGGATAGTGTCGCCTGCCATCACGGTGAATACCGTCATGGTATTGGCTCCACCACCGCCGCCTCCAAGCCACGCGATCGGGAACAAGACTTCCTGACAGGTTCCGCCAACCATACCAACAATAGTAGTGGTTGACGCCCATCCGAGGTCATCCATAGCATTCACGGTGACGTTGCCGGTCATGGTTCCGAAGTTCTCGACCGTGGCATACACGTTGTATGAGGCTCCGGTCATCTTCTTGGCGCCGTCGTTGATCACGGTTCCCGCAGGGGTCACACGAATACATGTCGTCGCGGCATCCGCCCACAACACGCCTTCGTAAACGCGTACAGAGTCGATCACCCACCAGAAGTCCCACGCCGCAGTGTAGTGGAATCGGATCCGGACGTCGCTCTGATTGGCAGCCCACGCTGAGATGTTATGGACCACCGTTCCAGACCCATCGATGGTGTAAGACACGATGTTCTGCCACGCGCCACCAGAAATGCTGATGTCCACGGCACCCACCGAGGCCGCATACTGGTAGAAATAATACCAGTACGACAGGAACACCGCGGGAACACCGGAGCAGTCAAGAGTCGGAGAAATCAACTGCTCATCCTGAGTGTTGGCACTGCCTTCGCCATCGGAATCACTGATCATGACCCAGCCAAGCGCCGGATTCGCCGGATCGTAGAGCTCCGCATGCCAGGTTCCAGAACCATTTACCATGGAACCACCGTCAACAATCGTCCAGCATGGCGGATCCGCACCGGCATACTCGAAATCTTCCGAGTACGGCAGCGAATACACTCCACACAGGGCAGCTTGAACCTGAACCGTGTCCGCCAGGGTATTCCGAACAGAACCATAGCGAGACGACGCAATGGCGTTCGCCGTGTAGGCGCCAGATGCCTCTCCCACAGGACTGCTTAGACGGAAGATGAAATCTGCAGTCTCGTTACCGTCGAGCGGTCCCACCGAATCGATGGCGACCAATCCGGTCGCATCAAAGAAGGAACCGGTCCAATCAATCGGGAGGTTGGCGACACTCAAATCGTACACGTCCGTGTTGCTTCCACAATTGGTGGCGGTTAACGGATAGTCAACAGTGTCTCCTGGACTCATCTCACTGGACTGGAATTCAGGCTCCAAATTGACGCAGTAAGCTTCGCATGGAGTTTCAATTCGGATTCCCATGCCAGATGCGATGAACAGTGGACCAAGCAAATCATACGCGCATTGAAGCCCTGCCGTTCCTGTACCGTTCTCAATACCTACGGTACAGGAGTTCGGCGTCCCGTGCGTGATGGTATTGTACATGTATTCAATGCTACCATCCGGATACAGGATCGCCTCAAATGTATAGCTTCCACCTGTCGAGTAATGAGGAACTTGGTAGAATTCAACAATGAACCGACCATTCACCGAATCGTAGTAGTACCAAATACTACCACCCGCTGACACATTCATGTCATCCCAGTACATCGCTAACAGGTTGTTAGGTTCCGCTGTGTTTGGGATGGCATAGTTCGTGTACGACGTGGCGGTCGAAGTAAACGACGCAAACCCATTTGAGCATACCCTGAGTGAACTGAAGAGCTCGCATCCGTAGAATGGGAATGAGAATCCAATGGAGAATGGTCCTAAGTTCTGGTCATCATATATGAGACCAGTGTTCGTCCCAGGTCCACCCGCAGGTCCAGCAATCTCAACCCAACTGTAAGGAATGAGACTGAACCCAGCCTGAACCGCAAACCTGTATTGCGCCTGACTCTGGTTCGGAACCTCATCCTTGGCAATAATGGTCCAGGTGTAGAACGTCGTGAGACTGGGCGGATAGTCCGTATAAGTCTCCACACCAGGAGACACATCCGCCAGGAAGTCAGCGTCACGATAGATGCTCAACACCGCCAGGTCCACGCATGGGCTTCCGTCAACATTCAATGTGGGATCATCCCAGGTTAGGATCATGCCATCCTCAGCCGGAGTGGGAGTCCCCGTGAAGTTGGCGGGAGCCGCTGGTGCCATGTTGCATGCAGCGGTAGCGGTATCGGATGGATCGCTCTCCACGTCGTTATCGTAGTAACCTGTGACATAGTAGTCGTGGTCTATGTTCTCTGCCAAACCAGTGTCGAAATACTCCAGACCGTAACTGGTGTCAATAAATGCACCGTCACGGTATATCTTGTAGTATTCCAATGCCTGGTCAGTCTCAAACCGGGTAATTGACTGGTTCGAGGCGCTCCCCACGAACTGCGGAGCGCGGATAGCGAATGGCGCCGAGACTTGACCCATCGAAGCCGCCCCCTTTTCCATGGAGACAGCGGTCGATGCTATCGGCAAATCCGGACCAGTCGTCCACCCTGACGGACCCAGCGACATCAAACTGCCGTCCGTCCACTCACCCAGGAAGCTATGGACTATCCAGTCATGTCCCGCCCATTGATTCCATGTTCCTACATTAGACCAGTAAGAACGCAGGTCGGGACTGGTGGCATCCGCTCCTACGCCTGGACCATATAACCCAGACGGGAACTGCATCACTACCCAGAAATCATCAGTGGTCGGTAGAGCGAAATCTCCAAAATCCGCCACTGCCCAATCCAACGCCGCAGGAGCTGCCACATTCAGCACCGTAATCAGAGGATTGGCGATGTCTGGAACCCCGCTAACAGTCGGACAAACCATTACCCGAGTAAAGGCAACAATGTCGTTGACCAGAATGGCTGCCCGCGGGAACTGGATGGGTGGAGTCAGTGATGGCGTGGGCGGTATAGTAAAGCGCACTGCAAAGTAGTCCTGAGCTCCGTTGGGATTCGAGACTACATACCAGGTTTCCGCCACACCGTCGTCGTAGTACAGTTCCACCGGCGGATTGGGGAGTATGCCAGGTGCACTCCACGTCACTCGAATCTGATCGTCATAGTTGCCAAAAGCTTGACAGTTCTGAGGTGGTAACTCACCCCAGGTCACTGTCACCTCGTCACTCCAATCACTCTGAGAGGGAGGCGGCACCACGTCCGTGTCTGCAGCCGCAATGTGGTAAAGATACACACCCTCTGCCGGCAGAGAATCCACATAGGACAGCTGCGAAGCCGGCACTGTTGGCAAGTCCACCCATGGAGGGGTAGCGGAGCGGCGCTGGAGCAGGAAAATATCTACTGACGGATCGGGATAAGCATCCCACGTCAGTGTAACCGCTCCAGTCAGTTCTTCCACACTGGCTGCAAAACCAGTCGGAACCGTGGGTTCCAACCGCCTGAGGGTCATATCCACGTTGAAGGTCGTATCATTTCCGACCACAGTGACTCCAGTAACGGTTTGCGGATAGAAGAACGCATCCAGACGGGCAGTGATGTTACGCAACCCCGCCGGAACGCCGCCGAGAACATAGTCGCCGCTGGAATTTGGATTGGTCGATTCGCCAATACCATCTTCCACAATGACATCCGTAATGTTCCCAACCGCACCGTCCAGCGTAATACGACCCGCAACCGATCCTGGTGGTATTCTGGCTACTGTCACATCATCGATGTACCAACCCGGATATTGCACCGAAGAATCAGAACCGAATTTCCATCGGAGCATGACAGTCTCACCCGCGTAGGGTGACAGGTCAAAGGTCGCCAGAACCCAGCCTGCACTGGTACCAGAGTAGACCGGTTCCGAACCAGTGCAAGTATTACTAACGCTGGCAGTCGGATATCCACCCACAGGAGTCAGCAGAATCCAGGAGAGTCCATTGTCCGTCGATATCCAGACATTGCCGCCATCAAAGCTCGTCTCCGTACTGTACCAGTGCCTGAACGTCAGGAGGGCGCCAGCATCAAGATCAATAGGCGGCGAAGTCAAGGTTTCGCATGTAGAATTAGGATATTGACCTCCAAGAACCGTGCCCCAGCAATTAGGTGGGGAGTATGCCGCAGGAGGACCTGAGACATAGGTTGGAGTACCCCATTGCCAAACTGACGGATTGGACGAAGTGTAGTAACCATTCCAACTGTCAAAGTTTTCGAAGTAATCCAATGGAATAGGTAAGGTTACCGCGTAAGTCTTAACCTGAGCCGTATCGGATAGAACGTCGCGGATGCTCTGAGATTCTGCCACGATCCTGCCCAGGCTGTAATCAGCCGTTTCCGCTGCCGGATCGACCAGCACTCGAACCAAGAAAGTGTCAGTAACATCCGAGTTGACCGCGATGCTGGTGATGACCGAAGTCCCGGTCTTATCCATGAATCGATAAGTCCAGTTCTCTCCTTCCGTCACCGTTGCAGTCAGATCGTAAGTGTCGTTCATTTCACCGACGTTGCTCACCCTGAACAAGTAATCCAACGAGTCACCCGGAGCCACATAACCCAACAAATATTCCGGCTCCACGTCCACGTAGTAATTCGGTGGAGTGTATGTGAATTCGTCAGCCCCGATATCGGGAGTGAGCGCATCTCTGGACTGACCGTCGAAGTCAGTGGTGACTGCGGGAATCGGAATCGCCACGCCATCAACCGGGGATGGCACGATGACATTGATGTGCAGGTTCGGCGTATCCGTCAGACTGGTGAAGCCTGGATCCGCACTGATACTGTTGAGATCCACACCAGTAGCCGTCTGCCAGTTTGCCAGAGTAGTTTGGGCTGCCGAGTAGTACCCAACGTACGCCGTAGGAGCATACAGGTCGTTGTAGTTCGACGTCAAGAATTGCGTCCCCGGTGCACCTGCCAGGTAGTAAGCGTACAAAGAGCCGGAGCCCGCCTGGTAGAAAATGTTGTCAACGACGTTGGTGTAGGTGCCGTAGTACTTGTAGAAGCCGTAAGTCGTCGACGTCAGCACCGAGTTGTAGTACACGTCGTTGTAGTCACCGTAGTTCAGGTAAATACCGGAGTAGCCGGTGCCGTAGATCATGTTGTTGGCGATCAGGTTCCGTCTGGAGTAGGACACATAGAGTCCGTAGTAATCGCCCTGGATCTCGTTACCGCGTACTTCGCAATCCGTCGACATGTACATGTAGATGCCCGAGTAGCTGCTATAGGTACCTACATTGTAAATGTGGTTGCTGATGAACCGGTTGAACTTGGCTGAGTCCGTACCGGTATAGTAGTTGTAGATACCGTTGTAGTAGCAGTTCGTGATGGTCAAACCGCGAATCGTAATGTAGTCAGCACCTGTAATGTAGAAGCCATGACCACTCGTGGAGGTAACCACCGGTGACTGCCCTGCAGCGGGGCGGAAAACAATGGGATTCGAGGCGCCCATGCCCGGAATAGTGTTCGGCAAGTTCACCTGCCCATTATACGTGCCCGTGTAAATGTTGAAATTCACCGGCAAGCCCACGCCATAAGTGGACAGTGCCGTCGCGGCAGAAACCAGGTCCGGATAGTTATTCGCGCCGCCGCCAATGTCATAGTTTCCACCCAGCGACGCTGTCGTCGTAGCGTATGACGTATCCGTCAAGATATTACGGAAACTGCCATACCGCGAAGTTGCCACAACCTGAGCGACACTCTGAGTTCCAGCCACAGCGCCGGCAGAGACCTGCACTCGCACGACGAACGAGTTCGTCGCACCCGCCGTCACCTGGATGGAGTCGATGACCGTGGTTCCCGTGTTGTCACGGATCTGATGAGGCCACGGCTGACCGGTCACGGTCAATGCCAGGTTATACGTGTCGTTCACCGTTCCACAGTTGAAGATATTGAACGAATAGTTGTAGAACTGAGTGGGAGCGAGACGCTGAGTCAGATTTCTCGGCGTCAGATCGACGCAGTAATCCAAAGGCGTATACGTGAATTCGTCTGCGCCGATGTCTGGCGTCGTGCCACTTCTCGGCTCGCCATCAAAGTCCGTGGTGACTGCAGCCAAAGGCGTTCCTACGTTATCCACCGGTGAAGGCAGATACGTGATGATGTGGAAATTATAGGGCGCAACCGTGCTGTAGAAGCCGGGATTGGCGCTGATGCTGTTGGCATCCAACAGAGTCGCCGTCCGCCACGCCGCTAACGTCGGCTGAGCCGCCGTATAGTATCCCACGTTCGCCGTCGGAGCATACAAGTCATTGTAGTTGGACGTCGTAAATTGGGTCGCTGGCGCGCCCACCATATAGAAGCCATAGAGGGTGCTGCCGGTGCCGCCATGATAGATGATGTTGTCCACTACGTTGATGTATGTCCCGTAATACTTGTACAGACCGTAGGTCGTGGTGACATACAACGTGTTGTGGTAGTAGTTGTTGTAGTCGCCGTAGTAGGCGTAAATGCCGTAGGTCCCGGTATTAAAGATCATGTTGTTGGCGATCAGGTTCCGCCTGGAGTAGTACACGTAGAGACCGTAATTATCGCCATTGATCTCATTTCCGTTTACTTCGGTATCCGTTGAGTAGTACAGGTTGATGCACGAATAACTGCCTGCGGTACCTACGTTATAGATGCGGTTGTTCAGGAACCGATTGAACTTCGCCGAGTCGGTTCCGGTATAGTAGTTATAGATACCGTTGTAGTAGCAGTTCGTGATGGTCAAACCGCGAATGGTGATGTAGTCAGCACCGGTAATGTAGAAACCATGTCCGGCGGTTGACGTGATGACCGGTGCCTGTGAGGGACCAGGCTGGAACGTCAACGTGTTGGTAGCGCTGAGTCCCGCGATGGTATTCGGCAGGTTGATCTGCGCGTTGTAGGTTCCGTTGTAGATGCTGAAAGTAACGGGACCGCCCAAACCTGCCACTGTGAGAGCAGCCACCGCAGCAACTGGCGTCGGGAAATTATTCGCCCCGCCGCCAATATCGTAATTCCCGCTAAATGGCGCATACACCGTCGGACCAGTGTAAGTCCCGACCAAAGGAGCCCTTTTGGTATAGGTTCCATCGCCGAAGTCGAAATAGTAGTTGTGGGCGCCTGCCGTAAGGGTAGTGATATAGGTCATGGTCACACCCGTCACGTAGTTCCCACCCGGGTCGGTCATGGTAAATGGACTCCCGTCGATATAGACGTTTTTCGTCGTGGGAGCTGTACCGGTGGTGTTCTTGTATAGCACCGAGTAAGTGAAGTTGGTGGCAGTGGTGCCTATAGCCGGGCTCACCTGTGGGTTGTTCAAATAGATTCCCGCAGGTGCTGGCGGCGGATAGAAACTGATCGCGTACCCGTCATAAACATTCCTGCCCACCGAAAGTCCGTTTGCGCCGGCATCATCAATTCCAAGGTCGTTGGTTGGGGTTCCGGGATTGATGATATAGAGTGAGTCGAACTGGAACTTGACCCTGCCGTCGCTCCACAGGACTACCTGCAAAGTCTTGCTAAATGCCGGACCTCCGCCGCTGTAGTAATCCGCGTCATGGAAAGATACCACGAACGTGTCAACATCAGCTGTGTTGGCGTTGAATGCCTTGTAGTAGTAGTGCGAATAAAGCCGGTGGTACATATCCTGGTTCCACGGGCAAATCCGCAAATAAGCGCCCGGCAACGGCTGGTTGTATGACGGCAGTGTGGCACCGAATGACATAAGCACGTTTGCGCTGACGTCGCAGGTGGTATAGTTGGTGCCGTAGAATGGGAAGGTCATACCCATCGGAATACCTGAAAGCCAGGTGTCGTCCTGGTTTGTCCCTGCCCAAATCTCGGTTCCCGTTGTGGTTATGTCTAACCAGTTGAACGCTTCACCTCCATTAGCTGGATCTAATGCCGTGTAGCCAAATCCGTCCGGACCCCATTCGTTGTCGGTCCCGCCTCCCGGAGGTGGTGCTGGATTCTGCATAGCGAAGTAGTCCGCTATGGTTTCCTTTTCTGCCGGCGATAACTGCACGCCGGAGTTTGTCTTGTCGAGCAATGTCTGCACCTCAGCCGGAACTTGTGCGACTGCCGCATAAGTCCAGAGAAGCAGCACTGCTACAGCAAGAAACAAGTAAAGACATTTTCGCATTCTCTCCTCCATGTAGTCGGTAAGTAGGTTGTATGCCCCTGCCATGACACATCTCTTCCCTGCGAAGCTTCAGTAGTCGCGCGTCAGGGGCACGATTTCGACGAGGCATGGAACCTCGTCATGGTGCATAAATGCACTCACCTAAAATTCCTTTTCTCCGCCTCACCTCCTTTCTTCCCATCTAAGTTTCTTTGCTGATTGGTTATTCTGCAATATTGAAACCTTGCTCGATCCTGACGTAAAAAGCCTATCAAATATCAGCAGGTTGTGGAGTACTTCCGATCCATCAATCAGAGACCAACCCTGATCCATGATAAAGAGTACTACCCCCTTAAAGCCATATCTAATGCCGGAAGTGCGAACCCTCTGCCCGAGAAGAGTCCGTGCGAAAGACGTTTCGCATTTGCAGTAAGAGAAAAAATGCTAAGGATGGAACGCGACTCCCCAATTGCGAGTCTCGGTGGAGGCTACATTATAGTTGCCTGTTGTAATATAGTAAGCATTTTTTATCAGAAAGTCAAGCGAAATCTCGCCCATGTTTCTTTTTTTGCATCGCCGTCTTGGTGCACCTCCTAACTTTCGCCAAAACTTATGATTCTGCGGCGAAATTACGACTCTTGATACCTTATTTCGCCGCGCCGAAAATATTTTTTCTAATAATTGATATTTCGCGATGATTGAGCTAAACGATCGTACTTGTCTGCATTGACATAGTCTTGGTTCAATCGGTACAAGTCCGCCAGATCCTGGTAGATCCAAAACGGAGGGGACTGCCATTCCGAAACGCATTCCTCCATGGTATGGAGCGCCGCCTTGAAATCCCGTGCCTGCACTTGTTGCTGAGATTGCTGCAACAGAGAATCCCGGCGGCTCAATTCCGTGACCTCCGGCATCGCGAGACCCGCCCTCCGGAATTCCTCCTCCGCCAGGTTCCTTTCCCCTATATCCAGATAGCACCACCCCAATTGCACATGAGCTTCCTGGAAATCCGGATCCTCCGCCAACGCCTTCTGAAACTGCAATACCGCTTCCTGCGCATGTCCCCACTTCACTAACGTGCTCCCCAAATTGAAATAATCCATCCGTGGAGACGCCAAACTCCTCGTGAATTCCGTCTGATGATTTGCCAATCCCAATGCCGCGAAATATACCAGGACGCTCGCCGCGATCCACCCGAACCGCCGCTCCGCAAACAACCGGAATATCTCGACCATGAACACCGCCCCGAAGATGCAAAGCACCCCCACCACCGGAAATCGGTACTCCGAAGCCACAAAAAACAACAGATTAGCGACCAGGTAGCTGAAAACATATACGTAAAACAGCAGATACGTCTTCGCTCGTCGTAGAGAAATTACAATGCCTGCCAATGCCAGGGGCATCAACAGTCCCATATCAACGATGAAGGAATTCAATAGCGGCGAATGAGCCCGCGCCCCGTAATAACTGATATTCGTGGGCGCCTCTACCCGATGAAAAAAGACGAAAATCTTGTGCGCGGTAAGCATCACGTATTGCACCGGGTGCTGGATGATGTCTTTTAAGGTTTGTCCAAGCCAGTATTGCGATGCCGCGGCTGCCGTCAGTGTCTTTCCGGTGCGTTTCTCAGCCTCCAGCCTGTATCCGTCCGCCTCATTGCGTGCATCCGCCGACATCACGAACGGCGCCTCCGTATAACTGCCGGTCGAATGCAGATGATTTCCGATATAGATGTTGATTCCCGCCGTGGTCGTCGTCCAGGTAAAATCCCGTCCTACAATAGAGTTGCGGACGATCACCGGCACCACCAGAATGCCCACCCCAATCCAGACCATGCCCCATTTCTTCCACCCGGACCTGCCATGCCATGCCACCACAGGGATGATCAACAGCCCCAGAAAAATAAATATGTTGGGTCGTGCCAGCGCGGAAAGCCCCCCGATCGCCCCAATCAGTACCCATATCCACCATCTTGTATCAGCTTGCCTGGTCCACAACATCCACAAAAGCACGGTGTTCAAAAACAAAATTAGAGTCGCTGACAACAACGTATCGCCGAAATAATAGAACGGTCCGTACACCACCAGGACCATCACCGCCATAATCGCCACCGAAGGGCGAAATGTCCGAGCTGCGGTCTCGTATAGGATCCAGAGAATCCCGAGCCCCATGAACATCTGCACTACCATTGCCGCCGCCGGAGACGGTCCCGTCACCAGGTACAGGATCCCAAGCAGAACCGGATACAATGGACTCAAGAAGAACGGTTCGTGAGGAGCCAGGTGTCCTCGCATGATCTGAATCGCCCAGATATGGTAGGTCTCCGCATCGATGATCGGCAGCTTCACGAAAAGGGTGGAACCTAATTGCACCAAGACTAACGTGGCGACCACCATATAGAAGATGATCAGCGGAATCAACCACCGCCGCGTCCGAGTAATCGCATTGTCATCCATGATTTACGTCCTGAGTTAGCAATTCCGGCGTCAATGGAATATGGACAGCCCCTCTATTCCGAAAAACCGTGATCTGGCGATAACCGATATCCCACAGAATCTGCAGCGCTCGTCCGATACCGTCTCCCACCCGCTCGACCTCATGGGCATCGGAACCAACCGTGACTGGCACTCCCATCTCAAACAGTATTTCCAAGAATTCACGACTTGGATACGCATCGCCGACTGCCGGCAACGTCCAACCCCGGGTATTGAATTCCACAGTGACGCCGGTCTCTTTGAATACACGAGCAACTTCTCGAATTCGGGTGTCCCAGTTGGACGGTTTCCCACCAATCGCGCCCCAACATTTCTTCATATAATCCACGTGCGCCATAACCTGAAACATCCCGCTGTGCGCCGCCTCTTCCAATCGTCTCAGATATATGTCCACCAGGTCTTCCGCGGAACATCGCCGGTACGGCTTCAGTTTCAGTGTCTCCGGGTCATCGATCACCCATTCATCCACGAAATGCACCGATCCCATTACGTAATCGACCGGATAACGATCCAGAACCGGTCCGATGATCCCCAAAATCGGTGCATGATAGTCCACCTCCAGTCCCCGCGACACTTCCAACGCCCCATTGAACTCCATTCGGATTTCTTCCAAAGTCTGGAAATACCGCTCCATCTCGTGAAAATACAACGACCGCCATGGAACTCGATGGTTCTGCCGGGGCGCATGTTCGCAAATCCCCAGAAACTGTAGCTTGTGTTTCCAAGCTTGGTGTGCAAACTGCCTGAAGGATTGCCATGACGTCCGCCACGGCGAAGGATGGGTATGTAAATCTATCATAAATCTTCGCAGATTTGTGTGCTGCCATGTGTCCTCACGTGGCAGCATCATGGTTGATATTATTCCAGGTGATGCAGGGTGTCCTCACCCTGCAGGAGTGAATGATAATGCCTACCTTAGGTTTTGTGTGCTGCCATGTGTCCTCACGTGGCAGCATCATGGTTGATATTATTCCAGGTGATGCAGGGTGTCCTCACCCTGCAAGAGTGAATGATAATGCCTACCTTAGGTTTTGTGTGCTGCCATGTGTCCTCACGTGGCAGCATCATGGTTGATATTATTCCAGGTGATGCAGGGTGTCTTCACCCTGCAAGAGTGAATGATAATACCTACCTTAGGTTCGCGCTGAACTTCCGAGAGTGTCATTCCCGCGGATGAGGGAATCCAGTCTTTCCCCCCTACGTAGTAGGGGGGAAACGAAGAGGGGTTGTGTGATGCCCCTGAACACCCGAATGAATTCGTGTGCTAATCCTAATATCCTCCAGCACCCGATCCTATCGGGTGTTACGCCTTCCTCCCGTCTGCTACGCGGGGGGGGGAACATAAGGGGATTGCACGTATTCCCGTGATCACCCGAATAAATTCGGGTGCTGACCTGAATCGCGTAGGCGCCGACTTGTCGTGCACTCCGCCTCCCGGGCATCCTGCCCGTGACAGTTCTCTCCCCCCAGCTCTTGTCCGCCTGTGGCGGAATGCGGGGGGGAATCAAAGGGGGGTAGGGTAGGCCAGGACATTGCAATCCTGACATGCTTCTAATGCTTTTCCGCTTCCCCCGTCATCGGCACAAACCTCACAGGCAACAAATCCTCTCGGCTTAAACCTTCCGGAGTCTTGGTGATGCGTACTAACTCCTGGAACGCCGAACCGACCGGAATCACCAACCGTCCGCCGACCTTGAGCTGGTCGATCAATGGCTGCGGGATGTGATCTGGAGCCGCGGTCACGATAATGGCGTCGAACAGGGCTTCCTCGCGCCACCCTTGATAACCGTCTCCGATCCTGACAGAAATGTTGCGGTATCCAAGGGCTTTGAGCCGCGATTCGGCGCTCTTCCCCAGGTTTTCGATAATCTCAATGGTGAAGACGCTGTCCACAATTTCCGCCAAAACTGCCGCCTGATAACCGGAACCGGTCCCGACCTCCAGGACTCTGTCATGCGGTGCGAGCTTCAGAGCCTCCGTCATAAACGCCACAATATATGGCTGCGAAATCGTCTGGTCTTCTCCAATCGGCAGCGGACTATCGCTATACGCCAGCATCCTCAGCGCTTCTGGAACGAATTTGTCCCTGGGAACCGTCTTCATCGCCCGAATCACCAGAGAATCGCCGATCCCCCGAGCCACGATCTGAGTCGCCACCATGTCCAGCCGCCTGACTCTGTAGGCGTCATCGTCCGGTGGGGTCTTTCCCTGGCAACCAGTGCCAAAGCCGAGAAAGAAGAGGACAACCCCCCCGACCAAAATCGATCTTCTCAAGCATCCTCCTGTGCAGAAGAAATATCACGCTGGTTGCATGTGCGTTTCTTGGGTCATCCGAATTATAGCAATTTTCCCCAAGAATATCAAGTGAAATTTCCAGGGATTATTGCGTCCTTTCGTCGCATCGGCTGTCAATGCCTATCGGACAACGTGTTCTCCCGCACCGGACGGGGGATCCAAGAGGCAAGCCAGGCACCGTTTCGTGGCAACGCGTGTGCTCACTTGGCACTCAGAAAATTTCGCGCCCCATCAAAACCTCTTGATAAAATGAGAATTTCTTCATATATTAAAAAGCTTTGATTATTGCTTCGCATGTGAAGAACTGCACAATGCTACCCCGGCGATTTGAGAGGATCTTATAATTGTTAGGAGGAGTACGATGAAACCAAGGTTTTCGAAGATCGGGCTGATGCTTCTCATCAGCTGCTCGGTTACCCTCGCCGCTGGTACCGCCTGGATCAGCGCCGACGGACCGACTATGGAATCTCCCGTGACCGCTACAGTCACAAATAGAACGCCCACGTCCCTAGACGTCACAATCATTTTTCCGGGAATCATGATAGAGGATATGGATACTCCTCATGGTGCCTTTACCCGGATCACAGCCGATGGCGCGGGTGTCACGACCGAGATTGGCAGCCCGGAATTGCCCGTGGTTCGATTCCTGCTGTGGATACCGGAAGGTGGAAATCCGACTCTGGATATCTTATCTCAGCAGACTGCGAACATCTCCTTGTCGTCGCGAGACATCACCGCTCCGGTATATCCGGTGCAGGCGCCTGTCGAGAAGGTCCCCGGAGCTCTTGAGAAGGCTGAATTCCGCATCAACGCCGGCGTGTATGCCGCTAATTCCTACCAGTTCGCCCAAATTGCCACTTTGGGAAAACCCGGCTACATGCGTGGCTACCGCCAAGTGGGAGTGGAGGTGCGTCCGGTGGACTGCAATCCGGTCGCTAATGAAGTGCGGATCACATCGCGACTGGTCCTGAAGGTCACTGTCCCTGACGCCGACCTAAGCGCCACTAATTCCTTGCTAAGCCGATACAATACCCTGCCATATCAACAAGTTGCACGCTCGATATTCCTGAATGGCGATGAAATAGATGACATCCCAGATCTCCCCATTGGCTACCTGATTATCTGCGATGACATCTACCAATCCGATCCCAATCTTCTCGGCTTCGTGGATTGGAAGCACAGCATCGGCTACGACGTGACGTTGGTGCCAACGACCGTCACCGGCACCACGACCACACAGATCAAGACCTACATTCAAAACGCCTACAACACCTGGGTGATCCCGCCTACCTACGTGTTACTGATCGGCGACAATGAGGACATCCCAAGCTGGGTGGGTATCGGACCCGATAATCCGCCCACGGATTTGAACTATGCGATGCTCGCTGGCAGCGATTATTTCCCCGACGTGTACTTGGGACGTTGGGCAGTCATTACGCCCACCCAACTCGGCTACATCATCGCAAAAACCAACAACTTCGAGCAAGTCCTCTGGAGCGGCAATGACACGTGGGAGAAGTGGATTACCTTCATGGCTTCCAACGACAACTATACCGTCAGCGAAGGCACCCACAATTATGTCATCAACACCTTCTTGATACCGCTGGGTTATCAGTACGACAGACTGTACTGCCACACCTACAGCGCCACTCCAGCCCAAGTCAGCGCCGCTTTGAATGCCGGTCGCAGTATCATGACCTATTCCGGTCATGGCGCCGAAACCTATTGGGCGGACGGTCCGGTGTTCTACCAGAGCGATATCCGCAATTCCGTGAACACGGTATATCCTGTTGTACATTCCTTCTCCTGTCTGACTGGAAACTTCAATGTATCCGAATGCTTCGGAGAAACGTGGATCCGCGATGACCACGGCGCAGCAGCGTACCATGGATCGTCGGTCACTTCCTACTGGAATGAAGATGACATCCTGGAAAGACGCATGTATCAGGGCATGTTCGACAATCAAAATCCCGGAGACCTCTACAATCTGACCTGGGTGGCGGGCATGTTCGACTACGGCAAGCTCAAACTGTACGAATACTACGGCAATACCAGCACTATTCGCCGGTATTTCGAAATGTACAACCTTTTGGGTGACCCGTCCCTCGACATCTGGACCAATGTCCCTGTCGTGTTGACTGTTTCTCACCCCAGTACCGTGATGATTGGCGAACCCAGCCTGGCTGTTTCGGTGTCCAATACCCCCACCTGGGCTCTAATCTGTGCCCGAACTGAAACCGCCGACAACCTTTTTGAAACCGCATATCTCCATGGTTCCGGCAGCGTCAACCTTGACATCTCATCTTTGACCATGCCCGGCACGTTGTACCTGACCATCACCGGTCATGACATCGAACCCTATACTGCTGAAATTCAGGTGGTGACCTCGGGACCCGATATCTGGCCCCCCGCGATTTCCCACACTCCACTGCCTAACACTCTGGATCAAGTCGGTCCCTACGTGGTCACCGCCACGATCACCGACTATTCCGGCGTCGCTAGCGCCACTCTCTACCATGGCATCGACGGGACGACCTTCACTCCGGTCGCCATGACCAACACCACTGGAAACACCTGGACCGGCAACATCCCCGGGCGTCCGGCGGGTACCACGGTGTACTACTACATTGAAGCCACCGATGCGTCTCCCAACTCCAACGTTGGTCAGACCGATACCTACTCCTTCGATGTCTTGGGAATTATTTTCTCAGACGACATGGAAACTGGTCAAGGCGATTGGACGCACGCTGCCGTCACACCAGGCTGGACCGACCAATGGCACATCTCCACGGAAATGAGCCATAGCGTAAGCCATGCTTGGAAATTCGGCGACACCGGAACTAGCACGTATGCCAACCATGCCGATGGCGGCTTGATATCGCCCACGATTACTGTCGGAAACGACGCGGAATTGACCTTCTGGCACTGGATCGATGCCGAAGTCTCCACCGCCTATCCCGATTCCGCGTACGACGGCGGAGTGGTGGATATATCGGTCAATGAGGGTCCTTGGCTACAGCTAACCACATCGCCTGGCACCAACAAAATCATTCGTTACACCTCGGGTGGTGGGAATCCCTACACCGGACCCTTCCCTGGTGGCACGCACTGCTTCTCAGGAGCTTTTGCCTGGACCCAGGAGACTGCCGACCTATCATCCTATGAGGGCGACATCCGTCTCCGGTTCCGGTTCGGCTCGGACAACGGTGGTGCTCGCGAAGGTTGGTATCTGGACGACATCCAGATCATCGGCACTCCCCCGGGAGGAATTCCTCCGGCGCGGGTAGACGACCTCGTCATAGTGGTCATGAACGGCAACGTATACCTGTCGTGGTCGCTGACAGGCGCTCCTGGATACAACGTATACAGCGACACTGATCCCCACGGCGCCTTCAGTACGCTGGAGACTACCACAGCTGTCCCTGCGGTCGTCTTGCCCGGACAGGGATCTGGCATGTGCAAATACTACATCGTCCGCTCCACAGATAACCCATAACTGATCTCTCTTTCCTTCCCCCCTACACACAATGTAGGGGGGAATTGAAAGGGGGGTCAAGGATCCTTCCCCCCGGTATCCGGGGGGAAATTAAAAGGGGGGAGTCATTGCGAGCGTAGCGAAGCAATCTGAATTCCCCCCTACGCAGTAGGGGGGAATTGAAGGGGGGTTAAGTCTTGGTGGTGGGCAAGTAGCCTTCCCATGATTCCGACAATTATTATCTCCAGCCAGAATGACGCATGAAGAAGCTCCCCGCCTGGAAGTGGTTCCAGACCTCCAAATACATAATTGCCAACAAATTCGGCGGTCGAGCGGTCTTTCCGTTCTACGCATCCTTGAAAGTTACCGATCGTTGCGAGTTTCGATGCCCATTCTGCAACGTGTGGAAATTCCCGGCGCCTGACGAACCCACCGACAAACTGAAAAACATCCTGGCAAACCTTGGTCGCTCCAGTATCCTTGTGACTTCCTTCGAAGGCGGGGAACCCTTGCTCCGTGACGACATCGCCGATCTTCTGGAATTCGCCAGCCGCCAGCCGTACTACGTCCTCTTCACTACTAGCCATCGGAATCTCCTCCAATACCCATTGCAAGAATTGACCCAATACATCGACTTCCTCCATGTCTCCATTGATGAGGGTCATGACAACCTCGAGATGTTCCATCTTCTGCCGGAATTGGTCAACTATCCAGTCTGTGTCTGTGTCCAGACCGTGGTGCGCGATCAGGATCTTCCCGAACTGCCCGCAAAGGTCGAAATCTGCCATGTTGCCGGTGCCAAAATCCTGATCATGCCCGCTGTGCACTTGATGAAGACCGCCAACCATTTCCCCGACTTTGATCGATTTGAAGCCGAGGTACTGGCACTCCGCAAACATTATCCCAATACCGTGATCACTCCGCGAGATTACTTCAAAGAATACCGGAAAGGCAGGTGCAGCACCGCCTCTATAATCATCGATGCTGACGGCAACCTTTTCTACCCGTGCCGGACAATGATGGACAAAGCAGTGAATCTGGTGGACGCAGATCTGATGGAGTTCCTGAAAACGCCATCCGCATGCGAGCGGCGAAAACTGGTCGATTCCTGCGAAGAGAAGTGCGGTTGGTATCAATATTTCGCCACCCATGTCTATACCTCCTTTTCCGGCGCTTGGGATGCCGTCCGCCCTCACTTCGCCTATATCATCGGCAATGGGCAACGGGTCGGTGCCGGTACACGCCCTCGGGTGCCAACCGCGTAAACGACGACTTGCCCGCCTACGGCGGACTTGTCCTGCCCTGCTGATGTGCTGTCAGATTAATGTGCTGTCAGGTGTCCTCACCTGACAGCGCTGTAGGTCAGGACCCCTGTGATCCTGACGGTCTTTGATGTGCGGTCAGGTGTCCCCACCTGACAGCACACTGCTTCGGGTCGAGAAGCATGCCTCTTCAACCACCCAAAATCCTTGAACACCTATTTCCGCGAATTCTCTGGCGCGGACCGTCCGATGAAAACTCCATCTACCTAACATTCGACGACGGTCCTGATCCAGACACCACGCCCCGAGTCCTGGATATCCTGTCAAAACAACCTGCCACGGCATCGTTCTTTCTATTGGGCAGCCGCATTTCCGGAAACGAGACAACGGTCGCACGAACCCAGAACGAAGGTCACTTGCTCGCTAACCACGGCTTCTCACATCGCAAATTGGGTTGGGCATCTCGGGATTCCATCGAAAGAGAGATCAGAAACACGGAGCAGATCCTTTCGTCGAACGGCTGGTCTTATCACAAACTGCTCCGCCCCCCGTTCGGGCACTTCCGTCCCGGCATGACCTCAATTGTCGGTCGACTGGGCTACCGACTGGTCATGTGGACTCTAATGCCTGGCGATTATCGCTCGATAGACCCCGACCTCGTGCTGCGGCGTACCTTATGGAAACTGCAGTCGGGAGCGATCGTTGTCCTCCACGACCGCTCGTCCAACTCCGGAGCGATGTTGCAAATGCTTCCCAAGCTACTAAAGGAAATCGCCGACCGTGGATACACTTGCAAACGCCTTGATGAGATAAAAGGCTTAGATCGTGGCAGGGAGGAAGGGTGACTCACTGGCTGGCAGGGCTGTTGTGTGCTTACGGGATTGCGACTCTTTGGCTACTTGTCGGTATGTTGCGACGCTACCGTAAGACCGACAGGATGGTCACCGTGTCCCTGGTGATATGCCTGAGGAACGAGGAAGTCAATCTGCCCGGGCTACTGCAATCTTTGAATGACCTTGATTATCCGGAAGATCGCCTGGAGATTGTGCTGGTCAACGACCGTTCCACCGACGACACCGGTCGCCGGATAGAGGATTTCCGAACTGCCGCAAAATTCCCTGTTGCCATTGAAAACGTCACGACCGAAATTTCCGGATATCCCGGCAAGATGGGCGCCTTGATCCGAGGTTTGAAACTGGCAAGAAACGACTTCTTCGTCCTGACCGACGCCGACGCCAGACCCCAACCCGATTGGATCCGCCGGATGGTGTCCTGCTTCGATGACGACGTGGGTCTGGTCGGCGGTCCGATCCGAATCACAGGAAAAACGCTCTGGAGTCGTTTGCAAACATTGGATTGGGCGTATCTGTTCGCAGTCGGAGCCGGAACCGCGGGCTGGAACGTGCCCCAAAGCGTGTTCGGAAAAAACGCTGCGATTCGTGCGTCAACATACAAAGATATCGGCACCCTGGAAGCGGTCCCATTTTCTGTCACAGAAGATATTGCGCTTCTGGCCGCCGTTCGCGACCGCACCCGGTGGAAAATCTGCCTTCCAATGGAGGAGTCGTTTGCTGTCGACGCCGCTCCCACGCCGGATCTGAGAACCCTCTGGCATCAACGCCGACGATGGTTGCTCGGTGGAATGAAGATAACCCTCGTCGGTCGCCTTCTGATCCTGATCATGGTATTCCTCTCTCTGGCGATCTGGATGTCGCTATTCCTGAGACCACTCTGGGCAGCAGGATTGTTCGCAATACAATGCCTCATTGATCTGCCATTGGCAGGATTAGCACTGGGACGTCTGAGGCGCTTCAGTTGGATCGCCTACTGGCTCTTGTATCGCCTCGTCTTCGCCCTATTAATCCTGCCTGTGGTCGGCAGCCTCCTCGTCACACGTACCATCCATTGGAAAGGTCAAGCGCTCAGGTCCTGAAGTACGGACTGCAAGCCCGTGGCACGCCAATGCCAATCTTAGGTCACTATTACGTCACGAACCGCTGCAACGCCCGATGCAGCTTCTGTCCCATCTGGAAAGAACAGCCTCCGATGATGGCAGACCCGGAAAACGTCCGCCGTCATCTTACGGAGCTCCGATTGGCAGGTGTCCGGTTCGTGGACTTCACCGGCGGCGAGCCATTGCTGCACCCGAATCTGCCCGAATTCCTGACCCGGGCAAAATCTCATGGGCTGCGAACCACCGTCACCACTAACTGCATTTTGTATCCCCGCAGAGCCCGTGATATCAAAGGATTAGTCGACTTCCTCCACTTTTCCTTGGATGCCGCCCATCTCGAATTGCACGACCGACTCCGAGGCGTTCCATGCTTCGACAAAGTCATGGAAAGTATCGAACTCGCTCTGAGCTTAGAGGAGCGCCCGGACATCCTCTTCACCGCCACTCCGGAAACCTGCGTCGAACTGCCCGCCTTAGCCGAATTCGCCCGACGTCGAAAATTGATCCTGATCGTCAATCCGTTGTTTCCATTGAATGGCACCGCTCCGCTGCAACAGGAGACGCTGAATGCACTGCGAAGAGAGTCCCAGAATCCTTATGTGTACTTCAACCATGCCCAGTACCGCTTGATGATCAACGGCGGCAACCACATCGACCATCCTCGGTGTCGCGTGGTCGATTCCACGGTGGTCATTTCCCCGGATAACCACTTGCTTCTGCCTTGCTACCACTATCACAACCAGAAAATCCTTCTGGACAGACCCCTAACAGAAATCTTGCGAAGTACCGAACTTGTGGACGCCCGCTCCCGCCAGGGACGATTCTGCTTCTGCGACGGCTGCACCATCAACTGCTATTTCGATCCGTCGTTCCTGTACAAATTCGACCGCTATCTCATCGACAGCCTGCTGCCTAAAGCCAAATATGCCTGGTACAAATACCTGATGCCACACCGGGTCAGCTATTCAAAAGGCGGCTCGCCGTGATCAGCTTCCCGCCCCAACCCCGACCTTACGTCGAAACCCATTACCGGTTCCGAGCCGTTCCGGTCAGCCGCTACTATCGGCGCGTACCGGAGATCATTGCCGATCTGCCTCGCCGCCTTGAACCTGGTCGCGACCTACCCATTCTGATCATCGTCAAAGATGCCCATCGTTTTCCAGTCAAGATCCACGAAGTCGAAATCCGCTGGCGTGCCCCCAACCTAAGCACTCTCAAACTCCACCTCGACAAAGTCATCGATCTCCCCTATTGGAGCGAACTCGTCACCATCCATGCCGACTCTCTGCCCAGGCGACAACTGGAACTGGATGTCGTCATCCGAGCTTCACAAAATAACCGCGAATTCCTGGTCACGAACCACAACTTCCCGGGCATACCCGATCATCCTCTTATCATCAACCTGTCCGCGCACCCTTTCCCCAAATTGCCGGAATGGGCGCTGGGTGACCTCCATGTCCACACTCGCTACACCGACGACCAGGTGGAATTTGGCGCCCCTATCGAAGCCACCGCCCGCATCTCTCAATCCATGGGGCATGACTTCTTCGCTGCCACCGACCATAGCTACGACCTGGACGATTCTTGGAAAAGCTATCTGAAAAACGACCCCAATCTTGCCAAATACAGAACTTTCGCGGAAGAAATCGACCGTTGGAACCGTGACCACGCCGGATCTTTCCAGGTCATCCCTGGCGAGGAGGTTTCCGCCGGCAGTAGCCGAAGGAAAAACGTGCACCTCTTGATCCTGGGTGCCGGTGACTTGATCCCAGGCTCCGGCGATAGCGCTGAAGCCTGGTTCCGAACCAAACCGGACTTGTCGATCGCTGAAATCCTCGAACGACTCGAGAATCATCGTGTCGCCATCGCCGCTCACCCCGACTACCAATTCCCGTTCTTGGAACGCTTCCTCTTGCACCGCGATACCTGGCGTCAAGAAGACCTCGAAACGCCATGTCTGACCGGTGTGCAAGTTGTCCGAGGTCACAACCCCCTGCCGTTCCAAACCGGACTCACCCTTTGGATCGAACTGCTCCTCGGAGGACAACGATTGTCGCTAACCACCGGCAGCGACGCCCACGGCGACTTCAATCACTTCTCTCAGATCAAAACCCCGATGATCAAGTTAGAGCTTGCCCGCCACTCCGTTTTTGGCGACGACTTGACTCTGATTCCCGCTCCAAAGCTGATTTCCGCATCCTCGCTCCTGTCGGAGATAGGGAACAGGCACACCGCCATCACCACCGGTCCGGGAATTGACTTCCGGCTCTTTGGCAAACAAGGGGAGTGCTATCTCCCTGGTGATACTTGCGGCGACGGCTCTGGTCATGCACTCATCCAGGCAATCTCCTCACCCGAATTCGGCAGGATTTCCCACGCTATGATCTGGGCGGGAAATCCCCGATTGCAAGCCGAAGAACTTGCCTGGATAGAACAACCCGCCGATGCGACTTTTCGTGTGGAGCGCGAATTGCCCCTCGAATTGCAAAGAGACTGGAATTACCTGCGAGCCGAGGTGCAAACTCAGAGAGCAGATGCCACCGGTCGGGCTCTCACTACGCCCATCTTCCTGAATGAGTAGCGCGGGAATCCTATCACTCTGACCATTCCCTTGACGTATCATCTCCAATATAAAGATTCCCCGTGCCGCAAGGTGTCCTCACTCTGCGGATACTGTGACCGGTGAACGTGCAGGATGTGGGCATCCTGCACCACGAAGAATACCTCTCCCGCACTTGCCCGTCCGCCTACGGCGGAATGCGGGATCCTGGGTGTGGACCAAGAAAAAGCCAGCTTACGCTGGCTTCTTCAGGGGAGGGATTTGCTGGATCCAAACTTGTTGTCAGGGCCCGCTCCTGGCGGAGGGGGCACCAGGTGCCTCTAAGGGCTGGGGCCCTGACCTCAAACCGTACCATTCCGAGGAATGGCAGGCAGAAAATATTTGTCAGGGCCCACTCCTGGCGGAGGGGGCACCAGGTACCGCATAGGGTAGGGGCCCTGACCTATAACTCCGTGAAATCGGATTAACCGTCCCCCATTTGTCCATTTTCAATATAACAAAAAAATCTCTTTTTGTCAAGAGAAATCTCCAAATTCGCAAAATAATTTCCACTCGCATCCCCCGAAATCCCCCTTAAACGCCTAACGCCCTGTCAATCAAATACTTCATAGTCTCAACTTGTATCGGCTTCGTCAAATAAGTGAATCCTTCGTGCTCGATAGTATCCAGAATCGATTCCTTTGTAGGCAGTCCTGTCATCATGATCACATGCACGTCCTTATTCCGAGCGTGAATCTGTCTCAGCAGCTCGGTACCGCTCAGTCGCGGCATCACAATATCAGCGATCACCAGGTCGATCTGATCTTTGTCGAAGACCCGCAGCGCTTCCTCACCGTCATGTGCCGTAGTGGTATCATAACCCAAGAGGCGTAACGATTGTTCCAATTGCTGACAGGTTCCAATATCGTCATCGACAATAAGGATCCGCTTCATTCGCACCTCCAGTGCCAGGTTGTCCGTTATTATTGTCGGTCAATTTTGTGAAACCTTTAGCAATAGCGCCTTTCGTCACCGAAGGTGTACGGCACCTGCTATTCGATACCCCTGCGGGCTTCGGACTCGTATCCAATACTTTCCCGACGCCACCTGATTCGGCGTCCAAATAATCTGATGCCTCCCTTCCGACAGCTGTCCTTCGAATAACCTGGCGATCCGTCTGCCCAAGACGTCATACACTTCCACACTCACTGGAAGTGGAATCTCGGCAATCACCTGAATTCGCACCGAACTATTGAAAGGATTGGGGTATGGCGCTGACAATTCGAAAGCCACTGGGACGCGAGTCCTCGACCGATCGGGAACCCCAGCAATCACCCAATCGACGGCAGCCAGTGTGTTGATAATCCCCCATCCAAAAATCGTGTCAGGGTTGGTCGCCTGACTCGCGGTTTCCCGCAATGCTTGGTAAAGATCCCAGGGCGTCAGCATCGGGTCGACCTGCAGCAATATTGCCCCAATTCCCGCCGCCATAGGGCACGAAAAACTGGTCCCGCTGATGGTCTGGTACTCGGCAGGCGCATAGGGCGACGCCACCGTCACCCCCGATCCCATCGCCATCAAATCCGGCTTGATCCGCCCGTCATAGGTTGGTCCGTACGACGAGAAATACGACCGGCTGCTGTCGTTGGTCACCGCTCCAATCCCCAGTACGCTGTCTCCGTCTGCCGGCGCCCTCATCTTCTCATACTCCGGCGACCGAATGTTCCCGTTGGAGTTGAACACTGCGATGCCTCTGGATGCCGCCGCGTCAGCCGCTATTGTCGTCACCGCCGTGTTCCCATCCATATCCTCATATGTGTACCAATCCATATAGCTTAGCGATGACGAAATCACCTCTGCCCCTAATGAATCCGCCCATTCCAATCCCGCCACCCATAGGTCCTCTTCGTAAGGCGCCTCTTCCTCGGTGTTTTCCGTCTTAGCCAACACCACATCTGAACCCCATGCCGGTCCCACCAGGTATCCGGGATCATATCCCGCCAGCACCGACAGGGTCTTCGTCCCGTGCGATCCGTCCCCAATATCGCCATGATTCGCCACGTTGCTGTCGCCATTGACGAAATCCCAGGTGGCAATTACATTCAATGAGTCAAAGCATCGGTGCGGAAGGTTGTTGAATCCCGCATCCAGCACCCCCACCAACACCCCGTTTCCGTAGTATCCCATGTCCTGAACCGGCGGCAAATTGACGATTGCCGCTTGCGTCCACGATTGCCCGTATAAGGCGCTGTCGTCAACCGCTGCGAGCAGATCACGTTCTACCGGATCCGGGGCATGATAGCTGCGCGCCATCGGCGTCACCCTCCCTACAAAGAGTAGCTTCTGAATGGTCGGAACCTGCTCTGGCGTCAATGGCGCCGACACTGCATTCAACCATTTTGACGCGACCCGCGGACGAATCCCAAACCGCCGAATCGCCTCAACATAATCTCCGCAAACTGGCAAGTCCCGGTCATCCACCAACCGCCCATCGTGAAACACCTTTGCACGCCGAACTGCCGCCCTCGGAAGCAACCGTTCCTGTGCTATCTGGAGTGCCTGCTGCCGTTGAGCCTCGACCGTGACTCCCTTGTCCCGAAAGAAGATCCAGTACATGTCGGGCGTCAATAGACTCGTATCGGCGGACGCCCAAGTCGAAAGCGCGAGAACCACCGTTACCCACCCAGTCAAAATGTGCTGAAATCGCCGGGTCATGTGGCTAATCCTTGCCCATCACGTCGGACCGTTTCCGGATCTCCACGGTCATCTCAATTCGGTCAAGAGGATTGTCGCGTTGATCCCGTGGCTGTGCGGCGATCTCATCAACCACATCGATACCGTCGATGACCTCGCCGAATACCGTGTAAGCGCCGTCCAGGTGACTGGGACTGCCCACGCAGATGTAGAACTGGCTTCCGCTCGAGGCTCGCTGCGGATTCATCTGGTCTCCCAATCGAGCCGCTGCCAAGGCGCCCCGCTTGTGTTTCCGTTTGATCTCTGCCGGGATTGTATATCCCGGACCGCCCAACCCGTCATTGGCGCGGTCGGAATCCTTCGAATTCGGGTCCCCGCCCTGGATCATAAATCCCGGGATCACCCGGTGAAACGTACATCCGTTGTAGAAACCCTCCCGTGCCAGCTTCATGAAATTCGCCACGTGCTGAGGCGCGTCCCGGTCATAGAACTCCACAATGATGTCCCCGAACTTGGTCTTGATCACGCCCACTTCTTCCTCGGATCCCGACTGCTGTGTTGCTTCTTGTTCTGATGTGCCGACTTGTTGCCCCGTCGTTTGATCTTGCGCCGATTTGCCCCCGCCGCAAGCCGCAAGGAGCATAAGTCCCAGAACTATTGCCGGTGCAATCATCTTCATATCTGTCTCCTTCCTTTTTTGTCCCTTACCGCATTCTTCCGATCCCGCACTTAATGCGGGATCAGATTCGTTTCCCCCCTGCGAAGTAGAGGGGAATATAAGGAGCGTTGCTTCATAGAAATGTTGTCAGTTTCCTTTCCCCCCTGCGTAGTAGGGAAAAAAAAGGGGGGTCGCCTCGTTCCGGTACCGTGAGTTTGCTCACAGGGGCAGGTCAAGATCTCTGTGATCCCGGCATCTGCCCGAAATCAGGATCATATATCACCACAACCTTGTCCGTCGTAATCCTGATGCGCTGGCTGGGTCGGTGGGGATGCGATATGAATATCGGGATCGAATCAATTCCTTCGAGTTCGAGCATCCCAGACACCGTGCTTAGCGCCAATTCCGGGGTATTATTGAAGCGACTCAAATGTGCTAACATGACCCCCTTCAAATGCGGGGAGTAGGCTTGAATAATCGTCCTCGCCGCGTCCTCATTAGCCAGATGCCCATCCGGACCCGCGATGCGCCGTTTCAAATACCTCGGATAGGGACCTTTCTCCAACATTTCCGGATCGTGATTCGCCTCCAGCACCACAAAGTGGGCTCCACATAATCGGTCGGTCACGACAGGATCCATTCGTCCTATGTCGGTTGCCACCGCCACCCGAACCGCGCCGTCCGAAATGCAAAATCCCACCGGATCCGCGGCATCATGAGGTATGGAAAATGCCTCAACATGCAAATCGCCAATCTGGAAGAGATCACCGTCAAAGGAATGTAGCGCCTGGGGATACAACAAATACTGGCTCGCTTGATGACGGGTAGTCGGTGTCACATATACTGGAGTATCGAAACGGCGGCAGACCACGCCAATACCGCGCATGTGATCCGCATGTTCGTGAGTAATGATGATCGCATCGATGTCAGCCAGCGATTCTCCGATGATCGCGAGTCGCTTCTTAATCTGAAGGCAGCTGAGTCCCGCGTCGATCAGGATGCGTGTTTCCCCTCCCTTGACAAAGAGCGAATTGCCGGTGCTGCCGGACCCCAGCATACATAATTCCACAGCCGATTCTCCCGTGCCTAGGTCAACGAGCCATTCACAAAAGCCCTCAAAATACGGCGGATATTGTCCTGAATCGTCTTTGCCTCTCGAGCGGCTGCCTCGGCGAAGTCCTTGCCGGAAGAAGCATACAGAATCGACCGGGATGCCGAAATCAATGCCAATCCTGGTGGATCAAGCAGCGCCGGCACCACCACGTCCTCCAACTTCCCGCCCTGTGCCCCGATTCCGGGGATCAGCAACGGCAAATCCGGCGCCATGTGCCGCACATCCACCAATTCCTCCGGCATCGTGGCTCCTACCACCAACCCGATATTGTCATTCTGGTTCCACATCTGAGCCGCTTTCGCTACTTCCAAAAACAGCGGGGGTGATCCCAATGACTGAAAATCCGCGGCTCCCGGGTTGGATGTCCGGCATAACAAGAAGACCCCATGTGCCGGATCCGCCATGAATGGCTCCACCGCATCCTTCCCCAAATACGGATTGACCGTCACCGCATCAGCCCCAAAAACATCGAACGCCGCTTGCGCATAGGCTCTGCTGGTGATCCCAATATCGCCCCGCTTCGCATCCAATAGCCAAATCGATCCCCGAGGACAGCGTTTCCGTAGCTCCACCAATATCCGTAGCCCCTCAATCCCCATCGCTTCGAAAAACCCCATATTCGGCTTATATGCCGCTGCCATTCCCCCGGTTTCTTCCAGGATCGCTTCCAGGAAAATCCGAACACCTGCGATCCCCTTGCCCAAATGAAAGGGAATCTGCGACCGAAGCGGATCCAGCCCGATGCACAGCGGACCCCGGTCTTCGACCGCCTGCCGCAACTTCTCCGTGAAGCTAATCACGCCTCCTCCTGTGAAGCATAATCGTATTAATATATAACAATTTCTGAAAGAATCAACTCCAAAATCATCCCACATAACAAATCAACCTGGTAGGTGCAGCCAGGTGATAGTAAATTCTGAACCCTTCCCCCTGCTGTTGCAGGGGCGAGCACGTGCGGGTCACCGAATATCCCCCCCATTCCATCCTTGACTTTCTGCTCTTTTTTTCGTACCCTTGACAGGTGACCTTGCCTCGTGCGTTATAGAAAGAAACGACTGCCAGATGCCTCATCTGCCGGGCACTATATCATGAAATCCGACCTGACCAATGAACAGTTGATGCAAGCCGTCAGCCGGGATGACCGCCATGCCTTCGCTGAGCTGGTCGAGCGGCTGACCGATCAAGTCTATGGATTGGCGTTCCGCCTTCTCGGGAATGAGCAAGATGCGCGCGACGCCGCCCAGGACACCTTGGTCAATATCTGGCAATCCCGACATCGCTGGTCAAAGCGTGGCGCCGTGTCAACCTGGGCATATCGTATCACGACGAATCAATGTTTGAATCGCCTCCGTTCCAGAAAACGCTGGCGGCTTCTAAGCATCGGCGCCAGATTGGACGATTCCGGTGATACCATCGATGTTCCGCTTCCATCTGAAAACTTGCCCGACATCGACATCGAAAAAAGCGAAGCAACCCAACGCCTCAAGATCGCCATCGGGAAACTACCGCCCCGTGAACGCGCCGCAATCTTGCTTCGCCATGACCAGGGTTTGTCCGGCAAAGAGGTCGCCGCTGTCCTGAACACGACGGTGTATGGCGTTGATTCTTTGCTGTTCCGTGCCCGGAAACGGCTTCGTGCCTTGCTTTTCGAAAAAAAATGACAGGAAACCCCGCTTCCAGCGTTTCAAGAGTGGAGAACGATATGAATTGTCACAAAGTCCAAAAACGCCTATCCAAGAGTTTCGACCGAGGGCTGAAACCCCCGGACCGAGTGCACCGTCACATCGCCCATTGCCCCGAATGCACTCGCTTTTGGAGAGACCTGACCGTCCTGGAGTCGGCAATTCAAGCATTGCCGCGCGCTGCTGCCCCCGGAGATCTGACTGCGCGAATCCTTGCCGCAACTCGAGAATCCCAACGCTCGCGTCCGGCAATCCCTCGCCCCGCCTGGGTGGCAGCATTGGCAATCGTTCTGGCGCTGGTCGGTGGACTCTGGTACGGCAGCCGCCTGGAAGCACCTCCGACAACCGAGACCCAAACCGTCATCGCAGAAGCGTTCTCCGGGAACGTCCCGGGATCTCTGTGGGAATTCGAGAGTATAGATAATAACTCGCAGTGAGGGCAGTAGAATGCGAACATGGCTGGTAATCGCGCTGATCATCTCACTGGTGGCGAATGCGTTCCTGATTGGCATGATGCTCGGGAGACCTTTGTTCCGCCCCCCCCTTGCACACCCACCGTTCCCGGCGTTGCCGCCTATGTTGAGCGGCGACGCTGTGCACCGGATCAGAGACTCGTTCTACCAGCGCAACATTTCTGAACACGAGCACCTGCGCAGCCTTCGCCACGATTTGGTCACGGAATTGGCTTCCGACAGCACCAATCGTGCACGAGTTGACAGCCTGGCAAACGAAATCTACCGACTTCAGCGTGACCTGCAGAGGTCGATCATCGACTACGTGGACAGTCTGAAAACCCTCGTCCCGGGAGCTGACCGTCTCGTGCTGCAGCGTTGGATACTGGAAAGCTTCGGCGAACGCGATCAGATGCGTCGCGAACATCGGTGGCGTCACGGACAAGACCGCCCGACGGAGGACAGACCGCGATTTGATTCGAATTAGTCGAGCGGACGACCTAAATCAAACTAAATCAATCGGAATTTCGAAGAATGAAGAAACTACTGATCATCTTGATTGCCGTCGTGATCGTCGCATTGGGCGTGTGGCACTTCGGTTTCGGCAACCGGCAAAGCTCTTCAAATCAATATGCCTACGTGCAAGTCCAGCGCGGCAATATCCAGTCGCTGATCTCCAGCACCGGTACCCTGCAAGCCGTCGAAACAGTCCAGGTCGGCACTCAAGTCTCGGGTACCATCAAACAAATCTTCGTGGACTTCAATGACAAGGTACGGAAAGGACAATTGCTGGCACGTCTGGACACCTCGGTCCTGGAAGTCGCCGTGTCCGATGCGGAAGCCAAGGTCGCCATCGCGAATGCACAACTGCGGCAAGCCAACGATGACTTGAACCGCAATAAACAATTGTTCGACAAAGCCCTGTTGCCTGAAACAGACTACAACCAATCCCTGACTAATGTCGAGGTGGCTCGAGCCCAGTTGCAGTCCGATGAAGTCGCCCTCGACCGCACCAGGATTAATCTTGCATACGCGGAGATCATGTCGCCCATCGACGGGATTGTCATCGAGAGAAGTGTGGACGAAGGTCAAACTGTGGCAGCCAGTCTTTCGGCGCCTACTCTGTTCGTCATTGCCAAAAATCTTGCCAGCATGCAGATTCTTGCCCAGGTCGATGAAAGCGACATTGGTCAAATCCGTGATGGGCAAGTTGCCCGATTCACGGTTCCCGCCCATCCTGACCAAACCTTCCAGGGCACGGTCCAGCAAATTCGCCTCCAGCCGGAAATCGTGTCCAACGTCGTGATGTACACCGTGGTGGTGAACGCACAGAATGACAAGGGTGTGCTCCTGCCCGGAATGACAGCCACTGTGGACTTTGTAGTCCAGGATGTCCGTGATGTGCTGTGCGTCCCTAATTCTGCGCTGCGATTCAATCCTCCGGAATACCTGGTCGCCCAGCGAGATGAAAACGAACCGTCCCATTTTTCTAACCTTCCGGATTCCCTGCGAACACGTCGCTCGCGCCCTCCGGCGTCAGGTGAAGCGTTCGCAGCCAGAGAGACCCATAATTACGAAAACGTCAATCCAGCAGGTAGTCGAGTGGTGTTATGGGTTGCCAATGACAAAGGGACTCTGGATGCCATCCCAATCCAAACCGGAGCCACCAACGGGACTACCACCGAGATCGTCAGTGGTCATAGCATCGAAGTAGGAATGCGCGTCGTCAGCGGATTGCTGTCGTCGAACGACAAGACATCAGCGAATTCGTCTTCCCAGCGGCAGGGTGGATTCCACGGTCCGCGACTCTTCTAAGGGGAAAATCATGAGTGACGTGATCCAGGTACACGATCTTGTGAAAATATATCAGGTCGGAGCCGTTGACGTCCCTGCCCTGCGCGGAGTGTCCTTCTCGATCGCACCCGGCGAATTCGCAGTCATCATGGGAGCCTCCGGGTCCGGCAAATCAACGCTGATGAACATCCTGGGCTGCCTGGACTACCCCACCGAAGGCGAATATGTCCTCGATGGGCAAAGAGTCAACGATCTGAACAGAAACGAGTTAGCGGACATCCGAAACCAGAAAATCGGCTTCGTATTCCAGAGCTTCAACCTCCTGCCCAGAACCTCAGCGTTGGATAATGTCGAACTGCCTCTGCTGTACGACCGCAACCGCCGAATCGCCGATCCCAGACAAAGTGCTATCGATGCCCTGGAAAAAGTGGGCTTGGCAGACCGGCTGCACCACGATCCCAACCAACTGTCCGGCGGAGAACAACAACGGGTCGCCATTGCCCGTGCTCTGGTAACCCAACCCGCGATTCTCATGGCGGACGAACCCACCGGCAACCTGGACACACGAACCTCCGTCGAAATCCTCGCACTGTTCCAGGAGTTGAATGACCAGGGGATCACAGTACTCATGATCACGCATGAGCAAGATATCGCCCTCTACGGCAAACGGGTCATCGAAATGCGCGACGGTCACGTGCTCCGTGACCAGCCAATCACCAATCGAAGGAATGCAAGCCAAGATCTCCAGAATATGCCAATCGTGACCGAAGCGGCATGACGACCAATGCAAAGAAAGATGTAAATAGATGCGCTCGCGAAACTTGATAAGAATGGCAGCCCGAAGCATCCTCAAAAACCGGATGCGCAGCCTCCTCACCATGCTTGGCATCATCATCGGTGTCGGAGCCGTCATCGTCATGGTGGCGATTGGACAAGGCGCCCAGGATAGAATCGTCAAAGAGATATCCGCTCTGGGTACCAATCTGCTGATGATCCGCTCCGGAGCCAGCCACATGGGCGGCGTCAGCCGTGGTGCCGGCAGCACTAACCGCTTGACACTGGATGATGCCACCAAACTGGAACGAGACGCCACTTTGCTCCAAGCCATATCGCCTGTCGCCACGGTGGGCGCTCAAGTTATCGGAGGAGGAAGTAATTGGAATACCGCGGTTAACGGCGTCTCCACATCCTATCTCCAAATCCGAGACTGGAAATTGGCATCCGGTAGCTTCTTCACCGACCGCGATGCAAGAAACCGAGCCAAAGTCGCCGTGCTCGGTCAAACCGTGGTCGACAACCTTTTTCCGGGCTTAGATCCAATCGGCGCTCAAATCCGAGTCCGAAACGTCCCATTCACAGTGATAGGCGTGCTGGCAGAAAAAGGTGAGGACGCCAGAGGTCAGGATCAAGATGACATCGTTCTGGCACCGGTCACCACCGTCCTCTACAGGCTGACCGGGGATCAATACGTCCGTATGATTATGGCAAGCGCTGTTTCCACCGATCAGATGCCCGCGGCGGAAGAGCAAATCAGAACCCTTCTGAGAGGTTATCACCGCCTCTCTCCTGACGAGGATGACGATTTCGGCATCCGCAGTCAAACCGAAATCACGGAATTTGCGTCGTCAACCACGCGGACTTTGACCATTCTGCTTGGCTCCATCGCCGGAGTGTCGCTCATAGTAGGCGGTATCGGAATCATGAATATCATGCTTGTTTCCGTGACCGAACGCACCCGGGAAATCGGGTTGAGACTTGCCCTCGGAGCTCGTGGGAAAGACGTCCTCACCCAATTCATGGTCGAAGCTGTGGTACTGAGCTTAATCGGCGGCGCCATCGGCGTTTTGATTGGCATCTCGGTTGCGTTCGTCCTGGACGAGCTGACCCAACTCTCCGCCACCATCAGTCCGGAATTCACCATGCTGTCCTTCGGGTTTTCCGGCGCGGTCGGCGTGTTCTTTGGGTTCTACCCCGCTCGAAAAGCTGCCGCCCTGAACCCCATCGACGCCTTACGGTACGAATAACTATGGGGCAGTGCGACGGAAGTCACTCATGGACTGATACTCGCAAAATAAACCAGCGCAAGGAAAAACACTAACAAGGAGAACTACCATGAAGAAACTCACCGGAATCATCCTCCTCGGGCTTCTCGTCACGTTGCCCTTAGCGGCAATCGCCCAGCCTGCTCCTTCATCGCCACCCATGATGCACAAAATGGACGATCCATTGAATCTTTCCGAGCAGCAGCGGTCTCAGATCGACGCCCTTCGCCTCGACCATGAGAAGCAGATGATGGGATTCAAAGACCAGCTTCACAGTCTGCGCACCCAAATGAACATCTTGATTACCACCAACAATCCCTCGACAAGTGAAATCAAAAAACTGGCAGGGCAAATCGGGGATGTCACGGAGAAGATGGCTCAGGCGACCGCCGAACACAAGGTCAATGTCCGCAAGCTCCTTACCGATGAGCAGAAGGTCAAATTCGACCTGATGACTCTGGATCGCCGGGGTCAAATGGGACGTCGCGGTCCAGGTTCCGAGGCGCCGCCTTGTGCTCCCGGTTGCTGCGGACCTATGGGTCGCGGCATGGGCATGGGCATGGGGATGGGCATGGGTCCCTGCATGCAGCACGAACCCCCGCATTAAATTACCTTAAACCTTCCCCCCGGTATCCGGGGGGAAATTGAAAGGGGGGATTCTGAGATGACAATTCCCCCCTGCTATTGCAGGGGGGAAGAGAAGGGGGGTTATGGTGTCGCAGGGTGTCCCCACCCTGCGCAGAGAAAGGTCAGGATCCCTGTGATCCTGACCTCTTTGTGTCTGAAAGGGGG